>WNFD01002315.1_pt1 | contig 19176 bp, 11 predicted proteins | sample 5400491 | NCBI WGS metagenome assembly WNFD01 (sample SAMN13153343, study PRJNA577476) | soil metagenome | isolation source: 120 cm saprolite under Douglas fir tree site 2 hole 2 replicate 2 | place: USA:California | collected 2015-04-18 | reverse complement strand
TGCCGCCCAAGACCGAATACAGCCTGACAGCGATCGGCAACACACTGCGTCCTGTGATGGCGTCGATGGCCGATTGGGGGCTCGAGCACCAGGTGAAGATCGCCAAGCGCCAATAGCGTTTCACAAGGCGAACATAACTTGTATGTAGGCCCAGGAACTTACGCGCCTATGCTCGTTCCAGTTTCTGCCGGAAACGCGGATTGATCCGTTTAATCGAGCCTTTCACTAAGATCGATTCTGGGCTGAAGCTAAATCGCCAATGCACTCATCGACTCCAGATCAGGCCCGGGAAGTCGGATTCTCGCCAGCAAGCCGCACAGAAGGAGATGCTTGATTTGGTGCGTCTGGACAGTTGATGGGACCAAATGGGCTGAAGTCGCGACATCGAGAGCCAGGCGTGCCTATATCATTGAAAAGAAGCGTTTATATGTAACTATTGCGTTCCAGGTGCTTCCCGAAGTAGCTGGCATAGATGCCAAACTTTCGTACACGATGAATATTCTTCACATCACGGACCTTCATTTCGGTACTGATCGATCTGTCGCAGAGCGTGACGAGCGCCACTTGGCACTCGAAGAATTGATCGTTAGCGTGCAGGGACTGGACCCGACTTGGGCTCCCTCGGTGGTTTGTGTCTCTGGTGATTTGGCGTTCGCTGGGCGAGCGTCGGACTACTCGCTGCTCAGTGACTGGATCAAGCGTATCTTGAAGGCGCTCAATCTCGGTGTTGAACGTCTCGTTGTGTGTCCCGGGAATCACGATATCGAACGAGTTGTTGCGATGACCTTTGCTCGTCCTGGCACACCCGACGAAGCGGATGGTTGCCTTTCGGTTCCTTTGGCAGCGCACTACGAAAAAGCCTTCCAAAACTACACGGAGTTCTGCAAAGCGCTTGGCATTCCGAGCCTCGCATTTGGAGATCAGGAAAGCTACCTCACTGGAGTGAGGGTTCTCGATGGCGTTCGCTTCGTCTCCATGAATTCGTCGTGGTTCTGCCGCGACAATACCGACCATCAACAGCTTTGGATCGGTATCCCGCTCCTTCGTCACTTGGAGGCCTCGAACCAGTGGCCCAAACGGGACATTCCATGTGTGGGGTTGCTGCACCATCCCCGTGAGGACTTCAATCCTCAAGAGATTCATGCCTACGGCAATCGCCCAAATGTCTACGACTATATCTGCGAGCGTTGCGACATCCTTCTAAGCGGGCATACGCACGGCGAGGTGAGGGAGCCTGACCAAATTGCCGGTCGCGCTTTGGTCTTCACGGGCGGGGCCACCTATGTCGGCTCCGACTACAACAATTCATTTCAGATTCTTCGCCTCCAAGGAAATTCCTTGGACTACAGGGCATTCGTCTTCGATCCTCGCAAGAGGAACTGGGCGTCCGCCGGCGAGGCCAAGCATCGTCGCTTAGGGAGCCCTGTAGCCAGTTCCAGCTTGGACGCACCTGCACCTGCTCCCATCGAGGACTGGCGTTCGAAAGCCGCGGGCGATGCGCGGCGTGTACGTGATTCAAAATCAAGAGCGGCGAGCCCTAACGGAAACCTCCCACGGCTCATCCAACGCGGCGTCTCGATCCTCAGGGTTGAAACAAAGGGGCTCTCGCCAGAGCAAGCGAAGGTGCCGGATCGTTCGGAATCTTTTCCGCTTTATAACGCTGTACGCACAACGCCCGGCCGGAAGGTCCTTCTTCTCGGCGATATTGGTAGCGGAAAGAGCACGCTTGTCTGCGAGTTTGTTGAACGCAACTTGTCGGAAAGCCCCACGTCCCTAGCCTTTATAGTCCCCGCTACCAGTCTTTACGTTGCGTCCAACTTGACTCTCAAAGCTCTCCTGGCCCAGGTGAGCACATACTTCAGCGAACAGATTGCACCGACGTCTGATGTTCTCGATATTCAATCCGTTTTGGGGCAAGGGACCGAAGTCACATTGGTAATCGATGGCCTCGATGAAATGAGCGTCTCCTCCGCATCGCTCTTACTTAGTAGGCTAGCCACGGCTACAGAACATTGGTCGAATCTTCAAATCGTCGCAACTTCGCGACCGATTGAGTTGCAAGGCATCGATTACCAAGCATGGAACGTGCTTTCGACGCTCAGCGTGAATGCGGCCGAACGCCGAGAGCTTCTGCAAAACGAGCTCACATCGCTTGGGAGCCCGCGCAACATTTCTGAAGAGGCTGAGGAGCTGGAATCGCAAATTGCGCGAAGTGAGACCGTGTCAGCCCTGTTCTCCTCGCCTCTGACTATCCGTCTCTTCACGCCTGTACTGAGAAAATCCGAGGTCTCCGCAACGGTGACTCTCGGTGAACTCCTGCTTGATGTTCTGAACGAACGCCTATCCGGCTGGAACCAGCGCGATCTTAAGCCTCATCAATTCTCCGCGTTGGAAGCGGCTTTGCCATCTCCGGATTCTCGGCTCCGTCTGCTTGGAGAAGCTCTCGCCTCAACTCCCGAAGAATCAGACACGCGCCGGGACGCTATCATAGCCCGATTCGAAGCGTCATCAGCCCTCGCGGCGAATCCTGCAAAAGGGTCCGTGGCAAAAGAAGCTTTCGACTCCTTCGTACTCGCAGGCATTCTTTCAAGCGCGAAGGTTGTGAGCTTTCCTCTCCAAGCATTTCGCGAGATGTGTGTTGCCTATTGGCTAGTCCAAAAGCTTGAAGAAGGCTCTGAGCAGGAGATCATGGGCAGCCGCTGGCGGGATGTTTCTTTTGCTGCGGCCGTGCTCCGCCGTTACAACTCCTTCGCGAAATATCGAGCCGTTTTCGAGAGTTACATCGCTTCCTTGCTCCAAGATGTTTCCGGGGTCTTCGCCGCCGCAAGCGTCGTCGTGGAATCGCAGGACCAACAGCTCGCTCTCTCTTTCATTGAAGGCCTTAAGAAACTCGGCCAGCATCCGTTCAATCGATCTGGCGGAATCGACCGAGATGATTCGTCGAAAGCCGTGGCCGCAAGCCTTCGTCTTGCGGGGGACGCCGGTTTCGATTGGTTTTTCACCGAGTATCTTGACCCTCGCTATCCCGTGCGCTTCACCGGCAGCGCAATCCTGGATTGGGTGTTCGCTGAATGGCTCGCTCAGGTTCGAGACACCCTTACGGCGGATCAGCTCGACAAATTGAAGACGCTGGTGCGGCCACATATCGAGGCCTCCACTTTCCAGGTCCATGGGATCATCGCGCGTCTGTCAATAGTTGTCCCCGACGCGTTCACCCCGGAAGAACGTGTCTATTTCGCATCGACTCTTCTCGCGGATATGCGATACCGAGTCCGCGCTCTCGAAGCGATCGACATTGAATTCGCGAGCGACCCAGCGACCACTGAGTCCGTGCTCGTAGGTCGTATCCATCAGGGCTTTGAGGATGGAGGTCTCGTCGCTGCCATCCTGATTGATCGCCAGCCGGGCTTCCCGCCTGTTGACCTCATCCGCGCAGTCCTCCGGTCTGCTACGAAGTCGAGGGTCAACAAAACCATCGAAGCGGCATTAGTCACGATCAAAGATCGACTCACAGAACCGACATGGCTGAGATTGTTGCGCTGGCTGACTTTTGACTCCGATCGTTCTGTTGCTGCATCTGCGGCGATCTTCGCGAACGATATAGAACCGCAAGCTCCCGCGCTCATTCGGAAGCCACTGCTTGACTCTCTTCACGACGGCGCCTACGTCTGGAGAGCCGAGCCTCTTCTCCGGAAAGCAGTCGATCAGGGAGGAACCGGGCAAGTTGATTGGCTTGCCAGTGAGATTGCGCGCGCAGACCGCATGATGGGAGGACATTCCGGATGGTGGAGGATTTTCCTTGCCAACCTTGAGAAAACCGGAGCCGATGCGCCCGTTATTCTGGCAGACGCGCTCCGTGGACTTGGTCCGTTTCTTTTGGCTCGTAACCCCGAGATCCGTCAACGGTTCAAGGAACTCCTGCAGGGCACTCACGGTGATGCGTACCGAACGGAGCTGCGTTCTCAGCTCGATGCAGTTGACCCGCGTGTCCGCTTGGCCGCGGCAGCGATTCTTACCACCTGTGATCCCAAGGGCGAAGCGAGAGCTCTCCGCATAGCCGTGCGCGCGCAAGACGAGTGGCGTACCCATGATTGGCATGAGTGGTTCGATATGGCTCTGACGTTTTCGTACGGCCCAGGCCCGCTAACCGCTCTCGAAGCTGAGTTGCCTCGATTCGGAGACTCCGCAAAAAGCTATGCGTTCCGTCTGCTCTTCCAGAACGATACCGGCATCGAAATACGTCAACCCGATGCGCTTGTATACGCACTGCTCAGCTTTTACTCCACAACGGACAAAGAGCGTGCGTTTCTGCTGTCATCGCGAGAACGGCTCGAAACTGCTCTTGCAAACCACGATGCAGGCCGCACGAAGAGGGCCGCGGCACTTTTGCTGGAGTTTGGGGAACTGACGCTCAAGACTGAGGCCCGTGCCTGGATAGCGATGGCGGAAGCATCTCTAACGCAGCCGGCTTTTGAAAAGGCAGCTAGGCGCGTTCTCAAAGATGACCAGTTCGCTCAAGCCGTTGAAAGCGAAGGGAGTCAATCCTTAGGCGACGGCATAAAGCCTCTCTTGCTCTTGCTGTCGCGGGCCATCCGAGGAACCGGTCCATGGAAAGACGTTCTATGGCGCTTCTTTATGTCGTCTCAACGCTCGTTGAGCCATGAAGAAGAAACGTATGGTCTGTGGACACTTCGGTTCGGCAAAGAGCACCCAGAGCAGGGTGCTTCCATCGGTCTAGCTGCAAAGGAACTTTTGGCCGACTCCATGCTTCGACAGAGCCACAATGGCGAATCGGTTCAGTGGATCGCTTTGCTCGCCGACGAATTCGCGGGCATCAGCAAAGCGGAGCTTGAAAAGGCGCTCACGACCGGCCAGACAATCGACAAGCAGGCTGCCTGTGCTGTCATCGCAAGGCTTGGATATACGCCGCAGCAATTCCGTATCCGCAGTCGCGAGCTTTATATCGGGCGTAGTTCGATCAACTGGCATGCGAAGTCAAAACAGGAAGTCATCGAGACATTGATTCGCTACTCGCGTCCTACAGAAGTGCTGCCGAGTAACGCTTGTGATGTCATCGTCGAAGCTCTACTTGGAGAGCCGCCGACAGAAGAGGAACTCAAGCTGATTCGCGCGGAGGGAGAGAACGGCGCGATTCTCAAGGTAGCCTTGGCATTCGGTTTCAACCTGCCACCAGACATTGGTGCCTTGTTGAGCTCGATGGGTAGGGGCATGAGCATCTGGGAGCAGCAAAGCGGTTGCTTTCAGACTCTGGTGAGCGTCTGGCGATACGTTCTTGGCAGCGTTTCCGCAGTCGGTTCTCCATACAACGAACAGCTCGTTCAAGGGCTCGAGTCGCTCCTTGTGCAACGACGGGAGATGACTCATGCTGCCACCGCGCTCCTGCGGCTCGGGAAGCCCCTTCCAGGCGATCAATTGTTGCCGTTGATGGAAGACTTCGTTCAGAAGCCCGGTGCCTCAGACGATTTCTTGGACTCGCTCATCCCGTGGCTTCAGTCGCCACTCGAACCCCAGGCTCGACAACAATTATCCGATGCAATCGATCATGCCCTTCTTCTCCTTGATCAAAAAGAGTGGGATTCAACCGAACTCGGCAATTACGACTACCGTCGTTTCCTCACGTTGCCGTTATGCTCCGCCTTCCTGTCGGGAGAATTCAATGCGACTGCGCGTCAGGTGTTCTACCGAGGGGTGAAGTTTGCGGCTGCCAATCGTCCACAGCCTGGGTTCGGCGATTTCAGCGCTCTCCTCTACCAACTCAGCCCACTCTTGCCGGCTTTGCCGCAAGCAGCCGTCGGCCAGCTTCTTCTCAACGGCAAGCTCCACCAAGATCCGATCGTTCGTTCCGTGTGTGCCGTCATCTTGGCAGCAGGTAAAGCCGCGCTCTCAAACGGTCAACCCGAAGACGGTCACGTCTGCACTCCGTTGCACCGCGACGAGTGGTCGAGAGGGACTCTGATGGCAGAAGGAGGTGCCGATTAGTCCTCATAATGTATGGTCCGCCGCAGGACTGCAAGGGGAAGTTTGGTCGAGAAGACAAGTCTGCGCAAATGTATTCGGCCTTTGAGTGGAGATCGTCTCTCCTGGCCATGATGAGTTGCGCGCGTGTCTGTCCTTCTAAGTCGGTCGGTCGTTGAAGACCATTATCAGGATCAGGTTGCAAACACGCCGTTGTGACTGTTCTTTCGTCCTTGCTGCTCCTATGCAGACTTCGGTGGGGGGGACTTCAAATCGCCGTGGTGGTCCAGGAAAGTGGGAGCGCGTAGCGCTTCCAAGCCGCAGGCGTCTTTTCCGCGCTGTTACGCGGCGACGGGTCTGTAGTCGTTGCCGCTGGAGAGCACAGCCCAGGCGATGCGTGCGAGCTTGTTGGCCATGGCGACGACAACGACGTTCTTGGGTGCTCTGGAGTCGAGGGCATCAAGCCAGGCTCCGATCGGTGCTCGATCGCGCTTGATGCGCAACACGGCGGCTCGCGCACCATGAATCAGGATCTTGCGCAGATACACGTTGCCCCTCTTACTGATGCCGAGCAACTTCGCCTTATCGCCGGTCGAGTACTGGCGTGGCACGATGCCGAGCCACGCTGCAAACTCTCGCCCCTTGCGAAAGGCGGCTCCGTTGCCGATGGCAGCTACGATGGCCGTCGCCACGACCGGTCCGATGCCGGGGATCTGGCGGATGCGCGTACATCCTGCATCGCTGGCAGAGATCCGCTCCAGCTCATCGTTGAGTTCCTCGATCTGCTGCTCAACAAGCTTCCACTCGCCCCACAGCATGTCGATCAGGTTGCGCATCTGCGGTGTCAGGTCAGCTTCTGCGTTCTCCAGGATGTCTGCCAAAGCGGCCTTCAGCTTCGCCGGCTTCTGTGCAAACACCATGCCGCGTTCGAGCAGAAACGCCCGCAGTTGGTTGATCACTGCCGTTCGACGTGAGACCAGCCGGTCACGAACTCGATGGATCGCCTGAAGGTCCAGCTGTTCATCCGTCTTGATCGGAACAAAACGCATGTTCTTGCGTTCCACGGCTTCTGCGATCGCCTCTGCGTCGACGAAGTCGTTCTTGTTGGACTTCACAAAAGGCTTCACAAACTGCGCTGCGATCAGCCGAACATCGTGCCCCTGCTTGCGCAGTGCACGGCCCAGAAAGTGCGCGCCAGAGCAGGCTTCCAAGCCTATCAGCGACGTCTGCATGTTCGCGGTGAACGTTAGGAGCTGCTTCTGCGTGAACTTCTTCCGAACGAGCACCTTGCCAGCTGCGCCAAGTGCAACGAGGTGAAAGGTAGTCTTGCCCAGATCGATACCAACCGAGTGTATCTGCATGTCGATGATCCTCCTTGTTAGAAGCTGCCACCACGATCTCTCTACTACGGCTGAGGAATCAAGCGGCGGACCATCTCATTAGTCGGCTTGTGGCAAGGTTTCTCGGGTCCGTCACATGGTCCCTGGCGGATCACGGGAATCCCTCCCCAAGCGTAAGGTGCGGTTTGCCGACTACACACCCAGAACCCGCTTTGATTCTTTGATTTGCGGTCAAGAGATTTGAACTTGCAGGGAACCCGTTTTCGCGCAACTACGATACCGAGTGGGGCTTATCGGCGGCAGGATTGTTTCTGGATAGTAAAAAAGCCACGATGGCGGCGGGCCGCCGGGAATCAGATTCTCCTGCCCCAAAGGTCTAGTGGGAGCCGCGTACCGACCCTTCAGATGATGCTGTCAGTCACAAAGGCAGCCAGGAGAGCCCCAATAGAATTGCGACTAGTGCTTCGTGATTCCTGGCGGCGCATGATTGGCAAGGTGGGCCGCCTCAAAGAGCAATTGATCCAATTCTTGTCGGTCAAGGTAGCGCCCAGCCGTCACCACACCGGCAATTCGTTTAGTGTTTCTGATGTACTCCAGAGGGTTCGCTTCCAATAGCAGCAGATCCGCAAGCTTGCCGACCTCTACGGTACCTTGATCTTTTGCCCTGCCAAAGTAGACTGCTGGGTTGAGAGTGGCAGCCTGCAATGCCTCCAATGTTGAAAACCCGGCACTCACTAATAAGCCGAGTTCCATGTGCAGCCCAAAACCGGCCGGGTAAAAAGTCTCAGCATCCGTACCTGTCATGAAGTGAACACCGGATCGATGCATCATCCTGACGACATGAAGTTCAAGCTCATAGCTGCGTTTTTGCGCTTCCATGTCACTGTCGTCACGACTCCGGCGAAATGAGTTCAGGCGCTCGATCCAGCTTTTAACCGCACTTGGCGGCACGTATCTCACCCCCGGCGAATCGTGGAGTTCATAGGGATCGACGAATGCGTAGGTGTATTGGATCAGCAGTGTCGGCACCTGCCAGGTGTCGTTCTGCGCAAAGAGCCGGCTCAATTGCCTGGTCTTTCGCTCGTCGAAGGTATTGACGATGACTTTCAGTTGCTGCTTCCGCACTTGATCTCTCTCAGCTCCAATCGCGGTTGCAGCAAGCTGTTTGCGCAGGTCTGACTCCTTGCTTGAGCAGGCAAAGAGAATTTCGCTGAGATGCTCAATGCTCCGCTGGCCTGCACTGGATGCCTCACTCGCACTCACGTAGATGGGGACATGACCAACGTAGGGAATTCCTTCCCTTTTAGCCTCGTCCGCGAGTGCGAAATACGGTTCACGGGGGAGGCGGGAGTAAACCTTAATGAAATCGACTCCATCCTTGTGAAGCATGTCCAGCGCTTCTCGCGCCTGCTCCGCGGTTCCAACCGCCACTGAGCCCGGCCAGACTGGTTTGGGACCATCCACTAACTTGCCCGCCGCATAAATGCGAGGTCCCAAGATGCTTCCATTTGCAACCTTATCCCGCCACCCCAATGTCTCAGTAAGCGGCAGCGGACTGCCCATGTCGCGGATACCAGTGATCCCGTTTGCGAGGAACAGGTCAAACATCCGTGTGATCTGATCGGTGGCCCAAAGCGCATGCGCGTGCAGGTCCCATAGGCCTGGGATGACGAATTTCCCGGCGGCGTTGACAACTTCGGCGCGAGCCGGAATCTCTATTGGCTGATGAGATATCGAAGTGATGCGATCACCAGTTATCACAATCGTTTGGTCGCGAAGTAGTTGCCCATTTCTGACGTCGATGATCGTGGCATGGGTGATGACAAGAGAATTGGGCGTCGGTAAAGCCTTCGCAGTCAGCGCCGCTAGGATTCCGAGCATGATGGAAAGTAACGACCAGATCGTTCTCATTTCCGTTTCTCATACCTCGCCGCTTCGAGTCGCTACATATTAGACCGCTCGCCATGCTCAGCAGGCAAGGCTTACAACTCATGATGGTCAATCCACCGCCGTTTGGAACAGTTCCGTAGTTCTCGAAATGGTCTCATTTGGTAACTTGCCGAAAACATGGATCGCGGGCGGATTACGGTAGATTTGACGCATGGCGCTCAAACGGCTGGATAACATAGGAATCGTCGTCGATGACCTCGAATTGACGATTGATTTCTTTCAAGAGCTCGGCCTTCACCTCGAAGGGCGGGCCACGATCGAAGGAGAATGGGCAGGACGTGTCACCGGACTTGCCGATCAGCGCGTCGAGATTGCCATGATGCGCACACCGGACGGCCACAGCCGTCTCGAGCTCTCCCGTTTCCTCACGCCGCCTGTCGTCGCGGATCACCGCAACGCCCCGGTGAACGCTCTAGGCTACCTCCGCGTCATGTTCGCGGTTGACAACATCGACGAGACGCTTGACCGGCTTCGCAAGCGCGGCGCCCAGCTCGTAGGCGAAGTAGTCCAGTATCAGGATTCGTATCGGCTCTGCTACATCCGCGGGCCTGAAGGGCTTCTCATCGGCCTCGCCCAGGAACTCAACTGAGCGCGATGCGCCCGGCTATTCGAAAGTGAGCCGGACCAGTCCTCGGAAGTCGGCTTCTCGGAAGTAATCATCTTTTGCTTGAACTCTTTGTCATCGGCAAAAGCTATCGTCACGAGAACACAATTCACTCCTCTTGTTTCAATCTCAAGCGTCGCTCTTCAAGCTGTTGCCGAGACCGTTCTAGTTCTTCCACAATCAACTTTTCCTTCGGCAACACCGTTTGATATTCCGCAGCGAGCACTTTGTTGGGGAGGTTGTCGAGTGCATAGCGGGCTTCGGCTGCTCCCTTACCCGCACAAAGAATCAGACCGACAGGAGGATTTTCGCCTTCCTTCATCCAGTGCTCGCGGGCGTAATTTAGATAGAAGGTGCATCTGTCCGGCGTCCGCATAAGTGAATCTATCCGCCTTAAGGTCGATGACGACCAGACAGCGCAGACGCCGATGGAAGAAAAGAAGATCGATACGAAACCACGTATCGTCGAGGCGAAGCCTCTTTTGGCGTCCGAGAAAGGCGAAGTCGTCACCAAGTTCCAGCAGGAAATCCGCGAGATGGCGGATGAGCGCCTCTTCGAGATCACTTTCAGAGTATTCGTCCTTTAGATCGAGAAATTCTAGGACGAACGGATCTTTAATGGCCTCCTCCGGCGTAACGGCGTCGCCGGATTCGGCCTTCTCCGCCTTCTCAAGCATTGCGGCTTTATTCTGGGAGAGGGCGATGCGCTCATAGAACTGGCTGCCTATCTGACGATCGAGCTGGCGAACTGACCAGCCGGAACGTAGAGCTTCCGTCTCGTAGAATGCACGTGCCTCGGGCCGCTTGACGGTGAGGAGACGGACGTATGCGGACCAAGGCAGCGGAAAGCGGCTGGCAAGCGCTGCAATGGATGACGAGGCCGCTTCAGATCCGGTCAACGATGGAATTCCAGATTCTCCAGACGGTGTCTGGAGAATCTGTTGGTGCGGCCAAGTCTGATAGAAAGCCCGCATCTGCCACAGGTTAGCTTTGCCGAAACCTCGTCCAAAACGCTTTGTCAGGTCTCTGGAAAGCTGCTCAACCAGCTGCTCTCCATATTCGGCCCGTGTCTCGCCCTGCTGTTCAAATTCGACGATACGCCGTCCTATTTCCCAGTAACTTGCCGTCATCAACGCATTGACGCTACGGGCCGACGCGGTTCGCGCTGCCTGCAGGAGTGCAACGATCCCTTCGTGTATATCGCTGTAGTGCCGCTCAATCATGTTCCCTCTAGGGTATGTCACATGCAAGCTCCCAAGGTCTCGCTTTGCGTAATCAGAATTCTCGTGACAGTGTCACGAGAATTCACCGCAGTTCGATTCGTGAATGTTTCGAGGCATTTGTGCAGCTGCTGCACAAACGTCAGGACAGAATGAAAGACTTTGGGCTGCTCCCCCACGGTTCAGCCCGTCCCTGCTCGGTTAGGATTTTGGTAGCAAATTGGTAGCATTTAGCGGCGATTGGGCCGTTTTGGCCGACTGTACCGACTCATAAGTCCTTTACCGTCAACAAAACGCCTATATCGTCGTTCCATGGCATGGAAGAGGTCATCGGTTCGATCCCGATCAGACTGTCGTCGACCCGTGCGTCGGCACGGGAACTGCGCTCCATCCATGCCGCTACCGGAGATCTTCGACCTCATTGCGGCGCAAGCTGGAATTCTTCGGTAACAAGAAGACGATCAGACCTTGTTGCTAGTTCGGACGAGGTCATGGACGAGACAAGCGAAGTGAAAATGCTAAGCCGGAGGTGCAGGTGATTCCGTGTGATCTGGCGGTGAAGGCGAATGCGGGCGAGTATGTGAATTTTGAGAAGAGGCAATAAGCGCAGGGAGGATCGGGCGATGTTGGGAGTGGGAGGGCATGATGCTTGGAGTGATCTTCGGCAATCGGGACTTCTTTCCGGAAGGCCTGGTGGCAGAGGCTCGTCGAGATTTACTGGACGTGCTTGGGGGAATGGGCGTAGCGGTGGTCGCGCTGACGCCCGAGGAGACGAAGCTGGGCGCGGTGGAGACGTGGCAGCATGTTTGGGGCAAAGCGTAACGTCTACTTCTTCGCAACTTTCTTCATACCTCGAGCCTTCAGCTTTTTCTTTAGCGTTTCAGCACTTGTTTTGGAGCCTCGACACTCTTCGCTTTTTGCTTAGGGTTAGGAACTAAATGTCAAAGTTTCACCACTCTAACCAGCAGACATTTCATGCGAATTCGGCCCCCCACCCCGCCAGGAGAGTGGAAGAAGATTCCCCGCCTTGTCGAACGCCATCTGCCTTGCCTCGGCCGCCCGGCTCAGATAGCCTCGCTCTCGCGCTTCCTCCCGCAAGGCCTCTGAAACTAGCAACCGGTCCATTTCCAGAGTATTCCCAATCCGTACAATCCGAAGCGTCTGCGGTGTCCCGGTTGCAAGCGATGCGACCGCCTTCTCGAGCACCTCACGATCGCTTTCGAAATACATCGGAATCTTCGCCGCGGGAAGCCCTAGCGATGTGATCGCATTCGTATACATGTACTCGAGGTTCAGCGCTCTCACAGCACGGCCTGTAGTAAAGTCGGCCAGCCCCAGTCCTATGCCGTTCCCGTTCGTCGCCACTGTCAGATCCCGAACGAAGATCCGGAAGATCCGCGGTCTGGGCTCTTCATCTGGGTTCAGCGACGCGATATACCCCAGCACACCTCGCCCGATCACATTCGTATCCATCCCCGTCCCGCTGATTTCTTTCCCAATCTCATCGACAATCAGCAGGTCGATCTCCTCAAACGGAAGATGCGACATTAGCGCCCGCGCCTTCACCAACAGCTTTCGCTCTTCCTTCACAATCTCCTCGGCTGGGATTACCTTCACATCCGTGGTCTGATGATGTTGATCTTCAAGCAGCGCTACACCAAACAATACCGGCATCTTCTCCAGGATCACCTTTGCCGTCTGCCCGATCACCGATTCATGCCCAAGCCGGCTCGCTGCTCGATGTGCGTTGATAGCCCCCACATGCTTCCCAAGTCCGATCGCCATCATCTTCTGCAGACCGCTCCCCAGCTCTCCGCGAAAATCTGTATGGGGCTTCACGCGATTGATAACCACGATCCCATTCGCCTCCGCTGCCGCAGCGCTGAATACGACTTCACCCCCATCCGGCCTCCTTCCGATCGTCACCACCTCCATGCTCGTCTCGAACGGAACCCCCATCGCCTTCCGCGTGATTCCATACTGCGCCAGCACCTTCTCTTGGCCATCCGGAGTCGCACCTCCATGGCTCCCCATCGCGGGCACGATGAATGGCTTCGCCCCTTTATCCTTCAGCACCTGGAGCACAGCCTTGACCACCTCCGCCAAATTCGAAATCCCGCGGCTGCCCACACCCACCGCAATCCTCATCCCCGGAGCTACCTTCCCCAAGCTTCCGGACCTGATCATTCTTTCTGGCACCGTGTATCGGAAATCCAGCGCCTTCGACCGCGGTGTGTGTCGCCTTACTTCCATCATCTTTGGCATCAAGTCGATCATGGCCGTAATCCTATCTGCGTCCGATCCTTATGTCAGCTGCCCCAAACCCATCCCTAAAGAAACAGAAGCGATGGAGTAGGCTTGTCTGCTCCAATCGCCGCTGTCTTAGTTTGATTAAGCCCGACTATTGTGCGTCCTTGACACAGCGGAATCCCAGGGTTCCCGAACGGTCGTAACTGGGAGCCATGAGGAGCAGTTTGCCATGCTGTTCGTTTCTGTAGGCTTGAGGGAAGTACCAGATTGAGCCTTGCGGCTGATAGTGATTGCCTCCGCGAACAATGGCGGCGCGAGTGTGCTCGTCGACGTACTCGTCGGTCCACTGCCATACATTTCCTACCATGTCCATTACGGCGAACGGACTGGCTCCATGGGGATGCGCATCCACATCGCTCGGGGGAGGCAGTGTACGGCCCTTATCCGGAATCGGCGCCGGAGCATTGTTATCCGAAGCGCAGGCAGCCGGACCGCCGCCCCGTGAGGAGGCGAGCCAATCGCAGTTTCCCCAAGGAAAGATGCGCCCATCGTTACCCTGCGCGGCGTACTGCCACTCCCATTCGTGGGGAAGCCGCTTCCCGGCCCATTTCGCATACTCACGGGCATCCTCGATCGACACCCAGGTTACCGGCTTGTTGGCCCATCCATCGGGATAGGAACCATCTTTCCAGTCCTTGAGGAAGTTGAGACTGTCTTTGGGGTGATAGTGCGTGGTATCGAGAAACTTCTTGAACTCGGCATTGGTCACCGGGTACTTATCGATGAAAAAGGGCTGGAGCTGCATGCGGTGTTCATGAAACCGGCGGGGGCTGTCTTCCCAGGAATACTGAACGTCGACGCCGACATCGTTGGACCCCTCGATCTCCACTCCTTGCACGCGGAACAGGTAATCGCCGCCTTGGATACGAATCATTCCTTCAGGCGCGGACGCGGCCCGTGCCGAGGGCGGGATCTCGACCATTTGCTGTGGCAGGGTGTGCCACTCATGCGAGTAAGTGGACAAAGGTTTAGCCGTCATTCCCTTCATCTTCTCCATGAGTTCCCTTAGCTTTGGCTCCAGCTCGCCGGAAGAGGCGAGGATCGCTGCGTAGCCGTGACTTTCAGTGGGAAACGAAAGCACAGCCTGATCGCCCCTTATCTCCGGCTTGAGTTCCACGCCGTGATAGAGATCGAAGTAACGCATGCCCTGCTTGTAGGGCGTCGTCATCTGATCTCCCTCGACGTTGTAGTCATTGCGGTTCACGATGGTCCACACCGTCTGGTCGGCCAGCGGCCAGCGGCTTGCGAAGACACCGTATCTCAGCATCGGGTAGAGCGGCTCCCAGCCTTGACTCGCGAAAAAAGGAGCCACGGCGCGCTCGATGGTTGCCACACGACGCGTTGCCTCTCCGTCGCGTGGAGTGACTCCGTTCCAAATGCCCCAGACGTTCTCCCAGCTCTCCCATCCTTCGCCGTTGAAGAAGGCGTATTGCAGGGCGTCCGTCTTATCGCGATCCCAGCGGCCCTGTATGTTGACCTGATGACGAGGTTCAAGCCAGCGGTATTTGTCCACTGTAGGGACGAACGTATATTGGTACTGGCCCCAGGTGAGCACATTCCAGGCGAGCCCCTCATCGGCGGGGCCGCGCTCTGGCTCAAACGCGAGAGGATGGCCGACTTTTTCAGCTGCGAGGGAGAAGGCCAGCGGCACGCCATCCTGCGTGTCGCCATTGACTCCATCAGCATCTATCTCTTTCATAAATTCCGCAAAGGCCGTAGGCCAGTCTTTTCCCGGGCCTTTCGTTCCCTGATCCCACATCATCATGGGGAACAGGACTTTCACCCCGCGACGATGAAAATCCGCTACCATCTGCTTCAATCCCTCCACACCGCCGGGCATGGAGCGCGCCATGTCATGCTGGTTGCGATCGTCGATGCCTGCGTTTGGATAAACCGCCCAAACGAGTACGGCATCGATGCCACCGTAACGCTTCTCAAGGTCATCGAGATAGCGGTCGACTGTGTATTTGCTCGCGACAGGATCGTAGAAATAGCGGTCGTGCACCATCATCTGCGGCTGCATAAAGCTGTGTTGAGCCCATTGAAGCTGGGGCAGAGCGTAGCGGGATCCATCGTACCCGATATAAATATGGCGTTCCGTTCGCCAGTGCGTAATATCGGCGAGCCAATCGCGGTGAGTGGCTGGTGTGCAAGCGGCAGATCCGCCCAGCCATATGCCGCGCAACGTTAAGCACGGCGGTGATGGGATTTGTGGTCCTGGTCCTCCGATCCGCACACCTGTGTCCAGTTGTGCGTAGGAGTGCACGGTGAACATCGCCATGAGAAGAAGTAGACCCGCAGCGGACCGCATCGTTCGGAATTCAGCTTTCATTTCATAGTTCCTTTCGGGCAGATGAGTCGTGATAACTTACGGGCCAACGCGAAAGATGCGATGGCCGTAATCGGGGAAGTCAAAAGCAAACTATCGTTGTGCAACTTCACACGCAACTCGGGGCGATTCGTTTTTTATGAACTCCTCCACCTCGGACATGCTGGGCATGGAAGGCTGCGCGCCGGAGCGTGTGACCGAAATGGCGGCAACCGCGGACGCAAACGCCGCACTGTCCAAGGGGGACTTTCCCAGCATGAGTGCGGTAGCGAAGCCCGCATTGAACGCATCGCCGGCAGCCGTCGTATCGATCGCATGGACGAAGAACGCCGGAACCAAACTGCCTATGCCCCCATGCGATTCCAGATACGATCCACCGGAACCCATCTTCAGGACGACCCCTCGGCAGCCATTCGACAGGAAGCGCTTTGCCATTTCCGAGGGCGTCTGCGGCCGTGATTCAAGGTGTTTGTTCCCGAGATAGAAAGCCGCTTCGGTCTGGTTCGGAGTGAACCACGTGATGTCTTTGAAGATGCCCGGCGGCAGATCCCTCGCGGGCGCGGGGTCGAGAATCAGAGGCACATTCTCCCGTGCGCAGACGCGGGCCAGGTACTCAACGGTTTCCAGCGGTATCTCAAGCTGAGCCAAAACCATGCCAGCACTTCTCAGGATTGAGATGTTTGCATCAATATCTTCAGGAGTGACCTTAGAATTGGCACCGGGCGCTAGAACGATGCTATTGTCTCCGTGCCCCGAGACTACGATCACGGCTACGCCGGAGACGCCATCGCTTGTGGAAACGCCGGTTATATCAACGCCTGCCTTCTCAAGGTGTGTCCGAAGCTCAGCGCCGAACGTATCGTTCCCCAGGCGCCCGATGAGTCGGACGGGATAGCCGAGCCGGGCCACAGCGACGGCCTGATTTGCGCCTTTTCCGCCGGGATGAATCTGAAAGTCGGATCCGATGACGGTCTCGCCTACGACAGGAATTCTCTTAGTGACCGCTACCAAATCTATATTGATGCTGCCGACGACGACAATTGGCTTTTGCGCAGACAATGTGTTTCTCCTCGAAATAACGTTGAAGGGTTGTTATGAAAAGATCGGGGCACAAGCGACCGCCGTTAAGCCACACAGAAAGAAGATAAACATCCATTTCAGGCTGCTTTTTGAACGAGCTGGCGCTGCACTGAATTCGTGCCAAACGAACACGCCCCAGCAAGCTGAAATCATGGTGGCACCTTGCCCGATGGAATAAGAGACGGCGGGTCCTACGATGTGGGCCTGCGAAGCCACGAAATTGGCCATCGCCCCTGTACACCAGACAGCTCCGCCTACGGCACCCCAGAAGTGCCAGGTGCCGCTTGCCTGCCAATAGCCCCGCATCGATGCGGGTTCACGGCCATCGAGTGGAAAGCGCATGAGGAGATAGTTCACTGGAATGGCGCAAACCGCCACGCCGATAGCGAAGAACAGCAGGGCGGCGTAGGGTCCGGGCGCACCTTCTCCTGTCATTGCCTTCGAAACGAAGGGGTAGAACGTACCCATCAGAAGTCCCGCGATCAAACTGATGACGATACCGCGACGGCTCATGGCCGCGCGTTCCGTTTCGCGCAGCCTGTAGGCTATGGCGTCGAACACGATGGCCGCCACCACGAGTGCGATACCACCGAAGAGGAGAAGAGGATTTCCCTTGGGCGAGATAATGTAACTACTGATGGCGCCGACAACAAGCGCCAGGCCTATACCGATAGGAAACGCGACTGCCAGTCCCGCGATGTCGATTGCGGCGACCAACAGCAGATTAGCTATGTTGAAGATGGCGCCGCCCGCCATAGCGAGGAGAATCGGATGCGTGCCTGAGTGAGCAATATCCGCATAGAAAGATCGGCCCACAGTTCCTAGACTTCCGAGAGTTGTGCCCCACAGAATCGCTCCGCCAATCAGTCCTATAAGGAAATCCCAATAAAGCAGTTGAAACCTGTATCCGGGACAGAGTTTCATGGAGTTCGCCCATGATCCCCAGCACAGCATACTCACCAACATCAACAACAGCGCAACCCAGTAGACCTCAGGCTGATACATGGCTCTCCTTCGCATTCAACAATTGCGCCCGCACGATATTTATGCGAAACATCCAGCTTGCTGCCACAACAAGTAGCTAGCCATAAGCCACTTGTTGTGGCAGCCAGGTCCAGAGGTGAATCACGCCTGACTACCTTCAAGTGAGGTCAAGCCAAGCTAGAAGTCCAGCCGTAACGCGAGCTGAACCTGCCTTGCTGCTCCGGCAGAAGTGATTTTGCCAAAGGCAACCGATGAGAATGCGGTAGTTGGGTTGTTAAGGGGAACATTGTTGAAGAGGTTGAAGAAATCAGCGCGAAATTGAACTTTAGAATTTTCGCGGGGCAAGAAAGGAAAGTTCTTCGCAAGACTCATGTCGGTACCGAAATATGACGGCCCGACAAGGCTATTGCGCCCGCTGTTACCGAATACTCCCGCTGCAGGCGTAACGTAAGCCGTCTGGTCAAAATATCCTCCAGCAGCACCTATCTTGGTCCATTGCGTCCGGTTCCCGCATCCGGCACAAGCACCATGCACCTGATTCATCCGCAGGGCCCCAAGGGTCTTGCTCGATCCGAGCCACGATGCTGAGGCGCCAGTAGTCACCGAAAAGGGAGTGCCGCTGCTATAGTTCACGATTCCCGAGAGTTGCCATGCGCCTATGACATATCGCAGAAGGCCCGAGTTCTTGAACTGTGGGAGATCCCATACCCCATTGAGGCGAAATAGATGCTTCTGCCAGAAGTCCGATCTGGCATATTCGCCCGCGAAAGGATTGGTAGGATCCTGATCAGTTGTGGTGTCTGAATCAGCAGAGGATCCAGTATCGAGGGATTTCGCGAACGTGTACGCCAGTTGCATGGTATAACCCGCCGAAACCCGCTTTCGTGCGGTTACCTGCAGGGAATTGTAATTTGAGTAACCATCTGAAAATGACCCCGTGATTCCGGCGAAGTATTGATTCTGGAAGAGGCGGCGCGACTGTGCATTCTGCGCGGTAGCGCCTGGAGCGTAAGGAGCGTAATTAAGTTCCCTTGCGTACCACAACCGTTTTCCCGAGCTTCCCACATAGCCAACCTGGACCATGTAATCCTTCGGGAATTCATGCTGTACGTTGACATTGAATTGTTGCGTGAACGCGTTTTTGATATGACGATCCGGAGCGAAGGCTGGGGTAGGATACGTGAAGAGAGGTTTGCTCGGATTGACCGTGAATGGGAACGGATTTGTGTAAGTGGTCCCATATGGGTTGTAGAAGCTAAGAGGAACAAAGGACAGAGATGCCGAGAAGGGCGGTGGCTCGTATGTGTTGGCCAGGGTGATTGCTCCGGGTGCGTTATAGAAGATGCCATATCCGCCGCGAACCGCAGTCTTTCCATCACCGAA
>WNFD01004506.1_pt1 | contig 19180 bp, 17 predicted proteins | sample 5400491 | NCBI WGS metagenome assembly WNFD01 (sample SAMN13153343, study PRJNA577476) | soil metagenome | isolation source: 120 cm saprolite under Douglas fir tree site 2 hole 2 replicate 2 | place: USA:California | collected 2015-04-18 | reverse complement strand
GGGGTGGTGACCCTCGTGATGATCGCGTTCTTCATCTTCAACACCACCGTCTACAACTACTCGTTTGCACGCCTGCTGTTTGTCAGCGGGCTCGACCGGCGGCTCCCGGCCTTCATTGGCCGCGTCAACCGCAACAAGGTGCCGCAAAACGCCGTTCTCGTTCAGGCAGTGATCACCACCGTCATCACGGCGATCGCCTACTTCCTCTTCAACGGGAACGCCAACCTCTCGGTCGGTATTTACATCGCGCTCCAGGCGGCGGTCACCGTGATCTGGTGCCTGTCGATGGTGTTCCTCTTCACCGACGTCCTGGTCATCCGCTCGAAGTATCCGGAGGAGTTCAAGCGGGAGCAACTCGTTCCAGTGGGCGTCTTCTGGGCGGCCTCCATCGCAGGTGCCATCGCCAGCGCAATTGGGGTGGTGGTAACGCTGACGGGCGGTTGGATCTTCACGGGCCAGCTGCAGGGCTCATGGAATCCGTCGATCATCGACAACGGACCCTGGATCTTGATCGTCGGCGGCGTCGGCATTGCTTCCCTCGCAGTCGCTGTCATCGTCTATCTCCTTGGGTTGAACACCGCGCGCCGCGCGCTCGCGGCGGTCAACATATCCGGCGCGGGCGCAGGGAGCTAACCGAGCGACGTATGGCGACCACCCTCACCGACAGCGCGACATCCGTCGATCTCGACGCAAAACGCGCAGAGCTCGTCGCACAGGCGGAGGCATCGGGCCTCCGCCTCGTGCGCTTCCTTTATTGCGACAACGACGGCATCATCCGTGGCAAGAGCGCCGGCATGGCCAACTTGAAGGAGCGACTCGAAACCGGCATCGGCCTAACGGTCGCGATGCAGGCCTTCACCATGCTCGACCACCTGGCCAGCGTCGACGGCATGGGTCCCGTCGGCGAGATCCGGCTGGTGCCTGACCCGGCGACCTTCGCCATCGCCCCATACGCGCCGCACACTGGCACCGTCCTCGTCGACATGCAAACTCTGGACGGGCAGCCCTACGCCGCCGACGGGCGCGGCTTCCTCAAGCGCATGATCGCCCACGCCGCCGAGGACCACGACCTCTCGCTGGTGGCGGCCTTCGAACCCGAATGGTCGCTCGCCGTCAAAAACGGCGAACTCTTCACCCCCATCGATGACAGCGGCTGCTTCACCTCGACCGGCATGAACATGGCGGCCGCCGTGATCGACGAAATCGTGGCAGCGCTCGAGTCGCAGGGAATGACCGTCGAGCAGTATTACGCGGAGCTCGGTTGGGGCCAGCAGGAGCTGTCCATCCGTCACGCGCCCGCCCTGCAAGCGGCGGACCATCACATCCTGTACCGGGAGACCGTCCGGGGCGTCGCGCTGAAGCATGGCCGCTACGCCTCGTTTGCGCCCAAGCCGTGGGGCGACCAGGCGGGCAACGGCTGCCACCTGCACTTCTCGGGCTGGAATCCCGATCAGAGCGTCAACCGCTTCTACGAGCCAGACGCCGAGTTCAACCTCTCGCCGCTGGCGCGCCAGTTCATGGCAGGGATCCTCGAACATCTCCCGGCCCTCGTCGCCCTCACCTGTGCCTCGGTCAACTCCTACCGTCGCCTGCAGCCGCAGATGTGGGCGTCGGCATTCCGCGCCTGGGGTCCCGACAATCGCGAGGGCGCGTTGCGTGTTGCTTCGCCGTTCAAAGGGCATGAGGCGGAATCGACCAACGTCGAGCTGAAGTCGTCCGACTCCAGCGCCAATCCCTACATCTCGCTCGCCGGGGTGATGGCGGCTGGGCTCGACGGCATCGAACGTGGGCTCAAGCTGCCCCCGCCCGTGAACGTCGACCCATACAACCTCAGCGACAGAGAGCGCCAGGCGATTGGTATCGACCGCCTGCCGCAGAGCCTCAAGGAGGCGATCGCCAACCTCAAGCGCGATGAGATCTTGCTCAAGGCCCTCGGCGAGCGCCTGGCCACGTCGTACATCGCGGTCAAAGAGCTCGACATCGATGCGTTCGCGGCCGCCGACGAGGCCTTCGAGTTCAGACAACATATCTACAAGTACTGACGCCGCCGGCGACCTGCTGCACGCGTGGGCGGATCAGCCCGCGGTCGATCATCACTGCCATCCGTTGCGACGCTGGCCCTACCAGCTGTCGGCCGTCGAGTTGCGTGGGGCATTCACTGAAGCGCTCGATCCCCAGCTGGCCGAACGCCATGTCGTCCACACAGTCGCCTACCAGGACGCCATCCGCCGAATCGCCGGCGAGCTCCAGTGCGACTCGAACGAAGGCGCGATCCTCGCGTACCGTAATGCGGCCGACCCGCGCGATTACGCCAACCGCTTGCTAGCGCGAGCGCCGACCGCAGTCATGCTCGTCGACAACGGCTTTGCCACCGCCGAGTCCTTCACCCTCCCGGAACAGGAGCAGGCAATTGGCGTGACACAGCGCCGGATCACCCGGCTGGAGACCGTCGCCGAGAACCTCATTCAGTACGCCAACGACCCGCGCGAATGGTTCGACGCAGTCCGCGCCGCGCTGCGGGCCGACGTCGCGCGCGGCGCCGTCGGCGTGAAAACGATCTGCGCCTATCGCGCGACCCTCAAGCTCCAGCCGGTCGATACGGATGCCATGGGTGTTGCCTTCAGTGCATTGCGGCTGCGCGCCCAGCACGGCCAGCTTCCGCGTCTTTCCGGTAGCGCCCTGTGCCACGCCCTGCTCTTCGAGGCGGCGCTGGAATGCCGCGAGCTCGATGTCCCGCTCCAGGTTCACTGCGGCTTCGGCGATCCCGACGAAGACCTCGCCGAAACCTCGCCCCTCGGGTTGCGACCGCTCTTTAGCGACCCGACCTATCGTGGCCTTCGCATCGCGCTGCTCCATTGTTACCCGTACCACCGCGAAGCGGCCTACCTCTGCTCCGTTTTTCCCGACGTCTACATGGACCTGTCGCTGACGATTCCGTTCGCCGGCCTCGAGGGCGATCGCGCGATGCGCGAGGCACTCGGATTATGCCCGACCAGCAAACTGCTCTACGCGAGCGACGCGAGCCGGTATCCGGAGGTCTTCTTCGTCGCCGCCATGGCGCACCGCGAGGCGCTCGCCGACGCGCTGAGCGAGATGGTCGACCGCCACATCATGAGCCCTGGCGCGGCGGTCAAAGCCGGCCGCCAGATGCTGGCCGAGAACGCGAAGCGCGTCTACCGCCTTACGGACTGAGCGTCGAGCGTCCCCCCGATAGCCGAGTTCTGTTCCCCGCTTCAGGCGGGCGAAGGCGGTGGGCCTTGACCGGGGCACGACGCGCCAACGCCGATTCGGAGGGTTTGCTCCGCCTGTCCCGCCCTCACGAGCACCGAAACACACGCCGCCTGCGATACCGAGTAGCCACCGGGAAACACAAGCCAGTCATCGCTCGGGTCCCAGCGGCTCGAGGAAGGCATTCGTTGGGTCGGTCTGCATCCCGGAACCCTCAGGTGAGATGTCGGTTTGCCGGGGCTGCCCCATCCGACTAGGAGCCGGCCCCGCCACTGCTGAGGGACAAGGAGGTCGAAGGTCGCTCCTCGTCGAATCAAGAGCCCATCCTTTGCGAACAGCTTCGCGCTTGGGTTTGAATCGTTCGATTTGTTTGCTTGCAATGCTCGGCCGGTCGGGAGGGCAACGGCATCGAGGATGATGGACGATTCTGATGGGGGTGCCGCCGTGGACGCGATCACGTCCTGGCACGGGAGCACAGCAATTTCATCTGAAGGCGTGGGAGAGACGACAGACGCGCTGGGGCTGCAGGCACTGACCGTAAACGCGATGGCGCCGATCAGCAACCACGCCTGGCGCGCTAACGGCCGGTAGATGGCGGCCATCGGCTCAAGGATAAGGAAGTGAGTCCGCCGATAAGCCGAGTTCTGTTCCCCGCTTCAGCCGGCCAAGCCGGCGCGCCGTGGGGCGGCAGTCATCCGTCTTCGTCGCCGGTTACCCGACGACTCTAGCGACCTTACCCGAGGACCGGCCGAGCCAGCCGTTTCGTCCTCCTATTCGGTCTTGCTCCGGGTGGGGTTTACCGAGCCAGCCGGTCTCCTGGCTGCTGGTGGGCTCTTACCCTCACCATTTCACCTTCGCCGCCGCTTCCGCGACGGCTGTGTATTTTCTGTGGCACTCTCCTTCGGGTCACCCCGACCGGGCGTTACCCGGCACCCTGCTCTGCGGAGCTCGGACTTTCCTCGACGGGACGATCCCGCCGCGACTGCCTGGCGGACTCGGCTGGAATTGTACCCGGATGTTCGGCTGGAATAACCAGCCGGATAAGCCCAGCACTTGCCGCGATCAGGGCCGCGGATACCAGGAACGCCAGCGGCAGGCCAAGCTGAATCAACGGCCCGGAAACGGCGGACCCGATCGGCTGGCCGGCCCAGTTCAAGCCCATCGAGACCGCGAAGGCGCGGCCGAACCAGGCGGGATCGGTGCGTCGCTGACGCATGGAGAACATGCTCACGTCAAACGGTCCGATGGAGAGGCCGGCAACCAACATCGCGCCGATCGCCACAACGGGGTTGGAAGCCAGCGCCAGCGTGGCAACGCCGGCGGCGGTCACCAGTGTCGACAACGACATGACCGTCAACTCTCGCCCGCGGCTATCGATCCGGCCGGCGATCAAGGCGGACGGCACGGTTGCAAGGCCGTAGACGGCCCACAGTTCGCCAGCGAGCGCGGCGTTGCCATGGAGACGATCGAAGACCATCACCGGAATCGCGACCACGAGTATCCCCATGCCAAGGTTCATCAGGCTCATCACAAGCACAATGCCGCGTAAGGTGGCATTTCGCCGGACCACGTATACGACGCCTTGCCATGCCTGCGCGAGGACGGGGCCAGATGACGTCCGAACCATCGGCTCTGGGAGCCGAATCATTGACAGCGCCGCCGCAAGATAGAGGATCGCCGTGGTCGCCAGCGCAGCGCGCGAGCCGGACCATGCCGTCAATACCCCGGCCAGTGCCGGACCGGCGCCGATCGTTACCGCGTACGCGATGCTGTCCAGGGCATTGGCCCGATCCCAAAGATGCTTGGGAACGACGATGGGCAAAAGCGAGCGCGCCCCGCTGTTGCTCAGCGAGAAGGTCAGCGCGCCGACCGTCACGATTGGCAGCAGCACGGCCGGGTGAAGCCGGCCGGCGACGTCGAGCACAACGATTGCGGCCAGTGTCAGCGCGCCAACGAGGTAGTCCAGCGTGATCAGGCGTACTCGCCCATGACGGTCGAGCAGCGCGCCAGCCAGTGGGCTGACGGCGATGCCGGGCGCGATCGCGAGAAATACGGTAACCCCCGCAAGCGTTGGCGAATGAAAGCGTCGGAGGACGAAGATGACCAGCGCCAGCTGCATCATCTGACTGGCGGTCCGTGCCAGCAGAACGCTCGCCGCTAGGCGAGGAAACGCCGGAATCCGAAAGAGCGCTGGATAAGTCGTGCTTTCGACGGGCACGACGCTACAGCTTACGGAGCCAGAACTTTCTCCATCGTTTTGAATGAAACTTTGGCGTATTCCTTGAGCGCGTCGGCTCCCAACCGAGCGACCAGCAACCGGCCGGTCTCGATCACCTCTGGCGACGCTCCCTTTGGCACCGTCAGGCCGAGCGCTTTCCCCGCGTGCTCCAGCCAGCGCAGAAAAGCATCGCGGGCCAGAATGGAGGCGGCGGCGACCGCGACGTCAGCCTCCGCTCGGTGCATTTGGATTACCGGAACCCCGCTGAGACGGGTATCGACCAACAAACGGCTCTCGATGTAGCGTTTGTCGCCAAATTGATCGCTGAGGATGAACTTGGGCTGGAGCCCATGCCCGATCAGGTCTTCGATCACGCGGGTGTGCGTCCACGCCAGGAGCGCATTGAGGTTCTTCCCCTCGCTGCGCATCTGCCCGTAGAGCTCGTTGTAGCGTTTGGGCGCCAACACGATGACCGCCCGTTTCGGCTCCTCGACCACCTCTCGAATATTGCGGGCGAGGACCCGCAATTCCTTATCGCCGACCAGCTTGCTATCTCGAACACCGAGCGCGCGGAGCAGCGTCCCGACCCGCTCATCCAGGTAGACGCCGGCCGTCACCAGCGGACCAAAGAAGTCGCCCTTTCCAGCCTCGTCCGTCCCGATGTGAGGCTCGTTTTCCGGCGGCGCATCGGCCGACGCAGAGGCCGTCGGGTGTGCCGGCACTTGCTTTTTCGCTACCGGTTTTGCGACGCCCTGGACGATCGACACCGCCCGGTCGAACGCGGGCGCGTGACCGGAGATCACGAGTTTGCCCGATCGGTACATGATCGCGGTCGCCTGGCTCGTTCCGTCCGATACCTTCACGCGCCAGGATTCGTACGGACCGGGTGGGGGCTCGGCCGCGGAGACCCGGCGAAACTGTTCGAGCAAGCTCGGCTGATCCGCCTTTGGCACGGAGTAGGTTGCGGTTGGACGGACTTCGCGTTGCCCCAAGTCGATCTACTTGGTTGTCGACTCGCGGTGCAGCAGCTGGCCTTCCCTACTGGCAACGAATTTGATCGCTGCGCGCACCTCGCTGACGACCTGCTTCCAGAACCGGTCTGCCGCGTAGTAGAGGCCAAGTAGCGCCGCCACAATGATGGCGAGGTCGATGCTGCTCCGGCCTTCGCGCAGCCAGTAGACGTCGCGGAGGTTGAGCCAGAGGGCGAACTCGTCGATGACCAGGGCTGCACCGATTCCAAAGATGGTTGCCAGCCATGGGTGCAGCCGCTCGGACCACACGGTGATGCCCAGGAAGCCGGACAGCAGCAGGATCAGAATGCCCCAGACAAAGTGATGGATGTGCAGACCGCCGCTGGTCACAACGTTGCCCACCGGGAGCAGGTGATAGCGGATTGCGAAGGTCAGCGCCCTCAGGAGGACGAACGTGGCGATGAAGGCGATCCACATCCGCAACGCCGCCTCCCTTCGATAGTCAACGTGTTGCTGGTAGGCAACCACGATCTTCTTTCGAAGGTGGAAGCCCCGGAAGATGTTCAGGCTCCTGATGTTCATGTGCTTCGTCGCTGGCGTCGACAATGTAACTCCGGTATAGGATATTCCCGACAATGGCGGACGTGGTTCGAGTCGTCTCAGCAGACGACCCGGTGCGCCCCTTGTTTTCGTCGGGCGGCGAGCTGACTCCTGAAGCGAAGAGCCGCCTCGGTCTCGACGCCGCGGCGCTGCGTGGCCTCTACCGAAACATGGTGCTGATTCGCCGCGCCGACCAGGAGGCGCTGAACCTGCAGCGACAGGGCGAGCTGGGCCTCTGGGGCCAGTATCTCGGCCAGGAGGCGATCCATGTCGGCGCCATCACGGCACTTCGGACCGAGGATTGGATCTTTCCCAGCTATCGCGAGTTCGGCATGGCGATGGTCCGCGGGGTGGACCCGGCAGACATGCTGACGCTGTTCCGTGGGCTCTCGCACGGACCGTGGGATCCTTACAAATATCACTTTGCGCCGCTCGCCATTCCAGTCGCGACCCAGGTTCCCCACGCGGTCGGATTCGCCATGGGGTGCCGCCTGAAGCACACCGACGAGGTGGTGCTCTCCACCTTCGGGGACGGCGCCACCTCAGAGGGCGACTGGCACGAAGCCATGAATTTTGCCGGGGTCTTCAAGTCACCCGTGGTTTTCCTCTGTCAGAACAACCACTGGGCGATTTCGGTCCCGCTGTCAAAGCAGACCGCCGGCTCCATCGTCGACCGCGCCAAGGGCTACGGCTTTCCGGGGATCCGGATCGACGGTAACGATGTTCTCGGCGTCTACGCCGCCGTCCGCGCGGCTGCCACGCGCGCGCGTCAAGGGGAGGGGCCCTACCTGATCGAAGCCGTCACCTACCGAATGGGCGCGCACACGAGTTCCGATGACCCCACCCGCTACCGGCTCGACAGCGACGTCGAGGCCTGGGGGGCCAGGGATCCGATTGTCCGCTATCAGGCGTGGCTCAAGGACCAGGGGGTCATCGACGATGGCCTCATCGCCGCAACGGCGGCCGAGGCGGAGTCGGCGGCCCAGGCGATGCGCACACGGCTCACCAGCCTGCCCGTCCCGCCCCCCGGCGAGGCGATCTTCGGCCGGGTCTATTCGAACCCGCCGGCGTCGTTCATTCAGGAGCGCGAGCAATTCGAAGCCTCGTTAGAAGACAGTTGACAGAATCGGTGACGATGGCGAAAGCCATCAACCTCTCGTTGCGCGATGCGCTGACCCGCGATGAGAACGTACTGATCTTCGGAGAGGATGTGGGGGCGCTGGGCGGGGTCTTTCGGATCACGGACGGCTTGCAGAAGGCGTTCGGCGAGGAGCGCGTCTTCGATACCCCGCTGGCCGAGTCGGCGATCATCGGGATCGCTGTCGGCCTGGCGCTCCGAGGTTTTCGGCCGGTACCGGAGATCCAGTTCGATGGCTTCATCTATCCGGCGTTCGAGCAGATCGTGAGCCACGTCGCCAAGTATCGCAACCGCTCGGGCATCTCCCTGCCGATCACGATTCGCGTCCCCTTCGGCGGCAACATCGGCGCCGTCGAGCATCACTCCGAGAGTCCCGAGGTCTACTTCGCCCACACCGCCGGGCTGAAAGTCGTCACGCCCGCAACGCCTGGCGATGCCTATGCCCTACTCCAAACGGCGATCGACGACCCGGATCCCGTTGTCTTTTTTGAGCCTAAGGCCCGCTACTACACGAAGGAAGAAATCGACCCGGCCGCCCGTGTGCCGATCGGCAAGGCGCGCGTGGCGCATGAGGGCTCGGGCGTTTCCGTGATCGCTTATGGGCCCACGGTCAGCATTGCCCTCCAAGCCGCAAAGACCGCGGCGCAGGAACAGATCTCGCTCGAGGTGATCGACCTTCGCAGCCTGTCGCCCCTGGACATGGACACGGTGATGGCCTCGGTGCGCAAGACGCACCGCGCCGTGGTGGTGCACGAGGCGCCGGTCTTCTGCGGCTTCGGCGCCGAGGTCGCCGCGAGGATCAGTCATGATGCGTTCGACTTGCTCGAGGCACCGGTCGCTCGCGTCGGCGGGATGAATGTCCCCTACCCCCCAGCGCGTTACGAAAAGCTCTACTTGCCCGACGTCGATCGCATCCTGCAGGCCGCGGACGCCGCGCTCGCGTATGGCTGATCAGACCTTCAGGCTGCCGGACTTGGGCGAGGGTCTGACCGAGGCTCAGCTGGTGGCCTGGCGGGTCGAGGAAGGGGCCACGGTGGAGGTCAACGCGCCGCTCTGCGACGTCGAGACGGCCAAGGCTGTCGTCGTGATCCCGTCGCCATTCGCGGGGAGGATTCAAAAACTCCATGCTCGACCCGGAGACTCGGTTGCCGTTGGCGAGCCGCTCGTCACCATCAGTGGATCCGATGCCGCGGAAGCCGAGGCCACACCGGGAACGCTGGTCGGCTACGGTCCCGGAGCTCCGGAATCCGGCGTTCGACGTAAAGCCCGAAGCGCACCCGCTGTCGCCGAGAACGGCGGCGATGTCCGCGCCGCGCCCTTCGTGCGCCAGCTCGCGAAAGAAAGAGGGGTCGACCTGGCGCAGGTCACGGGCACGGGCCCGGCTGGCCGGGTCACGAAAAGCGATGTCGAAGCCGCCGCTTCATCGCCCGCTGCCGCCTCGCCCACAGCGGCGACGGTCCCAGCAACCGACGGGGAGCGGCGCATCAGCGTGGTGGGAATCCGCAAGGCGATCGCCCGCCAGATGGTCCGGTCGGTCTCGACCATTCCGCAGTTCACCGAGTTCGCGGTGTTCGACGCTACCAGCCTGATGACGGCCCGCGAGCAAAGGAAGGCGAGCGGCCGCTCAATGACCCCTCTTCCCTATTTCATCGCGGCCGTGGTCAAGGCCGTCCGTGCCTATCCGCTGATGAACAGCTCATGGGACGAGAGCCGCGACGAGATCATCGTGAAACAGGGGATCAACGTCGGGATCGCGGTCAACACCAGCCAGGGCTTGCTGGTGCCGGTCCTTCGTGGTGCGGACAAGCTCGAGCTGGCTGCGATCGCGGAGCAAAGCGCCCAGCTGATCGAGGGTGCCCGGGCGGGAACGCTCCCGCCCAGCCAGATGAGCGGTGGCACGATCACGGTCACCAATGTGGGCGCGAGTGGCCCGGTTGAGACCGGCACCCCCATCATCAATCCACCCGAATGCTGCGTGGTCGCCTTCGGCGCCATCAAGCCACGACCAATGGTGGTCGATGGCCAGGTCGTGGCCCGCAGCGGCGCCTGGATCTCGATCTCCGTCGATCATCGGATCGTCGACGGCGCGCTGGCGACGGAATTCCTCACGACGCTGGTCTCGGAGCTGGAAAGCGTCAATGCCTGACGAAGCCCAGCTGATCTACGACTGGAACGCGGTCGATGCCCCGGCCAGACCGCCCCATCCGGTCCGCGTTCACGATGAGACGCTGCGCGATGGCATCCAGGGCCCTTCCGTCCGCGACCCCGATATCGAGCACAAGCTGCGCTTCCTGCACCTGGCTGACGAGCTCGGTGTCGGCTCGATCGACCTCGGCCTTCCGGCATCGGGGCCACGCGCGGCTGCGGACGTGGAACGGCTGGCCGAGGAAATCCGCGGCCAGCGACTGCGCATCAAGCCGCTGTGCGCCGCGCGCACCCTCGAGGGCGATATCCGCCCGGTGGTCGAGATCTCGCAGCGCGTCGGCATCCCGATCGAGGTCGCGGCCTTCATCGGCTCCAGCCCGATTCGCCAGTACGCCGAGGGTTGGACCATCGAGCAGATGGTCGACAACACCCGCAAGGCGGTGCGCTTTGCCCGCCAGCATCAGCTCCCGGTGCTCTATGTCACCGAAGACACGACCAGGGCGCAGCCCGAAACGCTTCGCCAGCTGTTCGGCACGGCGATCGACGAGGGCGCCGCCCGGGTCGCGATCTGCGATACCGTCGGCCACTCGACACCCGACGGGGTCCGCGCCGTCGTCGGCTACGTCCGCGGGATGCTGGATGAGATGAAGCCCGACACCGGGCTCGACTGGCACGGGCATAGCGATCGCGGCCTCGGCGTCATCAATGCGATCGATGCGGCCCTGGCCGGCGCCGACCGGATCCATGGCTGCGCGCTCGGCCTCGGCGAGCGCGTGGGCAACACGCACCTCGATCTGCTGTTGGTGAACTTCCGACTGCTGGGCTGGATCGACACGGATCTGACCAAGCTCCGCGAGATGGGCGAGGTGATCGCCGAGGGCACCGGGATGGCGATCCCGGCGAACTACCCGGTGCTCGGACGTGACGCCTTTCGGACGGCCACCGGCGTGCACGCCGCCGCCGTCATCAAAGCCAAGCGCAAGGGCGACGAGTGGCTCGCCAACCGCGTCTACTCCGGCGTGCCGGCCGACCTCTTCGGCTGCGAGCAGGTGATCGACATCGGGCCGATGAGCGGCGAGTCGAACGTGGTGTTCTGGCTCGAGCAGCGCGGCATCGCGCCACGACCCGAGCTGGTCCGCGCCATCGTCGAACGCGCCAAGCGGGGCAATCGGCTGCTCGACGAGGCCGAGATCTACGCGGTCATCAACGAGCGCACTGCGAAGACCGGATCCTGAGGCGTTACGTCGTCTAGGCCTTCGGTGGGGCGGAACGCTCGGCAATTTTGCCCAGCTGCACCATCACGATGACGGCCAGGATGGTCACCAGGATCGCGTAGATAAAAAGCGAAACGATCTGGCCACCGGTGCCAAAAATCTGCTTGACGAGCGCGTTGATCGCGCTGTTCCAGGCGAGCGCCGCGACAACGCCGAAGGCAGCCGACGCCAGGGCAATCATGGTCTGGATGTACGCCGCACGGTTCGACACGTAAGCCTCCTATTAGTCCAAGATTCCGTCCGTTGTCTAAATTCTGAACGAGCAGACGCCCGGCACCCAAATTTCTAGTCACGGTCGAGACGCCAGTCGTTGCAACGCATGATCTGGCCCGGTGGGTACTCGAAGTCGCAAGCCGCAACCAGCTCAAAGCCGAGTTTCCGGCAGATCGCATTCGACGGTGCGTTGGCCACCGATGGAAAGGCGTGCAGGAAGCGCCGTGCTGCTCCGAACGGGCCACGGCAATCGCCTGCGCGGTTCCGGCGGCTGCCATGCCGCGCCCCTGGAATGCCGGCAGCACCGACCAGCCAATCTCGTAAACGTCCTGGTCACGCCAGTGGCGCGGCCAGTAGCCAACGGAGCCGACACCGTCGCCGCTCGCATCGTCCACGATCTTGAACATCAGGCCGGTGCCGGCCTCGCCGAGGTGGGTCATCATCACCGGATCGCCAAGCCGCCGCTTCGGTAAGGGCAGGTCATCTGGGCCCCAGGGCTCGAGATGGACCGCCGTGCCCTGGCTAGGTCGAGACATCGAACCGCTCAGGATCCCACTCGATCCCGAGCGACGATGGCCCGGCCATGTAACCGAGCAGGGCCGATGACGCGACCACCGCCGGGCTGGCCAGGTAACCCAGGCCACCAACCCCCATGCGGTTCTGCCAGTTGCGATTGAAGGACGTGATCGCGACTTCGCCCTTACGCAGGGCATCAGGGCCCTGGCCGAAGCACGGGCCGCACCAGGACTCGCGAATCTCGCCACCGACGGATCGCAACACCGACGCGATCGACTCGCCTCCCAAACGGGGTTCCGGGTTTTCGATGTCGCGCTTGACGCCGCCGGAGCCCGGGAAGATGACGAATTGCTTCGGCGCCTTCTCGAAGCCGTGCTCGCGTCCCGACCGAATCACCAGCGCCGCCTCCAGCAGGTCGTCGTACCCGCCGTTGGTGCACGAGCCGATGAAGGCCTTATCGAAGGTCAGCTTCTCGAGCGCAACCTCGTCGGCCGGAAACGCATTCCCGGGGGCGAAGGGCTTGGCGATGAAGGGCACCAGCTCCGAGAGGTCGAGCGCCTCGTCCATGTCCCAGGCGACCTGGTCGCCGGACTGAAACGTCGGGTACGGCAGGTCGCTGATCCCCTTGCGCCGGTACCAGTCGAGCGTCACCTCGTCGGGGGCGAAGATGCCGTTCTGCGCCTCCGCCTCGGCCATCATGTTCGCGACCGTGTTCCGATACGGGATGGGCAGCTGCCGTTGCGTATCGACGAACTCGACACTCATCCCCTGCGCCTGCGCCTTTCCCCACCGTCGCAGCAAGGCCAGCACCACGTCTTTGCCGCTGACCCACGGCCGCAGCTTTCCGGTGAAGACGACCCGGCGCCGCTTCGCCGGCGTGAAGTAGATGTAGCCGGTCGACCAGCCAAAGCCGAGCTGCGTGCTGCCCACTCCGGTCCCGACCGCTCCGTAGGCCCCATAGGCGCGGCTGTGCGAATCGGCGCCGGGGATGAAGGCGCCAGGGACGACCAGCCCCTGCTCGGGAAAGTAGAAATGGAAGATGCCGTCGCCGGGCGTGGCGTAGTACGGCTTGCCGATGCCATGAAGTTGGGCGAACTCCCGGCCGATGGACGTCTGCTTATCGTCGGCGTTGCGGCCCGAAAAAACGAAGTGATCGTTTGCGATCGCCGCCTGCCGCGGAAAGATCCGGTCGCCGCCCGTGATCTGGTTGAAGGTGTGAATCGAAAACGGCGCGGTCCCGTCGGAGGCGGGCAGCAGGTCACACCAAACGCGCAAGGTACCGCCAGGCCGCACCTGCGCATCTTTGTCGACCCGATGGGCCCAGACGATCTGCTCGGTGCTGGTCAGACCTCGCGCGGTCGCCGGATCCGGCCACTCGACCCGAGGCGCCTGGACCGTGGCCTCGGCAAACTCCCGGCGGCCGACTTTGATGATGCCGCCGGAGCGGCGGATGTCGTCTTCCATCGGCGTCAGCGGCACGGGATCGTAGCTCTTGCCGCGGGTCTCGTTGGTCAGTCGCCGGGTGGATGGATCGAACGTCATCACATCGCCCTCCTGCGCGTCCTCGGAGGCGGCCCGGCTCTGAACTACGTGCAGGCGACCCGCAGGACTCATTTCGCGTGACGAGCCGATCCCGAAGCGCTCGCCGGCAACCACGAAGGTCTCCCCGCGATGAACGCGTTGCCGGAAGTCAGGCATCAGGTAACGGAAGGCGCCCAGTTTCCAACGCTCGTCGAGCCGGTCGAGGCTCTCCGACACGCAGTCATCCGCGGGCGTGATCTGATCCGTGTCGATGGCGTCCAGCTTCTTCCCCGGGATCTTCGGATCCCAGAAGATCAGGGTCCGACCGCGAGCCAGTTGCTCACCGCCGTGCGTCGCGACGACCGCAGAGGTGGCCGGCTTCGCAGGCGACGCGGCGCCCGACTTCTGGCGCGCGGGCTGGATCGTGTTCACGAGGCGCGCGATGATTCAACCCTCTCGAGCCGCTCGAGCACGGCATCGGCTGCTGCGGTGGTGGTCAGGGTTCCGCCGAGGTCTTTGGTCGTCCGCCGATCGCGCGCCGCTGCCATGACCGCCGCCTCGATCTGCAGCGCGCCCGCAGCGTCGCCCAGGTGTCTCAGCATCATCGCAGCCGCGAGGATGGCGCCGACCGGGTTGGCGATGCCTTTGCCCGCATGCTTGGGCGCCGATCCATGCACCGGCTCGAACAGGCCCCGGCGGTTGTCCGGGTTGATGTTCGCGGAGGGCGCCTGGCCGAGGCCGCCGACCAGTTCCGACGCAAGGTCGCTCAGGATGTCGCCAAACATGTTGGAGGTGACGACCACGTCGAAACGACCGGGGTCCTTCACGAGCTGCATCGCGGCCGCGTCGACGAAGAGATGCTCCGCCTCGAGGTCCGACGCTGCCTGCCGCTCCAGGGCGAAGACCCGCTGCCAGAGGTCATGCGCGTGATAGAGCGCGTTGCTCTTGTCGACCATGGTGACCCGTCCTCGACTGCCGGCTGCACGCCGCTGGCGCGCCAGCTCGAAGGCGTAGTGGACGATGCGCTCGACCCCCTTGCGGGTGTTGATGTCCTCCTGGATCGCGATCTCGTCGGACGTCCCACGCTTGAACTGGCCGCCGATCCCGACATAGGCGCCTTCGGTGTTTTCGCGTACGACGACCAGGTCAATCGAAGGGGCCTCGCGCAGCGGTGTCAGGCCGGGCGCCAGCAGCCGGGACGACCGCAGGTTGACCCAGAGGTCCAGCTCGAACCGCAGCCGGAGCAGGAGCCCGGCGGCGTACTGCGGGTTTTGGACACGCGGGTCGCCGACTGCGCCCAGGTAGATGGCATCGACCTGCTCGAGCTCGCTGAAGACCGAGTCGGGCAGGATCTCGCCGGTGCGCAGATACCGATCGGCGCCCAGGTCATAGGCGACGAAATCCAGGTCGGTCCCGTTCGCGGTCGTGACCGCCTGCAGGATCCGAATTCCCTGGGCGATAACCTCCGGCCCAATGCCGTCGCCCGGGATGACGGCGATCCGAAACGGCATCGGCTACAAGCATATCGGCAGTGCCCGGAGAAAGATTCCGGCCTCTCGGGCGATACGACTACATAGTGCTGACCGAGGAGAAGGCTCTCAGCGTGGCGCTCGGCAAGATGCGCCGCCTGCGTCGGGTCCGCCGCCTCTCCCGGCTGACCTACTGGGCGGCCTGGGGATTCGTTGGGGTCGTGTGCCTCCTGCTGCTCGCCGGCGGCGTCGCCGGGCTGGCCTCCGGCTAAGCGCCCTTCGACGTCTCCACGAGCCGGGTCAGCGTCTGTTTCGCGCGCCCGCTGTCGAGGGACTCGCGGGCGACCGCCATTGCCTGAGGCCACTGGTCAGCCTTGCCGGCCGCCAGGATGGCGGCCGCGGCGTTGAGGACGACGACCTCACGGCGGGGCCCGGCTTCCCCGTCGAGAACCTGCCGCAGCAGGACCGCATTCTCGTCCGGCGTCCCTCCCCGCAGGTCCTCCGGGCGGGAACGCCCAAGGCCCATGTCTTTGGGATCGAGCTCGTATTCCTTGACGCTGCCGTCCTTCAACTCGAAGACCCGCGAGGGACCGGTGGTGGTCAACTCATCGAGCCCGTCTTCGCCATAGAAGACGAGCGCCCGCTCGTGGCCGAGGTCCTGCAACACGCGGATCATCAAGGGCGCAAGCGTGGGAGCACCGACGCCGAGCGCCTGGCGGCGAACCCGGCCGGGGTTGGCCAGCGGGCCGAGCACGTTGAAGACGGTGCGGACACCGAGCTCACTGCGTGCCGGGCCCGCATGGCGCATCGCCGGGTGAAACGTCGGGGCGAAGCAGAAGCCCATCCCGGCGACGTCGATGCAGCGCCGCACGCCCTGCGCGCTCAGCCTGATATCGACCCCGAGGGCCTCGAGGACATCGGCACTGCCGCAGCGGCTGGAGGCCGCACGGTTGCCGTGCTTGGCTACCGGGATGCCGGCGCCGGCGGCCACGAATGCCGCCGCCGTGGAGATATTGAAGGTGCCGGCGCGATCGCCGCCGGTCCCGCAGGTATCGATCGTCCCTGGCGGCACCTCGAGGGGTGTGGCGTGCGACCGCATCGACTCGACGAACCCGGTCATCTCTTCGACCGTCTCGCCCTTCGCCCGCAGCGCGATCAAGAGTCCCGCGAGCTGTCCCGTCGTCACCTCGCCCGCCATCACCTGGTCCATGACGTCGCGTGCCTGCTCGCGGGTCAGGGGCGTCCCCTGCAGCAGCTGCTCGATCGCCTGGCTCGGCGTCACGGTCGCGGATACTGATAGGCGGCGGGCGTGGCCATCACCAGCAGGGCCAGGAGCATCCGGTAGCAGGTCTGGTAGTCAGTGGCCCGGTAGCGGACCGTTCGCCCGCCGGCTCGCTGAACGTCGGGAATCTGTTCGCAAAGATCCGCCATGCTGGCGTTCATCCAGTCGATCTCGAGCGTGAAGGGGCCCTTGGGCCGGTACAACGGCCGTCGGGTGCGATTCGCGTAAGCCCGGTAGGCGCCCTCCTCGATCCGGCGGCACGCCTCGGTCGGGTGCAGCGAACGGGCCGCCTGGCGGCCGAGCGCGTGCTTGACGATCACACCCTCGATCCCCGGCAGTTCCGCCGCCGCTTGGTCGATGGTGGCCTGGTCGCCCGTGATCAACGCCGTCCGGACGCCGAAGCTGCCGGCAAGCGCCGCATTCAGCGTCGCCTCGCTCTGCTCGCGGCCGTTGATCCGCAGGGCGTAGATGGTTCGGCCGCCATAGGTGTGATCCATGATGGCGCGCTCGCTGCCCACCGAGGCGTGATAGCCGACGAAGAAAGCGACGTCGAACGTGGGGTCGAGGCCGGCGCCCATCGACAACGGCTTATCCGCTCCGCTGATCACTTCGACGCCGTCGTCCAACTCCTCCAGGAGGAAGTTGCGCATGTCGCCGTGCGAGTCGTTGACGACAAACCGGGTGGCGCCCGCCCGGCGCGCCCCTGCAATCGCGGCGTTCGTCTCGGCGGTCATCAGGCGGCAGGACCGCTCGTATTCGGGCATCCCCCGCATGACCTGGTGGAGATGGACGATGCCGGCCGTCCCCTCCATGTCGACCGAAATGAAGACGCCGTTCCGCTCCGGCGAGTCAGGGCGCCGCGCTGTGGCCAAAGCCCTCCAATTCTAGGCAGGCTCCCGGCAGGGTCCGTGGAGGACAATCGTTTGGGTGCCGATCAGCCGGGCGACGGCAAACGTTTGGGGCTAGGCATGTTCGACCGCCCGGAGGAAGGGAAGTGGGGTCCTGGTTCCGGGGGGCTTGGAACAAGAACCCCACCGGAAAGTATAGGGAACTGCCCCTCCATTTTCTACCCATGCCATATGCCTGCGTTGGGCTGAGCCGCGAGGATCAGTAGCGGGCGACCCGTCGTAATCCGTCCGCCACTTTGTCCGGATTGAGCATGAACGCGTGTTCGAGGCTGGGGCTGAACGGCATCGCGGGCACGTCCGGGCTGGCAATCCGGCTGACCGGCGCATCAAGGCTGGCAAAGCATCGCTCAGCGAGCTCAGCCGCGATCTCAGCCCCGAAGCCGCCCGTTCGGTTCGCCTCGTAGATGACGGCCACGCGTCCGGTTTTCTCGATCGAGCGCACGCAGGTGTCGATGTCCCAGGGGCGGAGCGTTCGGAGGTCGATGATCTCCACTTCGATGCCGTCCTGGCTCAGCCGCGTGGCTGCTTGCGCGGTGACGGCTCGCATGAACCCGTAGGTCACCGCGGTCAGGTCGACGCCCTCCCGGACCACCGTCGCCAACCCCAACGGACGAACCGCCGCCTCACCGTCGGCGACCTCCTGACGCTCGGCACGATAGAGCTTCTTCGGCTCGAGGAAGATCACTGGGTTCGGGTCGCGAATGGCCGCCTTGAGCAGCCCCTTCGCATCGGCCGGCGTCGACGGCAGGACCACCTTGAGGCCGGGGACGTGACAGTAAAACGCTTCCGGCGATTGCGAATGGTAGAGCGCGCCGCGAACGCCGCCGCCGGTCGGCGCCCGAATCACCAAGGGACATGAAAAGTCGCCGTTCGACCGGTAGCGCACCTTGGCGATCTCGTTGACGATCTGGTTGAAGGCCGGGTAGCTGTAATCCGCGAATTGCATCTCGGCGACCGGCAGAAAGCCCTGGAGCGCCAGCCCCTGGGCGACCGCCGCGATGCTCGACTCCGCCAGCGGCGTGTCCAGGACGCGCTGCGCGCCAAACCGCCGCTGCAATCCCTCCGTCGCCCTGAAAACCCCACCCTTCAGGCCCACGTCCTGGCCAAGCACGCAGACGCGATCATCCCGCTCCATCTCTTCGTAGAGCGCGTCGCGGACCGCCTGGACCAGGGTGCGATCAGGCATCGGCGTACACGTGGCGGCCGAGGGATGCGGGGTCAGGATCCGGAGCCGCTTCAGCCGCGTCAGTGGCCCGCTCGACCTCCCGATTGACGTCCTCGCGCAGCGCCGCGTCATCGTCCGCGTTGAGCCAGCCCCGTTCGACCAGCGCATCACGCATCCGGGGAATCGGGTCGCGCTCGGCCTCGGCCGCCAACTCGCCGGGATCGCGGTAGGCGCGCTGGTCGTCGTCGGTCGAATGCGATTGCAGGCGCAATACCTCGGCCTCGATCAGGCTTGGCCCTTCCCCGGCTCGTGCCCGCCGTGCCGCCTCTTGCACCACCGCGTGTACGGCGAAAAAGTCGTCTCCGCTGACCCGCACGCCAGGAATGCCATAGGCCGCCGCGCGTTCGGCGACGCCGGGACCGGCCACCTGGAGACGCTGCGGCACGGAGATCGCCCAGTGATTGTTCTCGCAGAAAAAGATCACCGGGCAGCGATGGATGGCGGCGAAATTCAAACCCTCGTGAAAATCGCC
>WNFD01002311.1_pt1 | contig 19189 bp, 20 predicted proteins | sample 5400491 | NCBI WGS metagenome assembly WNFD01 (sample SAMN13153343, study PRJNA577476) | soil metagenome | isolation source: 120 cm saprolite under Douglas fir tree site 2 hole 2 replicate 2 | place: USA:California | collected 2015-04-18 | reverse complement strand
CGGCGGCGCTCACGGGAGGCGGCGGCGTGCCCGGGCCGGACGGTGGCTTCGGCTTCGCCTGCCCCGGATAATATTTCGGCTGCCGGCGCTTGCGGTTCAGCGAGTCGAAGCCGGACGAGGCCGCACCGATGGCGGCGGGCAGGCCGTAGGTCGGCACCCGGCCGATCCGCGACGGCGCCGGCCTTTCTCGATCGCGCGACCTTGCTTGGTTGTTGGGGTCGTCGGTGGGGTCGGTCGTCTCGCCCGCGGTCTTCTGCAGCGGCCGGTCGTTCGGCGCGACGAAGCCGCCGCGCTCAGGGTTGAAAAGCGCCGGCGTCAGCCGCTGGGCGTGCGCGGACGGGAGATCAAGGGCGATCAGCGCGAGGCAGGAAATGAGACAGGTGACAAGGCAAGACACAGGACATGGCAAGACCGCGCGCAAGGGCTGTGCGCGCCTCTCCCGGCTCCTCGCTGGAGGCGATGCCACGGTCAAAATACCCCAACCAAATCATGTACTTCATCGACCCGTTCCCGCTACGGACACAACGCGACATGCGGAAAATGCCGTTAAAAGAGTTAAAACAAGTATGGTTAATGAGCCGTTGAGAATACCGCTTGCTGACGTTTCCTTGCATCGCCTCGAACAGCCGGCCGTGCTAAGAGCAGGCGCGGGGCGCACGGGGGCGTCGCTCCCCTTTCCCTGGATTGACACATGCCAAGCCGAAAACCCCTGGTGGCGACACCATCCGGCGCCGATGACGCCGACGCAGCCGTTCAATCGGCGCTACGCACCCTCGACGCCGGCACCAGCGGCATCGCCGCGATCGTGGCCGCCTTGCAGGGGCCGCTGGGCGCCGCTTTCACGGCGACCGTCGAATTGATCCGGCAGGCCAAGGGCCGCGTCATCGTCACCGGGCTCGGCAAATCCGGCCATGTCGCGCGCAAGATCGCGGCGACCCTGGCCTCGACCGGCACGCCCGCCTTTTTCGTGCACGCGGCGGAAGCCGGCCACGGCGATCTCGGCATGATCACGACCGATGACGTGATCGTCGCGCTGTCATGGTCCGGCGAGCAGCCGGAGATGAAGAACCTGGTGAATTATTCGGCGCGTTTCGCGATCCCGATGATCGCGGTGACGTCGAATGCGGAGTCGTCGCTGGGGTCGGCGGCGCGGATCGTGCTGGAATTGCCGAAGGCGCGCGAGGCCTGCCCGCACAATCTGGCGCCGACCACCTCGACCTTGATGCAGGCCGCGATCGGCGATGCACTGGCGATCGCGCTTTTGGAAAGCCGCGGCTTCACGGCCCTGGAATTCGCGAAATTCCATCCCGGCGGCAAACTGGGCGCGATGCTCAAGCACACCAGCGATCTGATGCGCTCGGGCGACGCGGTGCCGCTGAAGCCGCTCGGCACCACAATGTCGGATGCGCTGGTCGAGATGTCCGCGAAAGGCCTCGGCTGCGTCTGCATCGTGGACGCGCGCGGGCTGCTCGCCGGCATCATCACCGACGGCGATCTGCGCCGCCAGATGCGGCCCGATCTGATGACCGCGCGCGTCGACGAGATCATGACGAAGTCGCCGAGGATCATCGACCGCTCTTCGCTCGCCTCTGAGGCGGTGGAACTGCTCAACTCGGCGAAGATCATGATGCTGGTCGTGACCGAAGCCGGCAAGCCGGTCGGCATCCTGCATCTGCATGATCTGTTGCGCGCCGGGGTGGCGTGATTCTGGGCGTTGCGGCTACTTCGGAAACCGCGCCGCCATCTCCTCCAGCGGCAGCGCGAGCCCGTTCGCCAGATACGACACGGTGCGATAGAAGCCGCAGAGCAGAATGATCTCGAGGATCTTGTCGTCATCGTAATGCGCCGACAGCGCCTTGTATTCGGCATCGGTCAGCGTCGCGCGGTCATGCAGCGCGTCGACCACAGCGATCAACGCCCGCTCCGGCTCCGACCAGCACGGCGCGGCGGCATCTCCGAGCATGGTGGCGCGGACCTCCTCGTCGGTGAGGCGGGCAGGGCCAGCGAAGGTCGCGACATGCACGCCCCATTCGTATTCGCACCCGTTGAGCGCGCAGGTGCGGTCGATGACGATCTCGCGCTCCCTCAAAGTGAGGGGACCTCGGTCGAGAAGACCCCCGGCGCGGAATTTGTCCCAGGCCCGCGCATGGCCAGCCATGACGCGGAACAGCATCAGCGGCGGCGCCCCGTGCATGATGCGGTCGAACTGCTCCTTGATCTCCGGCGCATAGGGCGGATCGAGCGCTTGCATGCGCGACATGGCGACCTCCTGTGCTACAATAATCGTAGCACCATGCTACACAATCCGTAGCAAGGCGCAATGAGGGATAGTCATGCCAAAACGCGCACCCGCCGTGAAAAAACGCGCCGTCCGCGGCTCGCGCTCGGGCCGGCCGATCATGGCGCTGCTCGACCTGCTCGGCCGGCGCTGGAGCTTACGGATCCTCTGGGAATTGCGCGGAGAGGCGCTGACCTCGCGCGCGCTCCGCGCCGCCTGCGACGAGGCCTCGCCGACGGTGCTGCAGGCGCGGCTGTCGGACCTCCGCGAGGCGGGCTTCGTCGCGCTCGCCGCGGAGGGCGGCTACAGCCTCACGCCGCTCGGCCGGGAGCTGTCGGAAAACGTCCTGCCGCTGCACAGATTCGCCGAGCTGTGGAGCAGGCGATAGAGCGTTTTCGAGCGAAGGATACCGTGTCGCGTGAAGAAAACGCGTAAAAAACAAGAAATCAGATCACGCCGCCGCCACGGTGATGTCGGCGCCATCCACCTGCACGACCCGCACCCGGCTGCCGGCCGGCGTGTCGGGACCGGCGATGCGCCAGATCGTGTCGTCGATCCGCACCGTGCCCCATCCGTCGATGATCGGCTTTTCGAGCGTGAACACCCGCCCAACCAGGGCCGCGGCGCGCCTGTTGAGGAAAGGATTGGATTCGCTTGGACCCCCGCGCGCCAGCCGCCGCCACACCGGCACCGCGGCGGCCGCGAACAACGCGAACATCAAAAGCTGCACCTGCCAGGGCGGGTGCAGGGCGAACGACAGCAATCCAACCAACAGCGCGGCAAGCCCGACCCAGAACAGGAAGACGCCGGGCGCCAGCAATTCCAGCGCCATCAGAATGAAACCAAAGATCAGCCAGTTCCAGGTACCTAGCGTGGAAAGCATCTCGGCCATGACACGACCCTCTGTTACGTTCCCCGATCTATCGCGATCCCCCACCCGATTTGCACCAGACGATGCTCCGCATCGCCAGGAACAAATCGACCTCTCCGTATGGGAGAGATAACAGAACCTCACGCGGCACGCTTAACTGGCGTGAGACAGTCCTATTGCTCCGGCGTCAGCGGCGGCGGGCTGGGCTCGGTTGCCGGCACCGAGGTACGGTGAGCCGCGTTGGCAGCGGACGCCTCGCTTTCACCGAAGGTCGCCTTCGCAATCTCGCCGATGCCGGCGAGCGCGCCGAGCAGGCTCGTCGCCTCCACCGGCAGCATCAAGACCTTCTGGTTCGGCGAGGTCGCGAACTGCCCGAACGCCCTGATGTATTTGTCGGCGATGAAGTAGTTCAGCGCGGCGACGTCGCCCTTGGCGATGGCGTCGGAGACCATCTGCGTCGCCTTCGCTTCGGCCTCCGCGGAGCGCTCGCGCGCTTCGGCGTCGCGGAATGCGGCCTCGCGGCGGCCCTCGGCCTGCAATATCTGGCCCTGCTTGGCACCTTCCGCGCGCAGGATTTCCGATTGGCGCTGGCCTTCGGCCTGAAGGATGTCGGCGCGCTTGACGCGCTCGGCCTTCATCTGGCGTCCCATCGCCTCCACGAGGTCGGCCGGCGGCACGATGTCCTTGATCTCGATGCGGTTGACCTTAAGCCCCCAGGGCGATACCGCAGCATCGACGACGCGCAGCAGGCGCTCGTTGATCTCGTCGCGATGCGACAGCACCTGGTCGAGGTCCATCGAGCCCATCACCGAGCGGATGTTGGTCATGGTGAGCACGATGATCGCCTGGTGGAGATTGGCGACCTCATAGCTTGCTTTCGCGGCATCGAACACCTGATAGAACGCCACGCCGTCGACCGTCACGGTGGCGTTGTCCTTGGTGATCACCTCCTGCTCGGGAATGCTGATCACCTGCTCCATCATGTTGATCTTGCGGCCGATGCGATCGAAATACGGCACGATCAGATTGAGCCCCGGCGACAGCGTCTGGGTGTATTTGCCGAACCGTTCGATGGTCCAATCATAGCCCTGCGGCACCGTCTTGATGCCAGCCAACAACGTGAACACGACAAGCAGAACAAACACAATCGCGAAAACATCAAAACCGGACATCATTCCTCCAAGGCGGGACACTGCCTGATCCCCGCGCGAATCCCCGGCAAACCTGTCGCACGAATGCCGCTTGATTTTGTCTGTGCGGCGGCGCCGCCGGTTCAGCCGGCCGGTCGTCGAGCAAAAGGTATGCAAAAGGTAGGTATGCGTTTTTCCGCCGCCAGATGTGGCTGCAAGTGGCTCTTCCGGCTGGGGAAAACGCCTGGGGCAGTCAAAGCCAGCCCTGAAGCTCGCGCAGCACCAGTTTGCGGATCACGCCCATGCCGGCCTCGCTGTCGTTGAGACAGGGAATCGCGGCGAAGGCTTCGCCGCCATTGTGCTTGAAGATTTCGGCGTTCTCCCGCGCGATCTCTTCCAGCGTTTCCAGGCAATCGGCGGCGAAACCCGGCATCACCACGGCGATGCGCCGGACGCCGTCCTTTGCCAATCGCGCGACGGTCTTGTCGGTGTAGGGCTGCAGCCACTCGGCATTGCCGAAGCGCGACTGGAAGGTCAGCAGCAGCTTCGAATCATCGAGTCCCAGGCGGTCGCGCAGGGCGGCCGTCGTCCCGATGCACTGGGTCTGGTAGGGATCGCCCTTGTCGACGTAGTCCTTCGGCATGCCGTGAAACGACGCCACGATCAGCTCCGGCTTGAACGGCAATGTCGCAAGATGCGCCTCAATCGAGACGGCAAGCGCATCGATATAGCCGGGATCGTCGAAATAGGGCGGCGACACCCGCAATGTCGGTTGCGCGCGCATCGCGGCCAGCACGCGGAAGACCTCGTCGCAGACGGTCGCCGACGTCGCGGCGGAATATTGCGGATAGAGCGGCACCGCCAGCAGGCGATCGCAGCCGCGCGCGATCAGCGCCTCGATCCCCGCCCGGATCGAAGGGTTGCCGTAGCGCATCGCCCAATCCACCTCGACGTGGTCGTGCTCGGCAACGCTCCTGGCGAGCTTTTCCGACTGCGCGCGCGTGATGGTCTTCAGCGGCGATTCGTTGTTCGCATTGTTCCAGATCTTCAGGTAATCGCGCGCCTTGGTCCGGGGACGGGTGCGCAGGATGATGCCGTTCAGGACCAGCTTCCAGACCAGCCCCTGGTCCTCGATCACCCGCGGATCGGACAGGAATTCCTTCAGGTAGACCCGGACGCCCCTAGCGTCGGCGGTATCGGGGGTACCGAGATTGACCAGCAGCACGCCGACGCGCGGCGGATTTGCCTCGGCCGCGGGCCTTGCACTCTCGATGGGGAGGACGGCTGTCATATCTGCTGTCATAACTGATGAGGCTTTACTGATGAGGGCTTTGCGTGTCGTCCCATCCTTGTCAAGACAAGGGCGGGTTGGCTAGGCTCGTGAAGCCGTGAATGGGAGGGAACATGACGGTCGCCGAATGGTGCGTGTTCGGAGCAGTGCTTCTCTACCTTCTGACCATCGCGCCGTTCAAGGCGCTCGGCGCTGGCCAATTCGACAATTCCAAGCCGCGCGATCCCGCGTTTTACGACGATCCGATCCGCTCGCGCGCACTGGGCGCCCATCTCAATGGAATAGAAACGTTTCCCTTCTTCGCCGCGGCTGTGCTGCTTGCCGAGTTCCGCGCCGCGCCGCAAAACTTGATCAACGAATTGGCGGTGTTGTTCCTGATCGTCCGCGTTGCCTATGTCTTCACCTATCTAGGCAACCGCCCGACGTTGCGCACCATCCTCTGGAACATCGGGTTTGTCATCAACACGGCGATCTTCTTCCTGCCGTTCATCCGGCTCTATCTGCCGGGCTGAGGCGGACGCAGCGCCCGAACACGCGTTCGAAAGCAAGGCTTCATCTTAGAGGCAAGGCTTCATCTTACAGGCAAGGCTTCATCTTAGAGACAAGTCACGCGCTCGGCCGCGACATGGCCGAGCAACAGGGCCGAGCCGAACAGCAGCACCAGTCCCGCCGCGCCGAACTCGATGCCGCGCATGATCAGCACGCCATTGCTGTCGCGCGCCTCGCTCACGCGCCGCGCCAGATCCTTTGCGGAGACCGCGACGACGGCGATGACCGCGACCGTGATCGCGGTGCCGATCCCCATCGCGAAGGTCGCGGCAATCCCGGCCCAGAACAGGCCTTGCGCGAGCGCAAACACCAATACAAGGATCGCGCCTGAACAGGGCCGGATGCCGACGGTCAAAATCGCCGCGAGACCACGCCGCCAGCCGCCGGGCCCGGCAAGCTCGCTCGGCTCGGGCCCGTGCGAATGCCCGCAATGCGCGTCATGGACGTGATCATCGCCGTGATGATGGTGGCCGTGATCGCGATGATGATCGTGGCCGTCTGCCGCCAGGACGGGCTCCGGCCGCGGCGCCTGCAGCGCGCGCACGAAGCGGCCGCCCTTGGTCCAGACCAGGCTCGCGCCAAAGGCCGCGATCAGGGCATAGCTGCCGATCTCGATCGCCTTCTCCGCGCCGCACATGGTTTTCGCGGTGGCGTTGAGCAGCCAGGCGCAGACGGCGACGATCGCGACCGCGACCATCGACTGCATCAGCGCGGAGGCGAACGAGAGCGCGATGCCGCGCCGCACGGTCTCCTGGTTGGCGACCAGGTAGGATGAGATCACCGCCTTGCCATGACCGGGACCCGCAGCGTGAAAGATGCCGTAGGCAAAGGAAATCGCAAGCAGCGACCAGACCGCCGATCCATCGGACTTCGCGGCACGCAGCGCCGTGGAGATCTCGCGATAGAATTCCGATTGCTTGGTCAGGATCCATCCGACAAGGCCGCCGATCTCCGGTTCGGCCGCCGGACGCGGGCCGCCGAATGGGTTCTGCGCCATCACGTCATGGGCAGCGCCATCAAGCGCAACGACGACGATGGCCACGAGCGCGCAGACCATCAGTCGGCGCGCCAAGGATGGGAACAAGACCTTGGCCGATTTCACGGGCAGTCCACCGTGATCTTGTTGGCGAACATCGCGCCGTAGTTGGCGTTCTCGCCGCCGTTCATGAAGGTCTGCTCGTTGAGCCGTTGCGCGCTGGCCGAACCATCGTTCGGCCGCTGGAACTTCATCTGACATCCTTCCGGCGCTCCGACTAGCTTCACCGGGTCCTTTTCAGCGAATTTGAAATCGATGAAAATGGTGGGGTCGAACACCTCCAGCACGAACGCCTTCGCCTTGAACGGTGTCTTCAGCGGCAGCGTGAAGTGCAGCGTCAGCGCGTTGTCCTTGTAGTCCAGAAAATAGTCGACCGGCTCGTTGAATTTCTCCTTCTTGCCGTCGGCCTTGGCGAAGGTGAAATAGGCGTATTCCTTCAGCGATTCGACATTGGTCTGCGCCAGCGGCGCGAGCTCGTCGCGGCTGTAGGCGCCCTTGGTCCTGCTCTCGATGCCTTGCAGGGCGTAGGCCGCGAACATCTCGTCGAAGGTCCAGGCGTGGCGGACGCCGGTCAGCGTGCCGTCGGGGCCATAGATCAGTTCGCTGGTCGACGTGATCCAGACATGCGGATGCGCCTCGGCCGCGCTCGCGCCGAACAGGAAAGTCAGCGCAAGGGCCGACAACAGGCGCAATACGAACGTCACTTCATGCCGCCTTTCACTTCGAGCCGCCTTTTATCTCAAGCAGCCTTTTTATCTCAAGCAGCCTTGGGCGTTTCCAACAAGCCGCGGCGATGCAGCAGCGCATCTGGCTCCGGCTCGCGGCCGCGGAAGGCGATATAGGCCGCTTCCGGATCAACCGAGCCGCCGGAGGAATAGATGTCGTCGTGCAGGCGCTTGGCCACAGTGGGATCGAAGATGTCGCCGGCCTCCTCGAACGCGCCGAATGCGTCGGCATCCATCACCTCCGACCACATGTAGCTGTAATAGCCCGCGGCATAGTGATCGCCGGAGAAGATGTGGGCGAACTGCTGCGGCCGGTGCCGCAGCACGATCTCCTGGGGCATGCCGATCTTTTCCATCTCGGCCCGCTCGAACGCGCGGACGTCGCGGCTCGCCTCGGCCGGCTGGGTGTGGAATTCGAGGTCGAGCAGCGCCGAGGAGACGAATTCGATGGTGGCAAAGCCCTGGTTGAATTTGCGCGCCGCCAGGAAACGCTGCAGCAGATCCTCCGGCAGCGGCTCGCCGGTCTGGTAGTGCCGGGCGAACTTCTGCAGCACCTCCGGCCGTTCCTGCCAGTGCTCGTAAAGCTGCGACGGCAATTCGACGAAATCGGTGAACACGCTCGTGCCTGACAGTGAGGGATAGGTCACGTTGGACAGCATGCCGTGCAAGCCATGGCCGAATTCGTGGAACAGGGTCCGCGCATCGTCGGGCGAGAGCAGCGAGGGTTGGCCGTCGGCGCCTTTGGCGAAATTGCAGACATTGAGGATCAGCGGCGCCACCTCGCCGTCGAGCTTCTGCTGGTCGCGCAGCGAGGTCATCCAGGCGCCGGAGCGCTTCGAGGTCCTGGCGAAATAGTCGCCATAGAACAGCGCCTTGTGCTGGCCGGCGGCGTCCTTGACCTCCCAGACCCGCACGTCCGGATGCCAGACCGGGATATCGCTGCGCTCGGTGAAGGTGATGCCGAACAGGCGCCTGGCGCAGTCGAAGGCGGCCTCGATCATGTGGTCGAGCACCAGATAAGGCTTGATCGCGGCGTCGTCGAAATTGGCTTTGGCCTGCCTGAGCTTTTCGGCGTAGTAGCGCCAGTCCCATGGCGCCAGGGCGAAATTGTCGCCCTCCTCGGCGATCAGCGCCTGCAGCTCGTCGCGGTCGGCGAGCGCCCGCTCCCGCGCCGGCTTCCAGACCCGCTCCAGCAGGCCGCGGACCGCCTCCGGCGTCTTCGCCATCGAATCCTCCAGCCGATAGGCGGCGTAGGTCGGAAAGCCCATGATCTTGGCGCTTTCCTCGCGCAGCGCGAGGATCTCGACGATGATGGCGTTGTTGTCGTTGTCGTTGCCGTTGTCGCCGCGCGCGGTGAAGGCCTTGAAGACCTTTTCCCGCAGCTCGCGCTTGTCGGCGCTCTTGAGCAGCTGCTCGACCGTCGAGCGCGACAGCGTCACGACCGCCTTGCCGGCCATGCCGCGCTCCTCGGCCGCGGCCTTGGCTGCCGCAATGAAGGTGTCCGGCAGCCCGGCATGGTCGTCCTCGGACAGTTCCAAGGACCAGCCCTGCTCGTCGCCGAGCAGATGATGGCTGAAGGTGGTGCCGAGGTGGGCGAGCCGCTCGTTGATCTCGGCCATCCGCTTCTTGGCGTCCTCGCTCAAGCCGGCGCCGGCGCGGCGGAAGCGGGTATGGGTGCGCTCCAACAGCCGCACCTGCTCGGTGGTCAGGTCGAGGCTGGCGCGATTGTCGTGCAGCAGCGCGATCCGGCCGAACAGCACCGCGTTCATCATGATGGGGTTCCAGTGCCGCGCCATCCGCAACGACACCTCCTTGTCGATCTCGAGGATCGCCGGATTGGAATGCGCCGACACCAGGTCGTAGAAGACGGCGGACACCTTGGCCAGGAGCCGGCCCGAGCGCTCCAGCGCCGTGATGGTGTTGGCGAAGTCCGGCACCGCGGGGTCATGGCTGATCGCGGTGATCTCGGCGGCGTGATCGACGAAGGCCTGCTCGAACGCCGGAATGAAATGTTCCGGCAGGATTTCGGCAAAGGGCGGCGTCTGATGCGGCGTCTGCCATGCCTTCAGGAGCGGATTTTCCTCGGGCGCGACGGTTGCGGCTTGCAGGATTTCTGACATCAGGATGGTCCGATCTTGGATCCCGTTCTTGGGTCCGTTTTGCCTTGAAAATATGGGCTTATGTATATCACGCGATCCGGCTTTTTTAGGCCTTTTGCGCTTGATAGCGCGGCCCTTTTCGGAGAGATTGCAGCCCTCCACAGGACCCATCGCCATGAGCTCACAGCCCTCTCCGACCGCGTCCCGCCAGATCGTCTGGCGAAGCGTCGTCACCGTCATCAGCGCCGCGATCCTGATCGGCGCCGAGGTGTTCGGCGCGGCCTTTGCCGGCGGCTGGGCGCTTGCGATCCTGTTCGGCCTCGACGACACCGGCGCGCACATCCTGCAGGCGGTGCTGTTCGCGATCGGTGTGTTCGTCATGGTGGCGTTCATCCGCGCGGCCCAGCGCGTCGAGCCGTTCACGACACGCGCGTAAATCGCCGCGTGCAGAAAAGCCCCGCACCGCGGGCGCAAAGATGATTACGCTTCTTTAAGCAAGCTTAACGTCCGTTCAGGTTCGATCGCGCATCGCGCGCGCTGTAAGCGCGTGTTAGTGAAATCTGTCCCCAGCCTAAAAAAATTCTTGCGAAGCAAGGTCAAAAAGATTATTTGCGTTCTTGCCCAATTTCGCACGTGCCTGTGGTCGTGTGTCAGTCGGTAGGTATCCGGACAAGAGGCCGGACAGCCGCCAAGGGTTGAAGAACCGAGGGGCTCTTGGATCGTTGTCGATCTGAAAGCCCAGCATCTCTCTCAAGGGATGCCGTTGAAGGTCTCTTCCTCCCTTGCAACCGTGACTGGCAGCCGGAGGCGAACCGGCGCACCCCGCTCTCAACGGGGGACGCGACTTAAAGCAACGACGGATCGGGCTTTTTTGGTCTCTACCGGCATTCCACCGCCGGCGCGGGCTACTGAAAAGGCTTGTCCTTCATTGCCAGGTGTGCGGGCGGGAAGATTCCCAACCAATCCACGGCAGCACAATTCGGTCTGACTCCAAGGCCTTGCCGCGTCTCCATCGTGCGGCAACGGCCGAAGAACTCAGGTCCGAGAACTATTTGAACGGGCTCCGTCGCTGGGGCCGTTTGGAGGGTGCTATGACCGAACGCATTCGGGAATTCCTGCGCAACCGCCGTGACGAGGGCCTCGACACCGAGCCCTGTCTCGTCGTCGACCTCGACGTGGTGCGTGACAACTACCAGACCTTCTCCAAGGCGCTGCCGGACAGCCGCGTGTTCTACGCGGTGAAGGCCAATCCCGCGCCGGAAGTGCTGTCGCTTCTGGCTTCGCTCGGCTCGTGCTTCGACACGGCGACCGTCGCCGAGATCGAGATGGCGCTGGCCGCGGGTGCGACACCCGACCGCATCTCCTATGGCAACACGATCAAGAAGGAGCGCGACATCGCGCGCGCCTTCGCGCTCGGCATTCGCCTGTTCGCGGTCGATTGCGCCGCAGAGGTCGAGAAGGTCGCCCGTGCCGCTCCCGGCGCGAAGGTGTTCTGCCGCATCCTCTATGACTGCGCCGGCGCCGAATGGCCGCTGTCGCGGAAGTTCGGCTGCGACCCGGAGATGGCGGTCGAGGTGCTCGACCTCGCCAAGCGCTCCGGGCTGGAGCCGTGCGGCATCTCGTTCCATGTCGGCTCGCAGCAGCGCAAGGTGAAAGCGTGGGACCGCGCGCTGGCGATGGCCTCGACGGTGTTCCGCGACTGCGCGGAGCGCGGGATCAACCTCACCATGGTCAACATGGGGGGCGGGTTTCCGACCAAGTACCTCAAGGACGTTCCTCCGGTCGTGCAGTACGGCCGGTCGATCTTCCGCGCGCTACGCAAGCATTTCGGCAACCAGATCCCGGAGACCATCATCGAGCCGGGACGCGGCATGGTCGGCAATGCCGGCGTCATCGAGTCCGAAATCGTCCTGATCTCCAGGAAGAGCGACGAGGACGAGGTGCGCTGGGTGTATTTGGACATCGGCAAGTTCGGCGGTCTCGCCGAGACCATGGACGAGTCGATCCGCTACGCCATCCGCACCCCGCATGACGGGGCGGAGATGACGCCGTGCGTGCTCGCGGGGCCCACCTGCGACTCCGCCGACGTGATGTACGAGAAGATGCCGTATCCGCTTCCGGTGACGCTCGAGATCGGCGACAAGGTGCTGATCGAGGGGACCGGAGCCTATACGTCGACCTACTCGTCGGTGGCCTTCAACGGCATTCCGCCGCTCAAGACCTACCACATCTGACCCACGGCTCTTTAAGGCCGTGAACATTCGGGAGCCGGTCCGCCGGCTCCCTCCCCATCACCTTTCGAATTGCTGACAACGCTCCACGGCGCGCTCACGCCGCTGGAGTGAGGACCGACGTGCCATGACTGCTTTGCGGAAGACCCAAGTCGCCCTCACCCCGACAGCCGCTCCGTTCGCGATCCGTGCGGAACGAGCCTCGGACGTCGTCGCGCGTGAAGCGCTGCTGGATGCCTGCTTTGGCGAGGGCCGCCAAATGCGCACCTGCCAGCGCCTGCGCGACGGACGCGCGCCTGCCGAAGGCCTTGCCTTGTCGGCCGTGCGCGAGAGCCACCTGATGGGAACCGTGCGGTTGTGGCACGTCAGCGCTGGGGGCAGGCCCGCGCTGATGCTCGGCCCGCTGGCCGTCGATGCGGCGAGCCGCAAGCTCGGCGTCGGCGCGGCGCTGATGGACGCGGCGCTGGCGAGCGCCAAGGCCCGCGGCCACGGCGCGGTGATCCTGCTTGGCGATGCGCCCTACTACGCCCGCTTCGGCTTCTCCGCCGAGAAGACCGCCGAGCTGCTGCTGCCCGGTCCGTTCGAGCGCGAGCGGCTGCTCGGGCTCGAACTGCGCGCGGGCGCGCTCGACGATTGCTGGGGCATGATCGTGCCGACCGGTGCCAGCTTGCCGAAAATCAAGGCAGTCCGCGCCAGGAAGGCCGCGCGCCTCGTCCCGCACGCGGCATGAGCGCGGGATGATGCCGCCAAACAACCGGCCGGGGGCGCGGGTTTCGGGCCGGCGCCCCATCGTCACATCCCTGATTTTGATCCTGCTGGCCGTCATGATCGTCAGGGACATTCTGGTCCGCCGGTGGGGCTCCGAGCGCCGCCCGCTCCCCGACGTGACACAGCGCTCGCTCTGATATAGCGAAAGCTCTGAATCCGTCCCCGAGGTCCGCCCGAGGTCCAGCCCGCAAAACCCACGAGAATCGAGGTCCCGATGTCACGCCGTCTCATTTCCACCGGCTCGCCGTTCGAGAAGACCGCCGGCTACAGCCGCGCCGTCGTCGATGGCGACTTTGCCTTCGTGGCCGGCACCACCGGCTACGATTACACCACCATGACCATGCCGGCGGATATCACGAGCCAGTCACGAAACTGCTTCAAGACCATCGAGGCAGCCTTGACGGAGGCCGGCTTCGCGATGGCCGACATCGTCCGCGCGACCTATTACATCACCGACGCCAGGGACGCGGACGCCCATTTCGCCGTCTGCGGCGAGGTTCTCGGCGAGATCCGCCCGGCGGCGACCCTCCTGGTCGTCGTGGGGCTCTACAAGCCCGAGATGAAAATCGAAATCGAAGTGACCGCGAAGCGGCGCACCTCCTAAAATTCCCGCCCCAAGCCTTTTTTGGGCAAGCCTTTTTCGGCAAGCCTTTTTCGGAGAGAGACCCTGATGAGCCCCGCCTCGCAGATCCATGCAAAGATTTCCGGCCCCATCGTCATGATCGGCTTCGGCTCGATCGGCAAGGGCACGCTTCCCTTGATCGAACGGCATTTCAACTACGACAAGTCGCGCTTTGTCATCATCGATCCGCATGAGGACGGCGAACTCGCCAAGACGCATGGCGTGCGCTTCATCAAGCAGGCCGTGACCCGCGACAATTACCGCGAGCTGCTGGTGCCGCTCTTGACAGCCGGCGGCGGCCAGGGCTTCTGCGTCAACCTGTCGGTCGATACCTCCTCGGTCGACATCATGACGATGTGCCGCGAGATCGGCGCGCTCTATGTCGACACCGTCGTCGAGCCATGGGCCGGCTTCTATTTCGACAAGAACATCGGGGCCGAGAAGCGCTCGAACTACGCGCTGCGCGAAACCCTGCTGGAAGCCCGGCGCAAGAGCCCGGGCGGCACGACCGCGGTGTCCACCTGCGGCGCCAATCCCGGCATGGTGTCCTGGTTCGTCAAGCAGGCCCTGATCGACATCGCGCGCGACACCAAGACCGAGTTCAACGAGCCGAAGAGCCGGGAGGGCTGGGGTGAGCTCGCCCGCAAGCTTGGCGTCAAGGGCATCCACATCGCCGAGCGCGACACCCAGCGCTCCAAGAAGCCGAAGCCGATGAACGTGTTCGTCAACACCTGGTCGGTGGAAGGCTTCGTGTCCGAGGGCATGCAGCCGGCGGAGCTCGGCTGGGGCACGCAAGAAACCTGGATGCCGGACAATGGCCGCACCCATCCGGACGGCTGCGGCGCTGCGATCTACCTGATGCAGCCCGGTGCCAACACGCGGGTGCGCTCCTGGTGCCCGACGCCCGGCGCGCAATACGGCTTTCTCGTCACCCACAACGAGTCGATCTCGATCGCGGACTATTTCACGGTGCGCGACGGGCAGAAGGTCGTCTATCGCCCGACCTGCCATTACGCCTATCACCCCGCCAACGACGCCGTGCTGTCGCTGCACGAGATGTTCGGCGCGACCGGCAAGATGCAGCCAAAATGGCACATCCTTGACGAGAACGAGATCGAGGACGGCATCGACGAGCTCGGCGTGCTGCTCTACGGCCACGCCAAGAACGCCTATTGGTACGGCTCGCAGCTCTCGATCGAGGAAACAAGGCGGATCGCGCCCTACCAGAACGCGACCGGCATGCAGGTGTCGTCCGCCGTGCTCGCCGGCATGGTGTGGGCGCTGGAAAACCCGACCGCGGGGATCGTCGAAGCCGATGAGATGGATTTCCGCCGCTGCCTGGACATCCAGATGCCGTATCTCGGCCCGGTCAAGGGTTTCTACACCGACTGGACCCCGCTGACCGACCGCCCTGGATTGTTTCCGGAGGATATCGACACCAGCGATCCCTGGCAGTTCAGGAACGTGCTGGTGCGGTAAGATAGCGACGCCAGTCTCTCTTCTCGTCATTCCGGGGCGCGCGAAAGCGCGAACCCGAAGGCAAGCCAATATCGGAGATTCGTAGGGTGGGCAAAGCGAAGCGTGCCCACCATCGGCGCCGAGCCGAAGCAAACGGTGGGCACGGCGCAAGCGCCTTTGCCCACCCTACTCGTCTGTCATCACCCGAAAGCCAATCTCGAGATTCCAGGTTCGATGCTGCGCATCGCCCCGGAATGACGGGGGCTATTTCGCCATATAGTCGAACGCGACCGTCCCTAGGCCGAGCGTCAGATCCGCCTTGAAATGCAGCGCCGAGAGCACCTCGCGCACCGGCAACCGCGCGACGTCGGCGAGCGCGTGGGGAAACAGGCCGAGCGCGGCCGGGCCGGTCCAGGCCTCCTTCAGCGTGATGTCCTCGAGATGAAAGCGCACCAGTTCGCAGATCCGCGGCGAGCCGTCGACATGCGGGATGATCTTCAAAATAAAGTTCGGCGCCTGCATGCCCTTCAGCACGGCGTCATGGTCGACGTAGCGGTGCTTGTAGCCCATGGTGGCGGAGGCGCAGAGCACGGAGCCATAATGCAGGGTGCCGACCAGGACGTCGCTTTCGACTTCGATCTTCGGCGTGGCGCGCTTCTTGGGAAAGCCCCAGAGCTCGCGGCCGCCCGCGATCGGCGCGTCGTCGTCGAGATACATCGCGTGGGTATAGGCGCCCTCCTCGCCCTTGAGGCGGACCGGGATCACCTGCCCGGTTTCGGTGTAATCGCCGAAGCCGGTCGAATCCGGCATGCGGATGAATTCATATTTCACCACCGGCTCGGTGACTTGGAGCGGCTCCGGCACCACGGCGGCGAGCGCTTCCGGATCGGTGCGGTAGGTGATGACGAAATATTCGCGGTTGAAGAAGCGGTAGGGCCCCGGCGGAAACGACGGGTTGGTCAGCGGCATCGAATAAGCGGTTCGCCTGACGTCCTCGATTTTCATGATTGGCCTCATGCAGCGTCTGCGCTGCCGCCGATTATGCGGCAGTGCGCCACGACAAGCGAGGCTGTAAAACCGGCAGTGGCCCCCTCAAAACACCGTCAGGCGTCGCGGCGTCGTCATATCTCCGCGACGTCGTCATTCCGGGGCGTGCGCAAGGCGCACGAACCCGGAATCTCGATGTAAGGGAAACGCAAGACAACTTCGAGATTCCGGGTTCGATGCGGAGCCTGTCATCGGGCCGGCCAATAGGCCGGACCCGTTGGCATCGCCCCGGAATGACGGCGCGTGGCGAGAACTACTTACCTTTCATCGGCGGGGCGACCTTTTCGGCCGGCGCGGGCGGCAGCGCGGGCTTGGCGCCTTCCTTCTGCGCTTCCTGATCGGGACGCGCGGGCTCGGGCGCCGGCGTGGTCGGGCGCGTGCCGCCGGGCTTTGCTTCGGCGGGCGCGTTGCTATCGACTGGGGCCGGCGAGCCCTGCAGCGGTGGCGTGGCCTGCGCGAGCTGCTGCGTATCGCGCGCCTTGATCTCCGCGAGCGAGAGGCCGGACGTCACAAGTCCCGCTACGATCAGCGCCGCGGCGAGCAACCAGTCGCCCTTGCTTACTGCAGTCCTATCGTGAGCCATCTCGTTTCACCCGCGACATTGTTCGCGATCTCAACGAGCGGCGACGCGCTAGGTTCCCCGATCGGTATCTGGCTCCCGGCACGCTGGCGGCTTGGAACGCCAGCAGATCAAAACGCCAGCAGGCCTGCGTCGCCGTCCTGATCGGCGAACGCCAGCATCGTTCCCTTCGCGTTCCAGGCCACGGCCGCGACCGCCGAAGCGCCTCTCCGGCGCACCAGCAGTTCCCCGCCGTCTTCCAGACGCACCAGCAGAATCGTGCCGTCATCATAGCCGGCCGCGAGGATCTCCTGCTTGGGATGACAGGCGACCGCGGACACCCGCGCCTGCAGCGGCGCGAGCATCGCGGGCTCCTTGCCCATCGGCCCGTCCTTGCTCGCGAACGGCCACATGATCACGGTGTCGGCGCCAGAGGTCGCGAGAAACCTGCCGCCGACACTCCACGACATCGATCTGACGCGGCCGGGATAACCTGACATCCGCATGTGGCGGTTGTCCGCCAGACGCCAGCCATGCATCGCCGGCTCGTGCATCGCAGTCACCAGGAACTTGTTGTCCGGACTGAAGGTGACGGCGAGATGCGAGCCGGCCCAGGCCAGGAATTCCGGCGTTGCCGCCATGTTCGGAAACCACAAGGTGGCGCCATTGTAATGCGCGATCGCAAGCCGCAGACCCTTCGGTGCAAAGGCGAGCCCGCCGACCGTCGAGGGCACCTCGAGCGATTTCTCCTCGCCCTTTGCTCCGCGGACGAAAGCGGTCTTGCCGACCGACCAGGCAAACGCGCCGTCGGAATGCAGCGCGACATTGTCGATCCAGCGCCGCTTGGCGTCGGTTGCGAGCAGCGCAACCTCGCCCTTGGCATTCACCGAAACGAGCTTGCCGTCGTCGCCGCCCATCAGGATGCGCTCGCCGTCCGACGCCGCGCAGAGGATGCCGCCGCCATGGACGTCGACTCTGAAAATTTCACCCTGAGCGTCGACGAAGGAGACGCTTTCTTCGGCCCCGACGAAAGCGGCGCGCTCGCCGAGGAAGTGCACGGCCGTGACGGGCGTGCCGATCGCGACCGGGCGCACCTTGTCGGTGACGGAGGCGATGGAGGCCTGATGGCCGGGCTCGAAGGCGCTCATCACGAGACGATGCAGCGCTCGAAGCCGTCGCGAATGAGCTGCTCGGGCAGTTCGCGGCCGATGAAGATGAGACGGCTCTGGCGCGGCTCGTCCGCCTTCCATTTCCGCTGATGGTCGCCTTCCAGCATCATGTGCACGCCCTGGAAGACATAACGGTCGTCGTCGTCATGGAATGCGAGGATGCCCTTGGAGCGCAATATCTTCTGGCCCTCGCTCGCCACCAGGTCCTGCAACCAGGGCATGAACTTGGTCGGATCGAGCGGCTTGTCGGAGCGCAGCGACAGCGACTGCATCTCCTCGTCGTGGTAATGCTTCAGGCCGTGACCGTGATCATGATCGTGGTGATGATGGTCATGGCCGTGATGATGATCGTGATCATGGTCGTGCTCGTCGCCGGCCTCGAGGAAGTCCGGCTCGATTTCGAGGATGCGGTCAAGATCGAAGGCACCGCGCTCCAGCACGTCCGACAGCGCCACCTTGCAGCGCTCGGTGCGGTGCAATTTGGCGTAAGGATTGATGCCGCGGATCCGCGCCTCGACCTCGGCAAGCTCTGGCTTGGAGACGAGATCGGTCTTGTTGAGCACGATGACGTCGGCGAACGCGATCTGGTTCTTGGCTTCCGGCGCGTCCTTCAGCCGTTCGGCAAGCCATTTGGCGTCCGCGACCGTCACGACGGCGTCGAGGCGGGCGTTCTTCTGCACGTCCTCGTCGACAAAGAAGGTCTGCGCCACCGGCGCCGGATCGGCAAGGCCCGTGGTCTCGACGATGATGGCGTCGAACTTGCCTTTGCGCTTCATCAATCCATCCAGGATGCGCACGAGATCGCCGCGCACGGTGCAGCAGACGCAGCCGTTGTTCATCTCGAACACTTCCTCGTCGGCGCCGATGATCAGGTCGTTGTCGATGCCGATCTCGCCGAATTCGTTGACGATGACAGCGTATTTCTTGCCGTGATTCTCCGACAGGATGCGGTTCAACAGCGTGGTCTTGCCGGCACCGAGATAGCCGGTCAGCACCGTCACGGGGATTTTTTGCACGGGAATTTTTTGCGAGGCCGATTGAGACGAGTTGGATTGAGACGAGTTGGATTGAGACATGCGAGCTCCGAAAACACTGGCTCCAAGAACTGGTTCAAAGAACTGATTTTTGCCCCCGCGCAGGGACCGCCGGGCGGGGCCCCTTCCCTAGCGGTCAAGCGCGCTGGTCAACGCCCTTATATTGTGTTTGACCATCGCAATGTAAGTGGGGGCTTCGCCCTTTTCGTCCGTCAGGGCGTCGGAAAACAGGGTCCCGCCGACCTTGGCCCCGGTCTCCGCCGCGATGCGGCCGATCAGCCGGTCGTCGCTCATATTTTCAAGGAATACCGCCGGGATTTTG
>WNFD01005029.1_pt1 | contig 19190 bp, 21 predicted proteins | sample 5400491 | NCBI WGS metagenome assembly WNFD01 (sample SAMN13153343, study PRJNA577476) | soil metagenome | isolation source: 120 cm saprolite under Douglas fir tree site 2 hole 2 replicate 2 | place: USA:California | collected 2015-04-18 | reverse complement strand
ACGTCGGCAATCCGGGTGCGCTTTCCGGCATCGCACGGTTTGCGCCCGAACGCGCCCCTTCCGCAGCATCGGTGCCATTCTTAGATTCGGGGCATGGCGGACGATCCCCGCGACGACGAGGCCGAGGTCGAGGTCATCTGTCCACGCTGCGGTTACCACCTGACGCGCAGCGTCGCCCGCTTGCGCCGCGACACCCCTGTGGTCTGCCCGAAATGCGGGTACCGGATGGCCGAGGACGGACGGACGAGGAGCGAGTAGGGCGGGTTGAGCACAGCGAGCCGCCACGACCCCGCACCGGCGGGTCGCGCTTGGCTTGACGCCCCCTGTGTCCCGCGACCCACAGCCGCAGAAAATTCGGCCAATCCCTGCCATTCTGGTGTTTTCCACAGGCGGCACTCCATTCTGGTGTTTTCCACAGGCGGCACTCTCTGGTATTCCAGAGGGCAGCCGGGTGGGAACTCGATTCGGAAGCCTTGGGAGGGGGGAATGATCCTCGCAGCCCTGGTGGGTTTGTTGCTCGTGTCCAACGCGTCGTTCGACCCGCAGCTCACCGCACCGATGGGATTGGCCGCGATCCAGCCCGGCACGCAAATGAGCCTGCACCAAAAGACCGCGGTGCTGCGCCCGCTGATCCGCTCCGCCAACGATTGCGTGGCGCGCGCGGTGGCGGCGAACCCACGCTTTCACAAGCACGAAGACGCCGGCGAGGTGAACGAGCTGATCGTCGCCGCGATGGACGCCTGCATCGACGCCATGCGGGCGATGATCAGCGCGCACGACCGGCTGTTCGGCGAAGGCTCGGGCGAGGCCTTCTTCATGGGCCCGTACCTCGACGTCCTGCCCGCGACCGTGAACAAGCTGGTCAACGACACCACGGAGTGACGTCGTCCTGAGGCGCGAGGCGCGAAGTGCCGAGCCTCGAAGGACGAGCGCGGACGAGCGCGGACCAGCACGAAAACGAGCGGGCCCGGGCAGCGACCGTCCTTCGAGGCTCGCTTCGCGAGCACCTCAGGATGACGGCCGGGGAGAGCCCAAAAAGCCTTCACTGCCGGATGATGTCGACCACCTTCATTTTGGTCGGATCGACGATCACCACCTGGCTCTGGACCAGCGTGTATTTGTAGAGCTTGGTCGCTGGAATATCCGCGGCGATATTGGGCGGCAGATCGTAGAGCTCCATCGAGGCGGGCAGGTCGCCGCCGACCGCCACGTGCAGATTCGCCGGCGGCGGCGTTCGGCTGAGCTTCTGCTTGCTCACGCTGTCGTAGATGTCGGCGCGCTGCTGCGGCGTCAGCTGCAAGTCGATGCCGGTCGTCGCCGTAGAGCTGGTCCCCGTCATGGGGCCGGGTTGCTGGGCCGCGGCGAGCCCGGCGCTCGCCCACAGGGCCAACACCAGACCCGCCATCCGCAGGGGGTATCCCATCGCGTCCTCCTTCGAACAGACCTCGTGGAGGCAACGGACGAGCCCGAGGTTTGGTTTCCCGGCCACAATCCTTTGCACGCGTTAGCGATTTTTCGACGATCGGAGCAAATGGACCGCAATATCTCCGCGCTAGCCTCGCTCCAGGTGCCGATCGCCCGAAGCCCAATGCATGCCCATGCCGACGATGCTCTCACTTCGCCTGATGCTAACCCTGGTTCCGCTCGTGCTCGCCGTCGCCCCGGCTCCGGCCGGGTTGCAGACGCGGGGCTGCGGGATCGCCGTCGCCAGCTCCGATCCGGAGCTGCGCGCGAGCTTCGAGCGCTTCGATCGCCTGCAATCGCCGACGGCCGCCAGGACCTGCGCGCTGTTCCTCAACATTGTCCCGGTACTTTGAGCGGCGGGTCATCCCCGCCCCCGCTTCGCCCTACGCCGGCTGCTTCCGTGGCCTTACGGTCACGCCCAGCCACGATTTCTTCGCAAGGCGTGCTGGCCCCTTGACCGCGGTCCGGCCGCGCGGCACCGTCCGCAATGCAAGGGGATCGGGCATGCTTGGCCGGACTAGCATCCTAGCCGTGCTGCTGACGGCAACGTCGGTGCTGGCGTTCGCGCCTGCCGCCGAGGCTGCCGGCTGGCTGGAGAAGAATTTCTGGCTATTCGGGCCGCGCTACAGCGGCAAGCTGCCGCCTTGCGACCATCCGGTGGCGCTGTCGAAGATCAAGTATCTGTTCGGCCTCAAGGAACGCCGATTCTGGAACTCCGAGCTGGCGATCGCCGGGTTCGAACAGGTGCGCGAAATCGCGTTCCGGCCGTGGGCGCCCGACACCATCCCGCGGCGCTATTGCGCCGGCGTCGCCCTGATCTCGGACGGCATCGAACGGCCGGTCTATTACTCGATCGGTGAGGACACCGGCCTGATCGGCGCGACCTGGGGCGTCGAATGGTGCGTGGTCGGGGTCGACCGCAATTGGGCGTTCAACCCGGCCTGCAAGATGGCAAAGCCCTGAACCGGCAGTTCGCTCACCTCCCGCCCGCGGGCGGGCCGGCTCGCCGTGCGCGCGAGTGGGAGGGGCCCGAAGCCGGCCCTCCCCGCAAGCGGGGGAGGCGCGCGCGGCTCGTTCCGGTAAATCACATTTTGTTCTTTTTTGTTCTTGTCCTGTTCCTTCGCCTGGGCTAAGGTGGGTTCCCGCTGCAACGTTGATTAGGGGGCTTCCATGGTCCGGTCTGCATTGCGCTCACTCATCGTCGCCGCTGTCGCGCTGAGCCTCGGGGTCACGGCCGCCTCGGCCCAGGACACCCGTCAAAACGAGCCCGGCAAGTTCGACTTCTACGTTCTTGCGCTGTCGTGGTCGCCTTCGTTCTGCGAGGCCGCCGGCGATCGCGCCCAGGGCCAGCCGGAGTGCGGCGCCCGGCCGTATTCCTTCGTGGTGCACGGCCTGTGGCCGCAATATGAAAAAGGCTTTCCCGAGTACTGCCAGGTCCCCGCGCCCCGGCTCGACCGCAACATCATCTCCTCGATGCTCGACGTCATGCCGGCGCCGCGGCTGATCTTCCGCGAGTGGGATCGCCACGGCACCTGCTCGGGGCTCCCGGCGCGGGCCTATTTCGAGACCGTCCGCAAGGCGCGCGCCGTGGTGAAAATCCCGGCCGAGTACATCGACCTGAAGGCGCCGCTCACGGTCACGCCGGCCGAGGTCGAGCAGGCCTTCGTCAACGCCAATCCGGGTCTCTCCGCCGGCTCGATCGCGGTCGGCTGCGACCGGGAGCGCCTGCGCGAGATCCGCATCTGCATGAGCAAGGAGCTCGCGTTCCGCGGCTGCGAGGGAGCGGAGCGGCGGACCTGCCGCCGCGAGAAAATCGTGATGCCGCCGCTGCGCGGCGGCAAGCCGGCGCGCGAGGACGGTTGAACTCTGGCCGGAAACGTACGGTCGCGTTGCGTTGCACGTACCGGCTCGCGGGATGGCCTGCGTTCCGAGCTCCCAGGAGCTTTCGGACACGGGCCATCTTCGTCTCGGGCGGCAGAAAACACGCGACGGGGGACGGACGAACGCTCGCGCAAGCTGCTGATCACGCACTGCCGGCGTGGCGAGACGCCGGCTGCACGCTCGATTCCCGCTTACCGCCTACTTCGCTGTAGCCTCGTCTTGACTCCTCCGTCGTGCGGCCTCTGCGATGAACTACCGCCACGCGTTCCATGCCGGCAATTTCGCCGATGTCGTCAAACACGCGGTGCTCGCGCGCATCGTCGCGCATCTGCGGGAAAAGGACGGCGCGTTCCGCATCATCGACACCCACGCCGGATCCGGCTTGACCCGCCTGACCGGGCGGGAAGCGAGCCGAACCGGCGAATGGCGCCAGGGCATCGGCCGCCTGCTTGCGGCGCAACTCGGCCCCGAGATCCGCGGGCTGCTCGCGCCCTATCTCGAGGCGATTGCCCGATACAATCCCGGTGGGCGCCTGCTCGCCTATCCGGGATCGCCGCTGCTCGCCCTCTCCTGGCTGCGGCCGCAAGACCGCCTCATCGCCTGCGAACTCGTTCCGGCGGCCGCCGCGGCGCTGGCCCGCGCGCTCGGCAAGGACCGGCGCGCCAAGGTGATCACGATCGACGGCTGGACGGCGCTCGCCGCCTATGTGCCGCCCAGGGAGCGCCGCGGGCTCGTGTTGATCGATCCGCCGTTCGAGGCGTCCGGGGAGTTCGACCGGCTCGTCGAACATCTTGCGCGCGCCCACCGGAAATGGGCGACCGGAACTTATCTCCTGTGGTACCCGATCAAGGATGTTGCCGAGACCGGGCGCTTCGCCCGCAACATCGCCGCGCTCGGCATCCCAAAAATCTTGCGCGCGCAGATCAGGATCGCGGCTCGCCCGGACCAATCTTTGATCGGCAGCGGACTTTTGCTGGTCAATCCGCCGTGGCGACTCGAAACCGAGCTGCAAAGCCTGCTTCCCGCGCTCGCCGGGGTGCTCCGCCGCGACCGGCAGGGCGCCGCGCGGCTCGACTGGCTCGCCGCGGAAAAATGAGATGATGATCCGCTCGCCTCTTTCCACCGGGACGGCGTTGGTTTACTTCCTAGGTGCTGGCTTTGACGTTCCGCCTCCATAGGGGGCCGGCGGAGGTGACTGAGGCTCTTTGCGGCCGATGCCTTTCCCCGTTTGCGAATGTCCGGCCGAGCCGCCGCGCCGTGGGGGCCGGCGGGGAAGCAACATTGGGGAAAGGAGCTTCCCGATGGCGACGACCGGTACGGTCAAGTTCTTCAACAGCGAGCGCGGCTACGGCTTCATCAAGCCGGACGACGGAGGTCGCGACGTGTTCGTGCACATCACGGCAGTCGAGCGCGCCGGCCTGAAGTCGCTCAACGAGGGTCAGCGCATCAGCTTCGATGTCGAGCCCGACAAGAAGGGCAAAGGCCCCAAAGCGGTGAACCTGGTCGTCAGCGGCTGATCGGCCGTTCGATCGCGGTCTTGCTTTCGGTGCGGGCCAGGCGGGGCTGACCCCGCGCCGGTCATGACCGGAAGTTTGATGCGGCTGCGATCAGAACCGGTAATTCACGCCGAAGCGCAGCAGGTTCGAGGTCAATCCATTGTTGGTGCCGGTCAGCACGTAGCTCTGATTGCCGAGATCGAAATAAAGATATTCCACCTTGGCGGACCAATGCGGCGTGAGGCCGACTTCGATGCCGCCGCCTGCGGTCCAGCCGGCATCGGTATGCGTCTCGGTCAGTCCCGCGAATGTGAGCCTGCTTCTTCCGTATGCGAGCCCGCCCGTTGCGTAGACCAAAACATTGCTGAACGTCATTCCGATCCGGCCGCGCAATGTGCCGAACCAGGGATTGGAGAACTGGTACGGCGCGAAAGTATCCTCGGCGCTGGACAATTGCAGGTCGGTCTCGGCGCCCAGCACAAACTGGCCGGTCTGCCAATTGTACCCGCCCTGGATGCCGCCCAGCACGCCGTTCGGCTTGAGCGGCAAATTGTCGACCTTGCCGAACTGATATCCGGCGTTCAGCCCGACGTAGGCGCCGGTCCAGCCGGGTGCCGGCACGGCCACATACGGGCCCGGCATCGGCACCGGCCGCATATCGGCGGCGATCGCGGGCGAGACCGCAACCGCACCCGCTGTTACGGCCGCCGCAACAAGCTTGTTCATGCTGCCCCCTCCAGCTCCGCCGCCGAGCCGGCTGCGCCGGGCGGAGCCGATCCCGGCGAACCATTCGCAACCGCAGGCGATGCCCGCCGGCAGCTCCCGTTCGGGCGGCGGACCCAGGCTCGAACCCCGGTTTTTCCCTGCTTTTATCGAGCGGCTTGGGTTAATCGCCGCTGAATCATCGTTCGAATACGATGCGTTATGGGTAAAAAATCCTGAACAAGGCCTATGTCTGCGGACTGCGATCGCCGGCGTCGCGCCGCCCGCGCCATGGAGGGTGGAACCCGCCGCTTCGGCAGCCTAGCTTTGCACCATGCCGGGACCGCAAAAGATCAATCTCGAGCCGGAAATCGACCTCGAGGACGAGGAGGAGGAGCCGAGCCTACCGGCGCTCGTCGAGGAGACCGCGCCGCCGCTCGATGCGGCGGAGGCCGCGGCGGCGAGCGGGGCCGACGTCATCGTCCGCTACGCCAAGCTCGCGCCGCCGGCTCCGGGCGTCTACCGCATGATCGACGCTCGCGGCGATGTGCTCTACGTCGGCAAGGCCAAGAACATCCGCAGGCGCATCCTGGCCTATCAGCGCGCGACCGGGCACACCGCGCGCATCGCCCGCATGATCGCGGCGACGGCGTCGATCGAGTTCGTCTCCACCGCCACCGAGACCGAGGCACTGCTGCTCGAGGCGAACCTGATCAAGCGGCTGCGCCCTCGCTTCAACGTGCTGCTCCGCGACGACAAATCGTTCCCCTATATCCTGATCACCGGGGATCATCCGGCGCCGCAGATCAGCAAGCACCGGGGCGCGCGCAGCCGCCCGGGAGATTATTTCGGGCCGTTCGCCTCGGTATGGGCGGTGAACCGCACCATCACCGCGCTCGAGCGCGCGTTCCTGATCCGCTCCTGCTCGGACCCGGTGTTCGAGAGCCGCACCCGTCCGTGCCTGCTCTACCAGATCAAGCGCTGCTCGGGCCCGTGCACCGGCGAGATCAAGCCGGCCGATTACGCCGAGCTGGTGCGGGAGGCCGAGGCATTCCTGTCGGGCAAGAGCCGCATGGTGAAGGAGGAGCTGGCGAGCGAAATGGAGAAGGCCGCGTCCGCGCTCGATTTCGAGCGCGCCGCGATCTACCGCGATCGGCTCGCCGCGCTCTCCGCCGTGCAGGCGCATCAGGGCATCAATCCGCGCGGCGTCGAGGAGGCGGACGTGTTCGCCGTGCATCAGGAAGGCGGCTTTTCCTGCGTCGAAGTCTTCTTCTTCCGCACCGGCCAGAACTGGGGCAATCGGGCGTATTTCCCCCGCGCCGATCGCTCCTTGTCGGCGGGGCACGTGCTCGGCGCCTTTCTCGCCCAGTTCTATGACGACAAGCCGTGTCCGCGGCTCATCCTGATCTCGCACGACGTCGAGGATCGCGCGCTGATCGCCGAGGCGCTGAGCATCAAGAGCGGACACAAGGTGGAAATCGCAGTGCCGCAGCGGGGCGAAAAGAAGGACCTCGTCGAGCACGCGCTGGCCAACGCCCGGGAAGCGCTGGGCCGCAAGCTCGCCGAGACCTCGTCGCAGCAGCGTCTGCTCGCCGGCCTCGCCGAGACGTTCGATTTGCCGCGGCCGCCGCGGCGCATCGAGGTTTTCGACAACAGCCACATCCAGGGGACGAATGCGGTGGGCGCGATGATCGTCGCCGGGCCGGAAGGATTCCGCAAGAACCAGTACCGCAAGTTCAACATCCGCACTGCCGATCTCGCCCCCGGCGACGATTACGGCATGATGCGCCAGGTGCTGCGGCGGCGGTTCCGCCGGCTGCTGGCGGAGGCGCCGAAACCGCAAACTCCGGTTGCCTCCCCCCTTGAGGGGGAGGCCGAGCCGGCGCAGCCGGCTCGGGAGGAGGGTGATCTTCTCGGTTCCGAAGCTACCCCCCTCCCCATCCCTTCCCCTCAAGGGGGGAGGGAAGCGATTGCGGGTGCACCGGAGAACACCGGTTACGCCGACTCTGCCGACAGCGAGAGCGCCGATTCCCCCTGGCCGGACCTGGTGCTGATCGACGGTGGGCTCGGGCAGCTCAATGCCGCGCGCGAGACGCTCGGCGAGCTCGGCGTGCGCGACCTTGCGTTGATTGCCATCGCCAAGGGGCCCGAGCGGGACGCCGGGCGCGAGACATTTTTCCTGTCCGGGCGCGAGCCCTTCCAGCTCAAGCCGCGCGACCCGGTGCTCTATTTCGTCGAGCGGCTGCGCGATGAAGCGCATCGCTTCGCGGTCGGCTCGCATCGCCAGCGGAGGAAGCGCGACATCCGCGAAGCCGGGCTGCAGGAGATTCCCGGGATCGGCCCGGCCCGCAAGCGGGCGCTGTTGCGGCATTTCGGGACGCTCAAGGCGATCGAACGGGCTTCGGTCGCGGATCTCGAACAAGTCTCCGGCATCAATGCGGAAACCGCGCGCAAGGTCTATGACTTTCTCCATGAGTCGAGATAACCGGACGGAGCACGAGGAAGGATGCGGATCCGTATTCCCCAGCATTCCCCAGAGGCCGGTTGACGCCTCGCCAAGCGCGGTGTTCTGTCCACCCATGACGATGGTGACGCATCCGCCCTCGCCCGCGCGCCGGGTTTCCGTGCCGAACGTGCTGACCTACGGTCGCATGGCCGCGATACCCGTGGTGATCGGGTGCATGTATTGGTCGGACTTTCTCGACGGAGGGCTGTGGCTGCGATGGGTGGCGCTGGCGCTGTTCATCGCGGCGGGCGTCACCGACTTCTTCGACGGCTATTTTGCCCGGGTCTGGGGCCAGCAGACCACGTTCGGGCGCATGCTCGATCCCATCGCCGACAAGCTGCTGGTCGCCTCGTGCCTGCTGATGCTCGCCGGCAACGGCACGATCAAGGGTCTGTCGCTGTGGGCCGCCGTGGTCATTCTGTGCCGCGAGATCCTGGTGTCGGGTCTGCGCGAATATCTGGCCGGGCTGCGCGTCAGCGTCCCGGTCACGCGGCTGGCGAAATGGAAGACCACGGTGCAGCTGGTCGCCATCGGGTTCCTGATCGCCGGCAAGGCCGGCGACCATATCCTGCCGATCACGACGGTGACCGGCCTGAGCCTGCTGTGGATCTCGGCGCTGGTGACGCTCTATACCGGCTGGGATTACCTGCGCGCCGGGGTCCAGCACCTGATCGAGGAATGAGCGTGAAGGTCCTGTATTTCGCCTGGGTGCGGGAGCGGATCGGCAAGGCGCAGGAGGAAATCGAGCCGCCGGCGGGCGTCGCCACGGTCGGCGAGCTGATGCATTGGCTTTCCGGGCGGGGCGAGGAATACGCCAGCGCCTTTGCCAATCCGCGGGTGATCCGCGCGGCACTCGACCGCACCCACGTCCCGCCCGAGACGAGGATCGGGCAGGCGAACGAGATCGCCTTCTTTCCGCCGATGACCGGCGGATAGCGCATTCCCGGTTGGCGCGGCCGCTTAGCCTTGATTGCGGCCTGAAACCGCCGCCGAACCGAGCCGGTTGGGATTGCAATGAACGCTCGTCTGCAGACCGAAGATTTCGACGCTGCGGCGGAGGCAGCGGCGCTGCGCAATGGTCGCACCGATATCGGCGCGATCGTTACCTTCACGGGCGTGTGCCGCGGCACCGAGGCGGGCGAGCCCATCGCGGCGATCACGCTCGAGCATTATCCGGAAATGGCGCAGGCCGAGATCTCCCGCCACGTCGCCGAGGCCGAACGCCGCTGGCCGCTGATGGGCGTCACCGTCGTGCACCGCTATGGGCGGATCGAGCCGGGAGACAACATCGTGCTGGTCGTGACCGCGGCCGCGCACCGGCAGGACGCCTTCGCGGCGGCCGAGTTCCTGATGGATTATCTGAAAACCCGGGCGCCGTTCTGGAAGCGCGAGGAGCGGCCGAGCGGCAGCGCCTGGGTCGAGGCCAGGGAAACCGACGATCGGGCGGCCGCGCGATGGACACGCCGAAAACCGGAAGCCGCGGAATGATGCTGCGCACGCTCGCGCTTCTCGCCGCCGTATTGCTGCCGTGGGTTCCCGCATCGGCCGCGGACGTCGCCTATTATGATTTGCCGGCCGGCGCGTTTCCCCACGATGTGGCGCCGGCGGCGGACGGCGGCGTCTGGTACACCGATCAGCACCAGGGCCGGCTCGGCAAGCTCGATCCGCATACCGGCAAGGTCGAGCAGATTCCGCTCGGCCGCGGCTCCGCCCCGCATGGCATCGTCACCGCGTCCGACGGTGCCGCCTGGGTCACCGACGGCGGCCAGAACGCGATCGTGCGCGTGGACCCGGAAACCAAGAAGGTCAGCGTCTTTGCGTTGCCGAAGGAATTTCCCGATGCCAACCTCAACACGCCGGCGATCGATACGAACGGCACGGTATGGTTCACCGGCCAGAGCGGCGTTTACGGCCGCGTCGATCCGGCTTCCGGCAAAGTCGAAGCCTGGCGGGCGCCGAAGGGCGCCGGACCGTACGGAATGACAGCCACGCCCTCGGGCGAGGTTTGGTACGCCTCGCTCGCCGGCGATTACCTCGGCAAGATCGATGCGGCGACGGGGCAGGCGAGCATCATCGAGCCGCCGCGACCGGGCGTCGGCCCGCGCCGGGTCTGGTCGGATTCCAAAGGAAACATTTGGGCGAGCTTTTGGAACTCCGGCGAGATCGGACGCTACGATCCTGCGGCCAAAAGCTGGAAGACCTTCAGCCTGCCCAAGAGCAAAGCCGGCTGTTACGCGATCTATGTCGACGAAACCGAAAAGGTCTGGGCCTCCGACTGGCCCGCCAATGCCATCGTGCGGCTCGATCCCGCGACCGGGCGCTTCGACAGCTTTGCGAGCGACAAGACGGCCGCCAACGTGCGGCAATTGGCCGGGCGGCCCGGCGAGGTCTGGGGCGGGCAATCCGGCACCCGCCGATTGGTGGTGGTGCGATATTAGGCTTTTCCCGGGCGCAACGCAGCACGAAGTGGTGCGCTGCAGACCCGGGATCCAGTGCCTCATGCAATGGGCCCCGGATCTGCGGTGCACCGCTTCGCGCTGCACCGCGTCCGAGGAACGTGGCTGCGTTTACGCCGCGGCTGCCCTCGGCTGCACCTCGGCCGTGTAGTCTTCCATCAATTGCTTGGTGATGCTGCCCGGCTTGAAGCGCCAATCGGCGATCTCCGCGACCGGCGTGACTTCGGCCGCGGTTCCGGTGATGAAGCACTCGGAAAATTTCGAGAGCTCGTCGGGCGAAATTTTTCGCTCGATCACCTCGATGCCGCGCCGCCTGGCGAGCTCGATCACGGTCTGCCGGGTGATGCCGTCGAGGAAGCAATCCGGGGTCGGCGTGTGGATGCGGCCGTCCTGGATGAACAAGATATTGGCGCCGGTGCATTCGGCGACGAGCCCGCGCCAGTCGAGCATCATGGCGTCGGCATAGCCCTTGCGCTCGGCCTGATGCTTGGAAATGGTGCAGATCATGTAGAGGCCCGCGGCCTTGGCCTTGGCCGGGATCGTCGCCGGATCGGGCCGGCGATATTGCGCGAGATCGAGCCGCAGCCCTTTGAGCCGCTGCGCGGGATCGAAATAGCTCGGCCATTCCCAGGTCGCGATGGCGAGATGGATCTTGTTGTGCTGGGCCGAGACGCCCATCATCTCCGAGCCGCGCCAGGCGACCGGCCGCACGTAGGCGTCCTTTTGTGCGTTGCGCTCCAGCACCTGATGTTTGGCGGCGTCGATCTCCGCGACCGAATACGGGATTTCGAAGTCGAGCAGTTCGGCGGATCGTTTCAGCCGTTCCGAATGCGCGATCGAGCGGAAGATCACGCCGCCGTAGGCCCGCTCACCCTCGAACACGCAGCTCGCGTAATGCAGCCCGTGGGAAAGCACATGCAGCGTCGCGCCGGCCCATGGCACCAACTTGCCGTCGTACCAGATGAAGCCGTCGCGTCGGTCGAAGGGCTGTTCCATGACGTTCTCCTCCGGGAAACCAAATCGTTCTCGCCGGTTCACCCGCAATCCGACCGGGCCGATCCGGCAGCATCATAATCCTTTGCGGCCCGCTCGGACCCCCACGCCCGCGAAGCCCGGCGGTTTTGCGTCGGGACGGAACTCCCGATATGGTCGAGCCGCCCGAGGGCAGGCCTTTCGCCGGACGGGTGAGCCACGCCCCGCACGATCCTTTCGCAAAAGCGCCGCCTTTGGTAACAATCAGACCGAAATATGTCAATATGGCTGACGTAACTGCCCTGCCCGCGAGCCGGACGGCCGGCGCCGAGCCCGGCCGCCCCGGGGAGACGAATGAGCCCATTTGGGATGTCATCGAGCTGTTGTTCTTCGCCTATCGGGACTTCGTCGGCGATCCCGACGAGGTCTTGGCCAAGTTCGGTTTCGGCCGCGCGCACCATCGCGTGCTGCATTTCGTCAACCGACATCCGGGCATGAAGGTTGCCGATCTGCTGGAGCTCTTGCGGATCACCAAACAGTCGCTCGGCCGCGTGCTCCGCGAGCTCGTCGAGCAAGGCTACGTGGTGCAGAAGGCCGGCGAGAACGATCGTCGGCAGCGCCTGCTCCACGTCACGTCCAAGGGCGAGGCGCTTGCCATGCGGCTGGCGAAGCTGCAGACCGAGCGGATCCTGCGCGCGCTCGGCGACACGCCCGGCGCCCATGAGGCCGTGCGGCGATTTCTTGCGGCCATGATCGAGCCCAAGCAACGCCAGGCCGTGCTGGGCCTGATCGCGCGCGCCGACCGCATCCGGCGCTTGCGCCGCTGAACGCGGGTCGAGGCGAACCATGGCGCGTGCGCTTTCCGCCCCATCCGATGCCGCCCCGCACCTTCTGGTCGTCGACGACGACCGCCGGATCCGCGATCTCCTGCTTCGCTTCCTGTTGGCCGAAGGCTTTCGGGTGACGACGGCGGAGACCGCCGCCGAGGCACGCGCCAAGCTCGGCGGGCTCAGCTTCGATCTGCTGATCCTCGACGTCATGATGCCGGGCGAGACCGGCTTCGATCTTGCCCGCGCCATCCGCGTCTCCTCCGGCGTGCCGATCCTGATGCTGACCGCGCGCGACGAAGCGGAGAACCGCATCAAGGGCCTCGAGCTCGGCGCCGACGATTATCTGGCCAAGCCGTTCGAGCCGCGCGAGCTGTTGCTGCGCATCGCCAACATCCTCAAGCGGCAGTTGCCGGCAGGCCCGCCGATCGAGTCGGTGCGCTTCGGCGATTTCGTGTTCCACATCGGCCGCGGCGAGCTGCGCCGCGGCGAGGAGATCGTGCATCTGACCGACCGCGAGCGCGAAATGCTGGGCGCGCTGGCCGCAAACCCCGGCGAGACCGTGCCGCGCCTGGCGCTGGCCGGCAACGGCCACGGCGTCAACGAGCGCGCGGTGGACGTGCAGGTCAATCGCCTGCGCCGCAAGATCGAGCGCGATCCCGCCAACCCGCTGATCGTGCAGACCGTGCGCGGCATCGGCTATCGGCTGATGGTCGCACCATGACCACGCTCGACGTCGGGCTCGCGACCTTGCGCTCGGCGGCGAGCCGCGTTTTCGAGCTCTACGACCGCATCGGCCAGTGGCTCAAGGGCTTCATGCCGAAGGGCCTCTACGGCCGCTCGCTGCTCATCATCGTCACCCCGATGGTGATCCTGCAGTCGGTGGTGGCCTTCGTGTTCATGGAACGGCATTGGAACACGGTGACGCGGCGGCTCTCGGCCGCGGTGACCCAGGACATCGCCGCCGTCATCGACGTCTACAAGAGCTATCCGCAGGACGCCGAGCGCACCACGATCCGGCGCATGGCCCAGGAACGGCTCGGGCTCGTCGTCGACTTCCTGCCCGGCACCGACCTGCCGCCGCCCGGGCCAAAACCGTTCTTCTCGCTGCTCGACCAGGCGCTCTCGGTGCAGATCCGCCAGCAGATCGGCCGCCCGTAGCTCGACGACACCGTGATGCGGGTGTTCGCCCGGCGCAACGCCGCCTACGCCTCCAATTCCCATATTTTCCTGCTGTGGATGGTCGGCACGTCGCTGGTGCTGCTCGCCGTCGCCATCCTGTTCCTGCGCAACCAGATTCGTCCGATCCGCACGCTCGCCGACGCCGCCGAGGCATTCGGCAAGGGCCGCGACGTGCCGGGCTTCCGTCCGCGCGGGGCGAGTGAAGTGCGGCGCGCGGCGCTGGCCTTTGTCGAGATGAAGCGCCGCGTCGAGCGCACGATCGAGCAGCGCACTACCATGCTGGCCGGCGTGTCGCACGACCTGCGCACGCTCCTGACGCGCTTCAAGCTCGAACTCGCCTTGATCGACGACAGTCCCGAGGTCGACGCCTTGCGCCGCGACGTCGACGAGATGGCGCGCATGCTCGAGGCCTATCTCGCCTTCGCGCGCGGCGATGCCGGTGAGCAGTCGGCGCCGACCGACATGGCCGCGTTTTTGGAGGATCTCAAGACCGACGCCGAGCGTCAGGGCCACCGGACCAGCGCGGCGTTCCACGGCCAGCCGCTCGTCACCGTGCGGCCCGCCGCGTTCCGCCGCTGTCTTGCCAATCTGGTCTCCAATGCGGCGCGCTTCGCGCGCTCGATTGCGATCACCGGGCATCGCGATCATCGCTGGCTGACCATCACGGTGGACGACGACGGCCCCGGCATTCCGGCCCGCATGCGCGAGGAGGTGTTCAAGCCGTTTCTGCGGCTCGACGACGCGCGCAACCAGGACGAAGGCGGCACCGGGCTCGGCCTCGCCATCGCCCGCGACATCGCCCGCTCCCACGGCGGCGACATTTTGCTCGGCGACAGCCCGCTGGGCGGGCTGCGGGCGACCGTGCGGGTCCCGGTGTAAAGGCCTCGTATCCCGGGCGCAGCGCAGCACGAAGTGGTGCGCTGCTGAACCGGGAGCCATTCAGATCAGGATCAAAGGAGAACTGGACCCCGGCTCTGCGGTGCACCGCTTCGCGCTGCACCGCGTCCGGGGAACGCGCCCTCTATTCACACCGCGACCGGCTCTTCGCCGGGCCGAGGCTCCTCGCGGTCGCGCCGGCGCCAGCGCCGACCCGGGCGCAGGCGCGTGAGCACCGAGGCGATCCCGCAGACATCATCGAGCAACGCGCCGTAGCGGGCGCCGCGGGCGAGCTCGCGGTCGAGCGCCGCCATGGTGCGCGCCTGGCCGGGATCGTCGTCGTCGACCCAGGTGCGCAGCACCGAGGCGTAGAGCAGCGCCAGGCCTTGCGCCCGCAACATGCCGCGTGGCCCGGCGGCGTCCATGTCGGCCGCGGTGAGCATCCATTGCTGCGACCGCACCGCCATGGCGTTGAGCGCCAGCGCGAGGGGGGGACTGCGCCTAGCCGAGCGCATGAGCGAGCGGATCGCCGCCTTGTGCGGTGCGAGCGCCTCGAGCCGGCGCATCAGCACGTCGAACAGCCGCTCGCGCGCCGGCTCCCCGGCGACGTCCGGATCGCCCCCCGCCAGCACTTGGCGATCGATCTCCTTCACCTGGGCCGCAAGCACGGCGAGAAGCGAGCCGAACTCGGCGCGGCATTGGGCAAGCGACAATCCGGCGCGCGCGGCGATGTCGCCGAACGAAATTTCCTCGATCCGCCGTTCCGCCAATAGCGCCATGAAAGCGCTGATGATCTTTTCGCGGCTCGTCCCCTCGGGCTGTTCCTGCTGCGGCTTGCGCGCCATCGCGGTCTCTCCCTGGTTCGACCCGTCCGTCCGGAGTCTATGGCGTCTGCCGCAGCATTCAAAGGGTACGGCCCGCCTACCGGGCGAGCTCGCGCGAGCGCCGGGTCGAGGGCGGCATCCTCCAGCAGGGCTCCCGCACCGCAGACCGTCGCACGCGCGAGGCGCGCGGCAAGCTCGGCCGGCAGGCCGGCGGCCGTACCGGCCTGGGCCAGCGTTTCGGCGAGCAGGAAAACGTAGGCGGGGCCCGACCCGGACACGGCCGTGACGGCGTCGAGCAGGCTTTCGTCCTCGACCCATTCGACCGCGCCGGTGGCGCCGAGCAGCCGGTCGGCAACATCGCGCTGGCGGCCGCTCACGCGCGCGTTGGGCACCGCGACCGTGATGCCGCGACCGATCGCGGCCGGCAGATTCGGCATGGCGCGGACCAGTCCTGCCCGCGGCAGCGCCTGCTCGAGGCCCCGCAGCGTCCGCCCCGCCATGATCGAGATGACGACGCTCGACGGACCGACCCGGGGCGCCAGCGCCGGAACCACTTCGTCGGCGACCTGCGGCTTGACGGCGATGACGAGCACGCTCGCTTCCGCCGCGCGCTCGCCGGGGTTGACCTGCAGCCCTCGGGCCGTGAGCTTCATCAGCTCGCGGGAAGGGTTCGGCTCGAGCACCACGATTTTGCCGGGATCGATCCCGAGCGCGATCCAGCCCTCGAGCATCGCTCCCCCCATCCTCCCGGCGCCGACCAGGATCAGCGTTCCGGAAAAATCCTCGAGCCTGCGTGTGCGGTCGCCCACCGTCGGTCGCGACATGGTTGCCTCCGTAGCCCGGATGGAGCGAAGCGAAATCCGGGATCGGCCTCCCGGATTTCGCGCCCGCTGCGCGGGCACTTCATCCGGGCCACGAAAATCGGGGGGTATCAGGCCTCGCCCGAAGTGTCGAACATGGCCGCATCCATGGCTTCGCGTGCTGCCTTGCCGGCCCAGACCACGAACTGGAAGGCCTGGAAATAGCGTTCGCAGGCTTCCAGCGCCGCCTCGAGCACCGCTTCGCATTGTTGGCCCGAAGCCGCGACGCCGCCCGCCAGCACCAACGCGTGACGGAACATCACGAGGCTCTCGCCCGGCCACAGGTCGAAATGCCCGACCCACAATTGCTGGTTGATATGGGACAGCAGCTGCCGGACTTCGAGGTTGCGCCGCTCCGGGACTTTCAGATCGAAGGCGCAGGCCAGATGCAGCGCCTCGATCTCGTGCATCCACGTGAACGACACCTGGTAATCGCTCCAGCGTCCGGCAATCGCGATGGTGATCTCGTCGTCGGCGGCGCGATCGAACGACCAGTCGTGCACCGAGGCGAGGCGCTCGACGACGTCGACCGGATTGATCTGACGCTCGCCGGAGAGGTCGATCAGCGACATGCCGTCCCCACGCTTCGGATTGCACTCGGTTGGGAAGCGCACGCGGCTCGACGCCACCGACGCTACGGCACCGGTTCGGGCGACCCGATCAAGCAACGCGCGAATCACTTGGCCGATCGAATATAACGCGTCGACTCTCGCCCTTATAGACCGATGTTGATCGAGGATTCGCGCGCTGGTGACAACGCGCCAGGGCGCGCCGTCCACAGTGCGATCTGCGGCATTTCGACTCAGAGGAAGAGATTCGTAGCCCGGATGGAGCGCACGCGCGGCGGGCGCGAAATCCGGGGCGGCTTCGCTTCGCTGCATCCGGGCTACGACTCGAAGCGTTTTGCCTCAATCGAACAGGCTGGAGACGGATTCTTCGGTGGCGGTGCGCCCGATCGCCTCGCCGATCAGCGCGGCGATCGACAGCACGCGGATGTTGCGGGCGACGCGCACGGCCTCGGTCGGCTGGATCGAATCGGTGATGACGAGCTCCTTCAGGCCGGAGGCGGTGATGCGGCCGACCGCGCCGCCGGACAACACCCCGTGGCTGATGTAGGCGTAGACCTCGCGCGCCCCCTGCTCCAGCAGCGCGTCCGCGGCGTTGATCAGCGTGCCGCCGGAATCGATGATGTCGTCGACCAGGATGCAGGTTCGCGCCTCGACTTCACCGATCACGTTCATCACTTCGGATTCGCCGGCGCGCTCGCGGCGCTTGTCGATGATGGCGAGCGGCGCGTTGATGCGCTTGGCGAGCCCGCGCGCCCGCACCACGCCGCCGACATCGGGCGAGACGATGATCAGCTTGGAGAGATCGAACCGCTCGCGGATGTCGCGCACCATCACCGGCGAGGCGTAGAGATTGTCGGCCGGTATGTCGAAAAAGCCCTGGATCTGCCCGGAGTGGAGATCGAGCGTCATGATGCGGTCGGTGCCGGCGCGGGTGATCAGATTGGCGACGAGCTTGGCCGAGATCGGGGAGCGCGACCCGACCTTGCGGTCCTGGCGGGCGTAGCCGAAATACGGGATCACCGCGGTGACGCGCCGCGCGGAGGCGCGCCGCAGCGCGTCGATGATGATCAGGAGCTCCATCAAATGGTCGTTGGCCGGATACGAGGTCGACTGCAGCACGAACACGTCGGCGCCGCGCACGTTCTCCTGGATCTCGACGAAGATCTCCATGTCGGCGAACCGCCGCACCACTGCCCTGGCGAGCGGCCGTTCGAGGTAGGCGGCGATGGCTTCCGAGAGCGCGCGATTGGAATTGCCGGCAACCAGCCGGATCGCCCCGTTATTGGCCGCCGCCGACCGCTGCATCGCGCCGATATCCCTTGTGCGCAGCGGTGATAACAAGATGGCGGCAAGCCGGCAATATCGCCGCCCGCGCAGTCCCCCGGACTTTGCTAACGTGGTTCACGGGCTCGGCGGCTGGCGGAGCCAAACCTGGTGCCCCTATTCCCCCTGCGCAAAGGCCGCCGGCAGCGCAGGCGTCATACTAGCGACCGCGGTATCGGGTGCGGCCAGGAAGGCAACGATCTGGTCCATGCTGGTGCGCGCGATGCGCGAGAGCATCGGGTCATCGAACAGCGCCCAGGCATCCGGGCTCTTGCGGGAAAAAACCTCCTCGCCGGCGATCCGGAACGCGCGGTGCTTTTGCGCATCGTAGACGTCCCACACCCAGCCGATGTGGGTCTTGCCGTGGCTCATCAGGGCGGCGAGATAGCCGCGCACCCGGTACGCCGGCTGGCCTGCCCGGGACACCACGAGAATCTGTCGCTGCTCGGCCTCGGCCGAAAGATCGGCGACGAGCTTTTGGAAGATCGGCAGCGGCGGGCCGTCGATCGATTCGAAGGCGATGCTGGGCCCGCGCAGCTGCGCTTGCATCAGGATCGGCGCCGTGTCGCTGGCGCAGCCCGCGAGCGCAAGGGCGAGCGCCGCAACGGCTCCCAACCGATACGCGCCAAAGCCCGCCGCACGCGCGGCGCGCCCCATCCCTCTGCGCATGACACCCCCGGTCGCTCTTGGCGGCGACCCGTTTCACGCCGGCCCCAGCCGGTTAACGATTTCGTAGCCGTAAATTGCGGCGCGGTCCAGGCGGGAATCCAGCCCGTCATGCTGAGGCGCTCGGCGCAAAGCGCCGAGCCTCGAAGCACGGCTGGCCGACCCGCTTTCGGCCTGCGCCGTCGCCCTTCGAGGCTCGCGCTCAGCGCTGCCGCGGATTTCGATCGGCTTCCCAACGCGCGAGCACCTCGGGGTGACGGCGCGATCCTCACTCCACCAGCGCGATCGCGCTGATGTGGCGGCCGTAGTCGGGCTCGGCGCGATGGGTTGCGCGGCGATAGCTGAAGAAATTTTCCGCTTCCGCGTAGGTGCAGCGCCCGAGGTCCTCGACCCGGCCGACCTGCGCGCGTTCGAGCCGGGAGAGGATATGGCCGGCGAGGTCGAACCGGGCGTGGCCGTCGGCCTTGGCACCGGCAAAGAACCGCGCGTTCGACGCATCGGCGTCGAGGAAGCGCGCCACGAACTCCGGGCCGACCTCGTAGCTTCTTTGGCGGATCATGGGCCCGAGCGCCACGTGGATCCGGGC
>WNFD01006426.1_pt1 | contig 19194 bp, 12 predicted proteins | sample 5400491 | NCBI WGS metagenome assembly WNFD01 (sample SAMN13153343, study PRJNA577476) | soil metagenome | isolation source: 120 cm saprolite under Douglas fir tree site 2 hole 2 replicate 2 | place: USA:California | collected 2015-04-18 | reverse complement strand
CACACTCCGCGGCCCTCGATGTGGACCTTCATCATGATGCGATAGGCCTCGGGCTCCGGCTTGTTGAAGACCTGCTGCAGGACGATCACAACGAACTCCATCGTGGTGTAGTCGTCGTTGAGCAGGACGACCTTGAACATCTCCGGGCGCTTGGTCTTCTCCTTGGGCTTCTCGAGGACCTCGCCGCCGGTCTGGGGTTTCTCGCGGGGCATCGCCGTTCCTATTATGTAAGATGGGCGGATGTTCGGACGAGCGCGGACGGGATCGACGCTGTGCCCTTCGTGCGGGATGCTCGTCGGGGTCAATGACGCGAAGTGTCTCGGTTGCGGGCGCGCCCGGCCGGGCCTCTTCGGCCTGACCGCGCTCCTGCGCCAGCACGGGCTGGACGACCTGTTCGTTCCGATCGTCATGTGGGGCTGTGGCGCGATGTACCTGTCCAGCCTGGCCATGGATCCCTCCGCGATCGGCGCCCAGGGGATCTTGTCGATGCTCTCTCCAGGCCTCAAGAGCCTCTTCGTCCTCGGGGCCAGCGGCGCCGCTCCCGTCTTCGGCTATGGGCGATGGTGGACGGTGCTGAGCGCGTCCTGGCTGCATGGCGGGGTGCTGCACATCGTGTTCAACATGATGTCCGTGCGGGATCTCGGGCCGGCGGTCTCGCACCTCTACGGCAGCGCGCGCACGTTCATCATCTATTTCGTGGCGGGAGCCGTGGGCTTCCTGGCCAGCAGCTTCGCCGGCGCGTACCTCACGTTCCTGCCCGGCTTCCTGCATGGAGGGCTTTGGACCGTCGGCGCTTCCGCCGGGATCTTCGGCCTGCTCGGCGCCGTCCTGCATTACGGCTACCGGGGCGGCAGCGCCCATCTGCGGGAGCTGGCCACGCGCTGGATCCTCACGGGCCTGGTTTTCGGGTTCCTGGTGCCTCGCATCGACAACTGGGCGCATCTCGGCGGACTGGCCGGGGGATATCTCGCGTCCTACTGGCTCGACCCCCTTCGGCCCGAGCGCGGCGTGCATACGCTCGTCGCGCTCGTGTGCCTGCTGCTGAGTGCCGTGGCCATCGTCGTTTCCGTTCTGACCGGGCTGCCGATCGCGAACCGGGGCTAGGAAGCAGCGTCAGTACTGCTCCGCGAACAACACCGCCACCCGCTCCTTCGCCTTCTCCCACCAGCCGCGACGGCGCCATTCCTCGAGGTGGATCTCCTGCGCCTTCTTCAGGTCTTCGAAGAACGTCGCTTCCATCTCGCGCGCGAACCCCTCGTCGAGGATGCCGAGGACGTTCTCGCTGTTGAGCTCCCTCGACCGGATGTCCATGTTGGCGGAGCCGACGACCGACCAGGCCCCGTCCACGACCACTCCCTTCGTGTGCATCATCGTCGGCTGGTATTCGTAGACCTTCACCCCCGCGGCCAGCAGCTCCTCGAAATAGGCGTGGCTGGCGAGGCGGATGGGCCGGGCGTCCGTGTGCTCGTCGGGGAGGAGGATCCGCACGTCGGCGCCGGCCCGCGCTCGATCGGCCACGACCTTGCGCGTCGCCTCGTCCGGCACGAAATATGGGGTCGTGATGTAGAGCTTCCGTTGCGCCGAGACGAACGACTGGATGAAGAACAGGCGGAGCGGATGGTCCTCGCTCGAGGGCGAGCTGGCCAGGCCGGTGTGGAGGGTCACGGGCTCGGCGGCGCTCGCGGAGGGTGCGGGTGCGGCGCCACCGGAAGGCGCGGCCAGCCGCTGTGGAGCGGCGTCGGCCGCTCCGGCGACGTCGGGCGGGAACACGTCGCGTCCGGAGAGCAGCTCGCCGGAGGTCTGCGCCCACGGGGCCACGAAAGCGGTCTGAAGGGTCGCGGCGAGCGGGCCGGTGACGCGCACCATGGTGTCGCACCAGTGCTCTTCGGTATCGGCGTTGCCGACCCACTTGTCGGCGACGCCCATCCCGCCCGTGTAGGCGACGCGACCGTCCATCACGATGGACCGCCGATGATTGCGCTTGTGGAACCGCGTCAGCTTGCCCAGGCGCGGCGCGCTGAACTTCTCGACCTGCCCGCCCGCGGCCTTGAGCGCATCCACGTCCTTGTCCGGCGCCTTGATGCCGCCGAGGCTGTCGAGGAGGACGCGGACCTTTACGCCCGCGCGCGCGCGCTCGACGAGGGCGGCGAAGACCTGATCGCTCGCCTCCCCCGGCTCCCAGATGTAGACGGAGAAGTGGATCGTGTGCTGCGCGGCGCGAAGGTCCTTCAGGAGCGCCGGGAAGAAGGCGACGCCGTTCTTGAGGAGCTGCACGGTGCCACCCGCCCGCAGCGGAGTGCCCGCGGTTCCCGCCACCGCGGCCAGGAACTCGGGGGACCGCACGGGGGGCGCGGCGCTGATCCGGACCGCCGGCGGACGCCGCCCCAGCGAGGTGAACAGGGTGACGAGGACGGTACAGACGGAGAGAAAGCCCAGGGTGGCGAAGGTGACGACCCACCAGGGGTACCTCTGGCGCGGAGTGCGTGTCACCCATCGATCGTAGGTGGAAACGACGGCGCCCCTGCGCCCCCCGGCGTGAAAGATACGAGGTGATTCCGGCGGCGGGTCTGTCTCCTGACGCGTGGTAAAATTTGCGGATGCAGACACGTCGCGATGTCCTCATCGGCCTCGCCTCCCTGGGCGCCGGGCTGGCCTGCCGAGTGGCCGCGTCCGAGCGCGCGGGGGCGAAGGATGGCGGGGGAGTGAAAGGGAACATGAGCAGCACGGTCAGGTCGGATGCGGAATGGAAGGCCGTTCCGGACTCCGAATGGAAGCAGATGCTGACTCCCATGCAGTACAAGGTGCTTCGGGAGAAGGGCACCGAGCGGGCCTTCACCGGCGACACCTGGAACAACCACGCCAAGGGCATCTACGTCTGCGCCGGCTGCGGCCAGGAGCTCTTCAGCTCCGAGACCAAGTTCGAGTCCGGGACGGGCTGGCCGAGCTTCTGGGAGCCGATCTCGAAGAGGGCGGTCGAAGAGCACGCCGACAACTCGTTCTTCTCGCGGAGAACCGAGATCGTCTGCTCGCGCTGTGGAGGCCACCTCGGTCACGTCTTCGACGACGGGCCGAAGCCGACGGGCCTCCGTTACTGCATGAACTCGGCGGCTCTCAAGTTCGTGCCCGCCGCCAAGTAGGCGACCGGCTCGACCGGCCGCCAGTCCGCCGCCGTCACCTTCCAATCCGGCCCACGGCGCGCGAGCCGGAGATCGAAGCGAAAGGCCGCGGACGGGGGCAGGAACCCGTCGAGCCCGCCGATGCGCCGTGCCGCTCCGTTGAACTCGGCGCGAAAGCCCAGGTCCGCCTCCGCATCCGTCCGCCGCGTGACGGTCACGGCGTAGACCGCGAGGTGAACGCTTTCGTAGGCGGCAAAGTAGCGGCGCAAGGTGGCCGTGGCCTCCGCCTTGTCCACGCTCCCGTTGCCCTTGAAGTCGTCGGCCAGGCGGCCGGCGATCGCCTGCGCGTCGCGGTCCTCCGCGCCCATACGCAGCGCTTCGACCAGGGCCAGGACCGGATCCGGTTGGCTCCGGCACGCGCCGAAGGTCAAGGCGATGACGACGAGCGCAGGCGTCGGGCGCATCGAACTGCTACCTTACACTGTCCCCTTCGCCCATGATCCTGCCTCTCCTCCTCAGCCTCGTGGCGCCCGCCGCCGCCGAGGCGCCACCTTCGTACAGCGGGCGGGAGAGCCAGGTCCGCGTGGAAATCCCGCGGATCGAGGAACAGGTGAAGGTGGACGGGATCCTCAGCGAGGCGGCCTGGGAGCGAGCGGCGCGCCTCGTCGGGTTCTCCCAGTACGCGCCGGTGGACGGGCGGCCGGCCGAGAACGCGACCGAAGTGCTCGTGTGGTACTCGCCCTCCGCCATCCATTTCGGCATCCGCGCCCAGGCGGAGGCCGGCACCGTCCGCGCCAGCCTGGCCAACCGCGACCGCCTCGACGCCGAGGATGCGGTCGAGATCTTCCTGGACACCTTCCACGACGGCCGGCAGGCCACGGTCTTCATCGTCAATCCTCTCGGCGTCCAGGCCGACGGTGCGCTGGTCGAGGGCACGCGTACGCCCAGCGGCGGGTTCGCCGGTCTCGCCTCCGGTCGCGAGCAGCCCGATCTGAGCCCCGATTTCGTCTTCGAGTCCAAGGGTCGGCTGACCCCGGAGGGGTTCGAGGTCGAGGTGCGCATCCCCTTCAAGAGCCTGCGCTACCAGTCGGCCAAGCAGCAGGACTGGGGACTGAGCGTGATCCGGCGCGTCCAGAGCACGGGTCACGAGGACAGCTGGACGCCGGCGCGGCGCGAGGGCACGTCGTTCCTCGCGCAGGCGGGAACGCTCGCCGGCCTCTCCGACCTGCGTCCCGGCCTGATCCTCGACCTCAGTCCCGTCCTCACCGCCAAGGCCGACGGTGCCCCGGCCGCGTCGGGCTGGGTCTACGACGGCAGCCGGCCGGAGCTGGGCGGCAACGTGCGCTGGGGCATGACCTCCAACTTGACGCTCAACGGAACGGTGAACCCGGACTTCTCGCAAGTCGAGGCCGATGCCAGCCAGTTCACCTTCGACCCGCGCACGGCGATCTTCTTCCCCGAGAAGCGTCCCTTCTTCCTGGAAGGCATCGAGCAGTTCACCACCCCCAACAACCTCATCTATACGCGGCGCGTGGCCGCGCCGGTGGCGGCGACCAAGCTCACGGGGAAGGTCGCGGGCACGCGCCTGGCCGCCCTCCTGGCCGTGGACGGGGAAGAGACGTCGGCCACCGGTCGCGATCACCCCTTCTTCGACATCGTGCGCCTGCAGCGCGACATGGGGTCGCACTCGCGCGTGGGCCTCGTCTACACCGACCGCATCGACGGGGCGGCCAGCAACCGGGTGGCGGAGGTGGACGCGCATCTGGCCTTCGCCTCGCTCTATGCCCTCGACGTGCAGGGAGCGCTCAGCCGCACGCGCGAAACGGACGTGCGCACGGCGCCCCTGTGGCAGGCGGTGCTCGTGCGCAACGGCCGGCGTTTCGGGTTCCGCTACGCCCTCACCGGGCTGCATCCCGACTTCCGCGCGGACAGCGGCTTCATCAGCCGCGGGGGGATCGCCCACGCGAACCTCGATCATCGGGTGACGCTGTTCGGGCCGCCGAAGGGTTTCTGGGAGAGCCTCTCCTCCGACGTCGTGCTGGACGGCATCTGGCGGTATCACGATTTCGCCGCCGGCCCCACGCTCGAGAGGAAGCTGCACTTCAACAACAACCTGACCCTGCGCGGAGGATGGAAGGCGGGCGCCTCCGTCCTGATCGAGAGCTTCGCCTTCGACCCCGAGCTCTACGCCGGCTATGCGCTGGCCGCGCCTGCGGGCAGCGGCACCCCGATCCTGCCTTTCGTCGGCACCCCGCACCTCGACAACCTCGACTACGTGGTCACCCTGAGCACGCCCGAGTACTCCACGTTCTCGGGAAGCCTCTTCTACATCTGGGGCCGTGACGAGAACTTCTTCGAATGGTCGCCGGCGGACATCAAGTACCTGACCCTGACCGCGGACTGGCGTCCCACGCAACAGGTCCGCGTCAGCGCGCAGTACCAGCTCCAGTCCTTCGACCGCCGCACGGACGGGACGACCGTCGGCATCCGCCGCATTCCCCGCCTCAAGGTCGAGTACCAGCTCTCGCGCGCGATCTTCTTCCGCGTGGTCGGAGAGTACGACGCGAATCGGCAGGACGCGTTGCGCGACGACGGCCGGACGGAGTTGCCCATCGTGATTCGCGACCCCGCCACCGGGACCTACCTGCCCGCGGTGCGGTCCGAGCGCAACCGATTCCGCGTGGACTGGCTCTTCTCCTACCAGCCCACCCCGGGCACGGTGGTCTTCGCCGCTACGGCAGCACGCTGACCGAGCCGGAGGGTTTGCGGCTGCGAGCGCTTCGGCGCGACCGCGACGGCTTCTTCCTGAAGGTCAGTTACCTGTTCCGGATGTGAATCCCACCTGTTCGCCCCGGAGCGGGCCATACTTGGCCTGAGGACGGGATCATGATCGTCGCACTGGCCGCCATCGTCGTCGGGCTCGCCTTGGCGGTGGGCCTGGCCTGGCTCGCGCTCTCCGGGCTGCTGGCGGTCGCCTTCCGCCATGCGCGGACCTTCCTGCGCCGGCTCACCCAGCGTCGGCAGTCTCCACGCCCGGACTCTCCCGAGCGGCGGCAGGAGGAACGCCGGGCGCACTGAGTCCGCCGTGGTTCGTGATATCCGTCACGCCCGTGGCGCGCTCCCGCCACGTATGCGAGTCCCAGGAGGACAACATGCTGGCCTGGCTGAGCTGCCTGTTCCGCGGGTATCACACTCCCGAGCGCCAGTTCGTCGGGGGCTTCCGCTGCGCGGATTGCGGGCGCGCCGGCGCCGACCTCGCGGAGATGGGCTTCGAGAACTTCGGGTACGCGCCCTCGCTCCGCCGCGCCATGGTGCGGCGCGAGGTGTTCAGGGGCTGACGGCCGGTCGGCTCAGGAAACGCCGACCGCGACCTTCTTCGCCTCCGCTTCCGCCGCCTCGCGATCGCGCGGAGCCTCCGGCGTACCCAGCCCCAGGATCCCCTTCTCCAGCCACTCGTGGCGTCCGTCCAGGACGTCCACGCCCGCGCGATAGAGCTGCACGTCGTCGTTGTCCCACAGCGCGTCGAAGAGGCGCTGCACGCGGCGGCGCGAGATGCGGCAGAAGAGGTCGGCCAGGTGCCGCGCCTCCGCCGCCTCCGGCCGCTGCTTCTCGGCCAGGGCGCGCGCACGCGCGACCGTCGCCGCCATCGCGAAGAGCTCGTTGGCCACGTCCACCAGGCGGAACAGGAACGCCTGCTTGTTCTGCAGCTTGGCCTGGTAGCGGAGCATCCCGTGGAAGCTGGCGCGGGCGAGCTTGCGGGCGCTCCGCTCCACGAAACGCAGATGGGTGGCCAGGGCACCGAACTCCGAGTACCGCGGCCAGCGTCCCCAGCCCAGCCACCGCGTCGGGTACCATCCCGCGTAGACTTGTCCACCATCTCGCGGGCCATGAAGAGGTGCATGATCTCGGAGGAGCCCTCGAAGATCTTGTTGATGCGGTAGTCGCGCATCATGCGCTCGACGCCGATGGGCTGCTCGCCGCGCTCCTTCAGGCTCTTCTCGGTCTCGTAGCCGCGCCCGCCGCGGATCTGCATCGTGTCGTCCACGATCTCCCACGTGCGGTCGGTGTTCCACTCCTTGGCCGCCGCTGCCTCCAGGCGGATGTCGTAGCCGCCGCGGTCCGCCATCTCGGTGGCGAGGGCGGCGATGGCTTCCATGGCGAAGGTGTGCGCGGCCATGGACGAGATCTTGTGCGCGATGGCCTCGTGCTTGCCGACGGGCTTGCCCCATTGCACGCGCTCGGATGCCCACTTGCGGCAGATCTCCAGGCACAGCTTGGCCGTCCCCACCGAGCCGTTCGGGATGGAGAGCCGGCCGGAGGTTCTCCACGGGCACCACGACGTCCTTGAAGCTGATGACGCCGTTGGCGAGGGCGCGCAGCCCCATGAAGTGCGAGCGGTGCTCGACCTTCACGCCCGCCCAGGCCGTCTCCACCACGAAGGCCGAGATCTTCCGGGTCTTGGGATCGACCGCCATCACCACCAGCAGCTTCGCGATCGTCCCGTTCGTGCACCAGAGCTTGGTGCCGTTGAGGACGTAGGCGGTGCCGTCCGCGCTCTTCTCGGCCGTGGTCGAGAGCCGAGTGGGATCGGACCCGACGTTCGGCTCCGTGAGCGCGAAGGCCGAGATCTCTCCGCGCGCGCAGCGGGGGAGGTACTTCTTCTTGAGCTCGCGGCTGCCGAAGAGCTTCAGGGGCTGCGGCACCCCGATGGACTGGTGAGCGGAGAGGAGGGCCACGATGTTCCCGTCGACCGAGCCCAGGAGTTGCATGACCTTCTGGTACTCGCCGTTCGTGAACCCGAGCCCGCCGTACTCCTTCGGGATCTTCATGCCGAAGGCGCCCATGCGGCGGAGGGTCTCGATCACCTGCTCCGGGTACTCTCCGGTGGCGTCGATCTCCACGGAGTCCACGTCCTCGCGGAGGAAACGCTTCATCTCGTCGTAGTAGGCGGTGAACTCCGGCCGCTCGGCGCCCGGAAGGGGATACGGGTGCACGAGGTCGAGGCGGAAGTTGCCCAGGAACAGCTCGCGCATGAAGCTGGGTTGATGCCACTCCTGCTGGCGCGAAGCTTCCGCGACCTTGAGGGATTCCCGTTCCGATGTCTCGGGAGAGGTAGGGGCCATCGAGGCGCCTCCGTTAAATGAACCGCGGTTCACTTATAGCGCGCTTTCCGATTCCTTGCAAGGCCGATCGCTGATGGCAGACCGACCTGGCCACAACCCCTATTTCTGCTAACCAGGCCGGTCGATTTCTCTATTCCGTCCCCACCATCTCCTTGAATCGTGGGTCATCCCTCAAGGACGCGAACTCCGGCTCGATGCGGGCGCGGGCCACGTTGAACCGCCGCCGCATCCGCACGGCCCGGCCCAGGCTGCTCAGCGCCTGCTCGGGCTCGCCGCGCAGGGCGTGGACGCCCGCCACGTAGAAGCGGGTGTACGGATCGTCGGCGCCCAGGCGCAGCCGCTCCTCGAACATGGAAAGGGCGACCTGGAAGGCCGTGCGCGCCTCCTCGTGCTCGCCCAGGTGCAGGTGTGCGGAGCCGATGCGCTGGTGGAGCTCGATCGTCGTGCGATTGCGCAGGGCATGGTCCCCCTGCTCGAGGAACCGGCGCTCTCGCTCGAGGTGCTCCAGGGCTTCCCGATGGCGGCCCTGGAGCGCGGCCAGGTGGCCGAGGCGCATGTACGACCCCACGATGACGACCCCGTCGCGGCCCGACTGCATCTTCTCCTGCAGGGCGGCGGCCTGACGGGCGGCCGCCTCGCCGCGGGCGAAATCGCGCCGGAGGGCCGCGCAGTGTGAGAGCTGGAGCGCGGACCAGCCCGCCTGCGGGTTGAGACGAAGGACGGTCTCGTATTCGGCCGCCGCACGGTCGAAATCGGCGCGCCCGATGAAGAACGCGCGGGCCAGCGCGCCATGGGACGGCGCGTCCGCGGGGTCCAGGGCCAGGGCGCGCTGCACGGCCTCGATGCCCTCCTCCTCGCGCCCCAGCGAGGTGAGGGCGGAGCCGAGCTCCTTCCAGGCCACGACGAGGTCGGGGGCGAGCTCGATCGCGCGCCGGAACGACTCGATCGCGCGCTCGTGGAGCTCCGGCGTGGTGAGATACGCGGCCTTGACGTCCCAGGTCGAACCGAGCTGGAGATGGGCGCGCGCGTAACCGGGGTCCAGGGCGACGGCGCGCTCGAAGAAAAGGACGGCCCGGTCCAGGGCCTCGTAGCTCTCGATGCGCAGGTTGAGCATGCCCTTCGCGAAGGCCTCGTAGGCCTCCACGACGTGCGTCTCCTCCGCGCCGCGCGAGCGCGGGGTGAGGCGGAGGCGCAGGCCCGAGGAGAGCTCGCCCACCAACCGGTCCTGGAGGTCGAAGATCTGGCCGATGCCGCCGTCCACCTTGGCCGTGTGCACGACCGTGCCCGTCTCGACCTCCGTGACGCGTGCGGTGACGCGTACGACGTCGCCCAGGCGCTGGTAGCCGCCGGTGACGACCCAGCGCGCGCCCAGCTCGCGCGCCGCGCGCGTGGCCTGGGCCTCGTCGTCGGGCGCGCCCGTCGATCCCATCTTGCGCACCGCCTCCCACACGCGCTCGCGCCCGACCACGGTCAGGCCCTCCACGCACTTGAGGTCGGCGGTGACCGTCTCCGCGATGCCCGTGCCCAGCCAGTCGTCCTCCGGGCTGCCGGTGATGTTGGTGAGGCTCATGACCGCCACCACCGGCGCCGCGGGCGCCAGCCCCACGCGGGACCCCTCACCTCCGATCGCGTCCAGGTCGCGGCCGAGCTCGCGCAGCGACTGGTACCGCTGCTCGCGGTCCTTGGCCAGCATGCGCCGCAGGATGCGCTGCAGCTCCGCTCCGCCGCTGCCCACGCGGGGCACGGCGGCGGGGGGGTCGCGGTGGAGGATCCCGTCGATCACCTGCACCGCGTTGTCGCCGGGGAAGGGGAGGGCGCCCGTGACCAGCTCGTAGAAGACGACGCCCAGCGAGAAGATGTCGGTGCGCGCGTCGAGCTCGCGCCCGAGGGCCTGCTCCGGCGACATGTAGGCCACGGTGCCCACCAGGATGCGGCCCACGCCTTCGCCCGGGGCGCGGCTCCAGGTGCTCGCGGTGTCGTCGGTGCGCGGCGAGTACTGGGCCAGCCCGAAGTCCAGGACCTTCACGCGGCGGTTCTCCGTGACCATCACGTTCGAGGACTTGACGTCGCGATGGACGATGCCGCGGTCGTGGGCTTCCGCCAGCGCCTCCGCGACCTGCCGGATCAGGGCCACCGCCTCCGGCACGTCGAGCGGATGCGCACGCACGAACTCGGAAAGGGTCTGCCCCGGCACGTACTCCATGGCGATGAAGCTGCGCCGGCCGTCCTCGCCGTCCATCTCGTCGATCTCGTAGATGACGGCGATGCTGGGATGGTTCAGGGCGGAGGCCACGCGCGCCTCGCGCAGCAGGCGATGCCGCGCGTCGTCGTCACCGCCGCCGCGGAGCATCTTGAGCGCGACCTGCCGGTGGAGCCGGAGGTCCTCGGCCAGGTAGACCTCGCCCATGCCTCCGCCGCCGAGGCGCTGCAGGACGCGGTAGTGGGAGGCGGTCTCGCCGACGATGGCTCGCTCCTTCCGCTCATTATCGGCGGGGCCGCCGGCCAAGAGTAACCGGGCACCTCGCGCGGGGCGGCGCTATACTCGTGCCGCGAAGCCGGCCCGACCGGTCCTCCGGCCTCGCGTCCGGAGGGATCGTGCACGAACGTGCAGGGGCGGCCGCCATCGCGGTGGTCGCCTGCGGCGTGCTCGTGCCCCGGGCCGCCCTCTCACCCGCGCCTCCCATCGAAGACGTGATGACCTACATTCATCACCCGCCGGAATCCGCGCGCGACGTCCGCTACGTCTACCAGTGGCAGGTCCTGCGGACCGCGCTCGAGAAGACGGAGGCTCAATGGGGCCCCTACCGCATGGTGGCCTCCGAAGTCATGACCGAGCGCCGGCAGGCGTACGAGCTCCGGAACGCCACCCCGAACCTCACCGTGATGTACCTCGCGACCACCCCCGAGTTCGAGCGGGAACTCGTTCCCGTGCGCATCCCGGTGGATCGCAACCTCGGCGGCTACTGCATCTTCCTCATCCGCGCCGGTGAGCAGGCCCGCTTCGACGCCGTGCGCGGGCTGGACGATCTCAAGAAGTTCACCTACGGCCTGGGGCTGGGCTGGATCGACGTGGAGATCCTGAGGTCGAACGGGTTCAACGTCGTGACCGGGTCGAGCTATGACGGGCTCTTCGAGATGCTCGTGAACCGCCGCTTCGACGTCTTCCTCCGCGCGGCGGTGGAGATCCTGGAGGAGTACGAGCAGCGCAAGCCCGAGATGCACGACCTGCGCATCGAGGACGGCCTGATCCTGTACTATCCATGGCCCATGTACTTCTGGTTCGCCAAGACGCCGGAGGGCCGCCGCCTGGCCGAGCGGACGGAAGCGGGCATGCGGATCATGCTGGCGGACGGCAGCTACGACGAGATCTTCGACCGGTTCCAGAGATCGAAGATCGAGCGCCTCCATCTCAAGACACGCACCATCTACCGGATCGACAACCCCTTCCTCGGCCCCGAGACACCGCTCGCGGACAAGCGGCTCTGGTTCGACCCGAAGACCTACCGCTGAGCGATATCGAGCCCGCATGAACGTGCGCCGCAATTCGGTCGCCGCCGTCGTCGTGACCGCGCTCGCCAGCGTGGTCACCGTGCTGATGGCCGCCGTGGGCGCGGCGAACTACGCGTCCTACCGGGCGAACGGCTGGGGCGCGCTGAGGCGCGACCTGATCACCGAGGCCGACCAGCTCGCGGTCGGGCTGGCGCTCCCGGTGTGGAACATCGATCGCGCGCAGATCGACCGTGTCCTCGCCGCGGAAGAGGCCGACCGCGCCGTGTTCGCGGTGCGCCTGGAGGCCGCGGCCAAGAGCCATGCCCGGGTCCGGGACGGCGCCTGGCGGCTCGTGGCCACCACCAGCCCCTTCCCAACGGAAGGTCTCCTCGAGGAAGACCGGGACGTCGCGTTCTCGGGAGAGAGGGTCGGCTCCTTCAAGATCTACGCGACGCCGCGCTTCCTCCAGGACGACCTCCGCGGGATCTTCCGGACGATCGTGGCCAGCATCGCGGCCGTCGACGTGCTCCTCGTCCTTTTCTTGTATCTCCTCCTGCGGCGCGCGGTGCTCAAGCCGCTCACGGACATCGAGCGGTTCGCCACCGCCGTCAGCTCGGACGAGGGCGGGCCCGCCGCCGCGATTTCGCTCTCGAAAGGGGCGGCGAGGGAGCTGACCAGCCTCCGCTCCTCGATCGAGGCCATGGTCGGTCTCCTCGAGCGACGCTACGAGGCTGCCCACGCCTCGGAAAAGAAGTATCGCGACATCATCGACTTCTCGCCGATCGGCATCGTCAAGGCTCGCCCCGACGGAACGATCGCCATGGCCAATCAGGCCTTGGCCCGCATCCTCGGCTGCGCCGACGTCGAGGAGGTCCTGACCCTCAGCACGACGGCCTTCTTCGTCGATCCTCAGGAGCGGGCCCGTCTCCTCGCGAAGTACGTGCCCATCGGATACGGCGAGCGGATCGAGGTTCGCCTTCAGCGGCGGGACGGCACGCCGTTCTGGGGGGAGGTGACCACGCACGTCGTGAAGGACGAGACGGGCCAGCCTGCCTACCACGAGAGCTTCGTGCAGGACGTCACCGGACGCAAGGAGGCGGAAGACGGGGTTCGCGCTTCCGAGGAGCGCTACCGGCTCCTCTTCGAGGGCAATCCCGTCCCCATGCTCGTCTACGACCTGGAGACGCTGGAGCTGCTAGCCGCGAACCAGGCCGCGGTGGACCAGTACGGCTACACCCGCGAGGAGCTCCTGCGGCTGAGCGTCCCCGATCTGACCCTCCCCGACGACCCGGACCTCGCCGTCTTCCTGGCCACCCGCTTCGACCCCCGCCCCCAGATCAGACATGTCGGGCCGCGGCGGCAGCGCCGAAAGGACGGGAGCGCGCTCGCCGTCGACATGACCAGCCTCACCATCGTGTTCGAGCGCCGGCGGGCGCGGCTCCTGCTTTGCCGCGACATGACCGCGGAGGCCGAGGCGCAAGTCGAGCAGGAGCGGCTCCAGGAATCCCTTCGGCGCAGCGAGAGCATGGCCGCCATGGGCGCGCTGGTCGCGGGCGTCGCGCACGAGGTGCGCAACCCGCTGTTCAGCATCTCCGCCAGCGTGGACGCGCTGGAGACCGATCTGCGCGACCAGCCGGAATTCGCCGAGCTCGCCGGCCTCCTGCGCTCCCAGGTCGCTCGTCTCACGCAGCTCATGCGCGATCTGCTCGACTACGGCAAGCCCGCTGCGCTCAGCCTGGCCGCGGTGCAGCCGGGCGACCCTGTGCGGGTCGCCCTCCGCGCCTGCGCCCCCCTCGCCCGCAGCAAGGACGTCGAGCTGACCGCGCAGGTGGCGCCCGGCTTGCCCCCGCTCGCCCTCGACGCGGGGCGCATGGAGCAGGTCCTCGAGAACCTCCTCGCCAACGCCGTCCAGCATGCCCCACGCGGGACGTCCGTCCGGCTCGCCGCGCACCTCGCCGACGGCGGAGGAGGCGTCGAGCTGTGCGTGGAGGACGAGGGGCCCGGCATCGAGACCGCGGACCTGGAGCGGCTGTTCGAGCCGTTCTTCAGCCGCCGCAAGGGGGGCACCGGCCTCGGACTGCCCATCGTGCAGCGCATCGTGGAGGCCCACGGCGGGGTGGTGCGGGCCGCGAACCGGTCCCAGGGCGGCGCGATCTTCACGGTGACGCTGCCCGTGCCTTCGCGCGAGGCCGTGTCCGCGCTGGCCGACCGGCCCCCCGCGGCGAGCGCCCAGGGCGAACCAGGCGGAGAGCGCGGCGGCGCCGCGTAGCGGCGGCGACGTGCGAGGGGGGTTTCAGGGGGGGTCGCGCAGCGCCCACCCCGCGATGCGTGAATCCCCCCCCTGACTTGGTATGACACGGCACCCGCTTGCAAGGGCGCGCGGGCTGCGGCATATTGTGAATCGACATCCGGAGCGGCCCGCGAAAGCGGGCCCGGCAACCTGGGGGGACATCCCAAGGTGCCGGTTCTTCCCAAGAGAGCGGGAAGAAGATGCGGCCTCTCTTAGAGGGGCAACGAAGTGTCCGGCGCGGCGGCCCCGCGCTCTCCGGGTGTATTCGAGAGGGTGGACATGCCCATCGAGACTCCCGCGGAGAGCACCCGCGGCGCAATCTCTCCGGCGGATCGAGCCAAAGACGACCCCGATCATCACCTCTGGCGGAACGGACGGCTGTGGTGGATCGCGTTCACCGTGCACCTCCCGGGCTGGCAGAAGGAACGCGTGCGTCTGTCCCTTCACACCGCGGACGTGGTCGAAGCGCGGCGGCGGCGGGACGACCTGCTCCACCGGTACCCCGAGGAGCGCGGCTGCGCGCTCTCGCTGCGCATCGGCGTCCGCGCCGCTCGCGGTGCGCGCGGCGCCGCGCCCATGCGATCTCCGGTAGCGGCCTGAGCCGCTCCGCGGGGCGAGGAGTCGCCCGGAGAGTCTGCGTCAGTGATTGGCTTCGCGCACGCAGCGCAGGCCGAAAGTCGCGGCTCTCCGGGCCCTCGAACCATCGGCTGCGGATGGAGGCGCGCAGGAAGGCCGGCTTGTTCACCCAGGAGCCGCCGCGCAGGACGCGGCGCCGGCGTCCCTCGGCCGCGTCGCCCCGCCAGACGTCCTGCGTCCATTCCCAGACGTTGCCCGCCATGTCGTACAGGCCGTAGTCGTTGGCCGGATACGCGGCGATCTTTTCGGGCCCGTGGTCGTGGCAGTCCTGCTCGTCGTCGAAGCGCGCGCCGTTGGGGGCCCCGGGCTGACAGACCGGCTCGTCCTTGCCCCAGGGGTAGTACCAGTCGGGGTGCCCGCCGCGATCCGCCCATTCCCACTCGCCTTCCGTCGGCAGGCGGCCTCCGGCCCAGGCGCAATAGGCACCCGCCGTCTCCCATGGAACGTTGACGACGGGGAGGTCGTCGCGCTCCCAGCCCTTGTTGAAGAACGGAGCCTTCGGCATCTCGCGCCCCGTGGCGGCGGCGAAGCGCTTGTAGGCGGCGACCGGCACTTCCGTGCGGCCCATCCAGAAGCCGTCCGGGATCGTCACGTCCTGGTATGGAAGCGTGGCCGGGTTGCAGTTCGCATCCCCGGGCGTGCAGCCCATCGGGTACCGGCCGGGCGGCACCCAGGCGTAGTCGAGGTCGTCGACGGGATTCGCCCACGTCTGGCCGCGGCGGCCCTCGTCGGGACGAGCGTTTCCCGGGGCCGGCGGGGAGCGGCGGCCGCGGGGAAGAAGGGCCGCGGCCATCACACCGGCGACGATGAGCGCCGCGACGACGAGGATCGCGCGCTCGCCCCGCCGCCGTCCGCGCGGCAATCTCTTCCGGACGACCCAGTCCCGCTTGGGACGTTCGCTGTAGGCGGGTCCCGGCGGATCGAGGACCCGCGTGGTGTGGTCCTCGGGGACGAATCCGTCCGGAGGGGGCGCCGCCATTCCCCCCGAAGAGGATCCGGCGACCAGCTCGCGCAGCGGCTCCAGGACCTCGCGGATCGAGCGGATGGTGGTGCGCACGAGGGGATCGGGATCGGTGGCGCGCCAGATCTCCTCGCGCAGGGCCTGCGGAAAGCCCGGGCCGATGTCGAGCTTGCCGTGCTGGAGCTTGCGCGCACCGACCGCCGCCGCGACCGCGGCCGGGCTCATCCCCGACTCGACCGCGAACGGACGCTGGCCGGTGAGCGTCTCGTGCAGGCACTGTCCGAACGCGTAGACGTCGAGGGCCCTCGGGTCCGTCCGCTCGCCCCGGAAGATCTCCGGCGACAAGTACGAGAACGTGCCCACGTGGCCGGTGGCGGTCAGCGCCTCCCACGACTGCGCCATGGCGATGCCGAAGTCCACCAGCTTCACCCCGCCGCCCGGGGTGAGGATGATGTTGGCGGGCTTGACGTCGCGGTGGAAGATGCCGGCGGCGTGCGCGTGCTCGAGCGCCGAAGCCAGGGGCGCGAACGCGGAGAGGGCCTCCGCCAGGGGCAGGGGACCGCGCTGGAGACGCGCCTTGAGCGTCTCGCCGTGCGCGAGCTCCATGGCCAGGTAGGGCATCTCGAGGCGGGGGTCTTCGCCGACGGCCATGACGCGCACGATCGCGGGATGGCTGAGCGTGCTGAGCGCCTCCGCCTCCCGGATGAATCGCACGCGCGCCTCGCCCCCCGCGGTGGGCTTGAGGATCTTGAGCGCCGCGACCACGCGGTCGCTCATCACGGAGTGCACGCGGTAGACCGCGCCCATGCCGCCCTCGCCGAGGCGGTCCTCGATCACCCAGTCGCCGACGCGATCGCCCGCGCTCAGCACGGCCGTACGGCCGTCACGGCACCTGCGCGGGAGGGGACGGTGAAGCGGTCGCGGCCGGCGGCGACGCGCGCGGCGTCGTCGTGGCCGCGGGGGGCCGCGGCGTCGTCGCCGGCGGTGCCGGGCGCGGTGAGACCGTGGGTGCCGGCGAGACGGAAGCGCCGGACGGCGCCGCGGCGGACGGACGCGCGGGGGCGGGCGATACCGCGGATGAGGGACGCGGGGCCGGCGACGCGCCGGGCGCCGGCACCCCGGGCGAGGCGGCCACCGGCGGCCGGACGCTCGGCGGCGGCGTCGCGAGCACCGGCGACACCACCGTGATCGGCGCCTTGCCGCCCGGCGCCCCGGGTCCCGGAGATCCCGTCGGCGCGCCCGGAGCCGCGGGCGCACCGGGTTGGGCCGCCGCCTTGGGCGTGATGTAACCCAGCGACTGCACCGCGGCCAGGACCTCCATGGCGGCGGGACCGGACACGCGCGCGCCGAGGCCACCCCGAGGCACGACCACGGCGGTGACGATGCGATGCGGGGTATGCGCCTGATCGGGCTCCGCGTGCTCGTCCTCCGCGATGCCGAGGAACCACGAGTTCGGGGGTCCCCACTCGTTGTAGGGCACGCCGAAGACGATCTCGTCCTTGGTGCCGATGGCGTCCGCGGTGCCCGTCTTGCCGTAGATGCGCATGCCCGGCGGCTTCTGCAGCCCGCGCGCGGTGCCGGCCAGCACAACCTGCTCCATTCCGGACAGGATCGGCACGGCGAGATCCGGCTCGGCGAGGATCTTGCGCTCCTCGCAGGGCGGGCCCAGCTCCATCCCCGGTCCGCACTTCCGGTAGATGCCGCCGCTGGCCACCGTCCCGCCCACGCGCGCGAGCTGCGACACGCTGACCAGCGCGGCGGCCTGGCCGAACGCGGTCTCCGCGAGCTCGCGGCTGCCCGCCTTGCCGGGGCTGATCACCTTGCCGTTCCACCCGATCTCGACGCCGTCCTTGACGAGGTTGATGAAGGCGTCGGGGCCCAGGGCCAGCCCGAGCTGCCCGAAGTACACGTTGCAGCTCACGGCCAGGGCCTTGATGTAGTCGATGTGGCCGTGGATGGGATCCTCGGGATGGTCGTGGATGGGCTTGTACCATCCCGGCTTCGTGAAGAACGGGCCCTGCCCGTCGCGCTGGGTGCAGCCGAAGATCGGGCCCGTCTTGGCGACGCGCTGCGACGCCGACCCGAGCAGACCGGCCCGCGCCGCCGCCAGCGACGTGATGACCTTCGCGACCGAGCCGGCCTGGAACACTCCGTACACGCCCGTCTTGTCCCGCCAGGGGCCGTAGACGCCGGTGAACTTCTTGTCCTTGACCGGAAAGTCGGGGTCGGTCAGCCGCCGCATGAACTTCTCGCTGCCCGGATCGAAGTCCGGCCACTGCGCGCGCGCGAGGACCTGGCCGGTGTCGGCATCGAGGACGACCGCCGCCGCCGCCTTGCCGTGCTTGGCCGCCCCCTTGAGGATTCCCGAGAGCTGGGTCTGCAGCTTGGCGTCGACGGTGATGCGGGTGGTGCGCGAAGGGATGTCGTCGTAGACCTTCTTGAGCGCGTCCCGGCTCGCGCGCATGAGCGGGAGCAGCGGCCGGAAGTCGGGAGCGGCAAGGGCGAGGAGCCGCACCTCGTCGCCCTCGGCCATCTTCAGGGCCCGGTCGTGGTCTTCGGGCCTGGGATCACGCGACTTCGCGACGAACAGGAACCGCTCGCCGCCGTCGGGCTTCTCCGCCATCCACACCGCGGGGCCGTCGTCGAGGTCCCCATAGCCGCGCAGCTTGCCGTCGAGCTGCCGCTCCAGCATCCATTCCGGCCGCAGCACGATCGCCTCCGCGGGGCCGATGAGCGTGCCCATGGCGTCGCCCAGTGGATACGTGCGCTCGCCCGTCTCCGGGTCGGTGCCCGCGACCTTCTCGCCATTGCGGTCCAGGATCTCGCCGCGCTTCATCTGGTCGGCGATGATCTGCAGCCGCGGATCGTGGAGGTTCACGATGCGGTCGTAGGGGTCGCCGGGCTGGGCGGCGAGGAGGGTGACGCAGCCGCGCACCGTCGTGGCCGGGCCCCAGACGACGGCTTCCAGGATGATCACGACGACCCCGCCGGCCAGGAGGAGCAGCTCGCCGGCCAGCGTGGCCATCGTCCCCTTGCGCACCTCGTCGAGCTCGGTGGTCATCTCGCGGGCGTGGCCACTCTCGGCCAGGCGCGCGATCATCGCCGCCGTGAGCATGAAGACGATCATCCCCGTCTTGCCCCACGACAGGTAGGGCACGACCACGCCGGTCAGGGGTAAGAGCCCGGTCGTCCCCGCGAAGATCACGAACCATTGCGCGATCAGGAAGATCGAGAGCCCCGCGGCCAGCAGCATCCGTTCCGGAGTGCGGTTCCAGGCCGCGATCCACAACCCCTGGCCGGCGATGGCGGCGATCAGGACGAGGTACACGATCATCCCGGCCGCCCCCAGCTCCTCGGTGAGGTGCGCCTGCACGAGGTCGGTATGGCCGGCGGGCAGGGCGGTGGCGGGGGCGGCGCCGAGGCCGCGACCGCCGAAGCCGCCGGCGGCAATGGCCCAGCGCGCGCGGGCAGTCTGGTCGCCGAAGGGGATCGCGTTGTACCAGGGGTCGATCCACATCTGGATGCGGAGCGTGACCTTCGGCGACTGCGTCACCGCGGGGGCGCGGGTGGCGACGGCGA
>WNFD01006999.1_pt1 | contig 19200 bp, 20 predicted proteins | sample 5400491 | NCBI WGS metagenome assembly WNFD01 (sample SAMN13153343, study PRJNA577476) | soil metagenome | isolation source: 120 cm saprolite under Douglas fir tree site 2 hole 2 replicate 2 | place: USA:California | collected 2015-04-18 | reverse complement strand
GAGCGGCATTTCACCGGGCTGGAAGAGCCACCGGTCGTGCGCACGGACGAGCCAGGGACGAGCTATGTTCTCACGACCGACAAGATCGGATCGATCAGCTCGGGCTCGCCCGTGTTCTTTCGCGGGATCGTCGTCGGCGAAGTCATCGGCTACAGCTTCGACGGCGTGGAGAAGAGCATTCCCGTCCGCGTCTTCGTGAAGGAACCGTACGACGCCCTCATCCATGACGGCACGCAGTTCTGGAATGCGTCCGGGATCAACATCAGCGCCGGGCCGGGCGGGCTCAAAGTGGAGCTCGAGTCCCTCCAGGCCGTGCTCGGCGGCGGCATCGCCTTCGAGACGCCCGAGGCGGCGCGCGTTGGCGAGCCGGCGAAGGCAAACACCAGCTTCGCGCTCTACGACGACCGGGCCGCCGCCATCGAGGCAGCCTATGCGGAGCGCGCGCGCCTGCTGGTCGAATTCGAGGGCTCCGTGCGCGGTCTCGAGGTTGGCGCACCCGTGGAGGTGCAGGGCATACCGATCGGCAAGGTCGTCGAGTTCCACCTCGTGGTGGACGCGGCGACGAAGACGGCGCGCGTTCCGGTCGTCATCGAAATCGACGCGGCTCGCATCGGCATCATCAACCTGCCGCCCGGGGAATTCGGGAAATTCAAGTTGACGGCCGACCTGGTTGCGCTCGGCTGGCGGGCGCAGCTTCGCCCCTCGAGCCTGCTCACCGGAAGCCTTCTGGTCGCCCTGGACTTTTTCCCCAATGCGCCTCCGGCCGAGGTCGTCCAGACGGACACCTACCCCAAGTTTCCGACAGTGCCCGGCCAGATCGAGAGCTTCACGCGCTCGGTCAGCCAGACGCTGGACAAGCTGGCGGCACTCCCGCTCGACGAAGTCGTGCAGGGCGCGCGCGAGACCCTCGGCGCGGCGCAGCAGCTCATGCGCGACACCAACGCGCGGTCGGGCCCTCTGCTCGCGAGCCTCCGTCAGACCAGCGAGGCGGCCGACATGGCCCTCAACGGGATGAGCGCCAGCTACGGTCGAGACTCGCAAATCCGCGGCGATCTCGGGAGCCTGCTTAGGCAGCTGCAGGACACCGCGAAATCGGTGAAGACGCTCGCCACTTACCTCGAGGAGCATCCCAATTCCCTCATTCTCGGCAAGGCGCCACGATGACCGCCGGATCACCGTCGCGCCGTCTCGTCATAGCCGTGCTTGCTCTGCTGCCGAGCTTGGGGGGTTGCTCGACACCGTCGCCGAGGCTGTTCACGCTCGCGCCGCGGCCGGGCGTGCCCGACGATCGCTTCTCGGGGACGATCAGTGTCAAACGCGCAGAGCTCGCGAAATACCTCGATCGGCCGCAAATCGTCCGCTACAGCGATACCTATGAGCTGAGCCTGTCGGAATATGTGCGGTGGGGCGAGGGGCTCAACGACATGGTGACGAGGGTGCTCGTCGAGGATCTCTCGCAGCGCCTTCCGCGAAGCCAGGTTTATGCCGCCTCGGGCCCGCTTACCATGCCGCCCCCGGACGTCACGCTCGAACTGGACATCGAAAAGTTCGAAACCGATCCGTCCGGTGCCGTGGTGCTCTTGGCCAAGTGGCTTGCCCATCGCGAGCGGCGCGGCGATCAGCTTCGGTCATCGCACATCCAGGTCGTGACGAGCTCGGCCGACGCAGCGAGCGAGGTTGCGGCGATGAGCGACGCGCTGGGACAGCTTGCGAACGAGATCGCCGTCGGGGTTTCGGCATGAGGCCTTGCGAAGACTGGGAGAAACATCAGAGTCGTAGCGCGCGTAGGCTTACCAGAAAACGGCAAGCTCGACCGAGATTGCTTCCGGCTCGGCCGACTTGTCGTGTCCATCACGTACTGAGTCATAGGTCCGGTTGTGGCACTTCTCGGAAGAGGGCGGTCGGGCGCTACAGGGTCCGATTCGGCGCTGTTAGCGGACATGTCCGGATTAGATGAGCGCGCCTTCGCCGTATCTCGGGCAGCCTCGTTGTGGTGATGTTGAGAAATCGTTAACTAACTAAGCGTCAAACTCCGGCATTGAGATTACGCGTCACCAGGTAGCGCGCACCGGCAGCCGCCACGTAATTCGAGTCAGTCCGCGAAAAGCCTTGGAAATCCTGAACCACATAAGTCAAACCCGCCGTGAGCAGCACATTTTGCAGAAGCTCGTGTTCTGCTGATAGGCCGACTGCAGTCTGGAGAAAGCTCGACGCCGAAGCCACGATCGTCTCCTCGACGGTGCGCGCGATGGATCCGCGAATCGAGGTCAACTCCGTGACATTCCACAGAAGGTTCCCGCCGAAGCTTGGGCCCGATGCAGTGGGAAGACGGCTGTCGGCGTATTCCTGGTCGAAGTATCCGACGAACAACTCGCCATTCATCGTCGGCCCCAGCGCCACAGCTGTCCCGGCGTCCACCTCGAAGCCGTGCGACGAGCGGTCGAATCCGCCCGCGTCGAACTGCGCCATGTATTCGCGCCAGTTTAGGCGCGTCCTCACGAACGCATGGTAGCCGGGGACGATTTCATAGGTCAGAGTCGGCGAAACCGCATACTCGACCCGATTGCGGCCAGTTTCGGGGATTGTCGCACCGCTGACCGTGACGCCATTGTTGTAGCTGTAGTAATCAATGCTTCCGTCGAGCCGAAATCCCAGGCGCCCCGGCTCGTGCACATAAGCGACATACGCATCGCCTACCTGATACGCGATCGGGTTTTTTTCAGTGACGACCGCATTCGGTGAGGTACGCGCTTCGTGCGCAAAACGATAGCTCAGACCACTCGTTAGAAAGATATCGCGCTGAATGTCGACCCGGCCGTCGCTGGACGCCAAGAAGTTCGAGTGGTTTTCGCCCACCTGTTTGGCGTAGCGCTTGATCTCTCCGGCCGTCAGGAAATTCAGCGCGTGGTTATTCCAGTCGGACCGGACCTGAACAGTGGGTAGCAGCGTCGTCAAGAAATCGCTCTTCGGGTCCGTCTGCGTAACGAATACGTTGGAATCGTAGGTTTCCGCGAGATTGACGCTTGGGAAAATAAGGAAAGACCCGACCCTCGCTCCCAACGGATCATAATCGGGGCGTGGTCTCTGTAGCACGCTCTGTCGTTCCGGTACCGTCGCTTCCGGCGGCAGAGGACCCGGAATCGACTGCGCGGCGGCAGGGCCAACCATCAACGGCCCAAGCACGAGCGCGATCGCCAACGTGCTCTTCCGACATTTCATTTTTAGGAAATCTCCCGGTCCCCTATGACCACGGGCCACGCGAACAATTGAGCACCTGGCGACAAGCCGCGATCGGCGGTGGCGCGACCGCATCAATGCGGGCTGACCTCATTTTCGTGCTCGTGCTCCTCCGCCTCTCCATTCTCATTCTCTTCCTCATTCCGCTGCCCATTCTGTTGATGCGCGAGAACTGTTAGCAATGGAATGAGTGTCGTGATCCGGGTTGGGGCGTTCTGCGCGGTGGTAAGCGCGCTGACCGCGGCAGTGAGTTGCGCGTTCGGGACGGCATCATCGATCGCTTGCGCGATCAAAATCTGGTTGTACAGGGTCTGCTCGATTGGCGGCAGCGCTTGGGCAACAGCGACGAAAATACTGGCTGATGCTGTTGGCGCGGCCCTGGCCGCTCGCGACGCGACTTGTAGGGCAATTTGAACCAGCGTGGCATCGGTCATGCCCGGGCTGTCAGCGGCAACCTTGACTGCTTCTTGCGCGATGGAAACAGCCAGAGCTGGGCTCGCCGCGACGGCAGCTGCGTTCGCACGCAGGATGTCGCTGACCGAATAACCGACAGCGAGGCCGATGGTCTTGCTGGGGCTACCACTATTGCGAGCGATTGCCTGCCGCACGTCGTTGTCCAACTGCGACTTAAGGTCGTCCGGCAACGCCGGTGCGGCGACGGCTTGGGCCAGCTGAACAGGTACGGCTTCGCGGGCCGCTGGTGCTTCTATCCAGCCCAAAAAAGCCAAAGTAAAGCCAGCGACACCAAGAACTGCCCGCCTCATGAAAGCCTCCCATAACGGGCGAATATTAGATTACACTATATATATCAGCGGATGTGTCGACTTCGCAAGCTAAGGTTGAAGGGACTTTTTGCCGCTGCTGCGACAGCAAATCTTTAATTTTCAACTGCTGTTCGGGGCTACGGCCAAGTATCTATCTTGGGCCAGTGCCGGCGCAAACCCACCCGATACGGTGCTACCGGAGCGCGTGCGGCCGTTAAGTGGACTTAGGCAATGGTTCGCCTTGGTTCCTGCCAGCACTTCCGCACTTGAGGCAGGAGCTCGCATAGATTCGGGACCCGGGAAAGCTGCGTGGCGGCGCGCCAGAAGTGTCCATGCGCAATGGGGACCCGAGCCGGGCGAATGCTCGGAACCGTCGAACGGCCCTCAACGCCCTCGTGGAGCAGGCGCATAGGGTGGCCTGCCGATGAAGCGCATTCGAGCCGCTGGGAGCCGGTCGGACCCGCAGGTTCGGCCAGCCAGCAGCCCTGTCCACCGGATCAGCCTATGTCCAGGGTCACCATGCGGGGAATCCTAGCTCTTAGTGCCTGCCAATAACGCTGGTTGCGGGTCCCCGATGTGCACCTACGAGCCACAGCGCTGAAGTGGACCCCTTCTGGAGGCCGTTCCGTTCTCCTGAATCGGTCAGGCGATTAAAGCCTGCGGTTGCTGTGGCGGCTGTGGGCATGTGGGCAACGCGCCAGCGTTGTCCAAGCGCAGCGTCATGTCCACAGCCGTGTCGCCGAGCGCGGTCCTCGGGCTTGACCCGAGGATGACGCCGTCGCGCCAGACCGCCATCGGCGTCCGGTTGGCGAGCGCCTGGTGCGGGCGGCGCATATTGTAGAACGCCATCCATGCGCCGATGCCGGCCTTGGCCTCGCGGCCGTCGGCATAGCCCTTCAGATAGATGTCCTCGTATTTCAAGCTGCGCCACAGCCGCTCGATGAACACGTTGTCCATCCATCGGCCGCGCCCGTCCATCGAGATGCGGACACCGGCCGCGCCGAGCGTGCCGGTGAAGGCCGCGCTGGTGAACTGGCTCCCCTGGTCGGTGTTGAAGATGCCCGGCCTTCCGAAGCGCGCCAAGGCCTCCTCGAGCGCCGACACGCAGAACGACACGTCCATCGTGTTCGACAGTCGCCACGCCAGCACCGCCCGGCTGGCCCAGTCGATCACCGCCACGAGGTAGAGGAAGCCGCGCCCGATCGGGACATAGGTGATGTCGGCCGCCCACACCTGATTGGGTCGGTCGATCGCCATGTTCCGCAGGAGATACGGGAAGATCTTGTGCCCCGGCGCCGGCTTGGTCGTGCGCGGCTTCGGCCCCAGCGCCGCGATGCCCATCCGCCGCATTAGCCGCTGCACCCGCTTGCGGTTGACGGCGTGTCCTTCCGCCCGCAGCATCGCCGCCATCCGCCGCGAGCCCAGGAACGGCCAGGCCGTGAACAACGCGTCGATCCGCCACATCACCGCGAGATCGTTGTCGTTGGCAGGTCGCGGCTTCCGATAGACGCCAGAGCGTGCGACGCCGAGCAGCGCGCACTGCCGGCGGATCGACGGCTCGCGGTGGTCGCGATCGACCAGCGCTTGGCGGTCCGGGACGCTCATCTTCCAGACCTCCGCGCTAAAAAATCCCGCTCGACCGTGAGCTCGCCGATCTTGGCATGGAGCTTCTCGATCTCGCGTTCGCGACCCGACGCAGCCTCGGCCCCGATACCGCCGTCGAACGCCCGTGCCGCATGCTCAAGCAGCTGCTTCTTCCACGCGTAAATTTGATTCGGATGGACCTCGTAGCGCTGGGCTAGATCGGCCACCGTCGCCTGCTCCCGCAGCGCCTCCAAGGCGATCCTCGCCTTCAGCGCCGCGTCGATCTTCCGTCTCGTCCTCTTCGTCATCTTCCGCTCCATCGTTGTGACGGAACGGCCTCTCTTCCAATTAGTCAACCGGTCCCAAATTCGGGGTCCACTTCAATTCTTGGTTGACGTCCACATAGATTGGGAATTTACTATCGACTGACTTGTCTGTTTATTTAAAAAGGCCTCCACGGCCCTCTGCCCGGCAGGGCGAGGGAACAGATGGGTGGTTATAGGGCGAGGAAACAGATGGGGCGCAAAGGAGCGATTTTCCTCGAGGGATTGCGCGGGGCTGGTAACGGCCTCTCGGTCAAGATCCTGTCCCATCCACGGTGGCCGCTCGGCATCAAGGGTAGTGTGCTTGCGGTGGCCGTCCTCGCTGTGCTGGGGGTTCTGGCGTTTGCCGGCACCCGCGAATTGACCACGATGGGTCGCGCGCCCACCCCTGTGCTTTCAAAGCCCGCCCCCACGCCACAAATGCCGGCCTTCACCCGCGCCGAGGAGGCGTACATCCAAGCGCTATGGCCGATCCATGGTGAAGTCGAGCGAAGCACGGTTCGCATGAGCCTCGGAAAGATCTTTTACAAGACCAATGACATCGGAAAGGCAGAACTAAAGGCCAGGGTCGACGATGCGCTGGCAACCTATCGACGCGCTGAGACGCGGATCAGCGCGCTGCGAGCGCCGCCATCGCTCGAGCGCGCACACAACGACTACCTTGCTGCCATCGGACTGTTCCAGAAATCAGCCCTCGAGGTGCTCAAGATGTTCGACGACGGGAACGACAACCACCTGCTCGCGGCATATCCGCTGAGCCAAGACGGGAGCAATAAGATCAGAGCGATCGGGGCTCAGTTCTGGCGAGACGAGTTTCCCGCCAACTAAGGAGCGAGACCAGGCTGCGGATCGCGCAGCCGTCACGACGTTGGTGAGAGGGGTGCTGGCAGGACACACATTTTCCCAGGGAGGGGTTAAGCGATGATCCCAAAACTTATGCGCCTCATGAGTGCTGTTGGACTAATCGCGATGGCGGGGGGGTTGCTAGGTGGAGGTACCCTCCGTGCCGATGAGCCGGATCAAGATAATGAGAGACCGCCGCAAACGCTGCCGCAAGGCTTCGAAAGCACCGACCAACTTCTGCGCGATCTGGAAAAAGCCGAGAACGCGCCGCTTTACTCCGCCTGGCTCGTCGAAAGCAGCCGGTTTGTCAACGTGCCTTCCGGTGCATTCATGCCGGACCGGGCCTTCATCCCCGGCAGCACAGACCCGAGGCACAATATTCCCCTCTTCGACTTTCCGGCCAATGTCGGAATCATCAAGGGGAAGGACGGCAACATCACCCTATACGACAGCGGCTGGAAGCAGCTGGCATACATCTTTGACTGGAACACCTCGTGCTGCTGGTGGGACCTCCCCAACCAGATGAAAAGCATTGGGTTGGATCCCTCTAGAGTCACTAGGATCGTCATCGGACATGGTCACTGGGACCACGCCGGCCAGCTCGACTCGTTCCCGAACGCTGTCCTCTACGTCCAGAAGGAGGAGCTCAAGCAGATCGACTTCTTCCTCGACTACCCGACCGAGTTCAACGGCGGGCACATCCGCGCGGTGAATACGGTTGACCCGATCACTGAAAACCAGGTAGGGCCGCCGGCGCAGGCCTGTGCGCGGACCCCGGTCTGCGGGTACCCGCCGCAGACGGTCGCGGAAATCGAAGGCAAGATCATGAACGGCAAGGCGAAAATCGTCGACGGACGATTCGAGGTCGCCCCAGGTCTCGTGATCCACCCCGCGTTCCGGGGCCATACCTACGGTTCGCAACTCCTGCAAGTCCACACCCCGCGGGGTGAGCTGGTGTTCGGCAGCGACACCTATTCGTCATGGGAGGGGATCCGAGACTGGAACGTCGCGAATATCCAGCAGACGGACTCGATCCAGCAGTTCCTGGCCTACGAGAAGTGCTATGTTCTGACGTCGAATTCGTTCAGCTTCAACAACTGCCTGGCGGCCCACGAGCGGCTCTCCTACTCGACTGACTACCCGATCACGCAGAACTGGTGGACCATCACCAACGGAAACTGCTCTCGTGCCGCCGAGCTGATCCTAGCAAATGGCGAGAAGACGCACGTTCCAGCCAACGTCACGACTGGTTCAACCCAGATCTCGCTGCCCGGCCTGCCGCCCATTTTTGGGCCCTGGCGGATCGATCCGGTCTTGTGCAAGACCGCGGTCTCCGCGGTTCCGCCTCACCTCATCGCGCCGTAAGGAGGGTCCCTGGACGAAGCCTGCGCCTGGAATCTCGGCGGACGCGGTTCCAGGCGGGCGCGTCCGCCCCTGAGGCTTCTCTGAGGTCCGACACGCACATGATCGCGGTCCTCTCCCTCACCTTGTTAGGATTCTTTCTCGGCATGCGTCACGCGACGGACCCCGATCATGTGATCGCGGTCAGCACGATCGTGACACGTCAGCCCACGATACGAGCGGCCCTCCTGATCGGAAGCCTATGGGGGGTGGGGCACACATTGACGATCGTGGCGGTCGGCGGGGTTATCGTCCTCTTCACCATCGTGATCCCACCGCGGCTCGGCCTTACAATGGAGATGGCGGTCGCCCTCATGCTGATCGTGCTCGGCATGTGGAACCTGACAGGAATCATTGAGCACATCCGCGGATTTCGACCCGCAGGCGAGGGCGACGCGGGTCCACCCCACGCGCATGCACACAGCCATGGCGACTACGTCCATAGCCACCCGTCCGGTCCCGGATCGGGACAGCACGGGCACCGAGATGACCAGACGCCGGTAGCTTGGCTAGACCGGCAGCTCGGCGGTCTCGGCGTCTACCAGATCCTCCGCCCCCTGGTCATTGGCCTCGTCCATGGCCTCGCTGGTTCTGCGGCGGTCGCGCTGCTCGTTCTCGCTCTGATCAAGAACCCGTGGTGGGCTATTGCGTATCTCGTGCTGTTCGGGATCGGCACTATTGCCGGAATGATGCTGATCACCACCGCCATCGGGGCGATGGTCGCCTACGCATCGCGGCGGTCCTCGCGGGTCGAGCGCCACCTGCGGTTCGCCTCTGGCCTCCTGAGCCTCGCATTCGGGCTGTTTCTCGTATACCAGATTGGGGTCGTCGACGGCCTGATCACGGGGCAGCCTGGCGCGGCACCTCAGTGACGCGCACCTGTTGTCTCCGGTTGGCTATCTTCGGCATGGCACGCTGGATGCGACTCGGCAGTGCCCCGCATCATGTCCTCCTACTCGCGCTGCTGCTGGCCCTGTGGGCGAGTCCCGCACAGAGCCACGATCCCAGCGCATGGGGCGGGCTGTTCCGCTCGCGCGACCACGGCGCGACATGGGTGTCGGCGAATCGCGGGCAGGTCGTCGCCGGCGCCATCGCGCTCGCGATCAGCCCAACCGATGTCAACCATCTACTTCTGGGGGCGGAGAGCGGCCTGCTGCGCTCGCGAAACGGAGGGCGGGACTGGACGATCGAAGCGCCGGCGGTCGTGGTCGGTCCCGTCTTCGCGTTGGCCTTCGCCGCGGACGGCCAGCGGGCGCTGGCATCGACTGGCCAGGGGATCTTTCGCGGCGAGCCCGAGAACGGCTGGCAGCAGTCGCCGGCTCCTCAGAGCGCAACGCCGGCTCGAGCCATCGTTCGCGGCGATGAAGCGGGTCGCGTGTATCTGGTCGGCTGGACTGGACTGTTGCGCAGCGATAACTGGGGTGCGTCGTGGTCAAGCGCCGCTGACGCCCTCCCCAACGAACCCGCGACCGCACTCGTCATAGTGCCTGGCTCACCCGAGACCCTTTACACCGTCGTTCAGGGCCGGATCTGGGCCAGCGTCGATGGTGCACGAACTTGGGCGAGCCGAGGAGCAGGGATCTTCCCAACCAACGTCGATGCCCTCGCCGTCGACTCGATCCATCCCACACGACTCTGGGCCGCGGGAGGCGACCAGCTGTTCGGGAGCGATGACGGCGGCGCGAACTGGCGGCGTTCCGGGCAGCCGCTCCCGGAGGCGAACACCACGGTGCATGGGATCACAGCGAGCGAGGAGGCCATCGTTGTCACGACGGACCGCGGGCTTTACCGGACCCTCGACGGCGGGGAACGCTGGATTCTGATCATTGACGATCTCCCGGCCCATCTTGAGGCAGGGCCGCTAGTGCGAGATCCGGTCGATCCGGCAACGCTCTATGCCGGTTTCGCCCTCGTCCCCTATTCCGAACTCTGGCGACGGGCAGCCGACCGCGAAGGCGCGCCTGCGCGGGTCAGTTTTACCAGCCTCGCCGGAGGCGTGGTCCTTCTTATTGTCGTGGGCCTCGGGGCCTTTGCTGCGCTGCGGTGGCTCGGACACTACTATCGGCCATCTGCCGCACCGGCCACCCGGATCTCCGGAGGCCGCCGAATGGAGAAGACGCTGCCATGAACGGAGTGGCAATAACGATGCCTCGTTGGTTCCGGCGCTGGCACATTTTGCTAGTGGCCGTCGCGTTCGGGGTTGGTCTTGGAGTTCTTGCTTGGCGCCCCGACCCCCCGTCTGATCCCGGCTTTGTCGAGTACCCCATGCTGGTCAAGACGGACATCCCGACGGCGCTAGCCGTCGCGCCCAGTGGCGCGGTCTGGTTCACTATCGAGTTCTCGGATGCAATCGCCGTATTTCGCGACGGCAAAATCGACCGGTTCCCCAAGGGAACCCAGAACCTCGAGCCGCTCGGGCTCGCTGTAGATGGTAAGGGCGGCGCTTGGTACACCGATACAACGATGCGGGCGATTTCGCAGATCTCGTCGGACGGCAACATTCGCTCGTTCCCGCTGTCGACACCGATCGCCAGCTTGGGCCGACTGGCGGTGGCGCCGGATGGCGCGGTCTGGTTTGCCGATGTCACCACGGCGAGCGTCACGCGTCTTCGGGACGGCGTTTTCACGCGCCATGAGGTTGGTTCGCGGGGGGCGACCCCCTACGGGATTGTCGTCGACAATGGCGGCACGGTATGGACCACGCTGCAGGGCGCGGACAAGCTGGCGGGCATCTCGAGCGATGGCGAGGTGACCGCGCTCGATGTGCCGACCCGAAACAGTGGGCTTGGTGACATCACCGTGGATCAGAGCGGGGCGGTGTGGTTTCTCGAACTCCGGGCGAACAAGATCGGACGGTACGCCGAGGGGCGCTTCACCGAGTTTATGATTCCCACTCCGGCGGCTGGCCTAACGGCGCTCGCTGCCGCACCCGATGGGTCAGTTTGGTTCACCGAGCTCAGCGTCGCGAGGCTCGGCCGGCTACGGGATGGACGGGTGACCGAGTTTCGCTTGCCTCGCGCGGACGGTCGCCCCTTCGGAGTGGCGGTCGACGCGGCGAACAATGTGTGGTACTCCGACCTCAGCGGGTGGCTCGGGATGCTACCCGCAGCCCGAGCAAAGGCTCCCTAGCTAGGTCGCGCCCGGCACACATCAGAGTACCGTGGCAACTATGCGCCACGCGTTTGCCGTCAGGACGAGGCCGACCCCGACGATGAGCAGCGCCGCTCCGATCTGAACCCACCCGATCCAGCGGCTACTCATCCAGGCAAGGATGAGCTGTCCCACGTGCGCCGCAACCACGCCGACGACGACGAGGACGGATGCAAACCCCAGGCTGAAGACGAGCACCGTCAAAAGCCCGAGAATGAGCTTTCCGCTGGCGATCGTCGCCAGCAGGATGGCCAGGGCCCCTGGGTCCGGCAGCAGACCACCAGCGATACCCAAGCCGAGCAGGATAGCGAGGCTCGGTCGGACTTGAGTGATCGCCTCGATGTCGTGCGTGTGCCCGAGACCCCATCCGTGGCTGTGGTAGTGCGGGCCGTGGTCGTGAGGATGACGGCGCGCGTGAGCCTCGGGTGCCGATTCACCGTTCGCGTCGTCGTGGTGGTGGTCGTGAGCATCGACGTCGGGGATGTCGCCGCGGTCTTTCCGGCTGTCTCCCTGGGCACGCGCCACTGGCAGCAGGCGCATCTGCGTTCGCAGCATCCAGCAGCCGATCCAGATCACGAGGATACCAGTCCCGACTGCGAGGTATGCCTCTACTCGTTGCGGGATGAGCCACGCGGAGCCGAGCGTCGCCAGAATGGCGACCAGGACAATCCCGCTTGTATGCGACAAGGTTACGAAGATGCCGAGGACAAGCGCGTCGACGGGACGACCGCGCACGCCGACAATGTAGGAAGCCGCGATGGTCTTCCCGTGCCCCGGGGTCGCCGCATGGACAGCGCCCAACCAAAAGCTGGCCGCCAGGTAGAGGATGCCTTCTCCCATTCGCCGGGCCCTCAGGATCGGGGTGGGAAGGCCGACTGCTCCGCGACACACAGAGGCGCGGCGGCCGCCTTGTCAAGGCCCACGCGAGAGGCTGGCTATTTGGTGATCCCCAAGTACGCGCCATCGGGAGTAAGGACGCTCGTAGCAGGCGCGCCGTGACGCTGACGGCGCACGGTTGGAGCGTGGCGGTGCCGGATGTAGGAGCTAGCCTCGGCGCTACACCACCGCTGTGTCAGCTTTCATGAGCGACGCGCCGCCCTCGGAGTCTGGACGGCGATGAAGCCTTCTTGCGCCATGAGAAGCCGGACTTCCGTTCGTGGCACATTGCGTCGTTCGTGGCAGTGCAACATCACGGCAGTTGTTGTTAAGGGTTATCAGATGCCTGCCGCACACGGACCGTGCGGCGTATTGCGGCGGCAGGCGTCTGATAAGCCTCAGGGGAGGAAACCGCGGGCTGGCATGGGTGCGGCGATGCCGGGCGTCGGAGCTATGGGGATTTGAGAGCCGCGGGTGGTCGGATGCGGCGTCGGCGTGGTGATCGCGGGAGAGGGTCTGCCGCGTGAGATTGCGGTGGCGGAGCGTGCCGGAGCCGTGATCGCGTTGCGATCGGCATCGCCGAGGGTACGAGCTGGCGCACGACTCTGGTCATTGGCCGAGTGGGCGCGCGGCTGATCGACAGCAAGCAGCAGGTGTGAGCGGCATTCGGGCGTGGTGATCGGGTGACGGCGCTCATGAGCTGTCGATCCCGATCGGGACTGTCGGCCGATATCGCGGCGCGCCGCCACGCTCGAAGGTCTCGATGATGATCATACGGCCGCCGCAGCAGGGACAAGGATGCGCGAGGGTTTGCGGCTCGCTGTCGTCGGCGTCGCCAGCATCGCTGGGCTCGCTCCGTGGCGCCATCACATTGAGCAGTTGACGTGCTCGCGCGATGTTCTTGTTCTCGGCGCGGCCGCCCTTGGCGAAGAGACCGTAGTAGCGGATGCGATGGAAGCCGTCGGGCAGCACGTGGAGGAGGAAGCGACGGATGAACTCGTCGATGGCGAGCGTCATCACCTTGGCCCGCTCGCGTCCCTTGGTGCGGTAGTCCTTCCAGGTGAAGCTCACGCCGGCGTCGTCGAGCGCGACGAGCCGGCTGTTCGCGATGGCGACGCGGTGCGTGTAGCGCGACAGATAGGCCAGCACCGCCTCGGGGCCGCCGAACGGTCGCTTGCTGTAGACGACCCATTCGGCTTTACGCAAGGGCGCGAGGTATGTGGTGAAGGCATTGCGCTCGGCCAGATGGACGTGAGCGCCGAAGAACTGCAGGCGGCCGGCGTCGTGGGCGGCGACCAGCTTCTCCAGGAGTAGGCGTCGAAAAAGCCGCGAGAGCACGCGGACGGGGAGGAAGAAGCCGGGCCGGCACGAGATCCACCGTTGCCCATCGAGCGAGATGCCGCCGCCCGGCACAATGATGTGGACGTGGGGATGGTGCGTGAGCGCCGAGCCCCAGCTGTGCAGGACCGCGGTGAGGCCGATGCGGGCGCCGAGGTGCTTCGGGTCGGCGGCGATGGTGACGAGCGTCTCGGCCGCGGCCTTGAACAGGATGTCGTAGATCACGGCCTTGTTCTGGTAGGCGATGTCGGCGATCGGCGCCGGCAGCGTGAACACGACGTGATAGTACGGCACGGGCAGCAGCTCGGCTTCGCGCTCGGCCAGCCACTCCTTTGCCGCCGCGCCCTGGCACTTCGGACAATGCCGATTGCGGCAGGAGTTGTAGGCGATGCGCGTGTGCGCACACTCCTCGCAGCGCGCGACATGCCCGCCGAGAGCGGCCGTGCGGCAGGTCTCGATGGCTGACATCACCTTCAGCTGGCCGAGGCTCACGTGGCCGGCGTTGGCGCGGCGCCATGCCGGCCCGTGGGCGCGGAAGATGTCCGCGACCTCGAGCGACGGACGCGGCAAGGGAAGCCGCGTCTTATGCCGGCGGTCGCATCCTCGCGACGAGATGCTCGAGCGGGCTCGTGACGTCGCCGAGCGCCTTGAGGGCGACGCGCGTATAGAGCGCCGTGGTATCGAGCTTCTTGTGCCCGAGCAGCACCTGGATCACGCGAATGTCGGTCTTCTGCTCGAGCAGATGCGTGGCGAAGCTGTGCCGCAGCGTGTGCAGCGAGACGGGCTTCTCGATCTCGGCCATCTGCGCCGCGGCGTGGCAGGCGCGGTTGAGCTGGCGCGTCGTGAGCGGCTGCACGGGGTCGCGCCCGGGAAACAGCCAGCCCTGGGGCCGCGCCATCTTCCACCAGGCGCGCAGCAGAGCAAGGAGATACGGCGACAGCATCACGTATCGGTCCTTGCGGCCCTTGCCCTGCTCGACCCGGATCACCATCCGGGTGCTGTCGATGTCCCCGATCTTGAGCGAGATAACCTCGGACGCGCGCAATCCCGCCCCGTAGGCCACGCTCAGCGCCGCCTTGTACTTGAGGCCCGGCGCCGCATCCAAGAGACGCGCCACCTCCTCCGGGCTCAAGACGATCGGCAGCCTCCGCGGCTCCCGGACGAAGGGCAAGTGGATCACGACGGCAGGCCGGCGCAGCGTCACCATGAAGAGGAACCGCAGCGCCGTCAGGGTGTGGTTGACGGTTGGCACGCCGGCGCCGCTCGAGACGAGATGCAGCTGGTAGCGGCGCGCGTCCTCGAAGCTCGCCGTGTCCGGCGAAGCCCCGAGGAACGCGCTGAAGCTTTTGACGGCGCGGATGTAGCCTTCCTGCGTCCGCGGCGCGAACTTGCGCGGCGTCATATCGTCGATCATGCGCCGGCGCAGCGGACTGACGGGTGCCTCGGTCATGGCATGCATGGCATGCTCCTGTGCTGAGGTCGGGTTGAACAACCCGATCCTCGGACAGGACGCTCGCATCCCGTTACTGCGCTGCTGATTGCCCCAGGCACAAGCCCGCGCGCAGCGCTCTACCGCGAGAGCGGTTTAGTCCGTTGGCACTTCTGCGACGTCCCGCGAAAGGTAAAGGATGGCCGCTTTCGGCCCGGAAGCGGAAGGTCGCGGCGGCTTTCAGCCCCGATTTATCGGTTCACGGCCTAGGTGCCAAAAAAAACCCGCACACGCGAGGTCAGGACCGCGAGAGATAGCGCGGCAGCTCTTGCTCGAATTCGGGGAAGTAGCTCGAGATCACGGCCACATCGAAGCGCCTGAGGATCAATTCTTTCGGCTCCCGGTCGAGCAAGAATCGGAAAGCCGCGTCGAGACAACGCTCTGGCGCATGCTTGCCTGCGGTGAGCCGCTCGCACGTCTGTTGCGCCATCGTCACCTGATGGCGGCTCTCGCCTTTTCCCTCCCGGATGACCACCTCGAATGTAAGAGGGTCGCCCTCCCCAGTGCGCTTAATTTCGATCATCCCCGCCTCCGCCGCCCTGGTTTACGCCGCCGTCTGCCATCGTCGTCGTGTGCCTCGAGAGCGCAACCAACCGTCTGAGCTCTCAGCCGGTAGGCGGCAGGGGCTCCGTGCGAACAGTCGTGAGCGGCCGCAAGCGCGAAGAAAACATCGGCGCTCGACCCCGCACGTTGATGAAATCAGCATCAGCAGCCGTTACGATACCCAAGTATCGCAGTTATTTTTTTGCCTTCTCCGATAAGCCCCCATGAGGGTGGCGGCGATCGCCTCGCCGATTGGCCTTCCGGACATACGTAATCGCCGCCTCGGGATGCTCATGCTTAGCCTTGAGGGCAGCGATGAGTGCGTCCTCAGCCTCGATCGTGAGCACCTCGGAACGGGTTTGAAGCCTGAGCCCGACCGTGTATTCAGGGGCCATGACTGGCTCCGTTCGTGATAACGCCGCGGCGACTGTCAATGTAGTGCGGCAGACCCTTTGGTCACGACCACGGACACCGCCGTCTCGCCAACTCCCGTCTCATTCGACCCGCTAGTCAGCGCATCGAAGCATGCCCATGCTTCTTGGCCGCGGTCTCCGGATCGAGAGCGTCAGCCTCTACTTCCACGATCACCCGATGGCGCGTTTGCGCAAGAATGAGCTCGCGCCGATCGATTTTCCCGAGTTCGTGGCAGTACTTGCACACAAAATGAGATCTGGCCATCACGAAGCCAACGGGACGGTAGGATAGCTTCTGACAGCTTGGACAGCGGAGGGCAATGCGCTGTGACATCGGCTCTGCTAGCCTTTCCGAGACTTCCCTGGCTAAGGCGGCGACCCTTCCAGAGGGCGCTCATTCTCTGGCTGAGAGATGGCAAAGCCGATATGGCAGTTCAAGCCGGGTGCAGGCAACAGCCTCTATCGGCGCCGTGGCTGAGATTCTCTCTTGCCTTCGTGAGGACCTCGAGGACCAGGGCGTTGGTCGTGGCCTTGCTATCGTTGAAGCTTTCGATGCACCGGTAGTTGTGTCCCGTCACCTGCTTAATGGCGTGGAGTATGGGTCGTTCCAACAGCAACTCAGCGTGCGCCACACGCATCGCACCGATAATGCACCGTCTTCCGCCATCGCGCTCCATGGCACCCTGGCACCATCGATCGGCGGCATGCAGGAGTGCAAAGATCCGGTCAAGCTTCTCAAGCGCCATCCACGGGATCTCGACCGCGGTACCGTCGAGGGGCATGGCGACCTCCCCCGTTCATTCGCCTATCTCTCTCGTGCCAAGATGAACGAAGGGCCCCTCGGGAGAGTTCGCATGTAGAAAGCTTAAGCAGCGCCGTCGTTGAGGACAAGCAGCGCCGCGTTGCGGTCTGGCCCATCAGAGGCGTAGGCTCTAGTTTGGTTGGCGACAGTTTGGTTGGCGACCGTATGCGCCTGGCTGGCGATCGGCGACAATCTACCTGCCCTGGTGCAGAAGGCTTATCTCTCGTATCGGAGGAAGCTCCATGGCAATCGCGCTCACTCTCCAGCAATACCTGGACGAGCATGGTGTCACATATGATGTACTGGCGCATGCCCCAACTCTCTCGTCAATGCGCACTGCGGAAGCGAGCCACGTTCCGGGGGACTGCCTGGCGAAAGCCGTCGTGCTGAAGCAAGAAGCTCGCTATCTACTCGTAGTACTCCCGGCGTCACACCGCCTTCGCCTCGACGACGTTACGGCGTGGCTGAATCGGCACGTCGAGTTAGCAACCGAGCAGGAGATCGAGGCCCTGTTCCGGGACTGCGCACGCGGTGCGGTGCCGGCAATTGGTGCGCCATACGGGATGGACATGATCGTCGATGATAGCATCGCCATGCAGCCCGACGTCTATTTCGAGGGTGGTGATCACGCAACGCTCGTTCACATGACGGGCGCCCAATTCGCTCAGCTTACGGCCGGGACGCAGCACGGGCAGTTTAGCCGCCACAACTGATCCGCGCTCGCGCGAGTGAGCGCTCGAGGACCTTATCCGTCGAGATTTCAGCATAGGAGGGAGCTATGCATTTCGCCCTCTCTGATACCTGGGGACCAACCGATCCGACCCGAGCGATGTTGCCATTCATCTTTGCCGCGTCCGCGGTCCAGGACGGCGACACCGTCACGATGATGCTGTTCCACGACGCCGTTTTCATGGCTGTGGAAGGGGCGGGAGCCAAGCTGGTGCCGGTTGGCCCGCCCAACCGCTACGAGGAAGTGGCCGCCCACCGCAATGTAACGCTTTGGGCGTGCCGCCCTTGCGTCGATGCTCGCGGTCTTTCCCATTCGTCGCTGGATAAGCGGATCAAGCTCGGCGGGATGAACGAGTTTCACGCGGCCACCAAGCGAGCCGACACCAGAGTGATCAGCTTCTAGCCCGGATGTCAGACAGCCGTAGGGTTGATCCAACAGGGCAGAGGACGCTGGCAGGAACTGGACAAGATCCGTGATCGAGCGCGCAGCGCGATCGGCGCCGATGAGGATTGATTTCCGTATTGAGAGCGCTGCCTCACCAGCAGCCAGCAAACTGATCGTGGCGCTAGAGCATGGCACGGATGCCACGATCTTACTCTTTGGACCTTCGCGAGCGTGCGGTTGCTTTGGTCGACGACGGCCGGAGTCGCCGCGAAGTGGCCCGATTGTTCAAAATCGGTGTGTCGAGCGTGATCCGCTGGTGTCAGCGGGCTCGGGCGACGGGCAGTCCTGCCGCCAAGCCGATGGGCCGCCGGCGGGGGCAGTTCGTTCTGCTGCCCGAGCGCGATTGGCTGCTGGCCCGGATCACGGCCAAACCGGATCTGACGCTCCGAGGTATGCAAGCCGAGCTGGCGGCACGCGGCATTCGAGTGAGCTGCAAGGCGGTCTGGAACTTCTTTCGGGCCGAGAAGCTGAGCTTCAAAAAAAAGCCTGCGCGCCAGCGAGCAAAGCCGCGCCGACGTGGCGCGCAAGCGCGCGCGCTGGAAGCGGCATCAGGCCAAGATTGACCCGAAACGGCTCATCTTCATCGACGAGACCTGGGTCAAGACGAACATGACGCGCACGCACGGGCGCGCACCGCTGGGACAGCGGCTGGTCGCCTCGGTGCCGCACGGCCACTGGCGGACGCTGACCTTCCTCGCGGCCTTGCGCTCGGACCGGATCGACGCGCCCTGCGTCCTCGACGGGCCGATCGATGGCCCAAGCTTCCGAGCCTATGTCGAACAGTTTCTCGTCCCCACGCTCAAGCCCGGGGAGGTCGTGATCATGGACAATCTCGGCAGCCACAAAGGACCCGCAGTCCGGCGCGCCATCCGCGGCGCCGGCGCACACCTGATCTTCCTGCCCCAGTACAGCCCGGACCTCAACCCGATCGAGCAGCTCTTCGCCAAACTCAAGACGCTGCTCCGGAAAGCCGACGAGCGATCCATCCAATCTACCTGGCAGCGCATCGGACAGCTCCTCGAAGCCTTCGCCCCAGAAGAATGCGCCAACTACTTCAAAAACGCGGGATATGCTTCATCCTGAAAGAATCATGCTCTAGTCTAGGTCCAGCCTCGCTCTTTTCCGTATATTTTCCGTAAGACGCCGAAGGGAACGTCTCTGTTGTTTCTAACTGTTTGACAAGGTTGGCGTCCCCTACCGGATTCGAACCGGTGTTGCCGCCGTGAGAGGGCGGTTTACACGAGGGACTCTGGCCACAACCGC
>WNFD01002657.1_pt1 | contig 19205 bp, 18 predicted proteins | sample 5400491 | NCBI WGS metagenome assembly WNFD01 (sample SAMN13153343, study PRJNA577476) | soil metagenome | isolation source: 120 cm saprolite under Douglas fir tree site 2 hole 2 replicate 2 | place: USA:California | collected 2015-04-18 | reverse complement strand
CGACACGGTCAAGGGCTCGGACTGGCTGGGCGACCAGGACGCCATTGAATACATGTGCCGCGACGGCATTCCTGCGATCATCGAGCTCGAGCATTTCGGCGTTCCCTTCAGCCGCACGCCCGAGGGCAAGATCTACCAGCGGCCGTTCGGCGGCATGACGACCGAATACGGCAAGGGCATCGCGCACCGCACCTGCGCCGCGGCCGACCGCACCGGCCACGCCATGCTGCACACGCTCTACCAGCAGTCGCTCCGTAACCACGCCGAGTTCTTCATCGAGTATTTCGCGCTCGACCTCATCATGGACGAGGGCACCTGTCGCGGCGTCATGGCGTGGAACCTCGACGACGGCACCATCCATCGTTTCCGTGCCCACAAGACGGTGCTGGCGACCGGCGGCTACGGCCGCGCCTATTTCACCTGCACCTCGGCGCACACCTGCACCGGCGATGGCGGCGCCATGGCGCTGCGTGCCGGCCTGCCGACCCAGGACATGGAGTTCATCCAGTTCCATCCGACCGGCATCTACGGCGCGGGCTGCCTGATCACCGAGGGCGTGCGCGGCGAAGGCGGCTACGTCACCAACGGCACCGGCGAGCGCTTCATGGAGCGTTATGCGCCGTCGGCCAAGGACCTCGCCTCGCGCGACGTCGTCAGCCGCTCGATGACCATCGAGATCCGCGAGGGGCGCGGCTGCGGTCCCAACAAGGATTACATCGAGCTGCACGTCGAGCATCTCGACCCCAAGGTGATTCACGAGCGGCTGCCCGGCATCGCCGAGACGGCGCGCATCTTCGCCGGCGTCGACGTCACGCGGCAGCCGATCCCCATCCTGCCGACCTGCCACTATAACATGGGCGGCATCCCGACGAACTATCACTGCGAAGTCATGACGGTGAAGGACGGCGATCCCAACACCGTGGTGCCGGGCTTGATGGCGCTCGGCGAGGCGGCCTCGGTCAGCGTGCATGGCGCCAATCGACTCGGGTCCAACTCGCTGCTCGAGCTCGTGGTGTTCGGCCGCTCCGCCGCCAATCGCGCCGCCGAGCTGCTCACACCGGGCGAGCCGCACAAGCAGCTCCCGCATGCCGGCGAAGAGGCGATCGCGCGCCTGGACCGGCTGCGCCACGCTTCCGGCGGCACGCCCACGGCACAACTACGCCTCAACATGCAGCGCACCATGCAGAACGACTGTGCGGTGTTCCGCACCCAGCAGAGCCTGGACGAGGGTTGCAAGAATCTCGAGAAGGTGTTTGACGGCCGTTCGGACATCAGGGTCAAGGACCGTTCGCTGATTTGGAACTCCGACCTCATGGAGACCCTGGAGTTCGAGAATCTTATTCTACTGGCGCAAGCGACCATTCGCTCGGCGGCCAACCGCAAGGAGAGCCGCGGCGCGCACGCCCGCGAGGACTATCCCGAGCGCGACGACAAGGAATGGCTGAAGCACACGGTGATCTGGGTGGCCGACAGCGGCAAGACCCGCATCGACTACCGGCCCGTGAAGCTGCAGCCGATGAGCAACGACGTGCAGTCGTTTCCGCCCAAGGCGCGCGTCTACTAAGAGGAAGCAATGGCTGAGTTTGCACTGCCCGCCAATTCCAAGATCGGAGTCGGCCAGACCTATGCCGCGGCGCCGGCTACCAAGAACATCAGGCGGTTCAAGGTCTATCGCTGGACGCCGGACGACGGCAAGAATCCCTCGCTAGACACCTACGAAGTCGACATGGACACCTGCGGGCCGATGGTCCTCGACGCGCTGATCAAGATCAAGAACGAGATCGACAGCTCGCTCACCTTCCGCCGCTCGTGCCGCGAGGGCGTGTGCGGCTCTTGCGCCATGAACATCGACGGCACCAATACGCTCGCTTGCATCAAGTACATTTCCGACATCAAGGGCGACATCAAGATCTACCCGCTGCCGCACATGCCGGTGGTGCGCGACCTGGTGCCCGATCTCACGGTGCCCTACGCCCAGCTCGCCACGATCGAGCCGTGGCTGAAATCGACCAGCCAGCCGCCGACCCGCGAGCGCCTGCAGTCGCCCGAGGAGCGCGCCAAGCTCGACGGGCTGTGGGAGTGCATCCTGTGCTTCTGCTGCACGACCTCGTGCCCGTCCTATTGGTGGACCGGCGAGCGCTATCTCGGTCCCGCCATCCTGCTGCAGGCCTACCGCTGGCTCGCCGACAGCCGCGACGAGGCCGCGGGCGAGCGGCTCGACCAGCTCGAAGATCCGTTCCGGCTCTATCGCTGCCACACCATCATGAACTGCACCAAGACCTGCCCCAAGAGCCTCAATCCGGCGAAGGCGATCGCCGAAATCAAGAAGATGATGGTCGAACGGACGATTTGACCACCCGTTTCGCGGACAAAGGCGCGCCGGTGACCCCGGCGCGCCTTTTGCTATGCTGGCCCTGCTTAAGACAAAGAACAGGGGGCTCGACAATGTTTCTCAAATCTCTCGCCGCCATGGCGGCGCTTTCGGGTATGGCGGCGTTGGCGTCGATGCCGGCGTCGGCCGGCCAGACCTTTGATGCCGTGAAGGCCAAGGGCTTCGTGCAGTGCGCGGTCAACACCGGCTTGGCGGGCTTTTCCTTCTCCGACAGCCAGGGCAAGTGGACGGGGCTCGACGTCGATCTCTGCCGGGCGATTGCCGTGGCGATGTTCGGCGATAGCGAAAAGGCCAAGTTCACGCCGACCACGGCGCAGCAGCGCTTCGTCGCCCTGCAGTCGGGCGAGGTCGACGTCATCACGCGTAACGCCACCCAGACCCTGCTGCGCGACACCTCGCTCGGCTTCAACATCGCCGGCGTCAACTTCTACGACGGCCAGGGTTTCCTGGTGCCGAACAAGAGTGGCATCAAGAGCGCCAAGGAGCTGAATGGCGCCACCATTTGCGTGCAGCCCGGCACGACGACCGAGCTCAACCTTGCGGACTATTTCCGCAAGAACAAGATGACCTTCAAGCCGGTCCTGATCGAGAAGCTCGACGAGCTGCTGCAGGCCTATGCGGCGGGCCGCTGCGATTCCTACACGACCGACGCGTCAGGGCTCGCCGCGGTGCGGGCCGGCCAGCTCGCCGGCAAGGGCGAGCATACGATCCTGCCCGAACGCATCTCCAAGGAGCCGCTCGGCCCCATCGTGCGCCACGGCGACGATCAGTGGTTCGATCTCGTGAAATGGACGCTTATGGGCATGATCGAGGCCGAGGAGATGGGCATCACGTCGAAGAACGTCGAGGAGATGCTGAAAAGCGACGATCCGGCGATCAAGCGCTTCCTGGGCGTCACGCCGGGCTACGGCAAGGCGGTCGGCGTCGACGAGAAGTGGATGTACAACATCATCAAGCAGATCGGGAACTACGGCGAGAGCTTCGAGCACAATGTCGGCGTCAACACGCCGCTCAAGCTCGAGCGCGGCCAGAATGCGTTGTGGACCAACGGCGGCCTGATGTACGCGATCCCGTTCCGTTAAGGCAGGTTTCTCGCCGGCTAGCTCATGTTCCTCTCCCCCACTAGGGGGAGAGGTTAGGTGAGGGGGCGACGGCGGATGCAAACCCCCTCACCCAGCCTCTCCCCCTATCGGGGGAGAGGAGGATGAAGGCTTGGATTAGTCTCTCCGCTCGAACCGCATCTTCTTGATGCGTCCGGTCGACACGTCCAGCGCGACGACGCGGCCGGGGCGATCGCGCACGAGATGGGCAAGCTGGGTCACCGCCATCCAGCTGCCCGGCGTCTCGATCTCGACGGTATCGGCGTCGATGCCGCGCACCGGCCATGCCGGTCCGCCGGCAATCAGCGGCCCGCTGACCGAGGCGGCCCAAGTCTCGCCGCTGCGCTTGATCTCCCAGGTGGCGCCTGAATCGGCCGAGACATAAGTGCCGGCGATCGCCGCGGGCACTGATTTGCGGCGGCCGAGCTTCTTGAAGGTGAGCACGCGGCCGGCGCCGAGATCGACCCGCGCTCTGCCCGGGCGCGCCGGCTTCAAGGCGAATTCGAACGAGCCGCGTTCGGCTGCCAGCCAGCCATCGGCGCGGCGGCCGAGCCCGAAAGGCAAGCCGTTCTGGATCACCGTCGCCTCGCCGTTGCGCCACGCCAGCTCGAATAGCGACGGCTCCTGGGCGTTGAACCAGGTGCCGGCGAGCGGCCTGATCTCGGCCTCGGTGATAGGGAGCGGCGCGGGCTTCAACCGCTTGTCGCGTTCGAGCGTCAGGTTGGCGATGGCACGCGCCTGGCGCCACGGATCGATGCTGCCGAGATTGGCGATCACCACGACGGTGAGGTCGGCCTGCGGCACGCGCAGGAATTCGGTGCGATAACCCGGCCACAGGCCGCCATGGCCGATGGTGGCGAGACCGCGCAGTTCATCGGCCTGCACGCCGCGGCGATACTTGTTGGCATGGCCGCCGACCAGCGGTGCTGCGGCGGCGAGCTGCGCCGGCAGCGCCTTGGGCACCAGCGTCGGCTGGTCGAAATGCCGGCTCCAGATCAACAGGTCCTCGACGGTTGACACCAGGCCGCCCTCGCCGCCCTGCGGATAGGCGTGCGCGGCACGACGGAAGCCCGCCTGGTCGTCGCCGAGATAGCCCGTGGCGAGACCCGGGATCACCGTGTCGATTTCGTGCGCCAGCAGGGTGCTGGTCATGCCGAGCGGCTGGAAGATGCGCTCAGCGAGAACGTCCCCGAGCGTCTTGCCGGCGACCTTCTCGATGATCAGGCCGAGCAGCAGGAAGTTGCTGTTGCTGTAGAGAAAGCGGCTGCCCGGCTTGAAGTTGAGATGGCCGTTGCGCAGGCAAGCCGCCAGCAGGTCGGCGGGCCGCGCCGGCTTGTCGAGTCCGTGGCCGCCCAGCCGCAGAAGTTCGAGGAAATCGGGCAGGCCGCTGGAATTGCGCATCATCTGGTCGATGGTGACGGGCAGCGGCCTGAGTTCACGCAGATACTTGTGCGGCGGGTCGGACAGCTCGAGCTTGCCTTCGTCGGCCAGCATCAGCGCGGCGCTGACGGTGAACTGCTTGCTGACCGAGGCAATGCGAAAGCGCGTCTTGGGCCCGATCGGGACGCCGAGCTCGATGCTCGCCAGGCCATAGCCCTTGCAGAGCTCGATTGCGCCCGCCCGCATGACGGCGACGACGGCGCCCGGCGAACCGGGCTGGCTATAGCGGGAAAACAGCGCGTCGACGCGGTGTTCGAGGGCGACGGATCCGATCGATTTCGACATGGCATGCAGTCAAGCCAAGCGGCTCGCCCTTGTAAAGCCGAGGCGCTACCTTGAAGCGAACACAGGAGGAACGCGCGAATGCAGCGCCGCTTCGTCACGATCGAGAAGGGTCTGGGACCGCAGGGCAGGATCGCGGTGGTGCGTTTCGACCGCGGCGACAACATCAATGCGCTCAGCCAGCAGGCGATGCGCGAGCTGCGCGACGTGCCGCGCGACTTCGAGGACGATCTCGAAACCTCGGTCGTGATCCTGACCGGCTCGGCGAAAGCCTTCTCGGCGGGCTTCGACCTCAAAGATCCGGAAGGCCGCCAGCGCGATGCGCTGTCGGTCGGCGAACGCATCCATCGCCAGCGGCTCGGTCCCAAGATGTGCAAGGCCTGGCAGGACATGGACCAGGTCACCATCGCCGCCATCGAGGGCCATTGCATCGGCGGCGGCGCGGCATTGGTCGTGGCGCTCGACTTCCGCACCTGCGGGCGGTCGGCGCATTTCCGCATTCCCGAGGTCGAGCTCGGCATGAACATGAGCTGGGGCTCGATCCCGCGCATACTGGCGCTGATCGGTCCGGCGCGCACCAAGCAGGCGGTCATCCTGGCGTCCGACCGCATCGCCGCGGCCGAGGCGCTGGACTGGGGTTTGGTCGAGACCGTGGTTGACGATGGACAGGCTTTGGCCGCCGCCCTGGCGTTCGCCGAGCGCATCGCCCGCCAGCCGCCGATTCCGGTGCGCATGACCAAGAGCACGGTCAACCGGTTCGCCTACGCGCTCGCCGACCTCGGCGCCCACATGGACGCCGACCAGAACGTGCTGACCGGGCTGACCGAGGACTACGAGGAAGGAAAGCAGGCCTTCCGTGAGAAGCGCAAGCCGGTGTTCAAGGGGAGGTAGGAGCCCGTCGTCCCGAGCGAAGCCGCCCGTAGGGCGGCGCAGCCGAGGGACCTTCTCCCGACAACAAGGATCGTCGTCGTTGAAGGAAGGTCCCTCCGCGCGGCCCTTCGGGCCTTGGTCGGGACGACGGAAAATCGCTAAAGCTTCCGGCCCGGCAACTGGTCGATGATCGCCTGGCGCTCGGGGTCGTCGAGCATGGCCCAGCGGCCGATCTCATCGATGGTGCGCTTGCAGCCGAGGCAGAAGCCGCTTTTGCGGTCGAGTGTGCAGATGCCGATGCAGGGCGACATCACGCGGCGCAAAGGCGGTGGCCCGTCGCCCATGCGTCAGGACTTCTTGCTGAGCTCCGCGAGCTGGTTCTGCAGCTCGTCGAGCTTGCGTTTCAGGTCGTCGATGGCGGCTTCGCTGACGGGCTGGGTGGCATCGGCCTTGGGCGCATCCTGCCCGTTGGTCATCGGCGGCGGCGCGCCGGCTGGTTGGCCGCCGCCTTGCCCTCCTTGGCCGGGGCGGTACGGATTGAACATGCGCATGGCCTGCTCGAACATCGCCATGTTCTGCTTGCCCATCGATTCGAACTGCTGGAACGGGTTGAAGCCGAAGGCATTCTGCAGGTAGCGCCGCATCTGCTCCTGGTTGCGCGCGAACTGTGTCATCGACATTTCGAGATACTGCGGCACCACGCCCTGCAGGCTGTCGCCGTAGAAGGAGATGAGCTGGCGCAGGAAGGGGATCGGCAGCAGCGTCTGGCCGCCCTTGCTCTCTTCCTCGAAAATGATCTGCGTCAGCACCGAGCGGGTGATTTCGTCGCCGGTCTTGGCGTCGTAGACGACGAAATCGGTCTTGTCCTTCACCATCTGCGACAGATGGTCGAGCGTTACGTAGGCGGAGGTGGCGGTGTTGTAGAGCCGCCGGTTCGCGTACTTCTTGATCACCACCGGAGCGGGCTTGGGTCCACCCTCGGGTACTGCCTGGTCGGCCATTACGCTTCGCTCCCTAGCGCGCGGACGCCATGAACGTCGGTTTACTTCGGCGGATCACCTTAGCGCCGATACCGCAGTGCGACAAGGCGCGCTTTGCGCCTGCGAACGCCGCGTTCCGGCGGCGATGGGCTATAGTGCCCGAATGGCCCCTGAAAACGACGACCCGGCCGATTTCGATCGCTTGGCCCGGCGCTATCTCGACCTCTGGCAAAGCCAGCTCGCCGGGCTCGCCGCCGACCAGGGATTGACCGAACAGATCGCCCGTCTCTTCGCTGCCGCGAACACGCAGGTCGCCTCGGCGATCGAGATGGCTCAAGGAGCACGTCATGCAGCCTCGCCCCCTTCCACCCCGCCTGGGACCCCGGCCGCTGCCGCTTCACCTGGGTACGGCGCTGATGACGTGGGCGAGCTCAGAAAGCGCGTGGAAGCTCTGGAAGCCCGCATCGCCGAACTCGAATCCAGGCTCCGCGACGCCTGAGGGCATCGCCGCCCTTCTGCCCGAGATTGCCGTCCTGGAAGCCAAGGCCGGCGCGGGCAAATTCGAACAAGCGCTTCATCGCGAGATCGCTCGCCGGCTGCACCGGCTGGCCGACGGCGTGCTGGCCTATCGCCGGCATGCCGTCCACCGCACGCTCGACGATCCACCGGCCGTGTGGAGCGAGGGCAACACGCGGCTGCTCGATTACGGCGCCACGCACCGCGCCGCCCGCGTACGCGGGGCGCGGGCCGTGCTGGTGGTGCCGTCGCTGATCAATCGCTGGGAGGTGCTCGACCTCACGGCCGAGAAGAGCCTGATGCGCGCCATGGCGGCCAGCGGGCTCAGGCCCTACCTCGTCGATTGGGGAACGCCCAATGCCGAGGAGCGGCGTTTCGACAGCACGTCCTATGTGGCGCGGCTCGAGCACGCGCTTGCCTTCCTGACCAAGCGGGCCCGCCGCGCGCCCGCCGTGATGGGCTATTGCATGGGCGGCACGCTCACCGTGGCGCTGGCGGCACGCCAGCCGCGCCGGGTTGCCGGCCTCGCCCTGCTCGCCGCGCCCTGGGACTTCCATGCCGACCGCGCCGGCCACGCTTTCCTGCTCTCGGCCGGGCCGCTGCTGGCGGAGGTGGCGGACCGGGTCGGCGAGTTGCCGGTCGATGTCCTACAAACCCTGTTCTGGTCGCTCGATCCCTGGCTCGCGGTGAAGAAGTTCGGCCGCTTCCTCGGCATGGACCAGGCGGGCTCTTCGGCGCGCGAGTTCGTGCTGCTCGAGGACTGGCTGAATGACGGCGCACCGCTCGCCGGGCCGACCGCCCGCGACTGCCTGATCGGCTGGTATGGCGACAATCTGCCGGGCACCAACAAGTGGGTGGTCGGGGGACGGCGCATCGTGCCGTCCAAGATGAAGGTGCCGGCGCTGGTCATGATCCCGTCGGGCGATCGCATCGTGCCGCCTTTGTCGGCCGCCGCGCTCGCCGAGCCCGGACGCGGCCTCAAGAACGTCACGCGCCTCGACCTGCCGCTCGGCCATATCGGCATGGTGGTGAGCGGCCGTGCCCGCGATCTCTGTTGGACGCCGCTCATCGAGTGGCTGGGCGCTCTTCCTCCCAAGGGGTGTCGATGACGGCGCAGGACAGGTCTTTCGATTGGCGCGTGCCGGCGATCTGGACAGTGCTGCTCGGAATTTCGTTGTTCGCGCATGCCTATGTCGAAGTTGCCAACGAGGCGAGCCGCGGCAACTCCATCACGTTCGGGCGCGCCCTGGTCATCGAGGCCGCGAGCCATCTTGTCATCGGCGCATTGCTGCCCGTTCTTTATTGGCTGCATCGTCGCTGGCCGGTCAACGGACCGCCGCGCAACCTGCTGATCCACGTGCTGGCCCTCGTGCCATTCAGCATCGCCCATACTTTGGGGATGGCGGCACTTCGGCTGCTGTGGTTCGTCGGCATTGCCGGCGAGCGATATGCCTTTCCGCTCACCATCGATCGGCTGAGCTACGAGTTTGCCAAGGATATCGTTAACTACGCCTTACTGAGTGCCGCTGTCCTGGCGTTGCGCCATCTGCTCGCGCGCGTGCCCGCATCCGTGGCGGCGCCTGTGCCGTCGCCATCGCCAACCGTCGGTTCGCTGACCGATCGCTTCGCGGTTCGCAAGCGCGGCAAGGAGATCATGGTCGAGGTGGCCGACATCGACTGGGTCGAGGCGGCGGGCAACTACGCCGTTCTTCATGTCGGCGGCGAGACGCTGGAAATCCGCTCGTCGCTCAGCAAGCTGGAAGGCGAGCTCGATCCCAAGCGTTTCGTGAGAGTCCACAAGTCCTACGTGGTGAACATCGCCCGGATCGCCGAGGTGACACCGTGGATCAGCGGCGACTGGCGCATCCGCTTGCAGGACGGCGCCGAGGTGAACCTCAGCCGGCGCTACCGCCAGCGCTTCGAGACCTTGGTGCCGGTCAAGAGCTGACCGGTGGTCCCGGCACCGTCGCCGGTCGTCCCAACGCGCTCGCCGGTCGTCACAATTCGACGCTCGATCAAAGGGTTGGTGGCTAAGAGGAGGACGTTCGCAACGTCCATCCCGAGGTGCCGTCGTGCCCAACCTTCCGGTTCCCGCTCCCTTCCGCCGCACCGATCTCGATTGGCTGCGCGTGTCGGCTTTCGGCCTGCTGATCCTCTACCACGCCGGCATGGCCTGGTCGGGCTGGAGCTGGCATCTCACCAGCACCGACAGCATCGACTGGCTGCGCGAGGGCATGCGGTTCGTGAACCGCTGGCGCATGCCGCTGATCTTCGTGGTGTCCGGCGCCGCCATCATGCTCGCCTTGGGCACGCGCTCGCCCGGCGCCTTTGCCCTCGACCGGGTGCGCCGCCTGCTGTTGCCGCTGGCGTTTGGCATGGCGGTCGTGGTGCCGCCGCAGGTCTATCTCGAGCGCCTGTACAGCGGCCAGTTCAGCGGCTCGTTCCTGGAATGGCTGCCGCAGGCCTTTGTCGGCGTCTATCCGGCAGGCAATATGAGCTGGCACCATCTCTGGTTCCTGGCCTACGTGCTGGTGCTCACCTTCGTGCTATTGCCGTGTTTGCTGTGGGCGCGCAGCACACAGGGCCGCGCCGCCCATGCGCGAGCCGGGCATCTTATTGCGCGCACCGGCCTGCAGTGGTTGATGCCGCTGCCGCTTGCTGCTGCCATGCTCTGGCTGGCGCCGATCTCCCACAACACCAATGGCCTGATCGGCGACTGGTATGGGCTGGCCTATTACGGGGTCCTGCTGCTCTACGGCGCGTTTCTCTTCGGATCGCCAGCGGTGTTGGCCGCGCTCAACCGCCAGCGTTTTCTGTCGCTCGCCATCGGCATCGCGGCTTATGCCCTTTTCTACGTCGTCTTCGTCGACGGCGCCGTCCGTCCGGTCATTCGGCCGGAAGACCGGCCGGCCTATGCGCTGCTGTCGGCGGTCAACACGATGGCCTGGCTGTTCGCGATCCTGGGCTTTGCCAACCGATACCTGACGCGGCGGCCGGCGTTCCTCGCGGAAGCCAGCGAAGCCGTCTACCCATTCTACATGCTGCATCAGACGGTGACGGTGATTGCGGTCTACTGGTTGCTTGAAGTCGGCGTCCCGCCGGTCGTCGGATTCATCCTGGCCGCGCTGGCGACGTTCCTCGGCACGACCGCGATCTACATCTGCGTCGTGCGCCCGTTGTGGTTCATCCGGCCGCTTTTCGGATTGAAGGCGACATACAGCAGCAGCGTCCGGCCGTCCGCGCGCTTGATCTCGCGCTCGCGGCGCATGCCGAATTTTTCCAGCGAGCGCTGACCCGCTGTATTGTCCGGCCGGGTGATCGCCACCACGCGATCGAGGCCCACGACATCGAAGGCAAAGGCAAGGGCGGCGCGGCCGAGTTCCGACCCGTAGCCCTTGCCCTGCGAGTCGGGCGTGAAGGCGCCGCGCAGCGCCACGCCGTAGTCGCCCTCATGGATGCGCAGGCCACCTAGGCCGACCAGCCGTCGGCTCGCGCGCTCACTCGCCGTCCAGCTGCCGAAGCCCAAGGCCCGCCATTCGGCCTCGTAGTCCGCCACCAGGGCATCGCTGTCGGCGCGCGACAGGGGGCCGTGCTTCAGAAGACTCATCATCCGCGCATCGGCATGCAGAACGGCGAGCCGGTCGGCGTCGGCCCAGGTGATCGGCCGCAGGTCGAGTCGCTCGGTGACGATATGGTAACGGTTCAAGACGAGTCCTTGCCGGTGCCGCCGGCCAACCTATAGAGTCGACCGCAGGGCGGCCCGCAAGGAGGATCACATGGCAACCGACATCGTCATCGCGAGCGCAGCGCGCACGCCCATCGGCTCGTTCAATGGCGCGTTCGGCGCCGTCCCGGCCCACGACCTCGGCAAGGCCGCGATCAAGGGTGCGCTCGAGCGCGCCAAGGTGAAGCCCGAGGAAGTCGACGAAGTGATCCTGGGCCAGATCCTGTCCGCCGCGCAGGGCCAGAACCCGGCCCGTCAGGCCGCGGTCAATTCCGGCATTCCGGTCGAGAAGACAGCGCTTGGCATCAACCAGCTCTGCGGCTCCGGCCTGCGCGCCGTCGCCTTCGGCTGGCAGGCGATCCGCAACGGCGATGCCTCGATCATGGTGGTCGGCGGCCAGGAGAGCATGAGCCAGGCGCCGCACGCCGCGTACATGCGCGAAGGCACCAAGATGGGCGAGCTCAAGATGACCGACACCATGCTCAAGGACGGTCTGTGGGACGCCTTCCACGGCTATCCCATGGGCAACACCGCCGAGAACGTGGCGCAGAAGTACCAGATCACCCGCGCCGAGCAGGATGCCTTCGCCGCCTCGTCGCAGAACAAGGCCGAGGCGGCGCAGAAGTCGGGGCGCTTCAAGGACGAGATCGTCCCGGTCACGGTGAAGACCCGCAAGGGCGACGTCGTGGTCGACACCGACGAGTTCCCGCGCCACGGCACCACAATCGAGACGCTGGGCAAGCTGCGCCCCGCCTTCGCCAAGGACGGCTCGGTCACCGCCGGCAACGCCTCGGGCATCAATGATGGCGCGGCCGCTTTGGTGCTGATGAGCGCCGACGAGGCCAGGAAGCGCGGCATCAAGCCGTTGGCTAGGATCGTCTCGTGGGCAACCACCGGCGTCGATCCGGCGATCATGGGCATCGGCCCGGTGACCGCCTCGCAGGCGGCGCTGAAGAAGGCGGGCTGGACCGTCAAGGATCTCGACCTGGTCGAGGCCAACGAGGCCTTCGCCGCCCAGGCTGTCGCGGTCGGCAAGCAGCTCGGCCTCGATCCCGACAAGCTCAACGTCAATGGCGGCGCCATCGCGCTCGGCCATCCGATCGGCGCCTCGGGCGCGCGCGTGCTGACCACGCTGCTCTACGAGATGCAGAAGCGCGACTCAAAGAAGGGCTTGGCCACGCTTTGCATCGGCGGCGGCATGGGCATCGCCATGTGCGTACAGCGCGACTGATCGCTGGGCGCGCTCATACTCTTTTGGACCGCGAGCCTCCGGCTCGCCTCATGACCATGAGCGCGCTGGAAGCGCGCGGTCCGGAAGAGCAGCTCTAAAGATCGAGGTCGCTCAGGCCCGGATGATCGGTGGGCCTGGGCCCGGGTGCCGGCCAGTGGAACTTGCGCTCGCCGGCGGCGATCGGCCGGTCGTTGATCGAAGCGATGCGCCGTCGCATCAGGCCACGCTCGTCGAATTCCCAGTTCTCGTTGCCGTATGACCGGAACCAGTTGCCCGAATCGTCGTGCCATTCGTAGGCGAAGCGCACGGCGATGCGGTCGGCGCCGCAGGTCCATAGCTCCTTGATCAGGCGATAATCGAGTTCCCGGGCCCATTTGCGGGCGAGGAACGCCTTGATCGCCTCGCGCCCCTGGAAGAACTCCGAGCGGTTGCGCCACACGCTGTCCGCCGTGTAGGCCAGCGACACCCGCTCCGGATCGCGGCTGTTCCAGGCATCCTCGGCGGCGCGTGCTTTCTGCGCGGCCGTCTCGGGCGCGAAGGGTGGTAGCGGCGGGCGGGGCTCGTCACTCACGGGTGACACGGGGCGGTTCACTCATTTCCATGATGTGCTGACCCTTGCGCACGATGCGCCGCCCATCGCGCGGGGAAATCTCGAGAATCTCCGCACTGCCAGAGTCCTTGTGCTCGATCTGGAAAAAGCGCGTCTGGCCAGGGTCGACGGTGATGATGACCTCGCTGCTCGTTTGCGTGCCAAAGGCCCTGAGGTCGTACAGCCGGGGCTGCAGGTCGAAGCGCATCCAGGTGAGGCTGGCGAGGCCGCCGACCGGCCGCCGGCCGATGGTCATGTTGATCGGCGGCGTGCCCTCTGGCGCGGCATCGCGCACGATATAAAGCGCGGCGTCACCCGGCTTCGGCTGCGGGAAATTCGGGCCCCACGTTTCCTCCCAGGGCGATGTGAACGGCGCCGGCGATGAGCAGGCAGCGAGCGAAAGCACCAATGCGACAACAGCGACGAACGTCTTCATGCAACGACCTCCGCGGGCAGCGTCGGCCGGTTGGGCTTGAGGGTCAAGGTGTCAGACGCAGGCGGGCTCGGGCAGGGCCTGCAGCCGCGCCAGCGGCGACAGCACGATCACCAGGGTGGAAAGCGCGAAGGCTGCCGCGACCAACAGCAAGGCGGCGTGCAATCCGGCGTGGGCCGCCATGAAGCCGCCGGCCAGCGCGCCCAGCGGTCTGACACCGTAGATCGCGGTCTGCAAGGTGGCATTGACCCGGCCCATCAACGGCGTCGGCGTCACCAGCTGGCGCACCGTGATCTGGCAGATCAGCCACAGCATCGGGCCGAAGCCCACCAGGAAATGGCCGGCGGCAGCGCAGGCAAAGCCGCTCACCGAGGGGTCGGCCGAGGCAGCCACGAGGAACAGGCCGGCGGCAATCACCGACACGACGGGCCCGAAGATCAGGGTGGCGAACGGCGGCAGGCGCCGCGCCGAGACCGGCGCCACCAGCGCGCCCAGGATCAGGCCGGCGCCATAGGCCGACTGGGCAAGGCCCATGTGCGCCGGATCGAGGCCGAGCGGACCCAGCGCCAGCGGTGCCCAGATCGCGAGCAAGGCGAAGAAGGCGAAGTTCCAGCAGATGGCGCAGAGGCTGATGCCGCGCAGCAGCTCGTGGCGCACCACGAAGCGCCCCCCGGCCTGGATGGAGGCGACGAACGACGGCCTTTGTGCATCCGTTGTGGGGGCGGGCGCCTTGGGCAGAGCAAGAATGCAGGCCAGCGCCAGCGCAGCGCCCAGGGCGGCAAGCGCATAACCCCAGGTCGGCGACAGAAGCTGGGCGAGCAGGCCGGCGACGAAAGGCGCGGCGAGGCTGACGACGGCGCGCGCCAGTTCCAGTCGCGCGTTGGAGCGCGACAGGTCGTCCGGTGGCACCAGGCTGGGCAGCAGCGAGACCGACGTCAGCACATAGACCACGGTGCCCGAGGCGCCGACGAAGGCGGCAACGCCGAGCAAGGTGGCGATTCCGGCGGCGGCCGCCGCCACGGCGACGATCGACGCCAGCAAGCCAAGACCCAGCCCCACGATCAGCAGGGTGCGGCGCGGCATGCGATCGATCCAAGCACCGGCCGGCAGCGAGATCAGCAGCCAGGCTGCACTTTGTGCGGCGACCAGCAGGCCGAGCACGTCAGGTCCCGCGCCCAGAACCAGGGTCGCGGTCAGCGGCAGGGTTGCGAGCGCCAGTTGGTCGGCGGCGTGGGTTCCGGCGGCAGCGCCGAACAGGGCGGTGAAGGGCTTCATGGTTGCCGTTCTATGACCGGCGTCGGGCTCACCGTTATCCGCCGCCGCCCACCAATTCGTCTCTCTTGCCCGCGACCCCGCAGAACCGGCTAGAGTATGTCGGCGTAACGTAAGGGAGGAAAAAATGGCGGGACGTGTTGCAGTCGTGACGGGCGGAACGCGCGGCATCGGCGCCGCTGTTTCGCGCATGCTGAAGGACAAAGGCTACAAGGTGGCGGCCACCTACGCCGGCAACGATGACGCGGCGAAGAAGTTCAAGGCGGAGACCGGCATCGCCGTCTACAAGTTCGACGTCGGCGATTTCGCCGCCTGTCAAACGGTCATCTCCCAGATCGAGAACGATCTCGGTCCGATCGAAGTGCTGGTGAACAACGCCGGCATCACCCGTGATTCGACCATGCGCAAGCTGACGCGCGACATGTGGGACTCCGTGATCGACACCAATCTCGGCTCCTGCTTCAACATGTCCAAGGCGGTGTGGGAGGGCATGAACGAGCGCGGCTTCGGCCGTATCGTCAATATCGGTTCGATCAACGGCCAGGGCGGCCAGTACGGCCAGGTCAACTACGCCGCCGCCAAGTCGGGCATTCACGGCTTCACCAAGGCACTGGCCCAGGAAGGCGCGTCCAAGGGCATCACCGTGAACGCCATCGCGCCCGGCTACACCGAGACCGATATGGTCTCGGCGGTGCCGCCCCACGTGCTGGAGAAGATCGTCGCCAAGATCCCGGTCGGCCGGCTCGGCAAGGCCGATGAAATCGCCCGCGGCGTGATGTTCCTGATCGCCGACGATGCCGGTTTCATCACCGGCTCGACGCTGTCGATCAATGGCGGCCAGCATATGTACTAAGGGCTCGGATGCGCCATGATGAGGGCCGGCCCTGCGCCGGCCCTTGTCGTTTGCAGGAGAGACCATGGCCAAGCTGATCGAATACAAGGACATGAGCCCGCGCGCGAAGGCCGTCGTCGAGGGCATCGCCCAGGCCCGCGGCATCGATCCCGCCGACATCAACAATGTCTGGAAGGCCCTGGCGCGCCATTCGTCGGTGATGGAGCGTTTCGCGGCGGAGATGAAGGCAGTCTTCGCCCCGGGCAAGCTCGCCCCCTCCGGCGCTTCGCGCCACCTCCCCCACGAAGTGGGGGAGGCCGGGAGGGGGAATCTCGCGGTCAGCATCGCCAATCAGTGCGACTATTGCACGGCCTCGCACGGCGCCATGGCGCGCCGCAAGGGCATGACCGAGGAGATGTACAAGGAGTTCAGGGCCGTGGTGCTGGCGGCGCAGAAGGGCAACAAGATCGCCACCGGCTATCGCGTGCCCGTCGACGCCGCGTTCGAGGAGAAGTGACCGTGAACGAGCTGAAATCCCCGACCTGGGATGCCAATCTCTACCTCAAGTTCGTCGATCATCGCCTGAGGCCCGCGCTCGATCTCATGGGCCGGCTTGATCCCGCCAACGGCGGTCGGCCGGGCCACGCGATCTACGATCTCGGCTGCGGCGCCGGCAACATCACGCGCATCCTGGCCGAGCGTTTTGCCAAGGCGCCGGTCGTCGGCATCGATTCGTCCGACGAGATGCTGGCCAAGGCGCGCGCCCAGATCGGCGACGAGCGCGTGACCTTCAGCAAGGGCGATCTCGCCCACTTCAAGCCCGGCCTGCCGCCGTCGATCCTCTACAGCAACGCCGCCTATCAGTGGGTCGAAAACCACATCGACTATTTTCCCGGCCTGCTGAAACTTCTGCCGTCGGGCGGCCAGCTTGCGATCCAGATGCCGCGCAACCATGAGGCACCGTCGCATGCGCTGATGAAGAAGGCTGCCGAGGCGGGCCCGTGGCGCGACAAGCTCGCCAAGGTCGGCGGCATCCGCTCGGTGTACGAGCCCGCACGCTACTACGACGTGCTGAAGCCCTCGTGCTCGGACCTCGAAGTCTGGGAATCGATTTACCAGCAGCCGCTCACTGGCAAGGATCCGGTGGCGCAATACACCGCGGGCACTGGCCTCAGGCCGTACATGGAAGTGCTGGACGAGCAGGAGCGCACCGGCTTTTACGATACCTACGCTGGGCTGCTGGCCGAGGCCTATCCGATGCGCGCCGACGGCATCACGCTCTTTCCCTTCCGCCGCCTGTTCATCGTGGCCCGGCGCGCATGATCCGTCGCCGCCTGCTCGCCGTCGCGCTGCTGCTCGGCGCCTTTCGGGCCGAGGCCTGCCTTGCGGCGCCGCAGAGCATGGTGGCGGCGGCCAATCCACTGGCGGTCGAGGCTGGATTGGATGTCCTGCGGCGTGGTGGATCGGCGGTCGATGCCGCGATCGCCGTGCAGATAGTGCTGGGCGTCGTCGAGCCGCAGGCTTCGGGCATCGGCGGCGGCGGCTTCCTGCTGCACTACGACGCCGCCTCGGGTGCCACCGCCGTTTACGACGGCCGCGAGTCAGCGCCGGCCGGCGCCACGCCCGCGATGTTCCTCGACCGCGACGGCAAGCCGCTCGGCTTTCGCGACGCCGTAGCCTCGGGCATCTCCGTCGGCGTGCCGGGCGTGCTCGCCATGCTGGAGCTTGCCCACAAGGAACACGGCAAGCTTGCCTGGCGTGATCTGTTCCAGCCGGCCATCGCCCTGGCGCGCGACGGCTTTGCCGTACCACCGCGGCTCGCCGCGTGGTTGGAAAGGGCGCCGTCATTGCGTGACGATCCGGACATACGCGCCACGTACTTCAATGCCGACGGTTCGCCGAAGAAACGCGGCGAGCGAGTGGCCAATCCCGCCCTGGCCGAGGCGATGCATCTGATCGCCGATCAGGGCGTGCAGGTGTTCTATCAAGGCGCCATCGCGGTGGAGATGGTGAAGCGCGTGCGCAACCACGTGCGGCCCGGTTCGCTGTCGCTGGCCGATCTCGCCGATTACCGCCCCATCAAGCGCGAAGCGCTGTGTGGCCCTTACCGGATCTGGGTCGTCTGCGGCATGCCGCCGCCTTCGTCAGGCGGCATCGCCATCCTGCAGGTGCTGGGGTTGATCGAGCCTTTCGACGTCTGGCGCGATCCGCCCGACAGCCTGCGCGTGCTGCATCTCGTCGCCGAGGCGAGCCGATTGGCGTTCGCCGACCGCGATCGTTATGTCGCCGAGCCCGACCGCAGCATGGGCGTCGTCGGTCCCGGTGTTCCGCCCGGCTACATCGAACGCGGCACCAGTCACATCAGCATCGTCGATCGCTGGGGCAATGCGGTGAGCTTCACCACCACCATCGAGGCGCCGTTCGGCGCCCAGATCATGGTGCGCGGCTTCCTGCTGAACAACGAGCTCACCGATTTCTCGCGGCGGCCCGAAAGCGACGGGCGATTGGTCGCCAACCGGGTCGAAGCCGGCAAGCGGCCGCGTTCGTCGATGTCGCCCACCCTGATCTTCGACAGTGACCACAAGCTAGTCGCTGCGCTGGGCTCGGCGGGCGGCGCGCGCATCATCGGCGACACGCTGCAGACCATCGTCGGCGTGCTCGACTGGAAGCTCTCGATGCAGGACGCCATCGCCCTGCCGCGCATCGCCAATCTCAACGGCCCGACCGAGCTCGAGGAAGGGACGTCCGCGATGGCCCGCGCCGACGGCTTGCGCGCGCTGGGCCATCAAGTACAAGTCCGCGCGCATGACGGTGGTTTGACCGGCGTGCGCCGGATAGAAGACGGTTGGGAAGGCGGCGCCGATCCGCGGCGCGACGGCGTCGCCAAGGGAGAATAGAGTGGCTCAGAAGAAACTGCCGAGCGTTCTGTTGCGCGCCGGCGAGGATCGCCGCGTCCGCGCCGGCCATCCCTGGGTCTTCTCCAACGAGATCCTGATGGATGCCGAGACCAAGGCGCTGCCGGCGGGCTCGCTCGCAAACCTGCGCGCACCGAGCGGCGAGGCGTTGGGGCTTGTCACCTTCAATCCGCATTCGCTGATTGCCGCCCGCGTGCTGTCGTCCAATCCCGAGACGGTCGTCGATGCACTGTTCTTCGGACGACGCCTGGCGCAGGCGGCGGCGCTGCGCGACCGCCTGGTCGGCGTTCCCTACTATCGCCTGATCCATGCCGAGGCCGACGGCCTGCCGGGCACGATCATCGACCGCTTCGGCGAGGCGCTGGTGGTTCAGGTCAACACCGCCGGCATGGAGCTTCTGACGCCGGTCCTGCTCGAAGCGCTGGAGGCCGAGCTGTCGCCCAAGACGATCGTGCTCAAGAACGATTCGCCGGTGCGCGAGCTCGAAGGCCTCAAGCGCGAGACCGTGGTCGTCAAGGGCGACGCCTCGGGTGCCATCGAGCTGGTCGAAAACGGCGCCCGCTTCGTGGCCGACCTGTCGGTCGGCCAGAAGACGGGCTGGTTCTACGACCAGCGCGACAATCGCCGCT
>WNFD01002306.1_pt1 | contig 19206 bp, 13 predicted proteins | sample 5400491 | NCBI WGS metagenome assembly WNFD01 (sample SAMN13153343, study PRJNA577476) | soil metagenome | isolation source: 120 cm saprolite under Douglas fir tree site 2 hole 2 replicate 2 | place: USA:California | collected 2015-04-18 | reverse complement strand
GTTGATCTCGTCAACGGCAGCTCGGTCGTTTGGGGCAGCTCAGTCGCTTGGGGTGCTTCAGTGGTGTGGGGCACCTCTGTCGTCTGGGGTACTAACACGGCTGGCCAGTCCGTTGTGTGGGGCAGCTCCGTGGTATGGGGCAGCAGTACGACCAGCGGCTTCAGCGTCATTTGGGGCACCAGCGTGGTTTGGGGAACGAAAACCAACTCTAACGCCATGATGATCGCGATCGGTGGCGACAAGTAGAGTCAACACGGAGCAGGTCAGCCTGTCGACGGCCTTCAGCGTGGTATGGGGACCGAGCACCTGTAGTAGCTCGGCGACGAGTGGTCGCTGCTGAACGGGAACAGCGCCTTTTCTGACGCTGGCGACGACGAAAACTAACCGTGTGAACTGACAAGAAAAGAGAGGAGACTGATCGTGAGCCACAACACACGGAGAATTGAAGCCTACATCGGCGCCATGGTTCTGGCGGCAGTCCTCAGCACGGGTTATGCAACATGGGCAAGCCACGCGATGCATCCATACTACGCGCTGGCAATATTGGCAGTCGCTGCCGCGACGTCGCGGATGAAGGTTAAGCTGCCCGGGGTCAACGGAAACATGTCGGTCAACATGCCGTTCCTGCTGCTGGCGGTTGTGAATCTAAGTGCGGCGGAGGCGGCGGCAATTGCATGGGTCTCTACGATGCTGCAAACCTGGCCCAGGCGCGACGCCAAGTTCAAGCCGCAGCAGATGGTATTCAATGTGAGCATGATGGCCTTCGCAACCAGCGTAGCGAGCTTGATATGGCACGCGGGCTGGATGGGGAGGACGGCATGGGCCTCCGAACCACTGATGATCGCTTCGGCAACTGCCACTTTCTTTCTGGGCCAAACTGCACCCGTCGCGGGCATTATCAAACTGACCGAGGGAGCAGCAGTGCGGCGAATCTGGATGAGCCTGGCGCAACTGTCATTCCCCTACTATGTAGTCAGTGCGGGCATGACCTCGATGGTGAGCAGTTTGAGCCATCACGCCGGGTGGCAGCTAGCTCTAGCAGTTTTCCCAGTGATGTATGGGATCCACCGTTCCTACAAACTCTATTTCGAAAGCAGAGCCGAATCTGCCCCAAGCTTGCGGGTAAAGGCTGCACGTGCGGGCGCCTAGAGCCTTGCCGGAGAGAGCGCGTTCCGAGCATCAGGACCCAGGACGGCAAACGAACTTGTAGTTGTAGCGGTATGCGGGTCTAATCTGAATACCACGTCATTTCTTCTCTTCTTCATCCATGCTGATTTCCTTCGTCCAAACTGAGCACGGCGTTTGCCGTGTTAGAATCTGGCGTTTCTCTGTTCCGACGCGACGAAGTTCAGGCCGCGTAGATATTCCGAATATTGCCAGACTCGCGCATGAACTCCATGACAAGCACCTTCTGCGCAAGCATGGCCGAAACTCTTAATACGGACAGGTCAAGACGCAATGAATCTAGCTCTGCTGGTGTCGAGTTCGTCTACGCTGGTGCATCTTTCACCCGTCGATCTTGTCATCATTGTTTTCTATTTCGCCCTCGTGTTGGCCATCGGCCTGTATCTCAAAGGGCGCGCCAATAGCAGTGAGGATTTCTTCCTGGCCGGCAGGGAGATGACTGCCTGGATTGCCGGTCTGAGTTTCCTCTCGGCAAATCTTGGATCGTTGGAGTTGATGGGATGGGCGGCGTCAGCCTACCAGTACGGAATCCTGGCGGCGCACTGGTACTGGATCGGGGCAATTCCGGCAATGCTGTTTCTGGGCCTCGTGATGATGCCCTTCTACTACATTTCGAAGACGCACTCCGTGCCCGGTTATCTGAAACTGCGCTTCGGAGAACCAAGCCGCACCCTCTCTTCCATTTCGTTTGCCTTCATGACCGTGTTGATGAGCGGCATCAACATGTATTCCATGGCGCTGGTCATGAAAGTGATTCTGGGCTGGAACATCCACACCAGCATTTGGATTTCCTCGATTACAGTGGCAATCTACGTAGCGCTGGGCGGGTTGCGCTCGGCGATTTTCAATGAGGTGCTGCAGTTCATTCTGATTTGGGCAGGTGCTTTGCTGATCCCCATCCTCGGACTGATCGAAGCCGGAGGGGTGGCGGGACTGCGCGCCCGGGTGACTGCGAATGCGGGCGAAGCCTACACGCACTTGTGGGGCACAATGGGATCATTCGACGCCAACCCTATGGGGATTCACTGGACGGGAATCGTGTTCGGGCTGGGGGCGGTAATTTCGTTCGGCTACTGGACCACGGATTTTCTCGTCGTGCAGCGCGTGCTGGCGGCGCAGAATCTCCGCGCGGCGAAGATGGCTCCGATTATAGGCGCAGCGTTCAAGATGATGGTGCCGTTCATCGTGATCTTGCCGGGCCTTCTGGGATGGGCTGTGCTACCGTTTCATCTGATGGGCGAGAGCGCTGCCGTGGCCACCGGAGGCCATAGTTATAACGAAGTGCTTCCCCTGATGCTGGCGCGGTACTGCGGTCCTGGACTGCTGGGATTGGGCGTAACCGCACTCATTGCGGGATTCATGTCTGGCATGGCGGGAAACGTAAGTGCGTTTGCGACGGTGTGGACTTACGATATATACGGAGCGCTGCTTCACAAGAATGCGACCGACAAAGAGTACGTCACGATGGGACGCCGGTGCACGATTGTCGGCGTGCTCATCAGCATCGGAACGGCGTATCTGGTAATGCAGTTTGCCAGCATCATGGACTACGTGCAGGCGCTGTTCAGCTTTTTCATCGCGCCATTATTCGGGACGGTGATCCTGGGAATGCTGTGGCCGCGTGCGACCAAGGCTGGCGGATTTTGGGGGCTTCTCGCTGGCACGCTTTCCTCGATCGGCATGTGGACATGGGCGAAAGTGGATCCCTCGGCACTGCGGTATGTGGCGCTTTCTCCTCGCGCCAGCGACATGGCGGCCAACATGTACCGCGCACTATGGTCATGGATCGTGTGCGTGCTGGTGACGGTAGTGGTTAGCCTGCTGACGAAACCCCAACCGCTGGAGGAATTGAAAGGGCTGGTCTATGGCGCTACGGAAATCCCGAAGGAAGACCAGGTCTCCATTTTCCACCGGCCGGTTTTCTGGGCAGTGATTGTGGCAATGGTCTTTGTGATTCTTCAAATCATTTTCTGGTAAGGGCGGATGGCATGAAGGCAGGACTTTCGATTTCAATATGGTTTTTTATCGGCCTCTCTCTGCTGGTAAATGGCGTGATTATTTTCGGCGCCGGAGTGTATGAATTGATTCAACCGCCTCCGCCGGAAGCGAGAGTCGTGCTTTATCAACTCCACGCCAGCGTGTGGTGGGGAGCGCTGCTGGCGCTGCTCGGTGCCTTTTACTGCTGGCATTTTGCGCCGCAAAGAGAGGGCGAAGCGAGCAGACCTGGTATGTAAGGTTCGGTCGGGAGAACTTATGTCTCACAAGAAAATGACGATGGGCCTCATCATCGGGAACCGCGGTTTCTTTCCCGACCAGTTGGCGAAGTCTGGACGTGAAGAGATGATGCGCGTGCTGGCGCAGGCCGGCATGGATTGCGTGGTGCTGGGCCCGGAAGAGAGTAAGCACGGTGCTGTAGAAACTCACGAAGAGGCCCGGCGTTGTGCGGCATTGTTTCAAAAGAACAGCGAGCGGATTGATGGAGTGATCGTTTCGCTGCCAAACTTTGGCGATGAGCGGGCGATCGCAGACACATTACGGATGGCGAGATTAAACGTCCCTGTACTGGTGCAGGCGACGCCAGACAGCACAGCTAAGATGACTATCGCTTTCCGGCGCGACAGCTTTTGCGGAAAGATGTCGGCCTGCAACAACCTGAGACAGTACGGGATTCCTTATTCATTAACCCAGTTGCACACAGTGAGTCCGGACTCGGAGGAGTTCCAGAAAGATCTCGCATGGTTCGCAGCGGTTTGCCGCGTAGCCAACGGAATGCGCAACCTGCGCGTCGGCAGCATTGGCGCGCGTCCTGCCGCGTTTAACACGGTTCGCTATAGCGAGAAGCTTCTGGAGGCGAACGGGATCTCGACGGAAACAATCGACCTGTCGGAGATTCTGGGGCGTATCGCGCGGCTTAAGGATGATCACTCTGGAGTGCAGGGAAAGCTGGCGGAAATCCGCAAGTACGTGACCACCGGCGGAGTTCCCGAGGCGGCGCTTATCAAGATGGCGAAGCTGGGCTACGTAATCGATGACTGGATGAAATCGACTGCCGTGACCGTGAGTGCAGTGCAGTGCTGGACCGCCATGGAAGAGTTCTTCGGAGTTGTCCCGTGCACCGTCATGAGCATGATGAGCAACAACCTGCTGCCCGCCGCCTGCGAAGTGGACGTATGCGGGACGCTCAGCATGCATGCTCTGGCTCTGGCCTCAGAGACGCCAAGCGCGTTGCTCGACTGGAACAACAACTACGGCGACGATCCCAACAAAGCGGTCTGCTTCCATTGCAGCAACCTGCCCAAGCACTTCTTCCAGGATTTCCGCATGGATTTTCAGGAGATCATTGCGGGAACGGTGGGCAAGGAGAACACATTCGGTACGGTAGTGGGTAAGGTGAAAGCCGGGGCGATGAGCTTTGCTCGCTTTTCGACCGATGACGCTGCCGGCGCGATGCGGGGCTACGTGGGCGAGGGCGCATTCACCAATGATGCCTTGAACACGTTTGGAGGCGCCGGGGTGGTGGAGATTCCAGCGCTGCAAAAGCTGCTGCACTACATCTGCGAGAACGGATTTGAACACCACGTGGCGGCAAACTTCTCCACTACTGCGGGTGCTGTGCACGAAGCAGCGGTGCGATACTTAGGATGGCAGATGTACTGGCACGGCAATTGAGAGGTTCGCAAAAGTCGGGTTGCTGCGGATCCAGTTCTCACTGAAACTGATTTACTGACCACGTTGCTGGCGCGGTCTTTTGTCCTGGGGAGAGATGGCACGCCAGTGCCATTTGCAAAGACCCACTGCTGCGCTAAGATTCTCCTCGAGCAGCACTTGGGGGAGGGCTGATCAACAGGCGTCCCATGACTCCATGAGTCTGGGACGTTTTGTTTTGTGCTCTTGTTTCGCGAGCGCGTGCGGCTCCGTATGCGCTTTGTTAATTATTAGCCGGGGTGATCAATTCCGCGCCCAAGTTCGCCAGACTGACATCTTCGGTCGACGATAATCCGCTGACCGCGACAGCGCCCGCCACCTCGCCATTTTTCCAGACCGGAATACCGCCGCCCCAACCAAGGAACCTGGAATCGCCGTAGTAGGCGATATCGTGGCCTTTCTCAGGATGCCTGACTTTTTCTCCGATCTCCTGAGTCGCCTTGCGCGCCCGCGCGGCAGTCCACGCCTTATTCATGGCGATACGGATGGAAGAGACGGGGGCGCCATCCATCCGGGCAAAGCAGATGAGTTCGCCGTGTGAATCGGCGACGGCGACCACCACAGCCTTCTGTACCTGCAAAGCCTTTCCAACGATGAGGTCGATCACCCGCTTTGCCTCAGAGTAGTCAATTTCTGGGATGGTTCTCATAGGCCGGAAGAATAGCAGAAGCCACAGGAAGAGATTGGGAGTAGATCAGAGGGGCAGTCCGTCTCTGACTGACGGCTTTGAAAATCTGAAGAAGTCCGGGCCCGCACGGCTGCGCGGGCCGGACCTGAAGTGTCCTCCTTGCGTTCAGAAAGCAAGCTTCAATCCAAACTGAATGAGCCGAGGAAGATTGACGGTATTGGTCACAACGCCAAAGTTCTTATTGTTGTCCGAGCAACAGGTTCCATTCGGCGGTCCGAATTGAGGATGGTTGAAGAGGTTGAAGAATTCCGTCCGGAATTCAATATTCACTCTCTCGGTGATGGAGGTCCTTTTGAACACCGCGAAGTCGAAGTTGACCACACCCTGCTGTCGTAGTAAGGCATCGACCCGCGGCTCATTGCCAAAGCTATACCCCGTAGCGTGAGAGAAGCAACTGGTGTTGAACCACCCCGTAAGCCTTGACACGGCACTGCCGGACGTCGATTTACTGCAACCAGCCACAAAATTAGGTCTGAGCGTACCGGTTCCCAGACTCAGAGCGGTCAGCGAATTGCCCTTCCCATCGCTTATCTTCACGGGGAAGCCGCGCTGAAGAGTAGTAACGCCATCCAAACCCCAGCCAGAAACCAGCTTGTCCGAAGCACCGCTCATGCCGGAGGCGTACTTCTTGCCACGTCCAAAAGGAAGATCGAGCACGTAACTGATGACGAGTCGTTGCGAAATATCCTGTGACGAGAGCGAGCGCTCTCCTTTTAGATTGTTCCAGTCTTGTACACTTCCAACTCCGCCTGTGGTACCGCCCTCCAGCCAGGAGGTAAGAGTGTCCGTGTTGGACATCAGCTTGGCATTCGTGTACGCCACAAGCATGGTGCCACCACTCTGGAACCTTCGCGTGACGGTCGCCTGCAGAGCGTTGTAATTGCTGCTGCAACAGCCAAAGCCGTTGAGGTTCAGTCCCGAATATTGGGGAAATGGCCGGTCGAGTTGACCTTGGACCAAGCTGCCCTGCCCTAAACCGCCCGGAAGATTCTGACTGAAAGGATAGGTTCCGACTGGCTGGGCGATGGTTACGGGCTGACCTGCGGCCGCCTGCTGTTGAGCTTGAGCGATGAAACTATCGGCTATCTGGTTAATGTTGGTGTTGAATTGCTCCAGATGCACTCCATGCGATCCGGCGTAGGCCACATCGGCGAAGAATTTTCCCGGCAGTTCACGCTGGATGTCAAAGTTGTATTGCTGCAGATATCCGTACTTCTGGACGGTATAGCCGGTTGCCGAAAAGTTGTTTTGCGTCAAAATGTATTGCGAGACGTTCGGCTGAGGGTTGCGCCCCGGAACTCCAACCAGGCTGCTCGCACCGCCCTGATTGAACGGTCCTTGCCCGGTACAAGTAAAATTGGCAGCGCCAGGCGCACTTAATGTGCAGGTGTTCTGGTTCAATGTCGCGCTCGGTGTCAGCCCTTTATCGTTGCTAGCGTAGAACGGCGACGTCGCGCTGCTGACGGGATCGACATAAGGATTCGTCCCGAACGATACGTAGTTCGGAATGAAAAATATCCCGTACCCGCCACGAATTACCGTCTTCGAATCGAGGGCGTAGGCGAATCCAAGTCGAGGCAGGACTTCCTTGTAGGAGAGCGGAAGATTGTTGCGGCTGTGGTTGACCCCCGTCTTGACCAGGAATAGGTCGCCTGGGCAGGGACTTCCAGCTACTCCGCTGCATCCGGTTACTGAGGCATTGGTCGCGGTCGGGTTGAAGTAAGTCATCCTGTCGAAGCGTTCCGACCACGGACCTTGCAGTTCGTAACGCACGCCTAAGTTCAAAGTCAGCTTGCTGGTGGCGTGCCAGGTATCGCCAAAGAACAGGGCACGATAGGTCTGCTTTCCCGAAACCGGCCCGGAAATGACCAGCGATCCGGTGGTCTGGTTGCCAAAGGCCGCGCCTGCCCCCAAGCCATAACCGAGCAGGAAGTCGGCGAAGTCGACTCCGCCCGTGGCGCCGGCGAAATTGCGCGCGAAGCTCTGGGTCCAAGAACCATTAAACGAGATTAGTCCGCCACCAGTGTTGGTTTGGAGATAATTGTCATAGCCCTCTTCGAGCTGACCTCCAAAGGCAAAAGTATGGCGACCTCGAATCATCGTAACTTGCGGCGAAATATTGAACTGCGTGTTGTGGTCGGCGATTGCGCTCTGCCCCTGGCTGCAGGTAACTGTGGGATCGCTGATGGCGAAGCAAGGGGTTAACGGCGTGCGCTCCGAGTTCGGCACAGCACCGTTGTAGGATGCTGGCCAGCCCTCCTTTGTTACGTCGAACGCCGAATTGATCGGTGTCCGCAAGTACTGGAACCGGCTGATACTGGCATTAATATTTGCAATAGTGTTGGGAGTGATCTGGTAGTTGTAGCCGATAGCCAGACTCTTGCTTTTGCTGTTTTCAGCGCAGCGGTCCTTGCAAAGTCCGGTGCCGAACGGATCCTGCGCGAGACTCAACAACTTCCAGAACGTGAACCTTCCGAACAACGTGCTCTTGCTGTTGATCGTCTGGTCTACCCGTGCCACATATTCGTCGATGTTGCCACCTGTGCTGGTAGCCTTGACGAAATTGTCAACCCCGGATGTAGTGTTTGGAAGTGGAAGATAGTTGAGCAGAAACACTGCGGTCGGATTGAGGCGAGCCGTCGGAATGACATTGCCGGGGAACGCCGTTCGGAGGCAAGCTTTCGTGGGGTCATTGCAAGGAGAGGTGGAAGGATCAACTGATAGGGGATCGTAGATTATCGGGGCAGCAGAGAAATTGCCGGTTCTTTCAGCGGCTGTCGGAACGTTGGTTGAGAAAACCGTGCCCGACCGCAGCCGGAACGCTTCCCAGCTGAAGAAAGCAAAAGTCTTGTCCTTGATAGCGGCTCCACCGATGGTGACACCATATTGATTCTGCGTGAAAGGTGGCGGTGAGTTCGACTTGCCGCTTGAAAGCTCTAGATTCTTGTTGAAAAATTCGTTGGAATTGAAAACCTTATTGCGCAGGTATTCATACGCGGAGCCGTGCCAGGTGTTGGTTCCCGACTTGGTGCTCAGGTTGATCACGCCGCCGGCGAACTTGCCCCACTCTGGGCCCAGATTGTTGTACTGGACCTTGAACTCGGCGATCGAGTCTTGAGTCGGTACCTCAAGGGGCAAGTTGATGTAGCCGATGTTCAGGGGTTGACCATCGAGGTACTCCGCTGCTTCGTTGGCGAAGGCTCCGCCGATCTGGTAGTTGGCGAAATCGAAGGGGTTCTTGCCCACAACCGTACCCGTTGTGTTGCCTTGCGGAACCACCGACGGAGTAATCGTCGTGAGGTTGTAGATATTTCGTCCGTTCAGAGGCAACTCGTTAGCTTCGCGCGTGTCGACGACTGTGCCAAGCGAAGAGGTCTCGGACTGTAGCAGCGGGGTTTCCGATGTCACTTCGACGACCTGGGTGACCTCGCCGACCTGGAGCGGAGCATCGATGTGCACACTCTGCTGAACTTCGACGGTAATCGGAGTGCGGGTGTAGTGTTTGAACCCCGCCTTCTCCACGTCAATCCGGTATTGGCCCGGGAACAAATTAACAAACGTGAAGAGGCCATCGCTCCCACTCGATTGAGTGCGCTTCTCCGACGTGCCCAAGTTGGTCAGGGTCACGTTGGCATCGGTTACGGTGGCTCCAGAAGTATCGGTCACTGTGCCGGCAATCGACCCGTAGGTGGATTGCGCGTGCAAATACAAGCACGGCGTCGAGAGGAAAAATCCAAACGACAGAATAACTGCCCAGAGCCTGCGAGAAAACATGGCGCCCCCCCCAAGTTGGAATGAAGTACACACCCAGAGCGACTCTTGAAGATCTAAGTCGGCTGCGTACACGAGTCCCGACGAATCTTCCTGAGGTGTCCCCAAAAACAATTACTGAACTGCTAAGGGATCTGTACCAAGCAAAATCGTGAAGGCACAAGGGGCGGGCTTGGAGATACAACAGAGAGCGAGTGGGCACGCTCTGCGATCGAGCTATGGGTGGTTAGCTTCTTTTCTCAGTAGCGCGTAAAGAAAAGGTTTGCCAGTCGGTTTTTGGCTGCCGCCGTGTGGCTCAACCGTCACAAAGACAGCATCGATTTGGGCGAGATGTTTGGGATCGTCGAGGCGCAGAACCCATCGGCGGTTTGATTCGCTGTCCATGTAGAGGATGCCAAGGTTCGTGGGGTGGGATTTTTCTCCGGATTCGGCATCTCTTTCTCCCCAAACCTGGAAAGCGCTGGCGTTCTTGACTCCTGGCTCGTGATCGAGATCAAAAGCATAAAAGATCAGCGACTTATTCTGCGTATAAAACACGCGACCAAACGGCCTGCGTGTACGGCTGCCACTGTCCACGTCGAAGACATCGGCGATATAAAGCTTGCGTGCTCCCATCAATTCGCGAATGTCGCGGTCGGACGCCAAATACTGCTCGTCGTCTTCCAATCGGCGCTCCTTATCGCGGGTACTGGCTGTAAGTTCCTCGATCTTCGATTCCAGTGATACCGCGCGCGAGACCGTGCGATCGTGCTCGGCGTGAAGGCTGGTGAGCTCCGCCTGAGCATTCTGAGTAGTTTGCTCCGCGTCGCGAAGCTGGTTGGCCAGCCTATCACGCTGGTCCGAAAGCCGGTGGAGCTGCTCGTCCCGCTGGCCGATTCCGGTCGAGAGTCTGGTGGACTGGTCTTCTGACGCCCGCAATGCCGCGCGCAATCTGGAAAGCTCCTGTTGTTCATTGGAGATCTGTTTCTGCAACCGGGACATTTGCACTGCCTGAGATGCGAGCAGCTCGTTGGCGGCTTTTTTCTCGGAGTCAAACTCTTGCAGGTGGGCAGAGGATACGTGTCCTCCGGCCGGATGGGTGAGACTACCGAGCCGGTATGCTCCGGCTGACACCGCGACTATGAGGAGAGCAACTACTGTGACTGCGGCCCATTGTGGTCCAAGGCTCCCTAGAAGGAAAGCGTGGCCGGGGCGCGGCCAGCTGGATTTCACGAGCGTAGGTCCGGGCTGCTCCGCTTCTTGAATGCGAGAGAGCAACTCGCTCCATGCGGCGACCTCGTCCCAGCTCTTGCTTTCTGGAGTGTAGCCGCAGGCCGCAGCAAGAAAGGGCATGCCTTCTCTGGCAATCAGGGAATACTCGCTATACGCCTCCCGGCACGAGCCACAGCTCTGCAGATGACGCTTCAATTCCAGCCAGTCGCTATCGCTGCACTCACCCCCCTGCGCCAAAGCACCCAGTTCTTTGAACTTCTGGTGGTCGTCCAGTCGTCCGTTCTTATGCATTGTGTTGTTCCCGGAGCCTCTTTACCGCTGGGCTCTTGCGCAACCGTTCGAGGCCGCGATAGAAATGGTGCCGCACATTGCCAATCGGCTCCTGAAGTCGCTCGCTGATCTCTCTGAGCTCCAGTCCCTCGAAATAGAACAGCTCCAGCGTTCGTCGCTGCATTTGCGTTAAGTCCTCAAACGCATTTTGCAGACTCGAGAAGTCGAGCCTCATTCCGACTTCGCGCTCAACGTCGCATTGTCCCAGTAGAGTATCGTCCATGGAGTCGACATCTGTACCAGAGTAGAATCCCCTGCGAAATAAATGTGCCTTGCGATCCCGGGCCCGGCTGAAGGCAATCTGGACAATCCACCCCTTCGCGCTCCCTTTGGCTGAGTCAAAGAGATGAGCCTTTTGGTAGACATAGAAGAAGGCTTCCTGGACAACCTCCTCCGCTTCGCTATGGTCATTCAGAATGCGAAGAGCGATCCCGAAAACAAGCCTGGAGTATCGAGTAAACAGCAGATCCAAAGCGTTGGAATCCTTGGCCTGCAAGCAAGCCATGAGTTCTTCATCGCTGGGAGCCCTCGTCTCCGCTACTTGCGGCGCCGCGATGGAGGTTTCCCTTCCAGTCCCCCACACCACGGGGAATGCAAGTGCGCGCCCATTCGGAGGAGAGCTCATTTTTTAGACGGCAGCCAGTTTGCTGGGCACGAACCCTGAGCAGACGCTCGACCGCGACCGCTGCCACCTGCCAGATCAGCCCGCAAGCTAAGCGGGAACATACATCAGGAGATAAACGTTTTTCCAGACAAATATTACGCTGCGAGACTCCGGGAAAACTTTCGGAGGGTCTGGTACACGCGGAGGGTTGGCGCCGTATCCACTGGAACGGAGGGTCGGGCGATTTCCTGTCGTAGTGGGGCTGGTTTGTGCTAGCTTTTGCTCTTTCGCCGCTCAAATGGGGAGCAATCCGGGTTTCCATGCGTAGAGTTGTCCTAGTAGCGCTGCTCAGTCTGTTACTTCCGGATGTGGTCCTCAGTCAGTCCACCAACGCATCGCTCACCGGCCGGATCACCGATCCGAACAAGGCGGTGATCGCTGCAGCGACGGTCACAGTCATCAACACAGGCACTGGGATTCACTATCAGGGCCTGACTAATGAAACGGGGACGTACTACGTCTCCGACCTTCCTCCCGGAAGATATCGCATCGAAGTAGAGAAGATTGGGTTTAAGGCGGTAATCCAGTCGGGCGTGATACTCCACGTGCAAGATGCTCTGGAAGTGAATTTTGAAATGATGCTGGGATCCGCTTCGGAAAGCGTGACGGTGGAGGGGATCTCACCGCCGCTCGATATGGAATCTTCCACCGTGGGCACGGTGGTTGAACAGCGGAAAGCCAATGAGCTGCCGCTCAACGGACGGAACGTTTTCAATCTAATCGTCCTGGCTCCATCGGTGATTCCGCAAGGCAGTTCCACAGGTACCCCAGTGGGTGTGAACCCGTTCGGATGGGGCAATTACCAGGTAAATGGTTCATTCGGAAATCAAAGCGCCGAGTATCTCGACGGCCAACCCCTGAATATCGGCTACATCAATTTGCCCGTGCTGATTCCGACCCAGGATTCGATTCAAGAGTTCAAAGTGCAGACCAGCAACCTGGGAGCGGAATGGGGCCGGTTCGCCGGCGGAGTGACCAACCTGAGCACGAAGGGCGGGACGAATTTCTTCCGTGGGGAGGCGTATGAGTACTTGCGCAACCGGATCTTCAATGCGAACGATTTCTTCCTGAACGTTACGGGAAAGCCGCGGCAGCCCTGGGTACAGAACCAGTTCGGAGCGGAGGCTGGCGGACCCTTGTACTTCCCCCATTACAGCGGACGCAATCGAACGTTCTGGTTTGCTAGTTGGGAAGGTTTTCGGCTGAGGACCGGGCAACCGTTTACGGCTACGGTTCCGACGGCAGCGGAACGCTCGGGAGATTTCTCAGCTATTAACATTCCGATTGTCGATGCATGTGCCAGCGATGTGAACGCTCAGGGTGCTTGCCCGGGAAGCAATGCGACGCCGATACCATTCTCCGGCAATATCATTCCGCCCAACCGCATCAATCCCACGTCCAAAGCCCTCCTTGATCTTTGGCCCCTGCCCAATGACGCCGGAGTTGTGACCCCGTCTGGGATCATCAACAACTTCAACACGGTTGCCAGGACGGGAGGCAACCAGAACCAAGTGGTAGTGCGAATTGATCAGGACATCACGAACCGGCAAAGACTCTTTGTGCGCTTCAGCCATTGGAACGTCCTCGACCTGCCCATCGACCCCCTGCAGAACGGACTTTGCGTGGACCGATGTTCAGAGAAATATTTAACGAATGCCATCGCGGCAGCCTACAACTACAACGTTAGTCCCACCGCGATTTTTGATTTCAACGCCAGTGTCAGCCGTTTCAAGTACAACCGCTCCCCGACAAATGCCGGGTTTGATTTAACGTCAATTGGCTGGCCGGCCGCTTACAACGCGAGCGTCTCGCCAATCATGCGCACACCGCCCACTCCCTGCGTCGCCAACTTTGCCGACAACATCATGTGTACCCAGGGGCAGAGCTTTATTCAGGATCGCAATACTCAGTACAACCTCTCTCCCAGTCTGACTTTAATGCGTGGTCGCCACCGGTATCACTTCGGTGCCCAGTTCGAAACAGGTTATGACAACTACGCACAGACAAATGTGGCCAGTGGGGCGTTCGACTTTTGCGCCGCCGGCCAGCCGTGTTTCAGCGGATTTTCTTTTGCCGATTTCGTGCTCGGGTACGCAGACAATTTCAGCAACTTCGAAAATCATTTCTTTGCGCAAGCGGTTGTTCCCGCCTTCACAGCGGGCAAGCAGGTGTATCGTGCGATCTATTTCAACGACACTTGGCACGCCAAGGACAGATTGACCGTCAGCTTCGGTCTGCGATATGAACTGCAGGGGCCGTGGTCGGAGCGTTTCAACCGGCTCTCGTATTTTGACCCCAGAGCGTCGAGCTACCTCAACCAGTTTCTGCCGAAAGGTTCTCCGCCGGTAATGGGCGACGTGTTCCTGGTGGCGCCGGGCATACGCAGTAATCTCTTTACTGCGAAGGACAATCTCGCACCGCGGATCGGACTGGCCTATAGCCTCACACCAAAAACCATCCTCCGCAGCGGGTATGGAATTTTTTGGATTCCCGACTACGTTTCATTCGCGCTGAACCCCATCAACGACATGGTGAACGCAGCCAGCACGACCTACACGGGAACTGTGGATGGGACTCATCCCTACAACTCAATCTCGCTTCCCTTCCCAAACGGTATTTCGCTGCCGCCAGGCCGCAGCCTCGGCACCGAAGGAACGCAGCAGTTTCTCACCCAGGTAGTGCAATCCATCACCGAGGTCGACCGCGGTCACCATCCGGACAGTTATGTCCAACAGTGGAACGTGAGCGTCGAAAGGCAGCTTCCTGCGGGATTCCTGCTGTCGGCGGCGTATGTGGGGTCCAAGGGGACACACCTCGAACAGTATTCCCAGCAAGTCAATCAGATTTCCGACGCTTTGCTCGCGCGGGCCGCGGCCCAGTTCGCAGCAGGAGGGCGATCCGCTGTCACGCTGCTGCAGGCGGTGCCCAATCCCTTCTTCGTGCACGAGCAAGCACTGGCACTCGCCGTTCCCACGACAACCGTGGGACAATTGCTGCGGCCCTACCCGCAATACACAAGCGTGGAACTGGCCGGACAAGGGTCGTTCGCCAGCACTTATCACTCTCTTCAGGTCACGGCAAAGAGGCGGTTCGCGGGCGCGGGATCACTCCTGGTGACGTACACCAATTCCAAGCTGATCAGCAATACCGACACCCTCACTTCCTGGCTGGAAACGAGCGTCGGGGCACTTCAGGACAACAACAACTTGCGAGGAGAGCGCTCGTTGTCATCCCAAGATGTACCGCAACGACTGGTGGTCAGCTACGTGCTTGATCTTCCGTTCGGTCAAGGCCGGAAGTATCTTTTCAACGTGGGCAGCCGGTTGAATCATTTTGTGGGAGGCTGGGGAATCGACGGAGTGACCACGTTTCAGCGCGGATTTCCCTTGGTGTTCAGTAACGGCCAAGCGAACGATGCCACTCTGTTCGGCGCCGGTTCGCGTCCGAACGTGTTGACTGGGTGCCACAAATCATCTCCCGGTGCCGCGCCTTCCCGGCTTAACGGCTGGTTCAATACTGAGTGTTTTGCCACCCCGGCGGACTTCACCTTCGGCAACGAGCCCCGGGTTGATCCGACACTGCGTTCCCATGGAGTCAACAATTTCGACTTTGCCATGTTTAAGAAAATTCTTTTGGGTCCGGAGGAACGCGCCGGGATGGAGTTCCGGGTGGAGTTCTTCAACCTATTCAATCGCACGCAGTTCGCTCCGCCAAACACAACCTGTTGCAAGACAAATAACGCAAACTTCGGCGTGGTCACCAGCACGGCCCCGGGAACGAATCCCCGCTTGATTCAGTTCGCGGTGAAGTTCTTTTTCTGAGACTGCCCGGCACGAAATCTTGTGAGAGCATTATTCTCAAGATGACAGGAACTGGGGGATCGTGAGCTGATTGTCCAACGCTATACGAGCTATCGTGCTGATGGCCGCGACCGGTGCGGTTGGGGCGTCCTTACTTGAAGTGAAATTGCCGCGCGGCATCGACTTCATCTTGCAGAATTCGCCGACGCCCCAGCAATACCTGATCGAAACTATGCCGGGCGGAGTTGCGCTTTTCGACTACAACAATGACGGATTGCTCGACATTTTTCTCGTGAACGGCGGGCACATCGATAGCCCAATGCAGACGCCGGAGAACTTTAATCGCCACGATCCTCGCTATTGGAATCGGCTCTATCGGCAAAACCGTGACGGCACTTTCACCGATGTGACGGAACAGGCTGGGCTCGCGAATGCCGGCGATGGAAATTATGGCATGGGAGTAGCGGTAGGCGACTACGATAATGACGGCTTTCCCGATCTGTACGTCACTAGCTACGGGAAAAATATCCTCTATCACAACAACGGCGACGGCACTTTCACCGACGTCACGGCAAAGGCTGGCGTCGCAGGCGGCGGCTGGTCCGTCTCGGCTGGATTCTTCGACTACGATAATGACGGGAAGCTCGATCTGTTCGTTACTCGCTACATGGAGTGGGACACGAAGCACAGCAAGGACTGTGGCGGCAACTATCACACTTATTGTCCCCCGGGAGAATTTCCCCGGACCACCAACATCCTTTACCACAACCGCGGTGATGGCACATTCGAAAATGTCAGTGAGCGTTCTGGAATCGCCGCGAAAAAGGGCCACGGTTTGGGCGTCGCCTTTGCTGACTATAATGGCGATGGCTTGACTGACATCTACGTGGCCAATGACGGCATGCAGCAGTACCTGTTCCGCAATAACGGCAACGGCACTTTCAAAGAAGTGGGCATGGAAGCCGGTGCCGCGTTGAACGTGGATGGGGGACCACTATCAGGCATGGGAGTTGTGTTCCAGGACTACGACAACGATGGACGTCCGGATGTGATCGTCACCACGCTGCCGCGTCAGACATATGCGGTATTCCACAACGAAGGCGACGGTGCGTTTAGCGATCAGGGACTGCAAACCGGCGTAACCATGCTCTCGGGAGTGACTTCCGGATGGGGCGTGGGCCTGGAAGACTTCGACAATGATGGGCAAAAAGATCTGTTCGTCACGCAGGGCCATGTTCTGGACAACGTGGAAAAAATTGATCCGTCCTTACACTATTTGCAGCCGACGTTGCTGGCCTTGAATCACAATGGCCGCTTTGAACGAGCTGATCCAGGAACTGCCGCGCTGGTTGCGGGGCGGGGTGCGGCTTTCGGCGATCTCAACAACGATGGCTGGATTGATGCAGTCACAACGGTCCTGTGCGATCATCCGCAGGTATTTATGAATCACGCCGGAACCGCCCACTGGCTGACAATTACGTTGCACGGGACGCGCAGCAACCGCGACGGCCTCGGTGCCCGCGTCCAAGTGAATGGCCAGACTCGTTTCGCGACTACCGCCGGCAGTTATGAATCCGCCAACGATAAACGCCTCCACTTCGGATTGGGCACTCTGAAAACGGCCAAGATCGAAGTGCTGTGGCCGTCGGGATCGCGCCAGATCCTCAACGATGTCGCCGCAGACCAATTTCTAGAAATTCGAGAACCGGAGCGGCCATGATCAGGAACACCCTATTGCTTTGGCTGGCGTTGCAGACAATGTCACCAGAGGCAATTCAGCACCTGAACGCCGGCCGCCATGCCGAAAGCCAGCAGCACTTCGACCTCGCGGTTATCGAATACCGCAAGGTGACCGAACTCGAGCCAGCCTTCGCTGAAGGCTTTGTCAATCTCGGGCAAGCTTTCATGGAGCGGCACGACTACGCTGCCGCGATCGTTCCACTCAAACACGCCTTGGAACTGGACTCGAGCCTTGTTCCCGGACATCAGCTTCTTGGGTATTCGCTGCTCGCACAGGGCTACGCTGCTGAGGCGATCCCGCATCTCAGTCGGGTCCATGAGCAAGGTGCGCTGGGGATCGCGCAGGTTGAGATAGGCCAATTCGTGGAAGCCATCCCGAATTTGCAGGCCGCGTTGCAAAAGCGGCCGAACGACCCGGATTTACTCTACTATCTGGGCCGCGCCGGCGGCCTTCTTTCCAAGCAGTCGATCGATGCGTTGCTTGCGGCTTATCCCGACTCCGCGCGGGCTCATCAGTCACTGGCCGAGAACTACTTTGTGCTACGGCAGATGGCGGATGCCGAAAAGGAATACCTGGCTGCTCTGCAAATGCGGCCCGACACTCCCAATCTTCACCTGGAACTCGGTGAGGTTTATGCGATGACCTCGCGCTGGCCGCAGGCTGAAGAACAGTTTAGAGCTGAGAGTAAGGTGCAACCTGGCAACGCAGAGGCCGCTTATCGTTTGGGAAACACACTCCTGCAACAGGGCAAGGCACATGAGGCGTGCGTAGAGTTGAAGCGTTCCAACCAGTTACAGCCGCAGATGCCAGAGACTCTTTATGCGCTGGGGAAGGCCTCAGCGCTCGACCACGATGACGCCGCCGCCGAAAAAGCCTGGAGCCAGCAGCTGGACGTGGAAAAGGACGGCCCGCTGGCGGCCCAGGCGCATTTTGCACTCGCGGGTTTGTATCGCAAGCAAGGGAAAACAGCAAAGACCGAAGAGCAAATGCGGGAGTTCCAGAAATTACAGGGCGCATCCGGCCAGAATCAGGAACACCAGTGAGGCCTGGCCCAGAGCACGAGCCTTGATGAAGAAGCGATTCAGCACAGTGACCGCCTCTTCGCCTTCCTTCCAGTACCAACCTCCCACTCGCGCGCAACTGGATGAAAGCGAATAGCCGGGGCATCGTGGGAGGTGAAGATAATGGTGGCCCCGGCGTGAGTCGAACACGCGACCTTCGGTTTAGGAATACGTATGCCTACGTCTGTGCTGTGTGGTATCAACAGGTTAGGCGTGGGGTAACTTGGGCTGCGCGGGCTATTTTGGGCTACTGTGGGCAGTGCTTGGGGTACAACTTGGGGCACATGGGGTACACTGCAAACACAGGCCCCGTAGCTCAGATGGATAGAGCATTCGTTTCCTAAACGAAGGGTCGCGTGTTCGACTCACGCCGGGGCCACCAAGCCTACCGGCCTGCCCCAGCGGCCAATGCCTTCCGCGCCTCAGCAAATGCCTTTAAGGTCAGGCGCATACTTCCGCCCTCTTTGCGCCTGCGCTCGCACCCGCTGCACAGCAACACGTTGTTGCCGTTCCAGCGCGCAACGCTGGTGGTTTTGCCTTTGCGGTGTATGCACTCCAAGTCCTCACTGCCGCGCCGCAGGGGGCTTCTGACGTTGGCATGTATTGCGATGGCGCGCCCTTCCGCCAGCATTCCTTCTCCACTCTTGGGCTTTAACAAGCCGAGCTTTGCATACTGCTTAAGAAGCGTTTTCAATAACGGCCTGCGTGGCCGCAAACTTTTCCGTCGTTTGGTCGCCATGCTACTGCCCTGCCTTTGCTGCGGCTGCCTTGGGCGGCACTGCAACGCAGCCATGCTTCTCCCGGTACGCGGCAGAGTCCAGCAGCTTGCCGTCGCGTGCGCGTGCTGTATGGGCGCGCACGAACTTGACGATTGCGTCGTAATCCAGTTCGGCGGCATAGCAGCTTTCCAGTGCAGTTTCCAAAAGGTTGTACGCGCGCTGCTTAACTTCGGGTGATAAGTTGTCGGCCATATCCAGCAGTGTGCCAGCGCGGCGCGGGCAGCGGCAAGATTACTTCAGTGTCTTTTTTGCCCGTGCAGTGAGCTATAC
>WNFD01002305.1_pt1 | contig 19208 bp, 15 predicted proteins | sample 5400491 | NCBI WGS metagenome assembly WNFD01 (sample SAMN13153343, study PRJNA577476) | soil metagenome | isolation source: 120 cm saprolite under Douglas fir tree site 2 hole 2 replicate 2 | place: USA:California | collected 2015-04-18 | reverse complement strand
TTCGCCTGCCTTTCGGCGGCGGCGCGCGCGGCTTCGGCCTCCCTGGCCGACTTGTCGCGCTCGGCCTGCTCGGCCTGCTGCTTGGCGTCCTTTGCCTTGCGTTCGGCTTCCGCGGCCTTGGCCTGCCGCTCGGCTTCAGCGGCGGCGGCACGCCGCTCGTCCTCTTCGCGTTTCTTCTGCGCCGCGAGTTCGGCCGCCGCGACCCTGGCCTTCTCCGCGGCCTCCGCTTCGCGCGCGCGCCGCTCGTCGTCTTCGCGCTTCTTCTGCGCGGCGAAGTCGGCCTTCTGCTGTTCGGCCTTGCGGCGGGCCTCCTCGGCGGCCTGCCGCGCGGCGTCGCGCTCGGCGCGCGCTTTCTCCTCACGCTCCTCGGCCGCCGTCTTCAAGACATCGAGGCGCTGCTGGGCGTTCAGCGCGAGCGGCGAATCCGGGAAGCGCCTGATGAATTTCTGCAGCGTCGCGGGATCGGTGCTGTCCTTCACCTTGTCCCACTCGATCGCTTCCTTCGACGCGGACTCGCGGATCGGCGGGGCCTGCTGCGGCGACAACGCGGCCAGATCGACCTTGGGCTGCGCGGTGGGCTGATTGGCCGGCTGCGTGGCCAGCTGCTCGATCTGCGCCTTGGCCAGTTCGGCGTAGAAGCCGCTCGGATGGGTGCCCAGGAACACCTCCCAGGCGCGCTTGGTCCCGATCTTCTGGACCAACTCGTAATCCGCCTTGACGTCGCTCACCGGGGCTTCCTGCGGTACCACCGGCGCAGGCACCAGCGAGACGTTGCCGCCGCCGAGCGCACCGTAGACGAACGGCTCCTGCCGGCTTCCCGTCATCTTCAGGACATCGTCCCTGACCCGCCCGAAGGCCAGCCGCACGTCGAGACCGGGCACGGTGAGATTCTTCAGCACCGCCGTCGTGAACGGACTGTGCTGGCCGTCGCCATCGTCCGCCGTCGAGCCGGCCTTCGCCGCATAGGCGATCAGGGTATCGGTGCTGGTCGGCTCGACCTTGCCGAGACCGGCGGTCACTCCCCGGGTCGCGACCTTGCGCTCCCGGCGCATCGTGGTGACGAAGGGATTGTCGCGGCAGGCATCAAGAATGATGAGCCGCAGGCGCCTGGCGCCGTCCGCCGAGGACACCAGCCGCTCCAGCGGGATCGCCTCGTCGTCGGCGTCGCGGTCGCTGGCGAGCCTGGCGTCGACCGGGATAAGGTAATTGGTGCCGCCGATTTCGAGGCCATGGCCGGCATAATAGACGACGGCGATATCGGCCTGGTCGGCCATCACCTCGAACTTGCGGATCGCCCGCTTGAACTCGAGATTGCCGACATTTTGCTGGATCTCGACCGAATCGAAGCCGGCGTCCCTGAACATTTTCGCCACCGAACTCGCATCGCGCGACGGATTCGGGAGTTGCGGGACCGCCTGATAGCTCGAATTTCCGACGACCAGCGCCACCCGCTTGTCGGCCCAAGCCGCATCCGGGACGAGAACCATCGACAAGATGGCCACCCCGATCACCGCCGCCGCGAGCATAAGGCGCTTGATCATCTGCAATTTTCGCGAGTCGGCCACCGATGGCGACCCTCTGGGAACAACTTTGTCAGAAACGACACGGAGCGGTTTGGCGAAACTGACGAACGCCACCAAGCAATATCCGCTCCGCCATCGCCTATCAATCCAAGCACCGACTGCTATCTCCACTCCTTCGCGCGACATGGTGACCCAGCTCACTTAACTCGCAATAAGCATCCGGAACATAATACCGCTATTGTTGCAGCAATGGTACAGCCGGCGGAATTCACGGTCGCAAGGTACCGCTGCAACCTCGTTCAGCTTTTCGAGACGGTAATTTCTGATCTAAATTGCCCGAGTTAAGGCAATTTTGAGCAGATTCTTTGTTTTTGGGAACTGGGGCATGAAAATGATGGTTGCGAGATCACTTGGCACGTGCGGTCGCACGACCAGGATCCTGGGCGTTGGCGTTGCAGCCGTCTTGCTGAGTTCATCGGCCGCCTTGGCGCAAAACTGCAACAGCACGTCAGTCGGCGGGATCATTCCCAACGTCAACGTCCTCGCTGTCCCGGCGGGTGCGGCCGGAGCCGCGCTGGCGGGGGCGATCGGCAACGTCAACACCGTGTTTCTGACCCAGCAGGGCAGCGCTTTCGTAAGCGCGCCGGCCAATCCCGCGCCCGATCAGCCTGGCGGCGGCGTCTGGGCGCGCGCCGTGGGTGGCCAAGTCGACATCAACTCCACCTCGAATTCCGTCGGCGTGACCACCATTGGCGGCGCCGTCGTCAACACCACCACGACATCGTGCGCCAACGCACAGCACCAGAATTTCGCTGCCGTGCAGACCGGCGCCGACATCGCGCGCCTGAACTGGAACGGTTGGAACGTCCATCTCGGAACCACGGCCGGATATCTCGGCTCGAAGGAAACCGACAACAACGGGTTCAGCAACACGTTCCAGGTGCCATTCTTCGGAACCTACGTGGTCGCGACCAAGGGCCGGTTCTTCGCCGACCTGATGGTTCGCGAGGAATTCTACAACGTCAACGTCAACAATCTCGGCACGAACTTCTTCAATCAGCCGATCGGCGCGCACGGTTACTCGATCGCGACCTCGGCCGGCTACAATTTCGATCTCGGCAACAACTGGTTCGTCGAGCCGTCCGCCGGCTTCGTTTACTCGAAAACCTCGGTCGACAATTTCGTCAATCCGGGTACGCCGGTACTGCCGCTCCCCGGCCTGATCAGCACCAACGACATCGAAAGCGAGATCGGGCGGCTGAGCATCCGCGCCGGCCGGACGATCGAGACTCACAACGTCATCTGGCAGCCGTTCGCGTCGGCAAGCGTGTTCCACGAGTTCGCCGGCAACGTCATCACCAACTACTCGTCGCTGCCGAACGGCACGTTTGTCGGCGGCGTACCGGCCACCTTCTCCCAGTCGACCTCGACCTCCCGCGTCGGCACCTACGGCCAATACTCGCTCGGCGTGGCGGCCCAGGTCGTCAACACCGGCTGGCTCGGCTTCGTCCGTGTCGACTACCGCAATGGCGAGAACGTCGAGGGTTGGACCGGCAATGCCGGCATCCGCTACCAGTTCACGCCCGAGATGATCGCTTCCGTCATGCCGGTCAAGGCGGTGAAGGCGCCGCACGCCTTTATCGGTCCGACCAACTGGACCGGCTTCTATGTCGGCGGCTTTGCCGGCGCCGCGGGTGGACGGACCGACATCCAGTTCGTCGGCGCTCCCTTCCCGGTCGCTGGCGAGCGGCCTTGGGTGGCCGGCGGCCTCGGCGGCATCGAGCTCGGCTACAACCACCAGTTCAGCAACAACTGGGTCCTGGGTGTCGAAGGCGATATCGGTGCGGCCAATGTGCATGGCGGACGGACCGCCGGCACGGCCGATGGCCTCAACGCGATCGGCGCCAGCGTCGGCTTCAGCCCCGCTTTCTTTACGGTCCAGGACAAGACCAACTGGATGGGCACGGTGACCGGCCGCGTCGGCTATTCCTGGGGCCGGACCTTGTTCTACGCCAAGGGCGGCGCCGCGTTCGAAGACTCAAGCACCACCGTCAATTGCGTCTATGGACCGAGCGGGCAGACGCCGAACACCGTCGGCTTCCGCTCCTGCTTGAATCAGGCCGGCATCGTCACGGGCGGCTTCAGCACCCCCGGCTACACCCGGGTTGGCTGGACGCTCGGCTACGGCACCGAATTCGATCTCGGCAAGAACTGGTCCGCCAAGGCCGAATACGACTATCTGTCATTCGGTCGTCACACGGCACTCGCGAGCGACGGCACCACTTTCCTGACCGATCGCTCCAACATCAGCCAAGTCAAGGTCGGCGTGAATTACCGCTTCGGACCGGGCATGGTTGTGGCGAAATACTGAACCAAGGCAAGCCGAACGGACCTTGTCCAATTCTTAACGGGCGGCCGTCAAACGGCCGCCCGTTTGCTTTGGTGGCTCTGCTTGACGTCAGCTTCGCGCACCCGTGATCTCGACAATCACAGGTAAGGTCGTATAGACGACCTGAGCGCGGCTCATCCCTTCAGCCCCATGCGGGTCCGAGAACTCAATGGCTACGTCCAAGCAATATGACCGGATCGCCTTTGTCGCAAGCGCCGGCGAGGAGGCTCAGCAGGCGCTCGCGCAACTTGGCGAGCTCTACGGAAATTGCGCGCCCGCCGACGCCGACGTCGTGGTTGCGCTCGGCGGCGACGGATTGATGCTGCAGACCCTGCACGAGCATATGCGCACGGGAAAACCGATCTACGGCATGCACCGCGGAACCGTCGGCTTCCTGATGAACGAGTTTTCAACCCACGACCTGCGCGCACGGCTGGCGGCGGCGCGCGAATCCCTCATCAATCCATTGCTGATGCGCGCGACCGACGTGCATGACGACGTGCACATTCACCACGCCATCAACGAAGTCGCGTTGTTTCGCCAGACCAATCAGGCCGCGCGTATGCGCATCCTGATCGACGAACAGGAGCGCATGCCGGAGTTGATCGCCGACGGCATTCTGGTGGCGACGCCGGCCGGATCGACCGCCTATAATCTCTCGGTGCAGGGCCCGATCCTGCCGATCAATGCCGCGCTGTTGGCGCTGACGCCGATCAGCGCGTTCCGCCCGCGCCGCTGGCGGGGCGCCCTGCTTCCGAACGCCGCCTATGTGGTCATCGAGGTGCTGGAAGGCGAGAAGCGGCCGGTCGCGGCCGCCGCCGATCATGACGAGGTGCGCGACGTCCGCCGCGTCGAGGTCCTGTCCGACAAGACCATTTCCATGCGCATGCTGTTCGACCCCGGCCACAGCCTCGAGGAGCGCATCCTGCGCGAGCAGTTCGGCTATTGAAGGCGGTTTTCGTCCTCTCCGCGCCGCCGCGTGCGCCTTTCGCAACCGTTCGTTAACCATGAGCACGATAAGTTAACGCCGCCACACCGGTGTCATACGGTTGGGCCCAGGGGCCGGGGCTATGTTTCGCATCGACTTCAACAAGCTGCGTTTTCTCGTGTGCGACGACAATCCGCACATGCGCCGCATCCTGCGGACGCTTCTGCATTCGTTCGGCGCGCGCGAGGTCTATGAAGCCGAAGACGGCGCGACCGCGCTCGAAATGTACACCCATTATGTGCCCGACATCGTCGTCACCGACTGGGCGATGCCGATCTTCGACGGGCTGGAGCTGGCGCAGATGATCCGGCAGCCGGAATCCAAGGGCAATCCCTACGCGCCGATCATCATGCTGACCGGCCATTCCGAAAAGCGCCGCGTCACCTACGCGCGCGACGCCGGCGTCACCGAGTTTCTCGCCAAGCCGATCTCGGCCAAGGGCCTCTATCAGCGCATCCTGAACGTGGTCGCCAATCCGCGGCCCTTCATCAAGACCAAGACCTATTTCGGGCCGGACCGCCGGCGCAACACCAATAACGCCTATATCGGCCCCGAGCGCCGTGTGGGCGGCGAGGTCGAGGTCCTGCAGCAGCCCTCCCTGCTCGACAAAGCCCGTACCCCCGTCTAGCGCATGATCCGAAAACAACAAGCCTGGAGCGCAACGCTGACTCATCCTGAACTCATCGCGCTCTAGCGAGGCAAGGAAGCCGAAATGGCGAAAGACAAGCCCCCGAGCATCGAGGTCAAGACCTTCCCTGACCATCACGTCATCACGCAGCCCAATCCGCTGCGCAAGGTGCTGCGCCGGGTCGGCGAAAAGGATCAGGATGACCCCGTCGCGCGCGCGGAACAGGCTCTTGCCGGCCTGTCCGGCGAATTCAAGAACTGGATGCTGATCGAAGCCTCCAGGCTCGCGACCGCTCATGCGGCCATCGTCCAGGACGGCTTTTCCGAACGGGCGAACGACGAGCTGTTTCGCGCCGCCCATGACATCAAGGGCGATGCCGCGACCTTCGGATATCCCTCCGCGGCCGCGGCTGCCAACAGCCTGTGCCGGATCATCGAGCACGCGCCCGAACTCGACAAGGTGCCGCCCGAATTGATCAACTATCACATCAAGGCGATCCAGGCGATCGTGCACGACCACACCAAGCTCGATACAGTGACGGTCGCCGCCGAGCTGAGCCGGAAGCTGCGCGGCGTCGCCGACGAATATCTGATCCACGTCAACCGCGACCGGCCCGAGCATCTCGAAGCGATCCTCGCGCCGAGCATCGTGCCGGCAGATTAGAATCCCTCTGCATCCAAGAATCCTGCATCCAAGAATGCCGTCATGCCCGGGCATAGCCGTCCGAAGGACGGCGTCGCTTCCGCTCGCCTATGCCCGGGCATTCACGTTCTTGCTTGCGTTGTCGTAACAAAGGGCGTGGATGGCCGGGACAAGCCCGGCCATGACGGACTCATTTGAAGCAGGGCCGTCAGATCTTATGGAAGCGGTTGCGTCAGAACCTATGCCGCGATCAGATCCTGCGCGATCGCGTCTTCCGAGATTAGTTCGTCGCAGAACAGGCGCGCCTCTTCCCGCGCCGATTCTGTCGCAAAGCGCCGCAGCAGGATCAACAGCGGTTCGGCGGCCCGGCGATCGGTCTCGCAATGCGTCAGCACGCGCTCGACCATCTTGCGCCGCAGCCGCGCGGCGTCGCCGATGGTGTCGGCGAAGCCGTTTTCATGACAGACCTCGAGCGCGATGCCGAACGCCGCGAAGGTGGATTCCGGCAATCCGGCCCGCCGCAGCAAGGCGTGCAGGCTGGCGCCGCCGCGGTCGTGCAGTAGCGCCGAGACTCTGGCCCGCGGCAGATCGGCGAGCTCAGCCAAGGCCGTATCGAACAGTTCCAGATTTCCCGACAACAGCGCGCGCAGGATCAGCCCGGCGGTGAGCTGGCTGGTGGCGCGCAGATGCCGGACCAGGCCGCGCATGTCCTCGCCGCGCGACCGCGCGGCAATATTGATGGTGGAGCGGTCGCGCGCTTCGCCGGCGATCCGCCCTGCCCGGTCCGCGCTCAGCCAGTTTCTCGCGACCACGAACTGCGACAAGGTCTCCGACAGCTTGGCGACGAGGGCCGCGCGCGTCGCGGCGGGCAGATCGTCAAGCACCAGCATCGATTCCCGGATCGCGGCCAGATGGCCGTGGCGCTCGACGATGCGGTCCCATGAAAACGGCGGCAGCTCGGCATAGGCGTTTTCGATCAGCTCCAGCGCCGCCGCGGCGGAGCCGACTTCGGCGATCGCGGCAGAGACGGACGCGGGCAAGCCGATGCGCCGGGCGATCGCGCACTGCGTCTCGCAATTGCCGGTCGCGACGATATCGACGAGGTCGGCATCGATCAGAAGCGGTGAATGTTCGAGGATCGGGAGCGCGACCGAGGGCTGGTCGAGCGACAGCGCCTGCACGATCGCGGCGGGCGCCTCCGTGCTGCGCGCGAACACCTCGGCCATCGCCTGACGCACCAGCGGAGACGGATCGTCGAGGAGCATCAACAGCGCGCCCTCGGCGCCCGCGCGATCTTCCACGGAGAGATCGGACACGAGCCAGGCTCGCGCCAGCGCCCGCGTCGCGTCCGCCCGCACACAAGCGGACGCGGTTCTGACCCAACTGATGAACTGCCGAACGATCATGTTCCTGCCGGCCAACGCAACCAAAACGAACGTGGCGCAACGCCACTCCGAAACCCAAAATAAACCACGACGCTTAACAAAGCGTTCACTATAACTGACTGGTTTTATTGATGTTTTGTTAAGGGTGCCGGCTCCCTGGGACGGTACCATGGCGCCGCCCGGCAAATATCAGCCCACCGCACGCCCGCTGAGACGACGCCCAAAGGCGTCGTCTCGTCGTGCGCTACGCCAGGATGAAACGCGCGGATGGCAAGTTCAACGCCGCGTCTTTGCGACCTTGCTGGCGACTTTCTTGGCTGACGATGTCTTCACCACCCTCTTTTGTCTCGCCGCAGCGATCTTGGTGGGGGCTTGTTTTTTCGGGCCGCGAGACCGCCTCGTGCCCGTCGGCGCCGGCCCGCCAGCCGCCGATATATGTTCAGGCACGTGCTTGATTTGTGGCGCGGCGGCCGGTTGGTAAGCGCCCATCCAGAAGGTCAGTTCCGCCAGTTCCTCGCCGGAGAGATAGCCGTCCTGCCAGTCGTCCCTGTTGACGAGACCGTGCCAGACCTTCGGATCCTGCCGATGCGCCTCGACATAGGCGTTCCAGCGATAGGACTGGTAGATCGCGATGATGTTGGCAGCATAAGCCGCGGCCAGCGGCCGGTTGCCCTCGATGATCATCAGGTTGTCGTCGTTCTTGCTCGACGCCTTGAACCCGAGATTATGCGAGCCGGTCATGACCACGGGATTCTCGCCGAACGGATCGAGCACGATGACCTTGCTGTGGATATGAACACCCTGCCCGAGGATTTCGGTCGCCCAGTTGTGAAAGGTGTCCTTGATGTTCTTGGGCACCATCGACTCGTAGCCGAGGTGTTGCGGGGGCTGCTTGCCGCCGTCGAACAGCGTGACGGGCGTGGCCGACGCAGGATTGAGCGCGGCATGGGCCGACGGCCTGGCCGGCTCATTTCCAGTTGACTCCGAGGTGAGGCCCGCGATCTCCTGGTTCACCACGCCGCGAATATAGAGCGAGGGATCGTAGTCCGGCGTCCCTTCATGGTGCCTGAACAGGATGTTCTGCAGCAGTGTCCACTTGCTGGCCGGTTTGTCATCGGCAACGAAGATCCCCGGATTGAAGAACAGGAACAGGATGCCTTGCTTGGCGGCGTTGATAAGCTTGCGGGCATAGGCGAGGTCCTCGCCCTTGTCGGTCGGCGCAAACCATTGCGTGATGGTGCCGCCGTCGATGTTGAAGACATTGGCCGTTGCCTCGCCGTTGGCCTTGGCCAGGGTGGTCGGATAGGCGTTCTTGGCCTTCTTCAGAAGATTCCACTCGTCGAGGAAATACTGGGCAAGCTTCGCATCGTTGACGGCGATGCCGTTGTTGGCCTGCGTGCACAGGCCGGTCATCGTCCAGTTCGTGCTGCCGGATAATACGCGCTGCGGCCTGCCCGCGGAATCGCAAGCCACCAGGAACTTGTTGTGCGCGAAGTGCCCGGTGGGGACGAGCCGGTTATACAGATCCACGACATTACGCAATTCGGCGCGCACCGCCTTGTTCTCGTCATTGCCGTTCTTGGCGCTGAAGGCGCCGTTGGCCAGGATCAGGTGGCATTTCTTGCCGAACGCCTTGAGGGCCGCCTTGAGCTCCGGATCGTTCAGCTCGTACAACGCGGCATAGATCTCGCCGTTGTTCTTCTTCACATCGGCGAGCATCTGCAGGATCTGCGGCCGCAGCAGGCCACTCAACGCATTCCTCAGCGCGTTCTTGGGCGCCTGAGTCTCGGCAATCAGATCGGCCATCTTGGGCGGCGGTTTGTCGAGGCTGTCGAGCACGCGTGAGACCCATTGCGCGGCCACAATGCCCTTGTTGAAATAGGCCGAGATATTCGGCGTCATCTGGCCCGTGATTGTGATCGGCTGCGTCAGCGCACTCGCGCTCGCGGTCGCAAGCTGCAGATTGCTCTTGTCTCCTGTCACCGGCACCACGGAATATTGCACGGCCTGGCCCGGCTTCACGCCATAGTCCCACCACATGAAGCGCTGCACGGGATGCTTCCAGGGCGCGTTGGGATCAAGCTTGTCGTCGTCGGAGAATCCGACAAAGCCATGCAGATAGGTATCGGGACTGCCCTGGACGACGCGGCGGATCGTAAAGCCGCGGCAATCTTGAATCGGTTTCTCGTCGGCCGGAAGCCAAACTAAGGCAGTATGATCGCCGTTGTTATAAACTTTTAAATTGATGGACATGGGATAACCTCCAGTGGCCTCGAAACCACCCCACGGCGCAGGCTATCCCTCTACCAAAAGTCGCACAAGATCGAACGTACATCTCGCGCAGCGAGCGCTCGCTGCGCAGCGCCAGCGACAAAATATGAAGAATGACGAATGGTCTTTGCAGACGCATGGCTTCGGGATAAAGCGTGCGCGCTCTGGCCCGGCATGGCCTGACGGTATGCGGATGATGCGTCAGCCGCTGAATGTGCCGTTGCGGTCGCTGAAGAGATCGAGCGGCCGCGGGCCGCCTGCGCTGGCGGCCGCGCCGTCCGCGCTGGCAACCGAGGTCAATGAGGACGAGTTGCCCCACAATTCGCCGAGCTTGGGCGAGACCGGCTGGGCCCGTTCATCGACCTGAAACAGCGAGCGGAAGATGGGATCGGTGGATGCCGCCTTTTGGCTCGCATCCGAAGCCGATGCCAGCGTGACCGGCGCGGCGGCGCGGACAGTCGGGAATGTCGAGAGATAGGTGGCGCTGTCGACCGCGGGCGTCGGCACAGCCGCGCTCGCGACCGCCGTGCTTGGCGAGCTGCTCCCGTACATGGCGAGCGCGGTCTGGGTCGTCTGCGAATTGGCCGCGCCCGCGTAGCGCGCGTTCAGCTCCGCATAGACTTCGGAGACGCTGCGCGCCCTGCCCTGGCGATCATAGAAGATCGAACGGTTCGCGGCAGCCGCGTTCGGAAACAACCGCGCGCCGGAGGCCTGCGGGTTGTCCTCGGCATTCGCGATCAGCTTGGCCGCGCCGCCGACGCCCATGAAATGGGCCATGTAGAGCTCGCCGTCGGTCGGACGGCGACCGATCTTGCCGGTCAATTGGAAGCTGTTGTTTTGCGTCAGCGCGGCCGCCATCGCGGAAGCGGCCTGCGGGTCGTCGCGCAGCTTCATGACCGCCCGCTGCGCCGCCGGGTCGCTGACCGTGTAGTCGCCCGAACTCGTCTTGGTAATGGCATCGGCGTATTGGCCATAGCCGGCCTGGCCGCCGGCATCCTTGACCGTCGCGAGCCAGGTCTGATCGATGAATTGATAGAGCCCGTGCGCCGATGACGTCGAAGCGCCCGCGGTCGGATTGAAATCCGATTCCATTTTCGCGGTGGCAAGCAGATATTGAAAGCTGGTGCCGGAGGAGTTCGCCGCCTGCTTGATTGCGCCGGCGACCCGCACGCGCGCCGGATCGACACCTGCCGCAGCCGTGGCGTTTGAACGGTCGACCGACATGTGCTTGCTGCCCGCTCCTCGCGAACGACCGCGGCCTCACGTGAGGCCAGCGATCCCAGCTACAGTGGAGCGATCATGGTTAATGTCGGGTAAACATGGGGTAAGGGAGTACGCTCGCTTCGCGCCCTCCCCAGACAGGAGTCACTTGCGGTAGACGGTCGCCGGATCGAACAGGCGCTCGGCGTCCACGAACGACAGCCGTGCGCCGCCCTCGCTTGTCTCGACCTTGCGATAGAAGCAGGATCTCCGCCCGGTGTGGCACGCGGCGCCGATCTGCTCGACCTTGATCCAGACCGCGTCCTGGTCGCAATCGGTGCGCATCTCGATCACCCGCTGGGTGTGGCCCGAGGTCTCGCCTTTGCGCCACAACGCGTTCCGTGAGCGGCTGAAATACCAGGCTTCGCCGCTTGCGATGGTCCGGCGCAGCGCCTCGTCGTTCATATGCGCGACCATCAGGACCTCGCCGGTCACGGCATCGGTCGCTACGCAGGTGACGAGACCGGACGCGTCGAAGCGGGGCTGGAAAGCCAGCCCCTCTTCACGGTCGTCATTATCGTCGGCTGTGGACACGGACAATCCTCGCAAGATTTCTTTCCGCGAGGCTACCGCTGCGGTCCTCGCGCCATGGACAGGAACCGCGCCTGCTCCGCCGGATTGTCGCGGAACATGCCGGTGAAGCGGCTGGTGAAGGTCATCGCGCCATGCTTGGCGACGCCGCGCACCGACATGCAGGTATGCTCCGCCTCGATCATGACCGCAACGCCGCGCGGCTTGAGGATCTCGTCGATCGCGGCCGCGATCTGCGCGGTCAGATGCTCCTGCGTCTGCAGGCGGCGGGCGAAGATGTCGGTGAGGCGCGCCAGCTTCGACAGTCCCACCACCCGCTCGACCGGCGTATAGGCGATATGCGCCTTGCCGTAGAACGGCATCATGTGGTGCTCGCATTGCGACGTGAACTCGATGTCGCGGATCAGCACGAAATCATCGTAGCCCGCGGTCTCGCCGAAGGTGCGGTTGAGCACCTCGGCCGGGCACTGGTGATAGCCCTGATAAAGCTCGTCATAGGCCTCGACCACGCGCCGCGGCGTATCAAGCAGCCCTTCGCGGACGGGATCCTCGCCGATATAGCTGAGCAGCGTCTGCACCGCAGCTTCGGCCTCGGCGCGCGACGGCCGTGGCTGGGTCGCACGGACCGCCGCGGCCAGGAACTCGGAAGGATCCAGTTCCGCCGGGCGCATGTCTGGAGATCGTACCTCCGGCGATTTGGCATCCGGCTTGTTCTGGCGGATCGATTTGATGAGGGCGTCCATGTCTCCTCCGTTCGACCGATCCTTAACGGACCGGAGTGTCACCGGCAGACGGGTGGCTTGCCACCGGACGCCTGAGGGAACGGCCACTATCATTCCGGCCGTCTCCAACCATATATAGGGCCACAGGCCAGAGCCGCCAAGCCCAGGTATCAAGCCAAGATCCGACCTGAAGCCCGAGATCCGATCATATGCTGAACGACATCTACAATAAGCGCATCATCGAATTGGCCGGCAATATTCCGCGGCTCGGCCGACTTCCGGATCCTGACGCCAGCGCGACCGCGCATTCGAAGCTGTGCGGATCGACGGTCAAGATCGACCTCAAGATGGACGGCCCCGTCGTCACCGACTTTGCCCATGACGTGAAGGCTTGCGCGCTGGGCCAGGCCTCCTCCTCGATCATGGCGAGCCATGTCGTCGGCTCGTCTGCGAGCGAGTTGCGCGAACTGCGCGAAACGGTGCGCAGGATGTTGAAGGAAAACGGCGCCCCGCCGCCGTCCGACAGCAAATGGGCCGACATCGCGCTCTTGGAGCCGGTGCGCGACTACAAGGCGCGCCATGCCTCGACCATGCTGACCTTCGATGCCGTGGTCGACGCGATCGGCCAGATCGAGGCCAAAGCCAAGCAGCCGGCGGCGGCACAGGGATAGACTGGCTCTAGAGTGCGATGGGATTAGGTTTAATCGCCATCGCGCTCTAGGTTTTTGATTGAGCATGATCTCCGCGCAAACGCGTTCCGCGTTTGTCGCGAGGGAAAACCGCTACACACCCGTCGGGTCGTCGCCCGAGGGCATGCTTTTCCGGATCGTGCTCTCGATTGTTTGTCTGCGTTATTTCGCAGGCGCTACGGCGGCGCTGGTCGGGACGACAGCCTCCGCGGTCTTGGTGGGCTTCGCCGCCTGCGGACCGGTGTCGCCGTCCGCCGTGTTGACGAAACGATCCTGCATCTGCCTGGGCGCGGCTTCGGCCACCGGCACCGGCATCTCGGTCCGCGGCAACACCTCGGCAACAGCGTCCGTGGTCACCAGATGAGTGAGCCGCAATTCGTTCCGGGACAATTCGTGCAGGTCTTCCCATGGCGGCACGTTCAGCGCCAGCAACAGCAGATCGCCCGCCCCGCCCATGTCGAAGGTGTATTTGGCGAGCCGGCCGATGTCGCGTTCGACGATCATCAGGTCTTGCGCGGTATAGCTTGCGGCCTTGGCGTCGTCCGCACGATCGCCCATCCAGATCTGATGCACGCGGACATGGGCCGCGTCTGGTACGTAGCGTGTTTTGCCCGACAGCAGCAGGAACACGCACATCGACTCGCAATAGGCTTCCGCCGTCACGCTGGCGCGATCGCCCTTCCCGGTCCGGTTCAGAACCGTCGTGCCGACCGTGGTCAGTATGCTCAGTTCGCGAAAACGCCGACCGAGCGCAATGGAGTCGTTGACCGATCCGCCGCTCGAATCCAGCACGAGAGTGGCGCCTTTGAGGTCGCGTCCGCGTGCGAATTCCTCGAAATCCTGCGGGCTGTCGGTGGTGACGATCCCGACCGCGCTGACCCAGCCGCGGCAATCCGGCCCGCAGGCGATCCAGTTGAAGCGCATCGGCAGCTTGCGTTCTTCGAGGGGCCCCCCGGCATGTGCCGAATTGCCCGACGTCACGACGATCGCGGGCAAGGCCAAGCACAGGGCAGCGGCGCCGAGAAGCGCCAGGCCGCGAGGATCAAGCCATGTCAAAAGCCTCAAACTGGTTCCTTCCCCAACCCCTCAAATCGAGCAGCGGTAAGCCCCATCGACGCCGTTCGATTCTACACATAGGCGTCATAAAAATGGTATCCGGGCGATTACGTATCGTCCAGAGCGACTTGCTGCACTGCTACTAAGAAAGCATGCGAAATTGAGGCAGTGTTGCGAAATTGTTCGTGATCTTCAGTTCCATGCATCGGAACCGTGCAGATTGACGGTCACGATCGGAGCAAACTGCTCATGAAGCACCCATCATCTCCATCGCACGGCTCGGGCTGGCTGCGCGAGACGCTGCGACTGCCGCGCAATGCCGGGCGTGCCCTGATCTGGATCTACCGCCACACGCTGTCGCCGCTGGTCGGATATAATTGCCGCCACCTGCCGACCTGTTCGGTCTATGGCGACGAAGCCATCGAACGGTTCGGGCTGTGGGCCGGCGGATGGATGACGCTCGCGCGGTTGTTGCGCTGTCAGCCCTTTGGCACGTCCGGCCTCGACATCGTGCCCAGCACCGCCCCGCCCGGCGCGCGATGGTATCTGCCGTGGCGCTACGGCCGCTGGCGTGGAGTCAACGCGCCGTAAAAAAGAAGCCCGGACAAATCCTTGCTGCAGCGCGTTCAAGTCAGATGCGCATTGCTGGCGCGCGCGGAACTGCTACCATCACATTCGCATTGTTTCGATACTCCCCGGGAGGAAACAACAATGCGCTGGAAAATCAGCCACCACGGTCACGACCCCCGGCAGATCGACCTGCTCGCCGTGATCGCACTCATCATCGTCATCATCGCAGCCTGGCGATACTTCGAAGGCGGTTCCGAGCCGCCGAGCACAACCGCGTTCATTGTGCCGAGCCAAAGCACACACTGGTGAGAGCTACGATACTCGCACCGCGACCTGCGTCGCGGCCGAGCAGCGTCAGCGCCCCCATCCGAACCAGAACAATCCGCCACCGCGTTGCGGCCCGACGAGCCCGGGCGGACGCGGCTTGTTCGGACGCGGCGGCCGATCTGCCGGCGGCTCGGCCGCCGAGGTCGTATCGGCGGTCAGCGGCTCGTCGGGATTGAGGCGAACCGACAGCAAGAGGTTCGTCTCGAAGGTGCGCCAGCGATAGCCGATGCCGAAATCGACCGGTTGGGCCCGCCTGAACAGTTCGGCATATCGCTCCTGATACATTCGCGGAAATTTCTCGATCGGGCCGGCATAGCGGCCGAACGGAAAGAAGCGCCATTGCTTCGTGCTGTAATAGGCGAGCGGGATGCCGGAATCGTCCTGGATGATGGTGGCGCTGTTCGCCAGGATGAAGTTCCTCACCGTGCTGAAATTGCCGGAATGCAGCAGGTAGGACGCGCTCTTGATCAGGCTGTTGCCGGGCGCGAGCGTGGCGCAGAATTGCAGGAAGCCGCTCGACTTGACGCCGGAATTGGACAGGTCGGTGCTGAAATAATACAGCGTTTTTTCGACGCCATCGTCGCCGACGAAGGTGATGCGGATGCCGCGCGTGGGGTTGCCGCCGGCATCTTCGTTTCCAAGATGCAGCGCACCGGTTGCATCAAGCGCGGCCGGCGTGACGCTGCGGATGGTCTTTCCCGAGCGCGCCAGGAAGACATAGAGGATCGGCAGCGTGCCGCCGATCTGGCCGGCATGCAGATCGACCTTCATCTGCTTGGTGATGAAGAAGCTGAAGCTCAGGACCGAGCTGAGCGAGTGTTCGACATTGTAGAGCGCGGCCGCGACGGCGCCGCGCGGAAGCCTCGATAGATCGGGCACCGATCCCGGCGGCTCGAGCGCGCTCAGCACATAGGTGGACGCCTTGGAATAGAACGCGTTGGCGTAGAGGAAATCCGGCCCGCTGAACATGTAGAACATGGTCGATTTGGGCGCCGCCAGGTTCAGGTCCGACCAGGCGCGGACCTTGGACAATTGACGCTGGTCGAGCTGGGAGAAGGCGTCATCGAAGAAGCGCGCGTGGCGTTGCCATGCGGGATCGTTTGTCAGCGGCATCAGCGGTGAATTGACCGACGGCTGCATGCCGGCGAGGAAGCGCGCGGTATCGTCGGCGGTGACGGTGTCGGCCGCGCGCGCCGGCACTATCGCCGCGAGGACCAGGCCCGCGGCGACCGCTGCAATTTTCGTCAGACGAAACATCTCTAGTCGCGGCCTGTTGATACGAGCGCGGCGCCGGGGTCGGGCCGCTTGCGGAAGATGGCGTAGATGACGAGGCCTGACATCATGATCAACATGCCGAGCGCCGCCTGCAGCGGCCGCTCCGTCAGGAGATGGTACATCATGAAGGACGTCACGACGAGGAAAACCAGGGGCGTCACCGGGTACCCCCATGCGCGATAGGGCCGTGGCAATTCGGGATGGGTGACGCGCAACTTGACGACGCCGAGCACGGCGAAGAACGAGCAGAACAACAATGCGAACTGAATGAAATCGAGCACCGCCTCGAAGCTGCGGGTGAACAGCATCAAGGTCGCCACCACGAGCTGGAAGAGAATGGCATAGGCCGGCGCGCCATTGCCCGATCTGCGGGCAAACAGCCGGATCGCCGGAATGTCCTCGCCCATGGTCATCATCACGCGCGGACCGATCCACATCATCGCGGAGATCGACGACACCAGCCCGATGCAGATCATCGCGGCGACGATGCGGCCGCCGAGATCGCCGAAGATGTAGCGGCCGGCGATGCTGGCGACATCGAGCTGCCCGGCCAGTCTGTCGATCGGCGCCGTGCGCAGGAACACCGTGTTCAACGCCACATACAGCACCAGCACGATCAGCGTGCCCGTCAGCATGGCCCGCGGCAGGTTCCGCTGCGGCATCCGCATTTCGCCGATGATGTAGGTCGCGGCGTTCCACCCCGAAAAGGAATACATCACGAACACCAGGCCGATCGCGAACGGCGCGCTGGTGATGTGGGCGAAGTCGGACGGCTGTGGCGCGAACGAGACCGGCTGCGGCGTCCCCATCGCAACGCCCGCGATCAGGAAGGCCGCGATCAGCACGACCTTCAACGCGGTCGAGATCAGTTGAAAGGTGGACGAGTGCTGAACCCCGCAAAGCTGCACGATCGACACCAGCCAGACGACGCCGACGGCGAGCGCAACCGATGGCGCGTCGGGATCGATCGCCTTGCAGTATTCCCCGAACGCCATCGCAGCGAGCGCCACCGGCGCGGCGAAGCCGACGGTCGCCGAAACCCAGCCGGCGAGAAAGCCGAAAGCCGGATGATAGGCGCGGCTCAGGAAATTGTATTCGCCGCTCGAGCGCGGAAACATCGCGCCAAGTTCGCCGTAGGAAAACACTCCGCAGAGCGCGACCAGGCCGCCGACGGTCCACAACGCCAGGATCGAGAAGCCGGACGGGAGATCCTTGACCTGAAAACCGAGGCTGGTGAAGACACCGACGCCGACCATGTCGGCCACGACGATCGCTGTCGCGACCAGAACCGAAACCGTGGGCCCGTCACCAATCCGACCGGTCCACGTCGCGCGCCCCGTGTCTGATGCAGCCATGTCGGCGCGTGCTCCGGTGCTCGGTTCAGAGATCTGCATTGGTGCAGGCTCATGCCCTCATTTCAAGCGCGGTTAACGAAGGTTAAAGAGGTTGCGGATTTACGGTGCCTTATTACCTATTGCTGTGTTGTCCCCGGAATCACCCGGCCCCCGGTGTTGCGGAAACGGGTGGTCCGCCTCACAATCAGGACACGATTTCGTGGTGTTCTTGAGGCTTCCGGATGTGGGGAGTTTGTCCGGAGTCTTAACCTTACTTTGACGCTACTGCGCTGAAGTATGTCGGTCGACTTGGGGAAAAGGGGTGGATGATCGGATCTGATCCGAAATTCCCTACGCATGATCATGCAGGCCTATCGTCCAGTGGAGCGATCTTAAGATCGAACCTTGGGCGGATCGGCGGCTGCCGCGTTGACTCGTCCCGATGGCGCCTTCGCGCGATCGCATCCGTTGTGGTGCCGCTGTCTCTGACGCTGGCGCAATGCGGCAAGGCACCTAACGCCGACGCGCTGGCGGCGAACGCGCAGATCTCGCCGCCCGGCGACACGTTCGAGGATCGCTTCCCGTCGCCATCGTTCAGAGACCGCTTCCCGACCCCGCAAGAGCGGTTCGAGCAAAAGCTTGCGCAGGACTTCGCGCCGGCGCCCTCGCCGCAGATATCGCCCACCCCGGCCTCCTATCGCGTCGCCTCGCTCGCCCCGCAACTGCCCTACCAGCGCCCGGCCGGCCGGGACGAACTGACCACGCTGGTCAGCATGAAATCATCGGCCTTCCCGTATTACGGCAACAATCCGGCGTCCGAAGCGCCGTTCCTGAATATCGCCAAGGGCGACCGCCGCGGCCATCGCAGCTATTCGGGACGGGTCTACTGGCAGGACGAAACCTATAACGACAGCCGCGTGCTGGTGCACATCCCCGAGACTTTCGAGCTTCGCAAGCCTGGCGTCATCGTGGTGTTCTTCCACGGCAACGGCGCGACCCTGGAGCGCGACGTCCGCGACCGGCAGATGGTGCCGCAACAGATTTCGGAGTCCGGCGTCAACGCCGTGCTGCTGGCGCCGCAATTGGCGGTCGATGCCGCCGATTCCAGCGCCGGCAAATTCTGGCAGCCCGGCGGCTTCAAGCGCTTCATGGCCGAAGCGGCCGACAACCTCGCCCGCCTCTCAGGCGATCCGGCCGCGGCGAAAGCGTTTGCGAACATGCCGATCGTCATCGTCGGCTATAGCGGCGGCTTCCTGCCCACCGCCTGGAGCCTCGACGTCGGCGGCATCAGCGATCGCGTGCGCGGCGTCATCCTGCTCGACGCCGTCTATGGCGAACTCGATAAATTCGCCTCCTGGATCGAGAATCACCGGTCGGGCTTCTTCGTCAGTTCCTACACCCACTACACCGCGCGGCATGACCGCGACCTGATGCAAATTCTGCGCGACAAGGGCATCGCAATTTCCGAAGACATGGACGGCCCGCTGCGGCCCGGCAGCGTGGTGTTCATCGAGACGCCCGAGGGCGTCACGCATCGCGACTATGTCACCCACGCCTGGACGAAGAATCCGATCGAGGAGGTGCTGGTCAAGATGGCGGCGCCTTCCATGCGGGTCGC
>WNFD01005102.1_pt1 | contig 19209 bp, 20 predicted proteins | sample 5400491 | NCBI WGS metagenome assembly WNFD01 (sample SAMN13153343, study PRJNA577476) | soil metagenome | isolation source: 120 cm saprolite under Douglas fir tree site 2 hole 2 replicate 2 | place: USA:California | collected 2015-04-18 | reverse complement strand
TCGAGTTACCCGTCGCTGCTGCGTTTCCGGTCAACATAGCTCATGGGTCGTCTCGCAGCTGGCCGTGCTGGATGCCGCCGCTCTTCACCTGGCGGCGTGCCCGGCGGGCGCGCCTTTCACTGCCCGGCTCTGCGTGCAGGTGGGCTTCACCTGCCTGCGGAAGCTGACCCGCACGTTGCGATCCTCGTCGACGACGATCCGCGGCCTGATGACCCCGTCCGGTTGAGCTGGGAGGAGTTCATGGAGGGCTGGGAGCGGATCACGTCCGTCGGGTTCCCCGTCGAGCGGACTCCGGAGGACGCCTGGCCGCATTTCCGGGGCTGGCGGATCAACTACGAGGCAGCCGCCTACAAACTGGCGTCGGGCCTCGACGCCGTCCCCGCCCGCTGGTCGGGTCCCCGCCGCCACCAGTGCGGGCCGTTCGAGCCCCGGAGGCTCATCAACCGCACCCCGGAGCACCCCGACGGCCAGCCCGCCGCGCCACGAGACCTCCTCAACGAGGGATGACGCCGATAATGGCGCGCAAGTAAAATCTCAGCGTGATTCGCCGCCGAGCGGAAACGACGCAGAGATGCATGTCGGGATCGGACGCCGGCGGACTCGCCGCCCAAGGCAGCCAGGCGCGGCGGCAGTGTGTGCGGCCATCAGCGCGCCAGGCCGACACGTACAGCCAATATCCTGAACGGCCGCGCCGTCGGGCGATGAGCGAGCATGTCTATCGAGGTCCTTGGTCTGGCGGGGAGGGCAACCTGCCACGCTGAGGTCATGTACATGCAGACGCTCGACGAGTGTCCCAGAGAGCACCGCGGTGGCCAGGTGTCGTACCTCCTGCTGGCGCCTGGGCAGTTTGGTTCGGAGAAGCTGTCGATTACGTGGGTCGAGGGGGCTGTCGGCAGCGAGCAAGAGGCGCATTCGCACGCAGGGCGGGAGCAGGCCTACGTCATCGTCCGAGGCAGCGGTCTGATGCGTGTCGGTGACGAACAGGGCGAGGTTCAGGCTGGCACGGTGATCCTCGTCCCTCGCGGGACTCAGCATTCCATACACAACCCGGGCCCGGAGCCGCTGGTTTACGTGTCTGCGACTTCGCCGCCGTTTGAGATTCCGCCCGGAAGATGGGCCGACGGTCCCGTGCTGCGATAGACACCATTCCGCGTCACTCGCAGAGATCTCGCCGTGTCGGCAACGAGTCCAACTGCTGCCAGCGGCAGAAGAGGACGACCTCGTCGAGGCGCATCGGGAGACTAGACCCCTGCTTCAGCTCTCGAGTGGCACGGGCCGGGTTGTGCCCGTTCCCGGTGCGGCGATGCGCCGGCCGTTCTTTCGCTCATGATCTGATCGGGCTTCCGGGTCACGAGTCGGGGTCGAGGTGAGTCAGGAGCCTGTCCGCGATGACCTTTGGCGACGCTGTCCCATCCAGGGGATTGCCCCTCTGGCGAGCATCTGGGTCTGGAAGACATGCCGGCCGTCTGGGATCTGCTGTTTGATCCCCTCGGTGCGAGCCGGCGAAGTCGTCCGCGCTGGTCCCTCGAGCCAAGCCATCTGGGTCCCATCGTCGGCCCTCCAGCGTCCCGCTCCGCCCACACCCGAGTCTCTGGTCCACTCGTACACCGGCCCTGACGAAGGCTAGAAACGCCGCCTGGCACGCTGCTGGTGCCAGGCGGCGTTATCACGGTTTCCGGCTACAGGTTGAAGGCTGAGGTGAGGGTCGGGGAGGTGGCTGCAAGACCCAGCTTCGGCAGGCCAAGCAGTTCCTCGGCGGTGCCGAGCAGGGAGTAGTGGTTGAACAGCGTGCCAGAGGTTGTGCCCAGCTGGGTGCTCGGGCTGATCACGATCGTGGCGACGTGGCAGCCTACGTCAGTCGTGTTGGTGGCGCACTGCGTTGCCTTGCCGCCCTCACCCTCATCCCAGGTGACGAAAACCGCCGTCGAGCCGTCCTGGTACTCGGTGCTGTTGAAGATGGCGGGCAGGTTGGCGGCCAGCCAGTTGTCGCCGTCGGCGATCGTGCCGTCGTGCATGTCATCGATCACGTTCGGGGTGATGAATGAGAAGGCTGGCAGCGTGTTGCTGGCCAGGTCGGTGGCCAGTTGCGAGTAGGGCACGTCGAACGTGGAGCATCCATTCAACGTGGTGTAGTACGGGGGCGGGTTGTGGCGCACCGCGTACTCCCCGGAGTTCGCCGGGTAGCAGTTCGACGGCATCGACTCCTCGTAGGCCGCCCACGTCTCGCCCTGGCCGAAGATGCTGGGCGCCGGCGTGCTGTCCACACCCAGATCACGTGGGTGTATGTGGGCGCTGAAGCCAGCGTGCCACACGGGCCGCTGGCTGACGGCGCTGGCGCGGCTGGGCTGGCAGATGCGGCTTGGGCTGCTGCGAACGTCGTGCCGAAAAGCAACGGCGCCGCGGCAGCGAAGGCAAGCAACCTGTTCCGCATGAAAACCTCCAGGGTGTTGGTGACGCTGCCAGCCTCACGCCGCGACATCGGCGCCGGAAACCCACAGGTGGCAAGCCTCACCTAGCTCTCACGGAGGATTCACCCAGGCGCTGCCAGGGCCGGTCAGATTTGCTCGGGGACCATGTTGATCGCACCGCACGGGCACTCGGTGGCGCACATACCGCAGCCCTTGCAGTAGTCCAGGTCGATCTCGTAACGGCTGCCAGGGCCGAGCTTGATGATGGCGTTGTCGGGGCAGACGCCGAAGCAGTTGTCGCACTCGAAGCAGTTGCCGCAGGACAGGCAGCGGCGTGCCTCGAACGAGGCATTGGACTCGTCAAGCCCCCCGACGACCTCGTCGAACGTGGAGACGCGGCGAGCCACGTCGAGCTCTGGCCGGACGGTCGCCGGCGCATCGGAGTAGTACCAGGTGTTCAGCCGGTCATAGTCGGCCAGGGCGGCCGGCTCGGACGGGTGCCACCGGTCGCCGCGCAGCCAGGCGTCGATGCAGCGGGCCGCGCTCTTGCCGTGACCCACCCCTGTGGTTACCGTGCGCTCGCCCATGACCATGTCGCCGCCTGCGAAAATGCCGGGGCAGCCGGTCATCTGGTCGCCGCCAACCTGGACAACGCCGTTTGCCACGGCGATCCCGTCGACGCCGGTGACCAGCGACAGGTCCGTCTCCTGGCCGAGCGCGAGCACGACGGCGTCGGCGTCAAGCTCGGTGAACTCGCCCGTCGGCTGCGGGAAGCCGGTCTCGTCGAGCTGCATCTTCTCGATCGTCAGCTTCTCGCCGTCGGCCCGCGCGATCGTGGACAACCACATCATCCGCACACCCTCGGCGGTAGCTTCCTCGACCTCGATGTCGTGCGCGGGCATCTGCCCGCGCGTCCGCCGGTAGACGATCACCGCGTCCGTCGCGCCGAGCCGTCGCGCGGTCCTGGCGGCGTCCATCGCCGTGTCGCCGCCACCGTAGACGGCGACCCGCCTGCCGAGCAGCGGGGGCTGACCATCGGTCGTGTTATGCAGGTAGGAAACCGCGTCCATGATCTTGGCCGAGTCACCGGCCGGGATAAAGGCCCGCTTGCCGACCTGGGCACCGACGGCCAGGAACGCCGCGTCGAATCCATCATCGGCCATGGCCTGGCGGATGTCGGTAACCGTGACGCCGGACTCCAGCCGCACCCCCATCGCCAGTATCCGGTTGATCTCGGCGGCGATGACGTCCCTGGGCAGCCGGTAGGCGGGGATGCCGTAGCGCATCATCCCGCCGGGCTCGGGCCCGGCGTCGCTGATCGTCACCTGGTGGCCGAGCAGGGTGAGGTGGTAGGCGGCACTCAGGCCGGCTGGCCCTGCGCCGACGACCAATACCCGCTTACCGCTGGGAGGCGACGCTATCGGAATCGTCCAGCCGCGCTTGATCGCCTCGTCGCCGAGGAAACGCTCGACCGAGTTGATGCCGACCGCCGAGTCCAGCTGGCCGCGGTTGCACGCCGTCTCGCACGGCCGGAAGCACACCCTGCCCATGATCGCGGGAAGGGGGTTGTCGGCCATGATCTGCCGCCACGCGGCCTCGTAGCCGCCATCTTCTGCGTGATACAGCCATTGCTGCACGTTCTCGCCGGCCGGACAGGCGTTGCTGCACGGCGGCAGCAGGTCGACGTACAACGGACGTTCGGTCCGCCACGAACCCGTCTTGTTGGCCAGGCTGGAGCCAACGTCCAGCGTGATCGCGAACGGCTTGTCCATCACGAGCGTGCCTCCTCGTTCGCTGCCTGGTCGCCGAGCAGGCCGAACCTGGCGATGTTCCGGTCCGCCTGCGCCTGCAGCCTGGTGATTGTCCGTGCGCCGTCCGGCGAGCCGAACAGGTGCGCGTACCTGGCCTGCAGCCGCAAGTAATCCTCGACAGGCGCTTTCTTCCTGATCGGCGAGCCGCTGACGACCTCTCCATGCTCGGCCTCGAAAACGGGGAACAGCCCGGTCTGCTCGGCCAACCTCGCGATCTTGATCGTGTCGCAGGACGCGGCGCCCCAGCCGAGCGGACACGGTACGAGCACGTGCAGGTAGCGGGCGCCGTGGAACTCCATCGCCCGGCGCACCTTGTACTCCAGGTCATGCAGCCCGGCGACCGTCGCCGTGGCCACATAACCGATCTCGTGCGCCATCGCGATCAGCGGAGCGTTCTTCCCCTGCCCGAACGGGTTGCCTGGTTCCGGCCCGATAGCCGGCGTGGTATTCGTCCTGGCGGCCGGCGGGGTGGCGCCCGAGCGCTGCACGCCGGTGTTCATGTACGCCTCGTTGTCATAGCAGATGAACAGGACGTCGTCGTCGCGCTCGAACATCCCCGACAGGCAGGCGAACCCGATGTCGACAGTGCCGCCGTCACCGCCTTGCCCTACTACCCGGCAGTCGCCGCGGCCCTTGACGCGCATCGCGGCCGCGACGCCGGTAGCGACAGCCGGGGCGTTTCCGAACAGCGAGTGGATCCACGGGATCCGCCACGAGGTCTCGGGGAACGGGGTAGAGAAAACCTCCAGGCATCCGGTGGCGTTCACCGCGATCAGCTGGCCGTTTGTTGCCCGCATCGCCGCGTCCAGGGCATAACGAGCCCCGAGGGCCTCACCACATCCCTGACATGCGCGGTGCCCGGAGCTAATGGAGTTCGCCCGGCCGGCGTCGGACTGCACCGTACGCTGGCCGGGATCGAGCAGCCGGTTCCCTACCGCGAAGCTGCCCGTCTGGTAGAACTTGACCGGCTGGACTGCCATGGCGCTCCCCTCAACCGATCCGCGAGGCGACGACGCCGAGGTCGCGGAGCATGTTCTCGGCCGCAGGCCCGGACTGGCGGCTAGCCGCGGCGCGGGCAAGTTCCCGGCCGACCAGGTCGGTGTTCAGGAAGGTCAGCGGCTCGAGCTCGTCTCTGGCCGCTGTCTGGAAGAGCCGGTGCAGCGACGCCTTGGTGATCGCCCGCCCGCCGAGCCCTGCGACGACCGTGTAGCCGTGCAGCGCGATGCCGGACAGCGCCATACGCACGTTGGCCGAGACGATTCCGCCGATGCCGACCGCCAGTGCCTTCTCCAGCACGACGACGCGCTGGCAGCCGCCGAGCGCTGCCCGCACCGCATCCAGCGGGAACGGGCGGAACGAGGTGATCCCGAGCGCGCCGATCTTCATGCCCTGCTCGCGCAGTTCGTCGACGGTGTCCTTGATCGTGCCGAGGACTGAGCCGAGCGCGACCACGATCGTCTCGGCGTCCACGGTTCGGTACGGCCTGATCAGGCCGCCGCTGTTGCGGCCGAACAAGCCGGCGAATTCCGCAGCGACTTCCGGGATCAGGTCCAGGGCCTGCAGCTGCGTGGCGTGCGCCAGGAACCTGACCTCGGTGAACGCCTCAGGACCGACCATCGCGCCGATCGACACCGGGTCGGCCGGGTCGAGTAGCTGCCGCGGCTCGAACGCGGGGAGGAACGAGTCAACCTGCTCGGCTCCTGGCAGCTCAAGCCGCTCGTGCGCGTGGGTGAGGATGAACCCGTCCATGCACACCATGACTGGCAACGACACCTGCTCCGCGATCCTGAAGGCCTGCACGTGCAGGTCCATGGCCTCCTGGTTCGTCTCCGCGTAGAGCTGGATCCAGCGATCGGCAGGCCAAGTCCTGACGCGTTGTACAGCGGCTCGGTCATGTAGAGCAGGCCCTGGCTCGCGGTCGCCGTGTAGGCCCGGGCGCCTGCGGCCGAGGCGCCGATGGCCACTGACATGGCAGCGAACTCCGACTCCACGTTGATGAACTCGCATGGCGCGAGGCTCCCCGACTTCACTTTGCGGCTCAGCGCCTCGACGATGTGGGTCTGGGGGGAAATCGGGTACGCGCAAATCACCTCGGGCCTGCACCGCGCTACGGCCTCCGCGACGCCGACCGACCCCTCGATCTGGGCGACCCGCTCTCCTCCGGTGCCGGCACTGGCTGGACTAGCCCTCCGCGCCGTCGCCAACTGTCCGCCGTCGCTGTCGCATGGCGGCTTGATGCCCAGTTCGGCCAGCTCTGCCGCGACATGAGCGAACGCTGCCCGAGCCGCTTGCACGTTGCCGGCCGCAACCTGGGGCTTAGAGGCGAACCTGGTCTCGATGGCCGCGACCAACGAGCCGAGAGAGACCATGCCGGTCAGCGCCGCGAACCCGCCGAGCAGGGCTGCGCTGGGCACCGGCTTGCCAAGGTGCTGCAGCGCCAGGTCGGAGGCCGGTACGGTGAGCGCCGCGCCTGGCGGCAGCTCGCCGGTGAACTCGGCGATGTTGAGGTCCGCGAGCCGGCGCGCGGAGTTGATCAGGACACGGCAGCTGGCCTGGGCGCCGTCGAACACCCTGACCTGATGCAGCAGCGTCGGGTCCTGGATGACGAGCGCGTCCGGCCTGGTGACGGGCTCCCTGCTCCTGATCGGCGAATCGTCAATGCGGCAGAATGACATCACTGGAGCCCCGGTGCGTTCCGAGCCGAAGCTTGGGAACGCTTGAGCGTGCTTGCCCTCGGCGAACGCGGCGGCGGACAGCAGCTCGGCGGCCGTTACCGTTCCCTGTCCGCCGCGCCCGTGAAACCGGATCTCGTACATGGCTAGGCGTGACGCCGTGGGTTACGCACGATGACGACCGGGCAGGTCGCGTGGTGCAGGCAGCGGACGCTGACCGAGCCGACCAGCGCGTCGGCGAACCCGCCATGACCACGGTTGCCGACTACGAGCAGGTCGGCGCCCTTAGCGGCGTCGAGCAGCACCTGCGCGGCATTGCCTTCCCTGACCACCTCGTGCACGGTGACACCGGCGGGCGGGCTGACTTCAGCGACTGCGGCACTCAGCGCCTTGGCTGCCAGCTCGGCGTAGTCGACGTCGTCGAATGGCGCCGTGGTCCAGCCGAAGCTGCCGGCGACGACCGGGAACTCCCAGGCAATGACGGCATCGAGGGTCCCGCCGGTGACCTCGGCGTGATGCACGGCCCAGCGCAGCGCCGCGACCGAAGGGTGCGAGCCGTCCACTCCGACCACAATTTTGGGGACTGGGTTCTGCACTGCGGACATTTCTGCCTCCCAGGGCGATAGGGCGGCGCGTCGTTCGTTCTGCCGCCCATGTCGCCAGCATCGGTCAGGGGGAGGCCACCGGGCAGAGCCCATGCGCCCGCTGAACCGGGACCTTCGTCCGCCGCGGCTAGCGAAGCCGCCTGAGGAATGGGTCCTGCGGCTCGGCCGGGACGAGCCTGATCCGCGCGTCGACCGGACAGGCGGCCCCGGCCCGCGCGATCACCGGGTTGAGGTCGAGCTCGGCGATCTCAGGAAAGTCGTCGGCCAGCCTGGAGACCCTGAGCAGGATGTCGGCCAGCGACTCGAGGTCGACCGGCGCGGTGCCGCGGTGGCCGTAGAGCAGCGGCGCGGCCCTGATGCCGCGGATCATCTGGTCAGCATCGACGTCGGTCAGCGGCGTGAGCCTCGCCGCGTGATCCCCGAGGACGTCGGTCGCCACTCCGCCGAGGCCGAAGACCACAAGCGGGCCGAACACGGGCTCGTGCACAACGCCGATCAGCACCTCGACGCCGTCGGTGATCATCGGCTGGATGAGCACCCGGCGCAGGTCCGCGCCGAACCGGCCGGCAAGCTGAGCGTAACCGCGCCTGACTTCCCGCTCGGAGCGCAGGTCGAGCAGGACGGCGCCGGCGTCGCTCTTGTGCACCAGGCCGGGGACGTCGGCCTTCAGGACGACGGGAATATCGCCGAGGTCGCTGGCCGCGCGGACGGCGCTGCCGGCATCGGTGGCCTCCACGGTGGGGACAAGCGCTATCCCGTAGCACGCAAGCAGGCTAGCCACCAGATCGGGCGGCAGCCAGTCGCCAAGATGGTGCCTGGCCAGGAAGCGAGCCACGAGCTGTCGCGCGTCATCCTGCCTGAGCCCGGTCAGCTCGGGTATCTGACCCTCGGGGCTTGATCGCCACCGGCTGTACCTGACCGCGTGGGCGAGCGCGCGGGCCGCGTTCTCTGGATACAGATAGGACGGGATCGCCCCATCGACCGGGCATGTGGCGGACTCGCGGGGCTCGTCCAGCGCCTCCGGCTGGCTTCGCCCGACAACCTGGCCGGCGACCGCAAGGGCCGGGGAGCGCTTGCGCGAACGGCGGACGAGGCGCACGGACTCCTGCTGGTCCAGCGTGACCGCGACGAGCGGCTTGGTCATCTCCGCGGCCAGGATCGCGGGCGTCAGCTGGCCCAGCGCGGTCGGCACGGTGATGGCCATGACCGCGTCGACGCCGTCGTCCCTGGCGACCTTCTCCAGGCAGGAGCGGAAAACCCGGCGGCTGACAGCGGCGGACGTATCTACCGGTCCGCCGACCGCGGCGCCGGGGGGCAGGAGCCTGCGAAGCCGCTGCTGCGTCGCGTTGGAGAGGGTGGCCACCTTGAGGTCGTTGTCGCCGCAAGCGTCGGCGGCAAGCACGCCGGCCCCGCCCGCGTTAGAGACGATGGCGATCCGGTTTCCGCCAGGCAGCGGCTGGCAGGCAAGCAGCGCGGCGGTATCGACAAGCTCGCCGAGGCTGGTGGTCGCGATGACGCCGGCTTGGCCGAACAGCGCTTCCTGGGTGACGAGCGGGGTCGCCGCAGCGGCTGTGTGCGACGCGGCGGCACGCTGGCCGGCCGCCGACCGGCCCCCGATCACGGTCATCACGGGGAACTTCCTGCCGACCCGGCGCGCGGTCTGAGCGAACCGGCGGGGGCTGCCGAATGACTCGACGTAGAGCAGGGCCAGCTTGGTCCTGTCGTCCTGCTCCCACCACATCAGCATGTCGTTGCTCGACACGTCGTACTTGTCCCCCACCGACGCGAACGACGACACCCCGATCCCAAGCCTGGTCAGATGCTCAAGCACCGCGATTCCGATGCCGCCAGACTGGACGACGAGGCCAGCGCTGCCAGGCGGTGGCTGGGCACCGGCAAAAGTCGCGTTCAGGCCCAGTGGCGGGACCGCGACCCCGAAGCAGTTCGGGCCCACCAGGCGCATGCCGTGGCTGCGGCAGATGGCAAGCAGCTCGGAACCGTTCTCGGTTTCGATCCCGGCGGTCACCACGACGAGCGATCGGGCGCCGCGGCGGCCGCAGTCCCCAGCGACCGCGTTGACGCTCGCCGACGGCACGGCGATCACGGCCAGATCCGGCGGCTCAGGCAGATCAGCCACGGTGGGCACGCAGGTCACGCCCAGTACGGACTGCGCATGCGGGTTGACGGCGTAGAGCCGCCCGCCGAAGCCTCCCGAGATTATGTTCCGCAGGATCGCGTGCCCGATCCTGCCTGGCTTGCGGCTGGCGCCGATCACAGCGACCGATTCCGCCGCCAGCAAGTGGCGCAGGCTGGCCACGTCAGCGAACCGCTCCCGCATCGCCACAGAGTCCAGGTACGTTCGCAGGCGCTCATCACCGTCGTCCGTGGGCAGCGGGAAGGTGGTCTCGATGACTCCGTCGGACATCTGCCGGCGCGCGGCGAGCCCTGCATTGGCGAAGACCCTGAGCATGGCGACGTTGTCGGCCAGCGTCTCGGCGGTGAACGCGCGCAAACCGCGCAGCCGCGCAGCCGAGACGAGATGTTCGAGCAGGAGCGTGGCGACTCCCCGGCCGTGCATGTGATCGGTGACCGCGAAGGCGATCTCGGCGACGCCCGGTTTGCCCGTTGGCTCATAGCTCGCGACGCCGACGAGCTCATTGCCGAGCCACGCCAGCAGCGCGCAGTGATCGGTGTCTGGTGGCCGGGTTACCCGCTTGGCCTCGCGATCTGCCGCTTGCGGGCTGATGCTGAAAAAGCGCAGGTAGATGTTGCTCGGCGACATCTGCGCGTGCATCTGCCTGACGGCATCGGCGTCCTGCGGCCCGGCCGGCCTGATCAGCACGGTGGTGCCATCGGTGAGTAGCGCGTAGACCCCCTCCGCCGGGCCGGGCGCCCCGGGCGCCCCGGGTTGCGCTGAGACTGCATTCATCGGCCACCTGCCCTGCCTGTGTTCGCACTTCCTCCGATAGAACACCAGGATGCCCGTAGCGGCCATTGCCTCGCATGGCCACGCCGGCCTGCCCGGCCGGGACGTTGGCCAGGACCCCGCGCGGCAGCTCGCCGCAGCACTTGGGGCCTTTAGTCCCTAACCGCGGCCAACGCGGCGAGGGGACAGTGGATTCATCGCGCCTGGGGCGGCGCGGGCACACGCGCCGACGATGCGGAGGTGAGCTATGGACGAGCACGGGCAGCTACGGCAGCTCAGCAGGACCAGGGCGCTTGAGCTGCTGGGAAGCGTGAATCTGGGCAGGCTCGTCTTCACGCACCAGGCGCTTCCTGCAGTACGTCCCGTCAATCACCTGGTCGAGTGCGAGTCGATCATAGTGCGGGCCACGGCAGGCGCCGCGATTATCTCCGCAGCCAACCGCCACGGTGTCGTGGTCGCCTACGAGGCCGACTCGATCGACCCCGACAGCCACGGCGGCTGGAGCGTGATCGTGGTTGGAACGGCCAGGCTGCTCACCGATGATTCCGCTGCCGCACGGTACCGGGCGCGGCTGAGGCCGTGGGTTTCCGGTCCGGTGGACGATGTCATCACGATTTCGAGCGACTTGGTCACGGGCTACGAGCTGGTGCCGGGCGCGGTCGCCGATGATATTCAGCGGGTAGCCGCGGGCGGTTAGGGCCAGGAAGAGGTTGAGCTAGTCGCGCGCCGGCACGTCCGCCTGCCGGCGGCGCAGCAGGTAGCGGCGTATCTCGTCGGCACCCCAGACGATGAACGGGAACGGAACCGTGATCAGCAGCAGGTGGGCGGGGAGCGCGGCTGTGGCAAGGAGGGTCTGCAGGACCGGCACGTAAATGATCGCAGCCGCCAGTGCTAGTTCGGCGAAGATACCTGCGAGCAGTAGCGGATTGGAGGTTATGCCGACCGATCGCAGCGAGGCTCGCTCGGTCCGAGCCGCGAACGCCGTCCCGATCTGGGCGACCACCATCGATAGGAAGGTCATGGTCGTGGCTTGCAGGTAGGCGTGATGCAGCGGCGATCCGGGTCCGGTCGGCATGCCGGGGCGCCAGCCTGCCCGAATCAGTACGTAGAAATACGCGCCCATCTGCAGGGCCGCCGCGATCAAGCCCAGGAACAGCCATGCTCGCAGCAGCATGGGCGGCCGGATCACTCCCTCGCTCGCCGGTCTCGGCGGCCGGTCCATGATCCCGGGTTCGGCGGGCTCGCGGCCCAGGGCGAGCGCGGGGAGCGTCTCGGTGCCGATATCGAAGGCCAGCAGCTGCAGCACGGTGAGCGGCAGCGGGATGGTGCCCCTGGCCAATGCGAAGACGAGGAAAGGCACGACCTCCGGGGTGCTGTGAGCGAAGATGTAGACGAGGAACTTGCGGATGTTGTCGTAGACCCGGCGGCCAGCCTGCACAGCGGCCACGATCGTGGCGAAGTTGTCGTCGGTAAGCACCATGGTCGCCGCTTCCCTGGCTACGTCCGTTCCGGAGCGTCCCATCGCGATTCCGATGTCGGCGCGGCGCAGCGCAGGCGCGTCGTTGACGCCGTCGCCGGTCATCGCCACGATGTGGCCCTCGGCGCGAAGTGCGTCGGCGATCCTGAGCTTGGCCTCCGGAGAGGCGCGGGCGAATACGAGTTCCTGTCCCGAGCGGAGCAGGTCGTCGAGCTCGTGCTCGCTCATGGTGTTGAGCTGCCCGCCGGTGATGACGGGCAAGTCGGAGTCGCCGATCCCGAGCTGGCGGGCGATCGCAACCGCGGTCAGCGGGTGGTCGCCGGTGACCACGATGATCCGGATGCCTGCCGTGTGACAGCGCGCCACCGCTTCGGCGACCTCCGGCCTGGGCGGATCGAGCAGCGCCGCCAGGCCGAGGAAACACAGGTCGCGTTCGGCATCCTCGCGGCGATCCGGCCGTGCCTCGCCGTGGCCGATGCCGCGCCAGGCGAACGCCAGCATCCGCAGTCCCTGGCCAGCGCTAGCATCGACAACCGCAGCGAGCCCATTGCGAGCCTCACGGTTCATCGGGCGCAGCGAGCCATCAGAGCCGAGCAAGGCTGTGCACAGCGGCAGAACCGCCTCCGGAGCGCCCTTAGTGTCGATCCGCAGGGCGTCTCCGCAGCGGTCGACTGTGGACATGAGTTTCAACGCTGGATTGAAATGGAACTCGGCGACCCTGTCTGGGTCACGGCGGACAGGATCCACCCTTTCCCCGAGTCCTGCGGCGGCTTCGAGCAGCGCGATCTCGGTCGGGTCCCCAGATGGGCTCTCCCCGTCCAGCGTGGCGTTGTTGCACCGGGCCATGACTGTGGCCATCGCCGCCGACGGCGGAGTCGCGTCGCGCCCCAGCGGTGCCTCCGCATCCCCGGCCCAGAGGCGAACCACGCGCATCCGGTTCTGGGTTAGGGTGCCGGTCTTGTCGGTACAGATAACGTCCGTGGAGCCGAGCGTCTCAACCGCGCTGAGCCGCTTGACCACTGCTCCGCGGCGCACCATCTCCCGCACGCCGATCGCCAGCGACAAGGTGATGACGGGTAGCAGGCCCTCCGGCACATTCCCGGCGATCAGCCCGACCGCGAAGACGATCGCCTGGGTGAAGGTCAGCCCGGCGCCCAATGTCGCGGCCGGCAGGAACACCGCCGCCAGCAGCACCGCGATCGCCGCGATCAGCCACGCCACCCGGCGGACCTGACGTTCCAGCGGGCTCTGCTCAGGCTTCACCCGCTCCGACAGCGCGGCGATCCGGCCAAGCTCGGTGTGCATGCCGGTGGCGACCGCGATGATCCGGCCCTCGCCGCCAGTGCAAGTGGTCCCGGAGAACACTAGGTCCCTGGCTTCCAGCAAAGGCACATCGGTGTCGTCCCAGTTGGCCGAGCGGTCAACCGGCATGGATTCGCCCGTCAGCGCCGATGCGTCAACCTCGATGGTCCCGGACAACAGCCTTCCGTCGGCCGAGATCTTGTCGCCTTCTGCCAGCAGAAGCACGTCCCCGGGGACGATCTGGGTCGACTCGATCGTGGCATGTTCGCCGTCGCGGAGCACCGTCGCGTATTGCGGTAGATAGGCCTGCAAGGCCTCGACGGCCCGCTCTGCCTGCAGTTCCTGAACGAACGCGAACAGCGCGTTCAGGACGATGACGACGACGATGGCGAGGGCCACTGGTGTGATCCCGGCCAACCAGGCCAGCCCGGCCGCAGCCCACAGCAGGAGGGCTAGTGGATGAGTGAACTGGCGGCCAAGCTCCCTTGCCAGATGGCGTCCGCCACGCCGGCGCAGCTGATTCGGCCCGTAGACAAGTAGCCGCCGGCCCCCTCCCGGTTCGAGAGCCCGGACGGCGACGTCCGCAGATCGCGCAGCAGCCTGGCGACCGGTTCGGTCGGATTGATGCTCTCGACGTCCGCCAGAGCAGCCGCGTCCTGCGCTTCACCGGCGCTAGACACCGGAACCGCCGGTCATCGGTGCTGAAGTCGCACGGCATGCCATCATCAGTCGGTCAGGTTCGGTCGTCTATCTCCTCGCCGCTGATGAGGTCACGAAGCCGGCGGTATTCCTCGGCGTCGATCTCCCCGCTGGCTAGCCGCCGGTCCAGGATGCGCCGCGCGTCGTTATGATCGGCCCGGCCTGGTCTGCGGGTTGCGCCGCGAACCAGGGCATAGGCACCCCAGATCAGCAAACCCCAGAAGACGATCGACCCGGCCCACATCATTCCCGCCTGCCAGAACGCCCAGTGGCCGCCGTACCAGAACATCATCGCCACCATCTCCATGTTCCTCGGGCGCTTTCAGGGCGCCCGCCTCGAGCTTGCCGCCCCGCTGTCCACGAAAGCCCTGGGTGGCGGCAAGCCGGTAGGTACGAACGTCCCGGCGGCATGGGGGCTCAGGGCTCTGTCCGCCTAGCCAGGCGAGCAGCAGTGTTGGGTTATCGGCGCAGGAGGTTGTTATGACCGCTTCGATCAGCGTCAAGGACGGTTCGCTTCTTGTCGACATCGAGGGAGCCGACCAGATCTGGGCGCTGAAGAGCCAGCTACAGATTCCGGTCAATCAGGTGACCGGCGCAGCATCCGCTGAGTCGGACGCCCGGAAATGGCTGCACGAAGTACAGCTCGGCGGCAAGCACGTCCGCGGAGTCATGTCCGCCGGACGGCTCTACACACAGGGCAGGTGGGTGTTCTGGGACGTGCATGACGCGGCTAGCGCGATCGGTATCGAGCTATGCGGCGAGCGCTACTCCAAGTTGGTGGTCGAAGTCGACAACCCTGAGGAACGGATCAGGCAGATCCAGGAGGTATGCGCCAGTGCGGAAAGTGGGAGGTCGGCTCATCGGGAGCCGCAATCCTCCCGAGTGAGCCGAGGAGGACACGATGAACAAATCAATCTTGCTCGCCGTTGACACGACGAGCCACGCGGCCGCGGCCGCGGACATGGCTCGCGACCTGGCAGCTGGCACCGGCGACCGCGTCTTCGTGATGCACGTGCATGAGTTCGCTGTGGGCAGGTTCGGCAAGATCCAGGTCGACTGCGGCGATGGCGACGGCGAGCGCGTGGTCACCGAGCTCGTGGACCGCCTGACCGCGGCAGGAGTCGCGGCGGAGGGCGACATTCGCAAGACGCCGGTCGGCCGCATCGCGCGGACCATCCTGGACGCCGCGAATGAGCTCGATGTTCGGATGATCATTTTGGGTTCGAGCAGCAGTCACGACGTGCCGTGGCTCCCGTTCGGCAGCGTCTCGCTGCGGCTCTTGCACACCTCGAGCAAGCCGGTACTGATTGTTCCGAAGACCGCCGTTCCCGACCACGCGGCAGCTCTCCAGACCGCCACCGTCGCGAGCGCCACGAGTTAAACCGGCCTTGGCCGGGCCGTGACGGGGAACGAGAGGACTATGCCAGAGATGACGCAGGGTGAAGGCCCGGATCAGCCCGCAGCTGGGCCGGTCGTGGAGGCTCTGGACGAGGAGGAGTGCCTCCGGCTGGTGGCGGGGCAGGATGTCGGCCGGATCGCGTACACCGGACGGTTCGGCCTGACCGTGTTCCCCGTGAACTACCGGTGGCATGACGGCAGCATCGTGTTCCGCACGGGCCAGAACAGCCCGATGGACGAGGATCTTCGCACCGGATCGGCGCACGCCGAATATCAGGTCGCCTTCGAGGTTGACGAGCTCGACGCTCGCACGCGGGAAGGCTGGAGCGTCCTCGTCCATGGGCCCGCCCACCACGTGAGGTCTGATGAGGAGCGCACTGCCGTTGCTGGGTCAGGCGTCACTCCGTGGACGAGCGGGTCGAAGGAGCAGTTCATGCGCATCGTGCCGACACGGATCACCGGGCGGTCAATCCGTCAGCGCGGGCGCGCCTAGAACCGGGACGCTGGCATGGCCGCGACAGCGTCGAAAGCTGGGGGCCGGATGACAAGATGACCACATGCCGACTCATGTTGCACTTCTGCGCGGGATCAATGTCGGAGGCGGCGGCAAAGTTCCGATGGCCGACCTGCGGAAGGTCGTCACCGCGCTCGGTCACTCCGAGGTGTCCACCTATATCCAGACCGGGAACATCATCTTCACGCCGTCGCATGACGATCCCGCGGCGCTGGCGGCCGAACTCGAAACAGCGACCGCCGATGCCTTCGGCGTGCGCACCTCGGCCGTTGTCTTGTCCCGGTCGGAGCTCAGCAAGGTGATCGACTCCAACCCCTATCCCGATGAGCCGAATCCGAAATGGGTGCATGGCGTGTTCTTGCTGAGCGATCCGGACGAGGCGGCGCACCAGCGCCTCGCGGAGGCCATGAAGGCCGCCGGTCAGCGGGGAAGCAGGGACGAGGCGGCGATCGTCGGCAGAACGCTCTACCTCCATACGCCCGATGGCTTCGGCAACAGTGAGCTGGCCAAGGAACTGCTGCTGAAGCGGCGGCGCGACCTGCTGGCCTCAGGTACCGCTCGCAACTGGGCAACCATCGGTAAGCTGCTCGCTCTCTGCGAGAGCTAGTCCGGCCCCCAGCCAGCGGTTCCGCCCGATGACCGGCCCGGCCACCCTGCGAACCGGCCAGGGCTTATCCGCTGATCGCGAGCCTCGTTCGCTCGTGCCTGGCCCAGAGGGCGTCCCAGGTTGAGGCGCGGTGCGGATCGGGGTCAGTGATGGCGGCCGCCGGCGCTTGCGCCACAGGCGGCATCGGCCGGCCGACGGCCTTCGCGGCGACCATCGCCGCGCCGCGAGCGGAGAAGTCGGTGTCCTGGCCGCCCGGCATGATGACGCGCCTGCCGCTGGCATCGGCGAGGTCGGCGCGGAACGACTTCGCCGTGGCGCTCCCCCCGGCCACCATCAGCTCGCCGGTGAACGGGCTCATGTTTCCGTCGGTCTCGTCCAGGACCCCGAGGCACCGCCGACTCTCCAGCACGATGCCGTTGACCAGTCCTCGCGCCAGATGCCGCCGGTCGTGGCCGAGCGTGAGCCCGCCAACGGTGCCGTGCAGGGCCGGATCCCACAGGGCACCCTGCTCGCCCGGACTGAGGTAGGGCAGGACGACCGGCGCATCGGCGGGATCTACCTCGGCGGCAAGCGCGAGCACACCGGCCTCATCAAGGCCGCCCAGCAGGTCGGCCAGCCAGCGCAGGGCGCTGCCGGTGGCGAGCAGGTCCATCTCCAGCCCCCACCGGCCCGGCTCGGCGAGCGGCGTAACCAGGAACCTGTGGTGTGGGTCGAGCACCGGCCGGTCGGCGACCCCAAGGATGGCCGTGCTCGTTCCCGCCACGTAGGCGAGCTGGCCGGGGGAGCGAATGCCGAGCCCGAACGCGCCGAGCACCGAGTCGGCAGCGCCGACGCAGACCGGCACCTGCTTGCAGCCGAGTCGCGCCGCGATGTCTGCCCGGAGCGGCCTGGTCGCCGTGGCGTACAGCACGGGCGGCAGGGCCGGAAGCCGCGCGCCGCACAGCTCGCTGTCGCGTGCCGGTCCGCCGTTGGCGCCGCGCGCAGCCGCTGCCGCCCCGAGTACGTCCGTGCTCCACGCGGCCGCCGCCAGGTCGAAGCAGCCAAATCCGGTCGCGGTGCTCGGGTCAGTGGCGGTATGCCCGGTCAGCCACCAGAAGAGGTAGTCCTTGGCGCCGAGCAGGGTGCTGGTCGCGGCGGCCCGGCCAGGCTCCTGCTCGACCAGCCGCTGGAACATGGGCAGCAGGTAACGGCCGTCGACCCACTGACCGGTGATCCGGTAGAGCGCCTCCCCGCCAGCCGATCCCGCGCCAGCACCGAATAGCCCGCGGAGCCGGCCGGCCTGCTCCTCGGCGCGGTTGTCCTCCCAGGTGATGGCCGGCCCGATCGGCTCGCCGTTCTCGCCTGCCGTGAGCAGGGTCGGGATCATGCCCGACAACCCGATCGCGCACCAACGACGCTGCGGCGCGCTGCCGGACAGGTCGCAGGCCGCCTGCTCAATGGCTCTGGTCCAGTCGCGCGGGTCTTGCTCGCCGGCGCCGGGAGACGGTCTGCTGGTCGGGTAGCTGGCGGCAGCCCGCGCCACGACGATGCCCGAGTCGTCGAGCGCGATCGCCTTGAGCCCGGAGGTACCGAGATCGAGGCCGAGATACAGGTCCGTGTGCGGTGCCGTCAATCCTGCCAGCGGACCTCCCAGTCCCTGTTGCCCGGCGCAGGCAGCAGTTGCCGCGTCGCGCTGCCGGAAAAGGCGAAGACGAACTGGTTGGCCGGATAGAGCTGCTCGAAGCAGTCAAACGGGAGCCCGGTGCCATCGGCGCTGAGCCCGCGGATCCTGACCACCTGCGCCCTGGCGCGGAGCGCAAGCAGCCTTGCTTCCGCCTGCGTGGGCAGCAGGACTTCCAGGTACTGCTCCTCATAGGAATCCACCAGGCCGTACTCGGCGGCGAGCAGGTCATACAGCGAGCCGTTCAGCCGGCCGGCCATCGCGCCGAGCTCAGGCGCGAGCGCGACCGGGATGACCGAGGTCTCCAGGACCGCCGGCTGGCCGTCGAGCAGCCGCAACCTGCGCAGCCGCCAGACCGGGCTGTCGGCGGAAATTCGCAGCGCCTGGCACAGGTCCGCCGACGGCTGGCCCTCGTGCAGGCTGAGCACCGTGGTCTCCAGGCGGGTAACGCGGCCGTCCCCGGCGGCGAGGGTGGCGAGCAGGCTGCCGGTTCTGGTCGGCTCGGTCACGATCCGCGGCCTGGCCACGAAGGTGCCGAGGCCCTGGTGGCGGCGGACCCGGCCCGCGCGCTCAAGCTCGTCCAGCGCCCGGCGCACCGTGATCAGGCTGACTCCTGCCTGGCCGGCCAGCTCCGTGTAACTGGGCAGCATGTCGCCAGGAACCAGTCCCTGCTCGGCGATCAGCTGCTCGACGAGGTCGACAACCCGCTCGTAGAGCAGGGAAGCCCGGGGCATCCGCGCGACAGTCGGCCGGTTCCGGCGGCCGCGCTGTGGCCGGCGTGGGGTATCACCTGGTCCTGGCGAGCCTGGCGGGCTGGCACCGAGATCGAGCCCCATCTAAGCCATCATTTCAGGCCCGCGTCACGGCGAGTTGCGCCGTGCCGCTCGTCACCGCGAACGCGTCAGCGGCAGCGTTCAGCATGTCGTCTACGTCGGCGTCAATGTGCACCAGTGACAGGAAGAGGTTCTCGTACTGGCTGGGATGAAAGAGCACGCCGCGCAGCAGCATCTCCTGCCACCACGTGGTGAACAGATCCTCCCTCGCGAACCGCTCGGCATCGCGCCAGTTCCTGATCGGCCGGTCGCTGAACCAGACCTGGAACACCGTGCCGAGACCCTCGACGATGACTG
>WNFD01005908.1_pt1 | contig 19216 bp, 18 predicted proteins | sample 5400491 | NCBI WGS metagenome assembly WNFD01 (sample SAMN13153343, study PRJNA577476) | soil metagenome | isolation source: 120 cm saprolite under Douglas fir tree site 2 hole 2 replicate 2 | place: USA:California | collected 2015-04-18 | reverse complement strand
CTAGTATATGGTTTCACTAAAAGGTATCCACTAGAAACATTCTGTGATACGCTTGGGCTATGGCGGGGAAGTCTAAGCGGCCGCGGCTGGTTCTGACCTCGGAGGAACAAAAGCAGATCCGCCAATTACGAGAATCGCAAACGGAGCCCTGGCGAGAAGTGCAACGAGCGCGCATCATCTGGCGCTACCATTCCGGCCAGAGCGTCGCCGAGATTGCGCGAGCGGTGAAGATGACTCGCAAAAGCGTGGCGAAATGGATCGCCAAAGCCTTGGCGATGGGAGTGGGCGCCGCCTTAAAAGATACCTACCATCGGCCTAAGGCACCGGTCATTACCGAGGAGGCCAAGGCTTGGGTGGTCCATTTGGCTTGCTCGAAACCGAAAGAACTGGGTTATGCGGCCGAGGTATGGACCCGGAAATCGCTGGCCCGGCATGTACGGGAGCATGCCGTGGAGGCGGGACACCCCGCCTTATCCCAGGCAGCCAAAGCCACGGTGCAGCGGATCCTAGCGGCGCAGCCTTTACATCCGGAGAAGGTAAAGTATTACCTGGAGCGGCGCGACCCCGACTTCATGGCCAAGATGCGAGAGATTCTACTGGTATATCGCGAGGTGGATCTGCAGAATGGGAACGGCCGAGCGCTTATCCCCAAGATCGTGACCCTCTCGGTGGACGAGAAACCGGGGGTACAGGCAATTGCCAACACCGCACCGGATTTGCCGCCGGTGCCAGGTAAACACGCCACCGTGGCCCGGGACCACGAATATAAGCGCCTGGGAACTTGCTCGATTTTAGCGGCGCTCGATCTGCACAGTGGTCATGTGGTTGGGCATGTGGAGCGGCGTCACCGCAGCCGGGAGTTTATTGCATTGTTAAAAGATTTGGACCGTTACTATCCGGCCGAATGCACGATCCGGCTAGTGACGGATCCTGGCTGAACATCGTGGAGACCCTCTTTGGCAAGATGGCTCGCACGTTCCTGCGTCATGTCCGGGTGCAATCTTGGGAGGAGCTGCGGGACCGAATTCTGAAGGGCATCGAGGAAATCAATGCCGATCCGGTTGTGCATCGATGGAAGAAGTTTGAGGCCCTCACCGAGGAGTAATGTGGGCATATTTTAGTGACAGTCGTCGTGCTGATCGTGTTCGGATCACTCCGAATCGGTGAGGTATTGGCCCTGCGCTGGCGGCATCTCCAGGCAGACCGGATCAACATCGAGGAGCGAGTTTACGAAGGCGAATTCGACGACGTAAAGACCGATGCCGGCGAACGCGAAGTTCCGTTCGATAGGCATGGGTTGATGAAGAGCGCCCTAATTGATAGGTGGAATGCCAGCAAACATCGCAATCCGGATGATCTGGTCTTCTCGACCCGCAAGGGCGGGGTTTTAGGCAGGCGCAATCTGCTGCGCCATATTAAGGCTGCCGCTCCAAAATTGGGGCTCTCTAAGGCCGTAGATTTTCGGAGCTTCCGCACCATGCCCTCCAGTCTGATGCTGCGCGAGGGTGCAAGGCCGGAGGTAGTCCGCGACAACATGGGCCACGCCAATATTGACGTGACCCAAAACGTCTACGGCAAGAGTTGGTGGGAAGAGCGAGTGGACTCGGTCACCCGCGCCGTAGAAGCGGTTTCCGCTGCCACTCAGAATGCAGAAAACGCAGGAACGGATCAACCCAAATCTTTCAGCAACGAATGGGTGCCCCTTTGGGTGCCCCGGCGGGAAGCGAAGATTGCAAGTTGTTGAAGAATATTGGTCGGGGAGAGAGGATTTGAACCTCCGACCCCCTGGTCCCGAAGTATGGAGTTTAGTCTGTAACTGATTGGTCTGGTTGCGCTTACGAATCAGTGATCTCAGCTCAAATGCGCCCTTTGCGCCCCAGGTGATTTGCAGTCGCGAGTGTAGAATTTGCGAAAGAGAGAATGCCATGAATACTTAGTCGTCTCTCTTCCCAAAGATAAGAACGAGCCTGAGCATCCTGAGCTAGAGCCACTGGGTGAGCCGATTGACATCAAGGCCCCATCGCTAATGAGGGAGGAAATTGAGATCAACCCAGAAGTGGGTCCGTTTGACAGACTTCCCACAAGCCCGTTTCGGGCCAACTTCCGAGTAGCCGTCCGGAACGCAAATAAAGAGCGAGTGGCACGGTCATCCCTAGGTGGCGCACTTATTTACCCGTCTTGAACTTGAGGGTTGAGAGGTCCTCAAAGAGGAACTTATTAAGCCGGTCTCAGACATTACATCCACAGCTGCAGCAGGGTAGCTGGCGAAACCTGTCGGATGCTCGAGATGGAATGCGGTGGCATCCTGATAGGCCTTCGCTAGAGCAAGCAATTTAGCCTCCTCGTAAAGGTTGCCGACGAACGTAATTCCGGTCGGTTTTCCGTGCTTAATGAAGCCATTGGGCACGACCGCAGCCGGATGACCCGTGAGGTTCGTCACCCAGAGATTCGGATTAATGCTGTTGTCTTCAATTCTGCTTTGAGGCGCGACGTAGGCATCAAGACCAGCCATGATTTTCGCCATAGCGATCATCAAAAGCATGCGTGCCCGGCTCGACTGCACATACTCCACCGCTGGCACGAAACGGGCGGTTCGGCACGCGTTGCCAATATGATCCGGATCCTGGCGAGTCAGCTGGGAATCCTGTCCGGCCCGAATCATCTCATCCCACACCGCGCAAATCTCAGGAAATACCGACGTCGCCAATATTGCGTTGGCCGGCAGATTCGGCAGTTCTATAGCTCGCAGATTCACGCCCAGCGACCGCAGGGTCTCCAGTGTCGCTTGGTCATTTGCTCGTTCCTCCTCGAACACGCGCTGCTGTGCAAATGCATCCTGCAGATATCCTACCCTGAGCTCTCTGACGTCCTGCATCGCGTTCCAGTTGAACGGTAGGTCGGTGACGGTCAGATCCAATCCGTCTGGACCGTGAATGGCATTGAAAACCACGGCACAATCTTCTACGGCGCGACACATGGGACCCACCTTGTCGAAGCTCCAGGCACCGGGCATCACGCCGTGGCGGCTAACGCGCCCAAAAGTTGGCCGTAAGCTGGTCACCCCACAGCGAATCGAGGGATCGATCATTGAGCCTCCGGTCTCGGTACCGACAGCAAAACCGACCAAGCCTGCAGCTGTTGCAGCAGCCGGGCCAGCCGATGAGCCGCCCGAACCTTCGCCCGGGTCCCAAGGATTCTTGGTCTGGCCTCCAAACCAAACATCGTCATGGGCCAACTCCCCGGTCGCGAGTTTCGCGATGAGGATGGCCCCAGCCTCCTCCAAGCGTTTGACAACCGTCGCATCGGTATCGATGACGCGGTCCCTGAAAGGCGGAGCACCCCACGTGGTCGGATAACCCTGCTTCGCAATCAGGTCCTTCGCGCCCCACGGAATTCCGTGCAGGGGGCCGCGGTAACGACCTGCCGCAATTTCCTCATCGGCTTGTCTTGCTTGTTCCAGTGCCAACTTTTCGGTAATGGTGACCGCGCATTTGAGCACTGGGTTGAATTTCTTCAGCCTGTCGAGATAGAGCTTGGTCAGCTCCAGTGAAGAAAGCTGATGAGATTGAATCAATCTCGATAAATGCGTCACCGGCCAGAATGCGAGTGCTTGCAAATCCGCTGGACGCGTCAGTGAAGAAACGGCGCTCATGCGAAACGCGTGCCGCTCCGTATCAAACCGCATTCCGGGAAGGATTGGGCTAAAACGCACAGCCGGCTCCACGCTTACATCAAGATGTACTTGCCGAAGCTCGTCGTACATGTGGAGATTTTGGTTCACACCCGCCAGCATCATCTCGCGCTGCGCCTCGGTGAAATTCAGCCCTGCGATCTCTTCGGCATTCTTCAACATCTCCTTGGTGATCTTCTGTGTTTTCAATTGTTGCATGTCGGCCCATAAGACTCCGGGCAGTAGAGTCGACGATAATCCGATACCGGCGAAGTATTCGATGAACTGACGCCGACTGTTCGAGCGGAGGCTGTCCATATCCCCCATTTCTACCGAAAGGAACTGGCACGCATCAGAGGAGAAGGTAACAGAAGCTTACTTCAGGCGACGCTAAAGTCAACTTATGCTGCGCGCGAGACGGTCGGCAAAGTCCAACGTCTGTACCTGCCATATCGGGATTGTGCCTGGATTACGGCCAAACCTTAGCTTACCGATTAGGTAAGGGTTGCCGACTATATGGACACAATTGCGCGAGGCGGCCCGGTGGTCGTTCCGAACGTGCTGCTATTCAGGGAAATCGCGCCTCATTGAAGTATCAAAGTCCCCCTGTCGAGCGTGCCAAGGCTCTCTGTTTAGTTTGTCTGGGGCGTCGCCGCTTGGACTCAATGAAAACGCCAACACTCTTCGCCGGCATGGGTTCCGCAAACAGGTGTCCCTGGGCTGACCCACAACCAGCTAATGCCAACAGGCGATGTTGTTTAGTTGTTTCTACCCCTTCAGCGACCACTTCAAGATCTAGATTGCGCGCCAAGCCGATGATTGTCTTAACAATGGCATAGTTTTCGGCATCCATCGTTGCAACGAACGACTGATCGATTTTTAGGGTGTCGACTGGAAAACGACGAAGATAACTCAGGGAAGAATAGCCCGTGCCAAAATCGTCGATACTCAGCTTCACTCCTAAAGTCCGCAGCTGCGACATGGTTTGGCCGGTCGCCGCAACATCATTCATAGCCAGGCCCTCGGTGAACTCGATGGTTATGCACCGCGGATCCACCGCACTCTCTTCCAGTGCATCTTTGACGTGCCCGATAAAACCAGCGTGCGAGAAATGCTTTGAGCTGATGTTGATGCTGACATATAACGGCGGGTCAGCAGGATAGCGCCGTTGCCAACTCGCCGCCTCCAAACACGCCTTCTTTAGAACCCAGACACTAATAGGAACAATCAGACCGCACTGTTCTGCTAACGGGACAAAAGTGCTTGGTGGTATCGAATTCAACCCCGAGGGCTGCCACCGCAAGAGTGCCTCGAAGCCCTGCACTGCCCCCGTATCTACCGCGACGATTGGCTGGTAGTGAAGTGCCAGTTCTTCATTTTCGAGAGCATATCTCAGCTTGGCTTCCAGAAGAAGTCGACTCATGACTTGCTCATGCATTACGCGGTCAAAGAGCTCACTGCAAGCCTTGCCTCGGCTTTTCGCACGATACATAGCGATATCGGCATTCTGAAGCACCGCCTCCGCAGGTACCTCTGGTGATGTCAGCGCGATGCCAATTGAAATGCTCTTAAAGACCTCATGACCCTCTAGTAGGAACGGTTGTGCAAATGAAGACTGGATTCTCTCGGCTACACGGATGGCATCGCTCGGGTCGGCAACGTCCTCCACTAGAACCGTAAACTCATCTCCACCCATCCTCGCTATCGTGCCGTCGCTGCGCATGCATGCGCGTAGTCTGTTGCTCACTGCTTTGATTAAAACATCGCCGGTTGCGTGGCCATAGCAGTCATTGACGACCTTGAAGCCATCGATATCAATGAAAAGGACGGCCGCGGCCTGGTGTGGATGCCTTTTCATCCGATCCACGACGCTTTGCAGACGTCCCAAAAACAAGGCCCGGTTGGGAAGGCCGGTGAGCACATCGTGGGTAGCGTTAAAAAGCAATTCTTCCTGAGTCTGTTTCCGTTCTGTTATATCGCGGGCATTGTAGACGATGCCGCCGATATTCTTGTGCTGAATCAAGTTTCGAACCACACACTCGAAATGGAGCCACCTTCCGTCTGCATGTCGCAACCGGAACTCAACGATCAGATTCTGTCCATACGCTACCGAGCGCGGCCCCGTGCTCATGGTTTTCGCGAAATCGTCCGGATGAACCAGGTCGATCATGTTCCTGCCCACGAGACTATCTCCATGCACCGCAAGAACTGTATGAACGGAAGGGCTAGCGTACTGGATTTGGCCAGAGTTATCGGCGATAAGAATGATGTCGGTTGACTGCTCAGTGAGAGCGCGGAAGCGCTCTTCGCTCTCTCGGAGGGCGTTACGTTCGGTTTCTTGCAACTGGCCGACGTGCTCTTGTTTCTGGAGCCGGAGAAAAAGTATCAGGATGGTCGTCGCTGCCAATATGGCCGCCGCCAGAAATTCGTTTCTAGCTCTCAGCGCAACACCTTGGGCCCATTTGTCCTCGCCTTCAATGGCAATCTGCACTTGGTGCTGCATCGAGTCGAACTGGGGGCTGACCTCCTGGATATCGACCTGCTTTGCCTCGTCAAAGTCCCCAAATTGCATCATGAACCATTGCCGGCCGGCCGACGTGATGTAACTGTCCAACGCTAGCCAGACCCTCTCTAGGGCAGCGGTGTGATAAGCATGAAGGTGTGCCGCCAGTACTGCTTTAGGCAGTGCGTGTCTTACCTCCAGCATCTCTGTGTCCGCTTCGGGGGTCAGGTTCTGCTTTTGCAGGGCTGCCAACGTAAGATTGTTGAAATCTCGCGTAAGAACTGCAATTTGATTGAGAATTACTTGGGCAGAGCGGGCTTCGTCGATCTGATTCCTGTGAAACCAAGAGAGAGCAGCTAAGACGGCGATGGCCGTCACGAGAAAACCAAATACAAAGGGCAATTTCGGACGTGCTACTAGACTCCCAGACCGCGGGATGAAGGTTCTCCGCGTAGCCCCGAACATTTTGACCATGAGGAACCGAACAGATCTCTTCGCAAGTGCGTCCTCCGTACGAAGTAATCCTTCAAGACCCTCTAGGCTGGACTCCTGGCCATCGGTAACGACAGTGGTTTTCGGCGTCTCCAATGCGGGACCCCACAACCCAAATATGTGATTCTCTCTTACTGCCGAGGGCTGAACACCTTACGAATGTAATCAAGATTCCGTTACCTTTAGACTGGCTCACTTCGCTAGAGAGTGAGCCTTTTGGGGGCACACTTCGTTGTGAGTGGACGTTCGATTCGGAGTGCCGATCGGCGGTTCTTCGGCGGACTTCCGCAACCGAGCTTCCCACAATTTCACACTGGACGAGTACGGGCTACTCGGAAGTAACTGTTGCTAACTAACAGGCCATAGCACTCAAAACCCTTTCGACCCGTGCACGCCCTTGATCTTGTCAGTATGGAGTAAGAGTATCCGCTGAGTGGGTTTAGCGGGGGCGGAAATTGGTGATGAGCACTACGTCTGAGGTGTGACGTCCCCGCGACAGAACCAGTTTGCCGTCCGCCGAGAACGCGTAGCTGGCGATTTCTTCGGCGTCGAAATGCGTGACCTGAACATTCGCACCACCCTTCAGCGGCATCTTCCAGATGTTTGACACCCCGTTGCGGTTGTCGACATAAGCGATCGCGTCGCCCTGCGGCATCCACGACTGCGATCCGGCGGTTTCCGGCAGTTCTATGGTCTGGGTAATCTTGCCGGTTGCAATAGAGAGGATGTCCGTCTGCCTGCGGTTGGCCGGTTCATCGAAGTACTGCACGATCAGAGATTGCCCGTCCGGCGAAACATCAAACAAGAATGCCTTCAGCTCGGAAACCTTCTCGGGAGTGCCACCACTCAGTTGCATTCTATACACATTCTGGAATCCTGGCGCCAGAGGACTGTAGTAAACAGATTGCCCATCGGGAGCAAAGAATCCATAGTAGACTGAATTGTCCGAGGTGAGTTGCCGCAGGCCGGAACCGTCGCTGCCGACGATCCAAAGATTGGTGTTGTAATGGCTATCCGTATCCGAAAACACGATCGACTTGCCGTCGCGCGATAGCTTGGGGAATCGCCCACTCTCGCTGACGGCAACACGACCCCCACCCCGGAAGTCGGTCGTCCAGATCGTGCGACTCTCGGTTTTCTCTCCCGTAAAAACCACCTTCTTCCCGTCGGTGTCTACGCCATTTTGTCCATTCACCCCCGCGTGCGTGAGTTGCTCTGCAGTCTGGTAGCTCCCCGACGCAGCGAAGATCTGATAGGAAAAAATGTCTTGCAGCGTTACCAGCGTAGTGCTGTCCCGGGTTACGCCAAAGCTGTAGGAACCGTAGCTGTCCAGGTCATTGGTGACGCGGGAAACGACGCCTTCCGGAGAGGACATGAAAAAGACCTGCCAAGCTGGGGAAGAAACAATGGCAGGTCTTGTGGCAATCTGTCGAGAAAAGATGTGGCCGTTGCTGAAGAATTCAACGCGAATCAGCTACGACTTTTATCTGGATACGTACTTGTTGCCCAAATGGGGTTCAATGAAACTCACCAAAATGAGGATCATTGAACTTCAGGACTTCTTCAACTCGTTTTCTCCTCGTCTGGCTCCGAAGACGATTCGTAACATGCACGGCTGCATGAGAGCTGCTTTCAATCAGGGCAAAGCGTGGGGTTTGCTGACGGCGAATCCCGCGCAAGGTGTCCGACTGCCTCGCAAGAAGGCTCGGAAGCCTCCTGTAGTGCTCGCAAAGCAGGACATTCGCCGCGTAATCGACGCTTTGCCGGAACCGACAAAATCCATCGTTACACTGATGATCGTTGGTTCGTTACGGATCGGAGAGGTTACCGCGTTGCGGTGGGGAAGAATTCAGCCCGACCGCATTGAAGTCGTAGACGCTTCTATGAAGGCGAGTTCGACGACACGAAGACCGATGCCGGTCATCGGAGCATCCCCCTTGATTCTTTCGGAATCGTTCGGGGGGTTCTCGATGCAGCTTGGCAAAGGTCGGGGTATCGTAAACCGGAAGACTTGGTTTTTTCGAACCAGCGCGGCGGGCCTATACACCGTCGTAATCTGCTGCGGCGGCAACTCAAGCCGACAGCTAAGAAGCTTGGTTTGCCGGCGACTGTGGACTTCAGGAGTTTTCGAACCATGCACTCAAGTCTCATGAGCAGTGTTGGCGTTCGGCCTGAGGTGACGCGGGACAACATGGGACACGCGACAGTTGACGTGACCCAGAATGTTTACAACAAGACGTGGTGGGAAGAGCGAGCTGAAGCAGTGAGCATGGCTGCCGCCAGCGTTTGGCGGGAGTTTATGCCCACGCCGCAAGTGCCTACGGCAATGTAAACCCTTTTGTAAACCCTCTATTCCCGTACAAAGTTGTAAGTCTTTGATTTGAAATGGTCGGGGAGAGAGGATTTGAACCTCCGACCCCCTGGTCCCGAACTATGAAAGTACAAACTCCAAGTGCTTTATCTGGTGTCGCTTAGGGAGCAGCGTACCTCTTTTTCTCTCGCTCAGTTGTACCGATCTTGTACCGAACAGCCTAGGATTGCAGACTGGATAGCTGTGTCGCTTGGAATCAGAAGGAGCTTCTCTTCTTTGTCTGAGTCCTTGTTGCCAAACGGCTTCATGGTTATTACAATAGTAATAACATGTCGGGGGTCAGCTGTGGTCGAACTCAAGGTCCGCAAATTCGGGAACTCGCTCGGAGTTGTCCTGCCGAAAGAGGTCATCAATCGTCTGCGCACCCGGGACGGTGAACCGTTGTTCCTGATCGAAGCTTCGGAGGGTGGCTACCTGCTCACGCCTTACGATCCCGGCTTCGAGGAAAAAATGGCGAAGGCGGACGACATCATCAGCCGCTACCGCAATACACTCCACATTCTCGCCAAGTGAAGGAACCGGTCTGGATCGACGACCGCGATGCGCTCGCCCTGCACGATCGCCTGCTCGCGCTGCACGGCGGCACGGTGGGATTGCGCGACGATGGCTTGTTGAAATCAGCCCTGGCTCGGCCGCAACAGCACTTCGCCTATGCCGAGTCTCCCGATATTGTCGACATGGCCGCCGCGTATACGTGGGGCATCGTGCGCAACCATCCTTTCGTAGATGGCAACAAGCGCACGGGATTTGTGGTGGGAGTCCTGTTTCTCGAACTCAACGGTTATCGCTTCAGCGCTAGCGAGGAAGACGCAGCGCAGGTGGTCCTGGAGTTGGCGAGCGGGAACCTCGACGAAGCGGGCTATATCGCTTTTCTTCGCGCTCATGCATCGCTTGGAAAAAAATGAAACAGCATTTCCGTACCCAAAGACACCGCAGAAACGGACCTTCTTTCTCAATTTCTGATTGGCACCCTGGTGGGTGAACCGAAGCGACGCATCCTCCGTGATCCTCAACGGGACGACGGATCTGAGGAAGTAGGTTAACGGTTCGCCCCACCTGGATCTTCCAATCAACCACTCGAATCGGCGGCGAGGACTTCCAGTCCGGATTTGACGAGATGGAGCGGAAGGACGGCAAGAGATCGGAGCACCCGGTCCAAATATCGCCGAGTGGTATTCGAACTCCGGACGCGCCGGATCTCTGCCAACAGCGCTTTCGCGGACGACTCGTGGGGGAAATGCCCAAGCTGCTCCGCTGTCACCTCAAGCCCCTGCAAATCGGAAGCTTCGGATGGCCAAGGCTATTCGGATAACCCAGGACAGTGCCCGCGCCTTGAAAAGCGCAGCGATCTGTTGCTCTCCCAGGCTGCGGAAAACCATCAAGGCCGTGGGCGGGACCTGTCGCTTGTGGCCGAATTCCCCGACCGCGAGCCGGTTGTTCTCACCGGCATACTCGTTTACACCCGGTCCCGAGGATTGGTTTCACGAGGGATCAAGAATTTAGTTCCGCTGTCAATCTGCAAGACAAGTGAATACTTCGGCCTACACCGTAGGGTTCGGTTACTGCGCACGACGCCTGTGAATACACTGCCAGTCTGGGCTTCGCTCCGCAGGGTTCGGGAACGCGACCTTCATTCCCTTCTCAATATCTGGATAAGTGTGGGGAATACTGACGCCGGCAGGCCTGTTGATCTTGTCCTTCGGTCAGAGGGTTCGATGAGTAGTTAGGTCGCTCGCCAGCGGCATCCGAAAGCCAAGACCCGCCAACTGGACACGACGTCCACAGCGGAATGTGGAAAACGCGACTACTTCCTCGTTTCATGTCTCGGGTAAAATGCCGAGAGACGTTCTACCCGGCACACGCATGAATCTTTCGACGAAACTGGCGGACAATTTTACCCACATTGTTCGCAAGCGCGGCGAGGACTACCACTCTCGGCGCTGCGTCCGAATCGAGCTGGGTTCCGAATCCGAGATGTTGGCCCGTGTGCGCGGCTCCGGGAATTATGACGTGGAGCTGACTTTTGGCGACGGCACACTCTCGGTCTGGTGCGACTGCTCCCAATTCGCGGAAAACGCCGTCCCCTGCGAGCATCTATGGGCGTGCGTTCTCGCGGCCGACGAACAGAGGTATCTTTCTGCCGCTGCCTCAACGGCGGACCTGGTCTTCGATTGTGATGGTCTTAATCTCGATGGCGGGCTCGGAGGCGAAGATATCCTAGAGCCGTTCGTCTCGCCCGCTGCCGCAGTTCGGACGTTCCCCGCGCCCAAACAACCGTCCTGGCGGCACCAAGTGAGCGAGATTTTCGCGACCGGCGTCCGCGCTGCCACGCTCCGCACCACCTGGCCGGCTAAACGCGAGCCCCTCTACGTTGTGGATGTTTCTAGGACACTTCAGAGTACGGGGTTGGTCCTCTCGCTCCGATCACGCGAACGTAAAGCGAACGGCGATTGGGCACGCCCCAAGGCGCTCGCCATCAAGCGAAGCGAGATCGCGCAACTACCGCTTGCGGACGACCGCGACATCTTGTCGGCCTTAACCGGAGGTCAAGAATATGGATACGTTGATCATTACGGATACTTTGATCCGTACAGCCGGGTTCCAGAATCATGTGTGCTCTCGGCCACCATGGCCACAATGCTCATGCCGATGCTGGCGCGAACCGGACGTTGCTACATGCGACTTCAAGATGAAGCTGACGGCTTCACCCCGGTCACCTGGGATGAAGGTAGTCCTTGGAACTTTGAACTCGTGGTGCGCGGAGGTGAGACCGGAGAATGGACAGTGGCCGGCGTTTTTCGGCGGGGACAGGAGGAGATGGATCTGGCCCTGCCGGTTCTGATCGCGCAAGGTCTTGTGTTCACGATGGACCGCGCGGCACCGCTCGCCAAGGCCACTCCCTTTGAATGGGTTTCGGTCCTCCGGAAAAAGGGGGCGATCAGGGCTCCCGAAAAAGAAAAAGATGCACTCCTGGCCGCCCTGCTCTGCTCGCCCAACTTGCCACCGCTCAATGTGCCGGAAAAAATGCGATACGAAGAGGTGGCGCTCGAACCCCATCCTGCCTTGAAGATTTCGAAGGCACGTGTCTACGGAACCGAGCGTTTGCATGCAGAACTGTCATTTGCGTATGAGGGCCGAAAATTTTCGGCGTTCGATCCGACGAGAGGCTTTTTCGAGATTGGCAGCCGCCGCTTTGTCCCCCGCGATTACGCTGCAGAGAGGGCTGCCACCGCACTTCTTCACCAACTCGGCGTTAAACTTCGCCAGCCAAGGGACTGGGAACCGACGCCAGACTTGGAATTGGCGCCGAGTAAATTGCCTCGCGTCGTGCGCTCACTCATTGAGGCGGGTTGGCTCGTCGAAGCCGAAGGGAAGATTTTTCGACGCCCCGGGTCATTCCGTTTCGAGGTTTCCAGCGGCGTGGACTGGTTCGAACTGCATGGTGAGGTGGACTACGGAAACACCACGGCGCAGCTCCCGCAGTTACTCGAGGCATTGCGTCGCGGCGACAACTTAGTCCAGCTTGGTGATGGAACTTACGGTGTATTGCCGGAAGAATGGTTGCGCCGAATGGGCCCCTTGGCCGGAATTGGCACGCCCGAGGACAACCACATTCGCTTTCGGCAGAGCCAGGCAGGACTGCTCGACGCGTTGCTCAGCGCGCAGCCGGAAGCCAGCTGCGACCAGACCTTTGCGCGTATCCGTGACGAACTGCGCAGTTTCCACGGCGTCGAACCCGCCGAACAGCCTGCGGGATTTGTGGGTCAGCTTCGCAACTACCAGTGCGAAGGCTTGGGGTGGATGCATTTCCTGCGACGTTTGTCCTTCGGTGGCTGCCTGGCCGATGACATGGGCGTGGGCAAGACCGCGCAGGTGCTGGCGCTGCTCGAAACACGCCGCGAGTTGCGGGCCGCTGGCGAAGTGATCCCTCCATCGCTGGTGGTAGCGCCCAGATCACTCATCTTTAATTGGAAGCAAGAGGCGGTACGCTTTACCCCGCAATTGCGGGTGCTCGATCATACCGGCCTGGCGCGAAACGGCAGCGAGTTCGCCGCTTATGACATGGTTCTCGCCACCTACGGCACGCTGCGAAGGGACATCTTGCGACTCAAAGATAGTAAGTTTGATTATGTCGTTCTCGATGAGGCGCAGGCCGTTAAGAATGCAGACAGCGAATCGTCGAAGGCCGTGCGGTTGCTCCAAGGGCGACACCGCCTGGCACTCAGCGGCACCCCGGTCCAAAATCACCTGGGTGAACTCTGGACGCTGTTTGAGTTTCTCAATCCTGGAATGCTTGGCGCCGCCAGCACTTTCAAGCTCGCTGGGGGGGCGATGCACAATGCCGACGAAGAGACCCGCCGCTTGCTAGCCGGCGCGCTGCGGCCCTTCATCTTGCGTCGAACCAAGGAGCAGGTGGCGCGCGAACTCCCGCTCAAGACCGAGCAAACAATGTACTGCGAGATGGAACCCGCCCAATGCAAACTCTATAACGAACTGCGCCAGCACTACCGGGACTCTTTACTTAAGCGGATCGAAAGCGAGGGCCTGGCGAAATCAAAGATCCAAGTGCTTGAAGCGTTGCTCCGCCTGCGCCAAGCCGCCTGTCATCCTGGTCTGCTGGATCCAAAACGCTCTGGCGACACCAGTGCGAAGCTGGAAGCACTGCTCGAACAGCTATCCGAGGTACTCGAGGAAGGACACAAGGCCTTGGTGTTCTCGCAATTCACCAGCCTGCTGAAGATCGTTCGCGAGCGCGTGGATCGCCTCGGCATAAGCTACGAATATCTCGACGGCGCCACCCGCGACCGCCAGCAGCGGGTGGAATCCTTCCAGAATAAAGAAGACTGTCGGTTGTTCCTGGTCAGTTTAAAGGCAGGTGGCCTGGGATTGAATCTAACCGCCGCCGAGTACGTCTACATCCTCGATCCGTGGTGGAACCCTGCAGTAGAATCCCAAGCAGTAGACCGCGCCCATCGCATCGGACAAACGCGACCCGTCTTTGCTTATCGGCTCATCACCCGTGACACCGTCGAAGAGAAAGTCCTCGAACTGCAAAAGACCAAGCGCGATCTTGCCGCCGCAATCATCAGCGCCGACAACAGTATGATTCGTGATCTCGGTCCCGAGGACCTAGCGCTCCTGCTCTCCTGAGAAATGCGGCCATCGGCCAGAAATCCCAAGCTACTCGGTGTCGTTGCGCGGACAAAGATATGGCACCGAGGTCAGAACACCTATAATAAGAATTGCGGGAGCGGGCCTTCAGTTCGATTCCTTCTGATGAACATCCCACGAAAGAAGAATCCGTCGCCGCTTCTGTTCCAGATGGCCTTCTCCTGGTCATTTACCCATCCATCGGCCGACTCCAGACCCGAGATGTCGGTCGTCAAACCATTGAGAAAGTAGTGGGCTGGAATTACAGACTTAGGATCATAATTTCTGCACGATTGCATCCACCTCAGCGCGCGTGAGGATGTTCTCGACGGGCAGGATGAGCACGTCAACATTTTTGAAATAATGATCGAGAGACGGATCCGGTACTCCGCGATTGTCGCCCCAGATAACAATCCGCAACCACCACCCCAGATAAATCGTTACGAAGATCCCCGCGAATGTCCCGACCTTGATTTACGTGATCGGCAGATGTCCGGTATGGCCTCGTGATGTGCCGTCCCCGGATGTCGTTCAGGTATCCGTCGTTCGTTTCGCCGACCAGCGGGTTGATCGACTCGACATCCTCGTTTCCCGGCAGGGCCAGCATGTAGTCGATGAGCGCGTCGGCCACGCGCGGCACGCTCAAGGTGGATGTGAGCAGGATCGGAGTCTCGATTTCGCCCAGTTCGTTTACTTGCCAGCTAGCTTGCCGAAGGCGTTGCCTACGAAAACTGCGCCCGGTACCTTTTCGCGCAACAGATTGCCGGGATGCGGCAGGATGGCGGTCACGCCAGTGCGCACGTCATCGCCACGGATGATGGTCGTGTGCCCGACCTCAACGCCACCAACATCTGTGATTGCATCGAGCGGCCCAGTCGGTAGGATGCCGACCTTCAGCCCCAAGCCCGAGGCACGCGGCCGCGCCTCAGGAGCGGTGTTTTGCGCTACAGCGGCGACCACCAGCGCCATGGCGAGAATCTTCTTGGTCATTGCGGAGGAATTATACCTGTGGTGATTCCAGCGTTTGTAATTGGGTCAATGTTTTCGGGCGTGGTAAGGTTTAGGTGTTCGCAGTATCGATCCAAATTCTTATGACTGAGCCGAAACAATCCGAGCCCCTGAGTAGTTTTGGAATCGTGCTCCGTCGATAGCGCCCGCCTGATGTCGCAGTCGGCCACTCGCTTCGACGGGGTAAACCTGAACCCGAGCGAGTGAATCTAGGCCGAGCGTCAAGCCGTAGCGTCTAGGCTTCACCCTCCAAAAATCGCCTGCGCTTTGTGCAGCAGGCCGTGCTCGTACCTTTTTCGAGCAGGAGGTGCCCTCATGCGTCTGAAAGAAGTTCGCCGTCCCGCCAAGTTGCTCCGCTATCGCTTACTCGCGTTTTTTGCGGTGTTTGGCCCCGGCTTCATTACCGCTAATGTCGATAACGACCCCGGAGGAATCCTTACCTATTCCCAAGCTGGTGCAAAGTTTGGATATGCATTGCTCTGGACTCTAATCCCGACCACCATCGCTCTGATCGTTGTTCAGGAAATGGCAGCCCGCATGGGTGCGGTGACGGGCAAAGGTCTTCATGATCTCATCCGAGAGGAGTTCGGCATTCGAGCTACCTTCTTTGTCTCATTCGTCTTTGGTTTAGCTGATTTGGGGAACATCGTCGCCGAATTCGCAGGATTGGCGTCAGGCATGGGGCTGTTTGGCATCAGCAAGTACATCGTAGTACCAATCGCGCATCAATCCGAATCCCTGCACTGGCAGCAGGTACAGCTTCTCGCCTTCCAGCACACACCATGGTCTTGAGGCACAAATGACTACAGATGATCTTTCAGCAGACGGATTTGCCGCCTTATACCCTCAGCCTTCTCCGTTTCTTCGTGCGACAATTCGATGATTTCTCGGTGGTGTTCGGGATCGGCCAACTGACGAGCCATGATGGAAAGTTTCTCGGCGTGTGCCTCCAGCATTTTGGCTTCGACTTCCAAAACTGCGATAGCACGGTCAAGTTTATGCTGCATTGTCGTTTGAGGACCGTTCCGGTTTACGACTGGCCATCGAGAGCAAGATTGTGACGGGGCGAGACACGGCGGCATAGGCGTTACTCATCCGAGTGCGGCTTAAGCGCTCAGGCACTTAAAGCCTCCCCTTTTGTCAACGTGAAGGTTCCGGAGCCCGTGATCACGACTGAACTCCAATCAACTGTGAGAAGCAGTTACTACAAAGAAAGAACCCAAAAAGGGAGGACAAGTTGCCCGAACTTGTGCAAAGAAATGGCCCCGTGGAACGCCCGTGTCTAATTGCAACAATTAACACGCTCAAGGAACTTCACATCCACCCCTTGGGTCTGCCTCGACACCCCAAGGCACCTGCGACAATCACCGCCGACCCACCACCCGCTCTTGAGGACTGCCGGAAGATAATCGGCAGAATGATCCCGACAACAGGATAGACGCGCAGCGACATGCTGAGACCGCCCACCAGCAGGATGACTCCGGTTCCTGCCACCGCCAGCTTGGGAGACGGCGTTCCCTTCAGTCTCCGGTGCATGGCAGCTAATTCTCACGTAACCCACTAGCGTCTTCAGCCGCCGCGTTCAAGGGCCAAGCGATCAGGCTGATCTGCCCGAAGGAGATGTCGGTCTCAGCGCCGCGGTAGCGTGGTGACACCAGTCCGTCATGCCGCTTGTCCACGGGATGCGACGGTGGCGGCATCCAAGGTGGGATGAACTTCGAAAACGGAGGTCAACTTGGTAAGCTCCAGCAATTGGCGGATGAAATTGCCGGGAGCGGCCAGCTTGACCGAGCACTGGCTGGCTTGGGCCGTCAAGGCAATAGATATGAGTGCTCCGAGGCCAGCGGCGTCGATCATTTTCACGCCGCTGAGGTCGATCACGACTCGACGGGTCTGGGGCGCAAGCTCGGCAATTTCGCCGGACAGAGAGGCAGCTTCAATGCCATAAGCGATTCTGCCTTTGCAGCAGATCACAGTAACGTCTTCGGCTACCCGGGTTTCGAGACTCAACCTCAACGTCGGCTCCTTATCCTGACTGTTCAGGCATTGCTCTTCCCACAATCCGCAAGTTAACACTCGGCTCATGATGTTTGTCTGACCGATTAGACGACCTTGGGCTCTTGCGGGACTGTGAAAAGTGAGTAAATAATTGTTACGAAAGTGTGATTTGGCATTGATTTGATGCGAATGACTGATGGGTTAGTGCTGGAGACGGCATCATCAAAACACAAAGAAATGCCCGAAATCCTTTCGGATAACGGGCATCCTTAGATTGCCACTTAGACAGCCTGAACGTTCTCAGCTTGCCAGCCCTTCGGGCCTTTGGTCACGTCGAACTGCACGGCTTGCCCTTCTTGCAGGCTGCGAAAGCCGCCCGCTTGAATGGCTGAGAAATGCACAAAAACATCTTCGCCAGTCTGACGACTGATAAAGCCGTAGCCCTTAGCGTCATTAAACCACTTCACTGTTCCTTGTTCTGCCATTGATATTCCTATTCTTTTTTGAAATTGTGCTGAGAAGAATCGCTGCTGATGAAAGGGGTGACGCTGGTTGGCGATACCGACTTCAACTGCGGGTGAGTCAAACTTAGCTACTACTGATTATACGCCCGGAACCGACATACGACCCCGGAATCCTACCGGTACCGGGCCGGATGCCATGAGTCACGCCCAATATTGCTTACTTTCGAGAGAAATTTAAGCTGAGCATGAAGGGTGCCACGCGTGCAGGTTTCTGCAACTAACCTTCATTGGGTTCCACAATGTACCCAAGAGCCGAATAAGGAGAGATAAGGAGAACAAATGACAACCAAAATGAATCGTTTGCTATTGTGCCTCATTCTTGCGAGTCTAACCGCGTCGTGGGCGGTTGCTCAGGATGAGACCAGTGATTCCAAATCAAAGTCGGATGTAAGAACGGTCACAGGATGTTTGACCAAGGGCGACAGTGCCGATGAGTTCCTACTGACCGGAAGTGACGGCAGCACGTGGGAAGTGCGGGGTAGCAAGAGCGGTGTAAACCTCGCGAGTCATGTGGGCCACACAATTTCCGCAACCGGTGTAGTTTCGAACGCGACGGCGCATAACCTTAAGGAAGATGCCAAGGACGCGGCGAAAGACACCGGCATGAAGAAGGACAACACCGAACACGGGCATTTGAAGATTACGGATGTGCAGATGGTGAGCGAATCGTGTCAGCAGTAGTTCCTCGTCAGAACTATTGTGAGCACAAGGGAGGGGCGTAGCCGAAGCCCCTTTTTATGCGTCCGTGCAGACGGCTGCCACGCTGCATATATGTCCCCTGCCGTCCAAGTTATCTCGTCTCAGTGTCCGTAGAAGGGCTTCGCGAAGAGGTATATTTTCGGCGTGGACGCATTGACTCAGAAACGGCTTTCAACTTTGAGAGGTGAGATCGCCTCGCTGCGAAGCGAAAATGATCGGTACCGATTGCAGGAGCATCATACTCGGTTAGAGGCCCAAGGGAACGAGTGGAGACGGGTCCGTCTGCTAGCAATTCAAGAGGAACTGGTGAGAATGGGTCTACAGCCAAGAGAGTACGCGGACTGGAAAACATCAACAAGTCGACCGGATCGCAAAGCGAGCTAAATTCAACTGCACCGTTTACCGCAATGCTCCTGTTAGTCGCCACACGCTAGAGAATATATGGGTTAGCCCTTCATCGGAGCGGGCCGTTTCTTTTTCTTCCGTGCCTCCGCCGGCCGTTCCTCGGCCTCGCGGCTCTCTATTTCACAGCGCGGCATAGCCGCAACCAAACACTGTCGTAAGCTTTCAAGCTGTCAGCAGTGAGCAATCAGCTTTAGCCGATGCACAAACCCTTCGTTGTAATCCCTTAAATCCTGCTAGCGCTTGTTGGCCGCTTGCATTACGGGCGTTCCCCGTCTGCGTATCATTACAGGTTGTTCCAAGACCAACAACGATACGGAGGAAAACGCCCATGCATGAGTTTATCGCCAAACACCAGGACAAGATCGCCGGCACACTGTCAGGATTTGACCGCTTAG
>WNFD01004219.1_pt1 | contig 19222 bp, 21 predicted proteins | sample 5400491 | NCBI WGS metagenome assembly WNFD01 (sample SAMN13153343, study PRJNA577476) | soil metagenome | isolation source: 120 cm saprolite under Douglas fir tree site 2 hole 2 replicate 2 | place: USA:California | collected 2015-04-18 | reverse complement strand
ACCAAAGAGTTCATTGGTGACTGCCCCGGAATTCAACAGGTTCCGGGGCCTTCGTCTTTCAACCTGCGTCATGAGCATCCGGCGCCCGGACTTGATCGGCTGCTCCACTATCCACCCGAGCCACGGGGGCGTCAGGACTTACGGAGCGCTCGAGCTTGATCTTTGCACTGTGGGTCGCTACTGCCGAGGCGAAGGCCACCTGACCCGCAGCGACGACATGAGGTCATGCGCGGCCTGGATTGCCTTGCTCACGCACCGGTCGCACGCGGCCTGGGAGGTGAGCTCCTCGATATCGCCCACGTCCCAGGGCGGCTTGGCGCGCGGCGGCCGGTGCTGCGCCAGCTTGTGACGGACCTGATCGACCTCCGCGACGCTCTCGGCGACCGCCGGGGCGAGCACGCCCAGCGCCGAGCCCAGATCGATCCGGGTGGGCATGGGGAGCGGGGCGATGTCGGCCAGGGCCTTCTCGACATCCGGCGCTTCCGCGGATTCGCGACTGGAGGCGATCTTCGTCGCCAGGACGAGCGTGACGAGGCGATCCAGGAGGGAGTGCACCACCAGCACGCGGGTCAGGCGATCCACCTTCTCGTCGGAGTCCAACCCGACGGCCTGACGCAGGTTCGCCCAGTCGAGCTGCTCGGCCGGCGCCGGGCGCTTCCTGTCGCCCGTCGTCTTGGCTTGGGGAGCAGCCTCGGGTCGCGCCGCTGGTGTCCGGGCGTCGGGCGGGGCCGCCGGCGACCCGGCCTCGCCGCGCGCGCCGACGGGGACGGGCTTCCCTTCGTTCGCGTCGATCCAGGCCTTGGCCATCTTCACCGCCATGGCGTCGGCATCGGCGCGGGCGGCCCGCGTTTCCTGCGAGGTAGCCCGGACCAGCGGGCTCGGCGTGACGATCCCCCGCCGGACGGTCTCCAACTGGGCCACCGGCAGCCAGCGGCCGTCGGGTTGCCGCTCCGAGCTCGGGGTAATCGTGTATCCCTTGTATGGGATCTCCATATCGGTGTCCCGCCGATCCAGTCGATTCTAGCATCCATAGTGAGCGACGGTCTGCCCGACAAGGCGCTGGTCCTGCCCTTCTGCCCACCGGTACTCGATGACCACGTTCTGTCCCTCCACATACCCGACCGTCGCGTAGCCCGCCGCGGAAGGCGCCGAGCAAGTGGTTGGGCTGCCCCGGCGTCCTGACAAGTAGAAGCATGTTTCACCGCAGCGGTGGCGGTACCGAGCAACTCGCCGCCGGCACCGAAGTGCCTTGCCGGTGACGCGCACCCTGCCGAGGGCGACGCCGTGCTAAGAGTGACCGCCTGCCGACAGCCTCAGTGACGGATTCGAAGCGTATTGGGGACAGGTCAAATCACCGTGTTCTCGAGGAGCCGTACGTTAAACGCCCGTGAAATCACACTGTAGCCCCCGCGCAACGGCTTGGCAGACGCTATGCATCATTAGGACCACTACGCCAGGACTTAATGCGCAGGAGGTCCCTCGATATGATGCTAGTGCTCGCACTCACAGCGATCTTAGCTCTCGCGGTCGTAAGCCCGGTGGCGGCGGATAATGTCAGCATTGGCGTCAATATTGGCGTGCCGGCGCCACCGCGGGTTGTCGTTATACCTCCACCCCCGCCGGTCGTCCTCGCGGCTCCCCCCAAGCTCGTTGTCGTCCCGGGCTCGCCCGTGTTCTATGCGCCGGGCATCAGCGTCAATTTCTTCGCCTACAGCGGCCGCTACTACAGCTTCCACGAGGGGGCGTGGTTTATCGCGACGACGCATGGCGGCCCGTGGGCGACGATTGCGCCAGGTCGAGTGCCGCCGCCAGTCCTCGCGGTTCCCGTCGCGTACTACAAGATTCCTCCGGGGCACGCGAAGAAGATGGAGGGCCGGGGTGAAGCGCCAGGACGCGGCTGCCCGCCCGGGCTCGCCAAACAGGGGCGCTGCTAGCCATGCGCTTCGTCATTGCGATAGCACTGAGTGCAGGCATCGTACTCGTCGCCGGGCAGGTGGATGCTCAGTACCGGTACACGGACGACAAAGGGGTCAGCAAGATTACCCAGTACAAGCTGCACGTCCCCGCTTCCTATCGCGACGCCGCCGTCTGGATCGGACCAACCGGTGTTGGCCATCCGGGCTTGAGTGAAGAGCAGCGGCAGTGGAAGCGGCGTGAAGACGCATACCGCCGCATCGGGATGGCGATCGAAGCCAGAAGAGATCGGATGGCGAAAGAATCCGTCAGGTTCCAGCGGGAAGCCGTAGAGCTAGAACGCCAGCGCCAGTTGCGAGGTGACTAGCGTTACTGGTCAGGCGCGATCCCGACACGTCCAGCCTCGGGATCCTCGATATCCAGTTTGCGCGCGCCCACGGCGCGCGGGTCGACCGGCCACCTGTTCGCCTGCAAGTGGTTGCGGGCCCCCGCAACCAACCCACGGGCGGGGCCTAGAGTGTGCGCGTACCGTTCTCGACCGAAGCTCCACGACTTCGGAACGATCAGGTCGCGCCAGAGAATCCGGCGACCGCCGCGCCCTCCCCGCCGCGCTCGGCTGAGCGGTAGGCGGCATCGACGATGGCGACCGCCCGCAGCCCGTCCTCGATGGAGATGGGAAACGAGGTGCCCTCGCGCAGGGCACGGACGAAGGCGCCCAGCGTCTCGCGCACGGTGGGCACCGGAGAAGGGACGGGGAGCGTGAGGCGCTCAGGGCCGCGCACGAGGTGGACGAACCCGTGAACGTGATCTCGGGCGCCGGCCAGCTCGACCAGGCCGGCGCGACCGCCCATCGCTCGCGAGCCCGCGATGGCGGCAATGAGTGACGGGTTGCTTAGCTCGCAGGTCGTGGCGAAGCTGTCCTCCGTTTCGCGCGTGATGATCTGAGCCGTCCGGCACCAGACCCGGGTGACCTCGCATCCCGTGAGGTAGCGGAGCAGGTCGAAGCTGTGGACGCCGGTATGGAGCACAATCCCGCCTCCGCTCTCCGCCCGGCGATCGAGCCAGGCCAGCGGGGAGGGTTCGAACCGCATGCTCAGGTAGAGGGCATGCAAGGGCCCGATCTCGGGCACGTGCGCCTGGAGTGCCTGCACCGTGCTGTTAAAGCGGAGGGTGTGGGCGACCATCGCCCGCACACGGCTGGCGGACACCAAGCTCGCGATGTGCCGCGCCGCGGCCAGGCTCGTCGCCAGCGGCTTCTCGACGAGCAGGGGCTTGCCCGCCCGGCATGCCGCCTCCACGATGGCGGGGTGGAGCATCGGCGGGACCGCCACGACCACGGCGTCCACGCGCGGGTTGGCCACGAGATCATGGTAGTCACCGTGAAAAGTGCAGCGATACGCCGCGGCGAGCTTCTCCCCTTCGGTACGGTTCCGTCGGCAGACGGCGACGAGGGCTGCGTCCGTCAGGTCCTCTACGATGTGGCGGGCGTAGCGAGACCCGTGCTTGCCGAGGCCGATCAGCCCGATGCCGAGCATTGGGCGAGTGAGGCAGTGCGGGGTGCGAGGGCGAGCAATGTTGGGGCATGACGACCATACGGGGGGCACGGCGGGACTTCGCGGCGCGGGAAGCGCGGCGGATGGAGGCCGCGCGGCTGTTTGCCCGGAAGGTGTCGCAGAACGAGGTCGCGCGGCGGCTGGGCGTGAGCGTGAATCCGGCCCATCAGTGGTTTCATGTCTGGCAGGACCACGGCCGGCAGGGGCTGAAGGCGGCCGGGCGGGCCGGCCGCAAGCCCCGGCTGGATCGGGCCGCGCTCGCGCGGGTGGAGCGGGCGCTGCTCCAAGGGGCCCCGGCGCACGGGTTTTCAACCGGCCACGTCACCCGGAGCATGTTCGACCGCTACAATATCGTCAGCGAGGACGACCTCCGGATGGCAGCCCAGAAGACCACGCTGTACGTGGACACGCTGCCTACGAAGCGAGTTCCTGGGTAGTATTGCTTCGCACGTGGCGGCATGACGCGGTCCGGTGTTAAGCTCTCGCCACCTGATCCGACCGGACCCGGCTCCACTCGCTGGGAGGGCGCAGTATGCAGTGTCCCCGGTGCCAGCACGAGAATCCCACCGGCATGAAGTTCTGTGGGGAGTGTGCCGCACCGCTTGCCTCAATCGAAGCCCGCGCAAACCTTGTGGGGTCAGCGTGAGGGTTGCCGCCGCATCATGGCTTCTTCCTCCATCGCCCAAGCTGATTTTGGCTAACCCGGCATTTGAGGAATGGCGTGGCCAAATCGCGCGGGCGATCCGTTGCCTCGTGTAGAGCGAGCGAAGGGCCCCGGTTGACGTCAAGGACGACGTAAGTGCGTCCGCTCGCATCCCATAAATCGGATGCGTGGTCTATCCTCAGCTACCCAGGAGAACTGTCATGAGGCCGACGGCCTCGGTGTCGGCGCCAGCGCGGGCGCCCGATCGCGAGGGCCTGTTCTGGATGTCGATCAAGGACGGCACTGATCCCGCGGCCTTCGAGGCCTATCTCAAGCAGTATCCCCAGGGGACGTTCGCCGCGCTCGCCCGCCAGCGGCTGGCCAGCGTGAGCCAGCCGGCCCGGGCGCGGGATCTCGGGCGCTTCGATGGCGCCTGGAACGTCACCGTCCAATGCCCGGCGCACGGGATCGCCTCTGGCTATACGAGACGGCTCCTCGCGCAGGTGAAGGACGGGGCACTGGCGGCGCAGCTAGGCGACGTCGGGCAGCCGGGCTCGCTGACGCTCAGCGAGAAGATCCAGCCGGACGGCAAGGCCAGCGTCGACGCCGGCGGTATGGTGGGCGATCCGGGGAACACCGTCAACCGGTTGAGCCAGGGCGCCACGTAAGACGCCCGGGGTCGTCCTGGCAATCCGCTCCACCGTCGGCTTCAACGCGAAGTCCCGCTCCCGAACGGGCACCACAGCCAAAGCGCCACAAACAACACGTCGTAGATTGGCGCTGCTCATGGCGAAAGGCTCTCCTCGACGTCCCCACCGGCCGAGGTGGGCCTGCTCGATCGCTTGCTGGGTCTATCCCGATGGCCTTGTGATACTCGAGCCTTCCCGCCCCCGGCGCCTCCTGCTACACTCGCGTGCGCGGTTCGGCACGACCGCCAAGGAGGATGCGATGCCGGTCGACAAGAGCGCAATCGGCAGGACGGGCGAGCCCGTGACCATGCACGTGGAGCGCGGCAAGATCCAGGAGTTCGCGCGCGCCATCAAGGACGACGACCCGCTGTACTACGATGAGGCCCACGCCGCGCGCGAGGCCGGCGGCATCATGCCCCCGGTGACGTTCTTGCAGACCGTCTCGCACTGGGACGACGGGCGGGGCCGGCCGCGCCTGCCCTTCGACCTCAAGCGCGTGCTGCACGGCGAGCAGGAGTTCGAGTTCCTCGCCCCCATCCACGCCGGCGACGTGCTGACCGCGGTGAGCAAGATCGTCGACGTGTACGAGAAGCCGGGCAAGCGCGGCGGCTCCATGACCTTCGCGGTGACGGAGACGGAGTACCGCAACGAACACGGCGCGCTGGTAGCCCGCGCGCGCGCCGTCGGCATCGAGACCGGCCAGGTCGTCAAGGACTGAGAGGGAGATCGCCATGCCCGCGACCAAGCGCTTCTGGGAGGACGTCAAGGAGGGTGACACCCTGCCCGAGGTCCGCGTCGACAAGCTCACGCGGACCGACTTCGTGAAGTACGCCGGGGCCTCCGGCGACTTCAACCCGATCCACCACGACCAGACCTTCGCGGAGGCCTCCGGGAACCCCACCGTGTTCGCCATGGGCATGCTCAACGCAGGCATCCTGAGCCGGGTGGTCACCGGGTTCGCGGGACGGCCCAACGTGCGGCGCTACAAGGTGCGCTTCTCGACGCGGGCCTGGCCGGGCGACGACGTGGTCTGCCGGGGCAAGGTGACGCGCAAGCTCGAGCAGGGGGGCGAGAAGCTGGTGGAGGGCGAGCTCGAGGCAATCAACCAGAAGGGCGAGACCCTCATCAGCGGCACCTTCGTCGCGGCGCTACCGTCGCGCGGCTGAGGCGGCCCATGAAGCTCGGGCTCTCGATCGGGTACTCTGGCGCCCACCTCGACCTGCCGGTGGCGCGCGTGCAGCTCGCGGAGCGGCTGGGCTACGACTCCGTGTGGACGGCGGAGGCGTACGGCTCGGATGCCCTGACGCCGCTGGCTTACCTCGCGGCGGTGACGAAGCGCATCCGGCTCGGCACGGGGATCATGCAGCTCGCCGCGCGCACGCCCGCGGCCGCCGCGATGGCCGTGGGTACCATCGATGCGCTGGCGGGCGGCGGGCGCGTCATCGCGGGCCTCGGCGTGTCGGGCCCGCAGATCGTGGAGGGCTGGTACGGGCAGCCCTGGGGCAAGCCTTACTGGCGCCTCCGGGACTATGTAGGCATCATGCGGAAAATCTTTGCCCGCAAGTCCCCCGTGCAGCACGAGGGCCGCGAGATCTCGCTGCCCTACACGGGTCCGGGCTCGGCCGGGCTGGCCAAGCCCCTGACGTCGATCCTGCACATGCGCCCGGACATCCCCATCTGGCTGGGGACGGGCGGGGAGTCCACCGTGAAGCTCACCGCCGAGATCGCGGACGGCTGGCTGCCCCTGGGCTTCACCCCCACACGCATGAAGGCCTTCCGGCCCTGGCTGGACGAGGGGCTGCGCCGCGCCGGCGGCGGCAAGACCCTGCGCGACCTCGAGATCCAGCCGCGAGCCTTCGTGGTGCTGACCGACGACGTGCGGGCTGGGCTCCAGGCCCTCAAGCCGCGCGTGGCGCTCTACGTCGGCGGCATGGGCCACCGCGACAAGAACTTTCACACCCAGGCGATGACGGCGAACGGCTACGGCCTAGCGGCCGAGCGCATCCAAGAGCTCTATCTGGCCGGCCGCAAGGCGGAGGCGGTGGCCGCGGTGCCCGACGACTTCATCGACGAGGGCGCGCTGGTGGGGCCGCGGGACCGGATCCGCGAGCGCTTCCGAGCGTGGGCGGACAGCGGCGCAACGGGCCTCACCGTGGCCACCCAGCAGGACGAAGCCATCGAACTGATGGCCAACTTGGCCGGGTGCCGATGAGGGCTTCGGTCTATCCTGCTTTCCTCAGACGGGCGCGCGCAGCGCGGGGAACACACGCGTGGCGAGGAGCTCGATGGTGCGCAGCACCTTGGCCTGCTCCATGCCCGGCCACTGGATCCTGAAGATGAAGGAGTTGACGCCGAGCCGTTCGGCGTAGCGCTTGATCTCGCGGACGGCGTCGTCGGGGTCGCCCACGATGAAGCGGTCCGCCACGAGCTCCTCGAACTCGTGGGCAAAGCTGTCTCCCTCGGGCAGCGCCTTGTCCTGTCCCCACGAGGCATAGGCCTTGTACTTGGCCTCGAGGAAGGGCCGGCATTCCTGCAGGGCGGTGCGGCGGTCGGGGGCGACGTACAGCTCCTTGATGATCGGCAGCTCCGCCGGGAAGGGGCGGCCGGCCTCGCGCAGGGCCTGACGGTACACGCCCATCTGGCGCTCGAGCACGGCCATCTTCGCGTGCGGGTTGATGACCCAGGCGTCGCCCAGGCGCGCCGCGCGGACCACCGCGGTGTCGTTGTTGGCGGCGAACCAGATGGGCGGATGCGGCCGCTGCACCGGGCGCAGCATCATGTGCGCGTCGGTGAGGTGGAAGAAGCGCCCGTGGTGCGTCACCTTTTCGCCCGACCACAGTCGCTTGATGACCTCCAGGCTCTCCACCAGGCGCCCCACCCGCTCCTTGGGCGCCACCCCGAACGCCTCGTTCTCCTCGTCGCGATAGCCCAGCCCCACGCCGAAGATGAAGCGCCCTTCGGTGATGACGTCGAGCGTGGCCACCTGCTCGGCCACGTCCACCGGATTGAGCAGCGGCAGCAGGATCACGGTGGCGCCCACGCGCATGGTCCCGGCGTCGGCGGCGAGCCGGGCGAGCGCGGGCAGGCTCTGCACCTCCTGGAACGGTGTCGAGAGGAAGTGCTGACCCATCACGATGAGGTCGAAGCCGGCGTCGCGGGCGGCCCGGACTTGCTCGATGTGCTCTCGGAAGCGATCGACCATCGACACGCCCGGAGGATGCTGCTTGGAGACGATCAGGCCGAAGTTCATGGGGTCCCCCCGGGAGCGAGGCGCGCGACGTCGAAGCCATACAACCGCGCGGTGTTGCCGCCGACGATCTTCGCCTGCTCCTCCTCCGGCACGCCCGCCAGGATCTCGGCCAGGATCTTCCGGGACTGCGGGAACGTGGATTCGCTGTGCGGATAGTCGGAGCCCCACATCATGTTGTCGACGCCGATCACGTCCCGCAGGCGAATGCCGATCGCATCCTCCTGAAAGCTCAGGAAGACCTGGCGCCGAAAGAAATCGCTCGGCCGCATGTCGTTCTTGAAGCGGACGAACGCCTCCTCGTGACGCTCGCGGTACGTGTAGTCGATGGTGGAGAGCATGTGCGGGGCCCAGGCGAGCTCGAACTCCACGATCGCGAGCCTGAGCGTGGGGTAGCGCTCGAAGACGCCCGAGAAGATCATGTCGCACAGGGAGGTGGCCGGATAGAAGGCCTTCGTCGACCGGCTGGTCGCGTCGCGGAGGGTCTTCTCTCCCGCTCCGCGGATCTTGCCCTGCCGACGGGTGGCGGTGTGCAGGCTCAGCGGCAGGGCGAGTGCCTGCGCCGCCGCCCAGAACGGCTCGTACTCGGGCTGATCGTACCGCCGGTGCTCGAGCGGGTACTCCGTGATCATCGCGCCCGCGAAGCCGCGGTTGGCGGCGCGCTCCAGCTCCTTCGTTCCCTCCCCGACATCGTCCAGATTGATCATGGCGATGCCCTTGAGCCGGGTCGGGTCGGTGCCGCAGAAGTCGGCGAGCCAGTCGTTGTACGCCCTGAAGATCGCGGACATGAGCCCGGAGTCGGCCACCCTGAAGTAGAAGAGGCCCTGCGACGGGTACAGCACCTCGCCGGCCACCCCATCGAGCCGCATGTCCGCGAGGTGCTGCTGGGGGTCGTATCCGCCGGGATGGACGTCCTCGAAGCGACCGAGCCCGGAGATGGTCTCGGGGGCCTCGAACCGGGCCCCGGCGTTGGAGATGAGCCCGATCCCGGAGAGCACCTGGTCCTCCTCGACCACGAGCTGGTCGGCGCCGTCGATCCGCAGCATCCGGGGCGCCCGATGGCGGAACGCCCGGTCGATGCGAGTCGTCCACAGGTCCGGCGGCTCGAAGACGTGCGAGTCGGACGAGAGGATCAGAGCGGGTGGCATGGGTCTCTCCTTTCCGGGCCCGGCGGAACCTGCCCGATATACTACCCAAATACCGCGTAAGATGCCGCCCCGGAGGTCCGAGCGATGAAACGCAGCGTCGACCGCGTCCTGACCACCCACACCGGCAGCCTCCCCCGCCCGGCCGACCTGATCCGCATGATGTTCGCGCGGGAAGAAGGGGTGCCGGTCGACGGGCCCGCGCTGGCCGCGCGCATCCGTACCGCGGTGGCGGAGGTCGTCCGCAAGCAGACCGACGCCGGCATCACCGTCGTCAGCGACGGGGAGCTGAGCAAGCCGAGCTACGCCACCTACATCAAGGACCGGCTGAACGGGTTCGGCGGCACGAGCCAGTCGCTCCAGTACCGCGACCTGATGGACTTCCCGGAGATGGCCAAGCGGGTGTTCGGCGATCCGGGCCGGTCGCGGCGGAAGACGCCGGCCTGTACCGGCCCGATCAGCCTGCGCGACCCGGCCGCGGCCCAGGTCGACGTGGACAATCTGAAAGCGGCGCTCCGGTCGGTCGAGGTCAAGGACGTGTTCATGAGCGCGGCCTCCCCCGGCGTCATCTCCCTGTTCTTCCGAGATGACCACTACGGCAACCACGAGGCCTACCTCTTTGCCATCGCGGACGCCATGCGGCACGAGTACGAGACGGTGGCGCGGGCCGGCTTCATCCTGCAGCTGGACTGTCCGGACCTGGCCATGGGCCGGCACATCCAGTTCGCCGGGCTCGGCCTCGAGGAGTTCCGGAGGATGGCCCGCCTGCACCTCGCGGCGCTCGATCACGCGGTGGCCAATATCCCGCCCGAGCAGCTCCGCATCCATCTCTGCTGGGGCAACTACGAGGGGCCGCATCACTACGACGTACCGCTCGCCGACATCCTCGACCTCGTCCTCGCGGCCCGTCCCCAGGGCGTCTCCTTCGAGGCCGCCAACCCCCGGCACGCGCACGAGTGGCGGGTCTTCGAGCGCGTGAAGCTGCCCGCGGACAAGGTCATCATCCCCGGAGTGCTCGACTCGACCACCAACTTCATCGAGCACCCCGAGCTGGTCGCCGAGCGGATCGGCCGCTACGCGCGGCTGGTCGGTCGCGAGAACGTCATCGCCGGGACCGATTGCGGTTTCGGCACCTGGGTCGGCCAGGCCGCGGTGGACCCCGACATCGTCTGGGCGAAGCTGGCCAGCCTGGCCGAGGGCGCGCGGCTCGCCTCGGGCGAGCTCTGGTAACGCCGACGATGCGCCTGGGAGCGCTCAGTCGAAGGTCAGGACGGTGCGCGCGACCTCGCCCGCCTTCATCGCGCGGAAGGCCTCATTGATGTCGTCGAGGCGGCCCCGGCGGGTGACCATCTCGTCGAGCAGAAGGCGGCCCTGGCGATAGAAGTCGAGGTACCGCGGAATGTCGATGCGGAAGCGGTTGCCGCCCATGCGGGAGGTCTGCACGCGACACTCGGGGCGGATGGCCATCCAGGGGAACTCGATCTTCGCGTCGGGCGGCAGGACGCCGACGATGGTGGCGGTACCGCGGATGGCCAGGCTCTCGATGGCCTGACGCACGAGCGTCGTGTTGCCGACGGCCTCGAACGCGTGGTCGACGCCGGCGCCGCCGGTGAGCGCGCGCACCGCCTCGACGGGGTCGTCGTTCAACGTGTTGACGACGTGGGTCGCGCCGACGCGCCGCGCCATCTCGAGCTTGCTGTCGAACCGGTCGAGCGCGATGATCTGCCGCGCCCCGCCGATGCGCGCGCCCTGCACGATCGACAGCCCCACCCCGCCACAGCCGAAGACCGCCACGGTCTCCCCGGCCTCGAGCCCCGCGCTCCGGAGCGCCGCCCCGACCCCGGTGAGGACGCCGCAGCCCACGAGGGCGGCGCGATCCAGCGGCAGGTCGTCGTCGATCTTCACCACCGAGTTCTCGTGCAGCAGCATCCGCTCGGCATAGCTGCCGATGCCCGCGAACGACGGGATGCCCTGCCCCTTCTTCGACAGCCGCGGGGACGCCGACTCGCTGCGCGCCACCGCCCCCCCGACGCAGACATTGGGATGACCGCTGAGGCACTGGGCGCAGCTTCCGCAGAAGCCGGAGAGACACGCCACCACGTGGTCGCCGGGACGGAGCCCCGTCACCTGATCGCCGACCGCCTCGACGATGCCCGCTCCCTCGTGGCCGAGCACGATACCGCGGTCGAGCGCGAAACGGCCGTCTCCGTCGACCACGTGCAGGTCGCTGTGACAGACGCCGGTGGCCACGGTCCGGACGAGGACCTCGCGGCCGAGCGGCCGGTCGATGTCGATGGATTCGATGCCCACCGGCACGTGCGTCGCGCGGCAGACGGCAGCCTTGATCTCCATGGGAACGCCTCCTTGCCCCGCCTTGCATCGTCTGGGGTCGGCCGGAGTATAGCGCGGCGTCGGGCCCGCGCGGCACGGGCGTGGTGCGCAGGCGGGCGCCCGTGCCACAATGGGCCCGGTCAAGCGGCGGTTCGGGGAGCTCACGAGGCATTCACCGGAGACCGGTCCATGAGATTGAGCCTATCGTACGAGATGCAGCGGCCCGTGGTCGATGACCACGCGGTCATCGAGGAGACGATCGAGCAATGCGTGCTCGCGGACAAGATGGGCTTCGACACCGTCTGGTTCGTCGAGCACCACTTTCTCACGAGCTTCTCGATGTCCCCGTGCCCGGAGGTGATCTTCGGCGCGCTGAGCCGGCTGACCAAGCGCATCCGCCTCGGATTCGGCGTGGTGATTCTTCCCTACCACCATCCCGTGCGCGTGGCCGAGCGCGTGGCGATGGTCGATCACCTCTCGGGCGGACGGGTCGAGTTCGGCACCGGCCGGTCGGCGGCGTACGAGCAGACCGGCATGGGCATCGACCCGCGCCAGACGCGGGCGATGTGGGAAGAGTCACTGACGATGATCCCGAAGATCTGGGAAGACGGCATGTTCTCGTGGGAGGGCCAGTTCTGGAAGGTGCCGCCGCGCGACGTGCGCCCGAAGCCCTATCAGAAGCCGCACCCGCGGATGTGGGTGGCGGCGCTCCAGCCCGCGACGTATCAGCTCGCGGCGGAGAAGGGCATCGGGGTGATGGCGCTGAGCGTGGCCGCGCCGTCCTACCTCGAGCCGCACATCAAGGCGTACAAGGAGCGGGTGCGCCACGCAAACCCGGTGGGCAAGGTCATCAACGACCAGTGGCTCTCCGCGACGATGGGTCTGTGCGACGCCGACGACAAGGCGGCGCGCGAGCTGGCCGCGAAGTCGCTGCGCACCTTCTTCGGGCCGGATCGCCCGTATCTCAAGGATCAGACGCACCTGTACGAGCAGCTCGTCGATTCGTGGGGCGGCGTGCCCGAGCATCTCAAGGCGAACTTCGCGCGCTATCTCAAGACGGAAGGCCCCGGCGGTGCGCCCCCCGGCGGTGCGCCCGAGGTCGATCTCTCCGGGGGCTCCGGGCAGATCGCGACCGCGCTCTGGAACCAGATCGACGCCGACACCCTGGTCGACCGCGGCGTCCTCGTGGCCGGCAATCCCGAGACCTGCCTTCGAAGCATCGCCATTCACGAGGCGGCGGGCGTGGACGAGCTGCAGTTCCTCATGGCGACCGAGACGGTGCCCCACGACAAGGTGATGTCGTCCATCGAGATGTTCGGCCGGCACGTCATCCCCGAGCTGAAGAAGCAGAAGCGCCGCGCGCTCAGGCCGGCAGGATGACCGCCTTCCCCGTGGTCTGGGTGTCGAAGAGCTTGTAGGCCTCCTCCGCCTGCTCGAGCTTCCAGCGGTGCGTGAAGAGCTTCTCGACGTCGACCTCTCGGTCCGCGACGAACTCGGCGCATTCGGCCTGGCCCTGCTTCGAGAACGTCCAGGAGCCGACGAGCGTCACCTGCCGGCGCAGGAGGTCCGGACTCACGTCCAGCGTCACCTGGCCGCGCTCGCCGACGAAGCAGGCGGTCCCCCACGACCGCACCGAGCGCACCGCCGCGGCCCGAGCCTCCGGCGCCGAAGAGGCGTCCAGCGTCTTGTGCGCGCCCTCCCCGTGGGTCAGGTCGCGGATCGCGGCCACCACGTCGCCCGCGCCGGGATCGATCACCTCGTGGGCGCCGAACTCCCGGGCGAGTCGGCGTCGCTCGGGCGCGATGTCGATGGCGACGACGCGTGCGCCCATCACCACCGCGAGCTGCGTCGCCGACAGGCCCACCGGACCCTGGCCGAAGATGGCGATCGTCTCCCCGCCCTGCAGGTTGACTCGCTTCAGGGCGCCCCAGGCCGTGCCGGTGCCGCAGGAGATCGCCGCGCCCGTCACGAAGGAGAGCGCGTCCGGCAGCGGCACCAGCGTCGACACCGGCACCTTCATGTACCGGGCGTGTCCCCCGTGCCCACCCGAGCCATACACCACCGTCCCTTCGAGACACATCTGGGTCCAGCCCGCCCGGCAGTGCTTGCAGGTGCCGCAGCCGTCGTAGTGGTGGTCCATCACGCGCTGGCCGACCCGGGCCTCCTTCGCGGTGACGCCGGCACCCAGCGCCGCCACGATGCCGCAGGGCTCGTGGCCGGCGATCACCCCGGCCTGCCGCTTGATGCCCCCGGTCACGGCCCCGGCCGGCTGGGGCGACGCGCGATAGTTGTGCAGGTCGCTACCGCACATGCCCGACGCCTTGATCTCGAGGATCACGTCGCGGACGCTCGGGGTCGGGTCGGGGAACTCCCTGAGCTCCAGCTTGCGGTCTCCGAGAAACACGACACCTTTCATGGCCGCCTCCGATGCCTGCGTGTTAACCTCTTGCGGTTCTCGTCTACCCCTCGGCGCCGCTCCTAACGATCCCGGGAGGATCAGCATGACCGTCTACGAGATGCGGACTTACACGCTCCACGTCGGCAAGATGGCCGAGGCGGTCAAGCTGTACACCGAGTTTGGCTATCCGGCACTCCAGAAAGGCGGCCAGGACAAGAAGCTCATCGGCTACTTCCAGGCCGACACCGGCATGATCAATCAGCTCGTCCATCTCTGGAAGTTCGCCGACGATGCCGACCGTCGCGCGCACTGGGCCGCAGTATATGCCAACAAGGACTTCGTCGAGGGCTTCGCGGCGAGGTTCCGTCCGCTGGTCGCGTCTCAAGAGGTCAAGCTGCTGACCGCGGCCCCGTGGGGACCGCATCCTTGACGGGGGAAGAGGAGGGGCTGCCGTGGCGTACTGGTTGTTGAAGTCCGAGCCCGACGATTGGTCGTGGGCCGAACAGGTCGCGAAGGGCCGTCAAGGTGCGGAGTGGACCGGAATCCGCAACTTCTCGGCCCAGAACCACCTGCGCGCCATGAAGAAGGGTGAGCAGGCGTTTTTCTACCATACCGGCAAGGAGCGCGCGATCGTGGGCATCGTCAAGGTGATCGCGGAAGCGCACCCGGATTCGACCGATCCCGCCTGGCGCGCCATCGACGTCGCCGCGGTTGAACCGCTCCCGACGCCGGTCGGCCTCGATCGGATCAAGGCGGACAAGCGCTTCGCCAGCATGGCCCTGGTCAGGCTGCCCCGGCTGTCGGTTCAGCCGGTGACCGATGCCGAGTGGCGGCTCGTCTGTCACATGGGCGGCCACGGCTAGGCCCGCTCCTGCCGCGCCCGCTGCGCGCGGAGCTTGGCCTCAGGCGCCCGTCCCGCCCGCTTCACCCTCCCGCTGCCTGCGCAGGAAGTCCTCGACGTCTCGCATCAGCCGTTCCGAGTCGAGCTCTCCGCCAGGCAGTGGTGGCTGCTCCTCGCCCGCCGCCGCGTCGTACTCCTGCTCCAGCTTCCGCACGTGCTCTCGGGTGGCGGGGTCCCGAGCCACCGCCCGATCGCATTGGACGCGGAAGTCCTGGATGGCCTCGGCGAAGTGGGACATGTCCATGGTCAGGTTGAGCAGACGGGCCACATAGGTCACCAGAGTTTCGATCGCCGCCGGATTCTCGGAATCGGGCAGGTAGTGCGGCGCCTGTCCCATGAAGCCGACGTGCTGCATTCCGCGTCGCTCCGCCGCGTCCAGGACGATCGTGGAGATGCCGGTCGGGCCTTCATAGGTCGGAGGCCGATAGATGCCCCAGGCTTCGAGCAACGATTTCGCGGCGGAATCGGTGCAGCGGGCCGTGACACGCACGGGCCGGGTGTGAGGAGCGCCCGCCAGGAGCGCCCCGAGGGAGACGATCCGCCTCACCCCACAGCGCTCGGCCACGTCCAGAAACGCCTTCGTGTAGGTCTGCCATCTCTGATGGGGCTCCGGACCGCAAAACAGGAGGAGGCCGTCCCGTCCATCTCCCGGATGCCACGCAAAGAACTCGCTTCGTGGCCAGTGGATGTCGCGGCCCCCGTCGGCCCTCAACCGCACCTCGGGCCGCTCCTGGGTGAACACGAAAAACTCCTCAGGGTTCATCCGCGCCAATTGCGCGGCCTGGAGGTCGCGGGCCAGGTAGCGCAAGGCGCCCGTGGCCGCCCGGCCGGCATCGATCCATCCCCCAAACGCCATGACCATGGTCGTCAGGTTGGCGGGCGGCTCGCGGTCGAACTCTACATTGTCCATGCACGTCCTCTCGACGGTATTAGCACCGTAGGGAATCAGCGCGCAATCCCGTACCGCCAGTGCGCCTGGAAGACCGCGCTTACCTCAGGGGGCACCGGCGCGGTTGCGCCGGCACGCGTGAGGCGCATGCCCAAGCTCGGCGACGGGCGCCTGGCGCTGGGGTGGTGCCCCTGCTCGTCAAGGTCCGCGAAAATCACAATACCCACCGCGCAGGTCATCCGGTCGCCACCAGCCACGGTGTCGGTCGCACTCCGCCTTGAGTTCATCCTGGGCATAGGTGGGCGGGATGGCGACGCTGCTGCACCCGGCCAGGATGGCCGCCACCAACAAGATGGCTGTTGCTCGGGCTCGCTTCGCTGCGCTCATGGTACGGGATAGGATAGCTGAGTAAGGGCACGTCCGCCTTCCGCAAGGGGCAGACCAAGTACCGGCGACACCGCCGAGGATATCGGCCTACAGGATGGCGACCGCCTCGATCTCAATCAGGTAATCGGGGTGCGACAGCGAGCTGACCTCGACCATCGTCGAAGCCGGCCCGCGCAGGCCGAAGAACTCGTCGCGGACGAGGCGGAAGTCCATGCGGCGGCGGACATCGGTCACATAGGTCGTAATCTTGACCACGTTGTCGAGCGTCCCACCGGCGTGCTCCACCAGCGCCTTCACCGCGCCGAACACTTGGCGGGCCTGTCCCATGAAGTTGCCGATGTGGTTGACGGTGCCGTCAGGGGCGTAGGGCACCTGGCCGGCGAGAAAGAGGATGGTTTGGGCGCCGGTGACCTTGATGGCCTGGCTGTAGCTCGGCGTGTCATATACACCGGGGGCGCAGTATTTCTCGATAGTCGCCATGTCGTCTCCTCGCAATGGTCGTTGCCTGCGATCAAATGGTCCTGAGTGGCACCTTATGTTACGGTGACGGGGCCCAAGGACGCGGCCCCCGCCCGCCGGAGGGCGTTCTTGTTACCGCAACAGAGTTGGCGCGCGTGATCCCGTGAGCCTCGTCGCGCAGTATGAACGTCAGGAGCGTTGGCGCCGCTGGGACGACGCGCTCGCGCGCGTGCCCCTGCGTGCGGGCGAAAAGATCCTGGATCTCGGATGTGCGCTGGGCGACGTCACGGCTCGCCTGCAGCGCCTCGGCGCCGATGTCGTCGGGGTCGATATGAACGATGAGCTGCTGGGAGCGGCGCGTCGACGCCATCTTGATGTTCGCTTCGAGAGCCTCGATCTGAACGCTCTCGATGCGTCTCCGTTGTGTCCGGTGGACGGCATGTGGGCCAGCTTCGTCGCGGCATACTTCCCCAGGCTCGAGGCGACGCTAGAGCGATGGCGCAAGGGGCTCGCACCGCAACCATGGATCGCGCTGGTCGAGATGGACGACCTGTTTGGGCACACGCCGTTTCCGACCCGGTGGTCCAGGGAGCTGGAACGGTTCTACCAGGAGGCGAGGACGGCGGGTCGGTACGACTTTCAGAGCGGTCGACGTCTCGCACCAGCGCTGAGGGCTGCGGGGTTCAATGCTGTCCAGGAGAGCACGCTCGAGGACGACGAGCTCAGCTTTCAGGGACCGGCGACGAGCGATGTCTTGGAGGCGTGGCAGCAGCGGTTGGAGCGGATGGCCGGGCTCCGACACTTCCTGGGGCCGTCGTTCGAAGAGTTTCGGCGCGACTTCCTCGACGCGCTGACATCGTCCGACCACCGATCATCAACTCGCGTCGTCATGGTGGTGGCGAGAAAGGCAGCGAGCGAACGATGAACACGGCACCCGCGACAACTTGAATGCAGAAAGAGCCCGACTTGAGCGGCACAAACAACACGTCGAAATTGGCGCTTCTCGAGGGCCTTTAGACTCGTCCTTGACGCCCGGCCGTGACGGGTTCGTGCGCCTTGAGGAAGCGCCGCGCGTGCTCCACGACCTCGTCGATGTGCGCCTGCGAATCCTTCCAGGGATAGATGGTCACCTCGGCGTTCGGGGCGAGGCTGGCCACCTCCATCGCGACCTTGTACGGGTGCGCGGGCACGTCGTCAGGCGCGACCAGCAGCGGTGTCTTGATCGAGCGCACGAAATCGCGCGACACGGTGAACACGAAGTCGGCGCGGTTGGTGTACATGCTGGTGAGGAAGTCGTGGACCACGGCCATCGTGACGTCGGGGCGCTTCTCGCACAGCGCCGGCCCCCAGCCCTTGATGTTGTTCTGGTAGAACAGGTCCGGGATCTCGGGCCTGGAGCCGCTGGGCTGCATCATCGCGGCCGCGACGACGCGCTCCGGAGCCCGCCGGATGAGGTTGTGGATCATCGGCCCGCCGATGCAGAAGCCCATGACCAGGAACTCCCGGATGCCGAGGTGGTCCATCAGCCCGAGCTGGTCGTCGGTGTAGGCGTCCCAGGGGCGGTCGATCTCCAGCGGGCCGCTGGACCGGCCGGGGTTGGCGTTGCGCAGGTCAGCGCAGATACAGCGGAAGTCGTCCTTGTACCGTTCCATCGGGTTGAAGGGCGAGGCGGTCTGCCAGGATGAGAGGGCTGAATTGAGCCCGCCCCCCGGGATGAGCAGCAGGGGGAAGCCGGAGCCGACCTCTTCGTAGTGGATGCGGACGGGGCCTCGTTCGTAGAACGGCATGGCGATTCTCCTCCCTCAGCGAGTTGCCGCTACTCTAACTCACGGCGACGTTTGGTCGTGTCCGGGATGCTACGCGTGGAGGAGCTCGAGCGCCTCCTCGTAGATCTCCATGTTCTTGCCATAGGAGATGGCCGACGCCTGGGCCGCGCTCACGAGATGGCGCCAGCGCCACGGAAGGCGGGTGGCGTGGAACTCCTCGACGGTCGCCTGATGGTGCTTGAGGGCGTGCATCTCGGTGAAGTTGTCATGCACGACAATCGTGGCCAGACGGCTGATGAGCGCATCCGGGTCGTACCGGAGGTCGGCATACTGCTGCGCCAGGTTCACGGTGTGCTTCACCTCGGGCACCGCGCGCATCTGCCCGAGGTTGGTGACCTTCGACCAGTCGGTCGGCGGCTGGGTGTAGATGCTCTCCTCGAGCGCATCCAGCAACACGGCCTGGGTGCGATGGGGCAGCGCCGCGACGGCCTCCGGATTCGGCTGGGGCGGTGGCTCCATGCGGTTCTGGGTCGAGCGCACCTCGGGGCCGGTGTGCCACGTCAGCAGCGCGAGCAGCTTGTTGCGCAGGCTCACACCTGGGAGCTTCAGGAGATACCGGCGCAGGTTCGCGCCCGTGTGCAGGTGCACGTCCATCGGATTGCCGGTGAGCGATCGCATGAACAGGCCGGCGGCCCCAATCGACAAGGCTTCGCCGGTGCCCTGGAGCGACAGACCGTCCGCGAGGGCCTTCGCGAGCATCCGCGGGATCTCCGCATAGGTGTCGCACGCGGTGATCGCCTCGCCCAGGAGGCCGATCGCCGGTGTTTCATCCGGGCTCGTGTGGAATCCCAGCGGGCGCTTCAGGAGCTCGTACTCCTCGAGCAGCGGCTCGATGTCTCG
>WNFD01005554.1_pt1 | contig 19228 bp, 19 predicted proteins | sample 5400491 | NCBI WGS metagenome assembly WNFD01 (sample SAMN13153343, study PRJNA577476) | soil metagenome | isolation source: 120 cm saprolite under Douglas fir tree site 2 hole 2 replicate 2 | place: USA:California | collected 2015-04-18 | reverse complement strand
CGATGATATTGCCGTCGTGGACGGCAAGGCCGTGAGATTGGGCGACCTCGCGCAATACGTTCTCGACAAAAGGATTCCGTTGGAGATTTGCCTGCTCAGCAACCTCCATACAGGGGCCGCACGCAGCCTGTCTGAGCATCCCTTTAAGATTCTTTATCAGGAGAAATTTCGCGTCACCCTAAACACCGACAACCGGTTGATGAGCGATACGGCTATGACCAAAGAATGCGAGGCTGCTAGGGATACCTTTGGTCTGTCTCTGGAGGACTTCGAAAAGATCACTATCAACGCGATGAAGAGCGCCTTTCTGCCCTATGACCAGCGTTGCGATTTCATCTACTCCGCAATCAAGCCGGCTTACGCCAAGGTCCGTAACTCTCAGGCAACAAAGTGACCTCGAGAATCTGGGGCGGGTGTCGTAATTGGGGTCACGCGGCGAGAGTAGCCAGAGTTTCCGCGAGTACAACGACTCCGCGTCCAATGTCCTCCGGAGATGCGTATTCGTCGGGACGGTGGCTGTAACCATTGCGGCAAGGAATGAACAGCATCGCGACAGGGGCGATGCGCGACATAAAAAGCGAGTCATGATAGGCACGGCTGACCATAGGGATAAAATCCAGTTGGTACTTTATGCAGGATTGAGAAAGCACTTCAGCAATCGCAGGAGCGCATTGGGCCGGTGCATCCGCGTTCAACACTTCCTCGTGGATCGAGACTTGTCGCTTCATTGCAATGGTCTGACGCGCCGCCTCTATCGCACGCACGACAGCATCACGCCGTTCAAGATTAGTATCCCGTATATCTGCACTCAGATGTACGCGGCTGGGGATGCTGTTGACGGCACCTGGAAACACTTCACAGATACCCACTGTAGCCACCGTATCCAACGCTCCGCTCGTCCGCGCCGCCTTTTCGATCGAGAGAACCAGTTCCGCTGCCGCGCACAGGGCATCTCTGCGATCGGGCATCAGGACTCCACCCGCGTGTCCCCCCGCGCCTTCGATCGAAATGCGTAGGCTGGCGGGAGCGGCGATTTCAGTGACAATCCCGAGAGGAATTTTCTTCCGCTCCAGCAGGGGACCTTGCTCGATATGCAATTCCACAAACGCTTTGTAGTAGCCGTCCGGCAGTTTTATTTCTTCGAGTGGCCCTTTAAACCCGGCATTCCGGCGCACTTCCTCTATCGGAGCTCCTTCCTTGTCCACTAACATTCTCGCCGTATCTGTAGACATAGTCCCCGACAGCAGCCGGCTCCCGAGACATCCAATTCCAAAGCGCGTAGGTTCTTCCGAAGTAAATACAAGCAATTCGATCGAGTGTTTCGGGCGGAAACCGCTACCCTGCAGCGACCGAATCGCCTCAAGACCTCCGAGCACACCCACGACCCCATCATATTTTCCGGCGTTGGGGATTGCGTCGATATGAGAACCCGTGCCCAGTGCCGCAACGCTTGGCTCGGAACCCGTCCATCGCGCGAAGATATTTCCAATGGAATCCTGGCGAACAGCTAACCCGGCTTTTTCACACCGGGCGATGAGCCACGCACGCGCTTTGAGATCCGTTGGCGTAAAAACAATTCGTGTTACCGCAGGAGCCTCAGCGTCGGAAATCGAGGCTAGCTCCTCGATCTCCTTTGCCAGGCGATCGCGATCCACGTCGAAATTCATCGGGGTGTGCCTGCCAGCGGATGCCGGTTCCAGTTTTTGTAGATGAGATACTTCGACGGAACCTTGCCGATCGCTCCGAACCACTGCGGGCACCACGGTCCCATCCAGATGAAATCACCGGCTGTGACCGGATACCACGAATCGCCCAGCCGATAAATGCCGCCGCCTTCCAGCATCAGGAGTCCATGCTCCATCACATGCATTTCGACCATGCTCAGGGAAGCTCCCGGCTGGTACACCATCGTGTTCACGGCGAAATCGAAATTCATCGCATCCGGAAGCAAGCATTTGACCTGCAGGCTCGGATCATCGCCAAGTGGGTGACAGGAAACCGCGTCTTCACTGGAAATGAGTATACGCGGCGACTCCATCGAGGCAAGCGGCTGGTATGGCTTCTCGATGACAGCGGCCCGGCTTGCCCTCGTGGCCACCACTCGATGTGGCAAGCCTTCGGGTAAGTAAGCGTAGCCACGGCTTACCATCTCGCTCTGGCGGCCATCAACTTCTAACTTGAGCTGACCCTCAAGCACAAAGAGGAAGCGCTGCGCTGAGGTACTTCCAAGTTCGCCTCCAGATTCCAATTCGGCGGTGTACTGAGTAAATCTCGCGCCCAATGCCGGGCTCGCATGCACAATGGCTGCGCACGCTTTCATGTCCGGCAACGTGGTACGAACGAAAGTGTCTACTGTCTGCAGCAGATGGTTGTGTTTATGGGAGCTTCGCGTTTGGCCCAGTTTATGCACGACACATCCTTTTTTGAAGTTCCGAGGAACTCGCAAGCTGATCAAGCAAGTGCAACCCACATTCGAGCGCCTTTGCCACGTCTTCTATCTCGACCGATTCCGCCGGGTCGTGGCTGATTCCCCCGGGAGTTCGCAGAAAGATCATTGCCGCTGGTACTTTTTCAGCCAGGATCATGGCGTCATGGCCGGCGCCGCTGACCATACGATGCGGCTCGCAGCCTACGCTCCGGATGGCCTCCTCGATCTGATCGACGAGAAACGGGTCCATAGCGACTGCCCTCTGGCTCAACAGCACACTCCTCCGCAGCGACAACCCGCGTCGCCCGGCAATTTCCTCGGCCAGCCGAACAAGCAATTCTGTCACGCCGGTGCAAACGTCATCCGACTTGTGACGAAGATCCAATGTCACACGGGCCTCTCCGGGAATCACATTGATCGCTCCCGGCTTTGCTTCGATCTGGCCCACAGTCGCTACTAGTCCCGGATGGCTGTGAGCCGCGCGCTCTACCGCTACGATCCAGTCTGCCGCCGCAGCAATGGCATCGTGCCGAAGATGCATTGGTGTAGTACCTGCGTGGTTGGCGTGGCCTAAAAACACGAACTCCATGCGAGTCTGACCCACGATGGCCTCTACCACTCCGAGCCGGCGTCCAAGCGACTCCAGGACTGGACCTTGCTCGATGTGAAATTCCAAGTAAGCCAGCGTATCGTCCCTCAACGCCGCGCGTAGTATTTCCGCGGGATTCAGTCCAAAGCTTTCGATAGCCGCGCGAATGGAGATTCCATTCGCGTCCTGGCGATTCAGGAGTTCCTCATCGAGCCTGCCGGCCAGCGCGCGGCTGCCAATGAAGGGTGTGCCGAACCGCACTCCTTCCTCTTCGGAAAATCCGACAACCTCGATTCCGAATGGAAGCCGTCGTCCTTCCAAGGCTTCGAGCAATGCAACCGCAACAACTACTCCGAGAACACCATCATAGGCTCCGGCATTCGGGACCGTATCGAGGTGCGACCCGAGGAGCAGCCTCGGTGCAGTAGATTGTGCGGCGGCATAGAGGCCGCGCAAATTTCCAGCCGCATCCACAGTTACGTCGGCTCCCACAGCTGTCAGCCACTTCGTGATCTCCTGGTGACAATCACGCATCGGCGGAGAGAGGAACGTCCGGCGCGTGCTACCCGGGTCTTCCGAGAAAGACGCCAGTCTCTTGCAGCGAGCGACAATCTCTTCTGCGCGAATTTTTGCATTCCCAGGCGTTGACACGGAGCCTTAACCTTGCCGGCGAATGCGTGCCTCGATGTAGCCGTGTGGCTCTTCGATTGGCACAAAGATCTCATTGGGGTTGTCCTGGCCAAAGCGCGAAAGATCAACCAGAAGATAATGCTTGTTCGGCATCGTCAATTCGATGTCTTCAATTTCCGGAACATTTGCGAGAACGGTTTCACTCATGGCGTACAAGGTGTGTTGCACGGATTTGCTGGTATGCGCGGCAAATACGCTCAGCAAAATTTCGCGGATCTTGGACCGCAAAGCAACAAACGGGACCCTGGGCGACGAGTAATTCCAACGTGCGCGGACGACGCTGCCGAACAACCGGTCGGTCGCCTCCGGCAGAGTCGTCAACGAATCCTTAATGAACCCCACGAATTCCGAGCCCGCCGTTTTCAGGATGACCAAGTTTTCGAGCCCCGACCGGACGGATGGCATGCCATTTCGCGTCGCCGCAATCTCAGCCGTCTGGCACTCGGTGCTCGATTGCACAAAGGTAGTGGGATGTGGCTTTCCGCCCGTGTAGAGATGCTCCCAAGCTTTTTCCGAAAGTATGACTCGTGCCGCAGAGACCTGGGGGTTGCGGTCCAGCAAGAAAGCGATCAGTTCTTTGCCAAACTCTTCCATGCACTCCGCCATGGAGCTTCGTGCCAACGAGTACACCGTGTTCTTCAACGTATCTGTGGGGAGAATCTTGCTGTTGTCTCCATCGACAAAGCAGGGGTCGAAATCTCCCTCAAGCAGAATCTCCAGAGTCCATTCGCGAAAATCGTGCCGGTCAGGATGTCTCTTCACTCTTACAACGCGGACTCGTGACTTGCCGTACCTGTTTTCGGCCAGCGAAATCATCGGATCAGCTTCCCCGGTACGTCGTATAACCATACGGACTCAGCAGCAACGGAATGTGAAAGTGCGATTCGCCCTCCCGCACCTGAAACGTAATCTCGACAACCGGATACAATCCTTCGATCTTCTGAGCGCGGTGATAGCTTGCCGTATCGAAGGCCAAGCGGTAAAGCCCGGTACGAAGAACCTCGTTCTCGGGCAGCAATTGACCGCACCGGCCGTCTCCGTCCGTGCGCGATGAATGGAGCGGGACCCATTCGCCGGCGGACTCTTGCCTCTCCAGCCGCACCGGCACGTCTTTCGCTGGCTTGCCCTGAGCGATATCCAGAACATGCGTTGAAATTCGTTTCATGAAGAGAGCCATTTCTTTAGCCGAAGGTGCGCGATCTGTCGCTGCTGCTCAGCTGCTTCGTGAAGTTCCGTCGTTTCGTCGTTCCGCAAGCGGCGCCGGAGAATCTCCAGGATTTCCGGCGCCGATTTACCGGCGGCACAGACGATAAAGATGCGGTTGAACCGCTGTTCGTAAGCGCGATTGCCTTCCACCATGGCAACCTTAACATCCTCGCTCGCAGTGCCAGCCCTCCGTTGTTCTTCTCCCGACCAAGCCGCAGACCGCGCTGGACCGGAGGCCGGCGAATGCGATTCGCCAATCCGGGGATGACTGCGAAACGTCTCCATCCAATCGGATTCCGGCAAACTCTTCCAGACCAAGTCGCAGGCAGCCAACAGAGCTGTTTCATCTAGGATCGGTCTTCGAGCCGCCATCCCGTGGGCCCAGGCTTTTGAACCGCAACAGGGCAAGATCTCCTCCGCCGCTTCATCCGATCGCAGACCGTTCCACCGCGCCAGCACAGCGCTCATGTCTTCATTCCGCCAGCGGTCAGCTGCTCCAGAAATTCCGCTACCAGATTCCCGGCGACTGCCGCACGATATCGAGCCGTGGATCGAATGTCGTCAATCGGCCGGACCTCCGCGGCTGCTGTCGTTCTTGCCAACCGCACAAGCAGCGGATCGATCCTTTTTCCCTTTACGATTCGCTCTGTCTCAGTCAAACGAAGCGGAATTGGAGCCACGCTTCCCATCGCAAAACGAATATCCCCGACAACGCCATCCGCGAGCCGCCCCAACGCCGCTAGGCACACCTTCGAGATCGCCTGTGCGTTTCGGGCCCCAACCTTGCGCGCATGCGCATAATACTCTGAAAACCGTTTCTTCAGGCAAACGGCCCGAATCAGTTCATCGGGTGCGAGCTGCGTCTTCCGGTAATCGATGTGAAAGCTCGTGTAGGGCACCCGGCGTTCACCTCGGACCGAAATGAGAAGCAGTTCTGCCTCATAGACCAGAAGTGCAGCTAGCGAATCCGCGGCTGGCGAAGCATTCACGATATTGCCCCCGATGGTCCCGCGATTCTGGTTGGCGATCCCGCCGGTCCAGCGCGCCGCACTGGACAAGAGCGCGAATTCTCGACTGACAACTTCCTGTTCACGCAGATCCGTATAAGTGCAACCCGCGCCAATCTGAATCTCGTCAGTGAAAACTTCAATTCGACGCAACTCCGGAAGATTCCAGATGCTGACCAATTTCCGCGTAGGCAGTTCACCCGCGCAATACTGCACCATTACATCCGTGCCGCCGGCGATGGGAAGCCATACGCCGGGCTCCTGAGCCAGAAGCGATAACACCGAAGGCAAGGTGCGGGGGGCAACGAGTTCATATTCGGCAGGATGCGCCCTCATGTCGTGGCTCCCCGGCGTCCCGCTTCTGCCACGGCTTCAAAAATTTGCATGTATCCCGTGCAGCGGCAAAGATTGCCGGCTAGCCCTTCGCGGATCTCTTCCAAGGTGGGCTGTGGTTTCTCCTTTAATAGGTGAAGGGCCGCAAGGATCATTCCCGGCGTGCAGATGCCGCACTGGGCGCCGCCGCACTCAAGAAAAGCCTGCTGCAACACTCGTAATCGGCCGTCAGTGGACAGGCCCTCGATCGTTACGATGTTAGCGCCATTCGCCTGCAGCACTGGAATGAGGCAGCTATTCACCAAAATTCCGTCTAGCAAAACGGAGCACGAGCCGCACTCGCCCTCTCCGCAACCTTCCTTCGTTCCCGTCAATCCAAGCTCGTGCCGCAGCACGTCCAGCAGGCGCTCCATCGCGTGCACACGCACGGTTACCAACTGGCCGTTGACCGAGAGAGAGATTTCGCATTTTGCACGATCCTGCGAAGATTTGCTCATTGGTCCACCCTTTCGGCCAGCGCATCGAAAATGTCCTCCGGAAGCAACGGAATCGAATCGAAAGGGACCTCTAGCGCGTCTTCGACGGCATTGACAATCGCCGGCGCCGGGCCATCCATCGGCAGTTCACCGATTCCTTTGGCCCCAAATGCGCCGTGAACGTTGCCCAATTCCTCAAAATAAACCCGAATAGAAGGCAGGTCGGCGGAAGTTGGCATGATGTAGTTGGTCATCTGGCCGTTCTGCATGCGCCCCTGTTCCCAAATCACTTTCTCATACAAGGCAAAGCCGATGGCCTGCGCCACCCCACCAATAATTTGTCCTTTCGCCAGAACCGGGTGAAGGACCTTTCCCACTTCTTGAAGCGCCACAAAGTCGTCCACCGATACGCTGTACGTGGTCAGATCTACTTTGACTTCCGCGACATAAACTGCCCAGGCAAACGCCGCGTAAGCCGATCCGCGATATTTTTCCTCATCCCAAACAACGTCGTCAGGTTGTTCGTAGCGCGCTATGCTGCGGAATTTGCCGTGTTCTGCGACATAGGCGCGACATGCGGCGCAGAACTCCTCAGGCGAGTAAGAATCCTCGAGCAGGCCGCAGGCCCTCAAGGTTTGTCTGATTCCCAAGGCGGCCGATTGGACCAGCTTTCCGACCACCATAACCGTGCGCGACGCCACGGTAGGGCCGCTATTCGGCACTTCCTGCGTATCCGGCTGGGCGATTCCGACGTCTTCATACCGCAGCCCAAGCGCTTCCGCCGCGATCTGGCACAGCACGGTCTTCGTCCCCTGGCCGAATTCCGTGCTTGAGACCAGTACGCGCACACCGCCGTCGGCGCATGCCTCCACGCCAACCACCGATCCGAGATAGCGCTCGCCTGAACCGGTGAATCCCGCGCCGTGCAGAAAGGCGGCAATGCCAATTCCCTTCTTGCTGCCACCCTGCTGATTTTCCTCCGCGAATTTCTTTTTCTTTGCGTGATAGTCCGAGAGTTCCAGCGCTCGGTCGAGAAGCCTGCCCAGATCGATCTCTTCACGCACAGTTTGCCCTGTTGTCGTGGTCTGGCCAGGCTTGAGGAAATTTGGACGCCGGATTTCGACGGGCGAAAGCCCAACGGCCTGAGCGATGCGGTCCATGTGGCGCTCCAGCGCGAATAGGGACTGCGGCGCACCAAACCCGCGAAACGCGCCGTGCGGCGGTGCATTGGTGGCCACAGCCTTAGCGCGAATGCGAACACTGGGCCAATAGTAGGGACCACCGGCATGAAGGGCGCCGCGCGAAAGAACCACGGGTGACAAAGTTTCGTAAGCGCCGCCGTCAATGGTGAATTCAATCTCTCCACCCAGAATTCTGCCGTCTTTGCTTACGGCCGTGCGGTGGCGCGTCCGAGAAGGATGTCGCTTCGTGGTGGCCGTCATGTCTTCCATGCGGTCATAGATAATTTTCACCGGTTTCCCCGACTTCATGGCCAGGAGCGCCGCGTGGGCCGCGATCATCGACGGATATTCTTCCTTGCCGCCAAAAGCGCCGCCCGTTTCCATCTGCACGACGCGCACGCGATCAGCGGGCAGGTCGCAGAGTTTCATCAGCGCTTTGTGTATGTAGTAGGGGCACTGGAGCGAGCCCCATACAGTGAGGCCTTGCTGCGCGTCGAAGGCGGCGATCATTCCGTTATTTTCTATATAGAGCTGTTCCTGCGCCCCGGTCGTATATTCACCTTCGACGATATAGTCAGCGTTTTTCCATAGGGCATCGACATCGCCTTTTTCGATCAGATAGCTTTTGAAGGTGTTGTTTGTACCCCATATGATTTGGGAGAGCCCCTCGCTCTCTTCCATGCTGAAGATGGCAGGAAGGGGATCGTATTCGACCGATACCGCCTCAACAGCTTTCGGGAGAAGATAGCGGTCCGGATGAGCCAGCAAGAGAAGGGGCTCCTCAGGATGATTGACCGTCCCATCCGCCAGACACGGCTGATCGTCTTCGATGAGGGCGATGCAATTTTTCCCGGGAATATCCTTGGGTGAGACGATCACGAACTCTTTCCAATCGATTCCCGGGCCGAAGGTGAACTTTTTGATCTCGCCCCGGGGAATCCGGCTACGAACGGTGGCCCCATATAGCATGCCCGGCAAAACCATGTCGTCGACATACCGCGCCTGTCCGGTGACTTTGTCGCGCCCTTCCAGGCGGGGAACCGAAGTGCCGACGATGCGAGTATTCTTCATACGAATCGCGGAATCATCCGAGTTTCTGCACCGGTTTCTCCGATTGCGATAATGTATGACAGACAATCCGAACCTGGCTGTGCGACTGTTGCAAGAGTGAATTACTCACAGCCTCGCATGCCAATTGAGTTTTTCTCCGCTAACCTCGGTACTCCCGGCCAACGGGCTCTCCAGGAAACTCGCCGTCCTTGAACACCAGCATGCCTCTAAGATAAGTGGCTCTCACCACCCCACGTAGCTTTTCTCCAAGGTACGGCGAAACCGGGTGACGGTAATGCAAGCGGTTACAGGTCACTACGAACTCGCTCTCGGGATCGAAAACGACGAAGTCGGCATGGTATCCTGCGGCAATTCGGCCTTTCCGCAGCTGGCATCCAGCCAGATTTGCGGGAGCCTCGGCCATCCAACGAGCGATATCGGTCAGCGAAAATCCGCGCTCGCTGGCCTCGGTGTACATCACCGGCAGCGCCATGGATAAGCTCGCAATGCCGCCCCATGCGCTTCGGAAATTTCCTTCGGCAAGCCGCTTCATTTCCAGGGGACAGGGAGAATGATCTGTGGCCACGAGGTCGATAGTTCTATCGCGGAGGCCCTGCCATAATCGTTCGCAGTTTTCGCGGCTGCGAATCGGCGGAGCGCACTTAAACAGCGTTGCTCCCTTGGGGATTGTTTCGGCAGTCAAATGCAGATAGTGCGGGCAGGTCTCCACACTCACGGGCAGACCTTCAGAACGTGCGGCGCGCAACTCCGGAAGCGCTGTGCTGGCCGAGAGATGGACAATGTGCAAGCGGAACTTGTATTCGCGGCACAGCGACAACAACAGTCGGATCGCTGACAGTTCCGCTTCTTCCGGCCGCGATTGCAGATACGTCCGGTACAGGGACCAATCCGCATCCGCCAAACTTTCTGTCGCCGAATCTATCGGAGTAGGAAGTTCTGCGTGCACAAGCAGTGGTAAGCCTGTCCGGGCTACATGAGGCAATGCAACTCGTAACTGCTGCTCCGTAACCATGGTGAAGCCATCAATGCCGGGATGAACGAGAAAACACTTGAACCCCGGCACTCCCGCGTCTGCCAGCGACTCAATGTCGCGCTGGTTATCTGCGACAACTCCTCCCCAGGCCATCCAATCGACCCGGCATCGGCCCTGGGCCGCCTCCCGCTTGGCCTGGAGCGCGGCGACATGGGTGGTGGCCGGGAGGCAATTCAAAGGCATGTCCACCAACAGTGTGTATCCTCCCACTGCCGCGCCTCGCGTCGCCGTCTCAAATCCTTCCCATTCCGTGCGGCCGGGATCATTGATGTGAACGTGGGAATCGACCAGTCCGGGTAGAATCACCGCATCGCCAAAATCATGGGCATCCGCCTGCGCCGGCGCTTGATCAGGAGCAACCACGTCACTGATTCGGTCTCCTTCCACGAGCAGGGCGGCTGGACGTACCCCTTCCGGTGTCACGACCCGGCGAGAGAGGAAGGCACGCAGACTCATGGTGAGAAGCGGATCCTTGCAAAGTCTCCTGAGGTTGAGGCAAGAGCGTAGCTTTATACCGATAGTTTTTCAACTCACCAAAATCGATAATTTCAACAGGAAAAAAGTGCCGGGTGGCTGTTATCCGGGCATATACTTGCTCCCTAACGCGGGCATCTGGCTGGCTTTCTGCTGGGGATTCGAAACGTACCAAGAACTTGCCTCACAGATGGCCAACGCGAAGGGAGCGGTAGCAATAACAGATGAACAACCTTTTCATGGCGCGGGCGATTCAGCTCTCGATCGACGGCGTTCACTCCAGGCAGGGTGGCCCGTTTGGCGCGGTGGTTGTGAGAGACGGTAAGATTGTTGCCGAGGGCGTAAATCAGGTGACCTCGACCAAGGATCCAACAGCCCATGCGGAAGTCCTGGCTATCCGCAAGGCTTGCGAAAAACTCGGCGTTTTCGAACTGAAAGATTGCGAGCTGTACACTTCGTGCGAACCGTGTCCCATGTGCCTGGGCGCAATCTATTGGGCCCGACTTTCGCGCATCTATTTCGCCAATACCGCCGAGGACGCGGCCAAAATTGGTTTTGACGACTCATTCATCTACAGTGAGCTGAAACAGCCCCATTCGCGGCGCCGCATCCCTACAATCCAGTTGATGCGCGAAGAAGCACTCGCGGGACTTCGCGCATGGGCAGATAGGCCCGACAAGATTCCGTATTGAGATCTCTGCGCGGTGTCGCGCGTGTTTCTCGCTGAACCCGGCAACTATGGGCCCCCGGCAGAGGGACAAATGCGTCCGTAACTTCATGGATAGTCTTATCGGCTGTTTCGTCGGCAGGGTACATCTGTGATCGAAGAGACTTTTGCGGGTCAGGCCAGATCGAGGGGAAACGATTGATCAATCGCTACTTCAAACTTGCTGAGAATCAGACGTCCGTGAAGCAGGAGTTGCTGGGCGGCCTCACTACGTTTATGACCATGGCTTATATCGTCGTGGTCAATCCACAGATCCTCGCTCAGGCTGGAATGCCTGCTGAGGGCGTTGTCTTTGCCACTTGTCTCTCGGCTGCGGTCGCCACGCTGGTCATGGGATTATATGCGAACTATCCGATCGCCCTGGCCCCGGGGATGTCGCTGAACGCCTACTTCACCTACTCGGTATGTCTGGCGATGCACGTGCCATGGCGGACCGCTCTCGCTGTTGTCTTTTTTTCGGGCGTGCTTTTCCTGGTTCTTACGGTAACGCGAGTTCGCGAACAGATTGTCAATGGCATGCCCGATTGCTTGAAGCACTCGACAGCAGCGGGAATCGGTATGTTCATCGCATTTGTTGGTATGCGAAATACCAAGCTCATCGTGGCCAACTCCGCCACGTTTGTAGGTATCGGCAGCTTCGCCGCCAAAGAAGTACAGATCGGCTGCTTCGGGCTCGCCCTGACGCTGGTTCTTATGGCCCGGAGGATCCATGGTGCCATCTTGCTAGGCATCATCGGAACTACAGTTCTCGGGATGCTCCGCGGTATTTCGAGTTGGCCTTCGACGTTCTTTTCCATGCCGCACCCTTCCTCCACCTTTCTGCAGCTGGATTTTCGAGGAGCCCTTCATCTCGGTTTACTGGAGATTCTCTTCGCGTTCCTGTTTGTCGATCTCTTCGACAACGTTGGCACGCTGGTAGGCGTCTGCGAGCAAGGAGGCTTCATCAAAGATGGCAAAATTCCCCGTGTTGGCCGAGTATTGTTGGCGGATTCCGTGGGGACGATTTTCGGATCTTTGACAGGTACTTCCACGGTCACAAGCTATATCGAAAGCGCCGCAGGTGTTGCAGCCGGGGCCCGCACAGGTCTTAGCAATCTTGCCGTGGCGGCGCTCTTCCTACTGGCCATGTTTTGCTCGCCTCTGGCGACCGCGAGCATTCATCACCATGCTGGCGACGCCCCTGGCATTCAGTATCGCGACCGGCCTGAGTCTCGGCCTCATTTCTTATACTGTAGTGAAACTGGCAGCGGGCAAGTTCGAGGAAATCAATACCCTTGTTTGGGTTCTCACCGCCTTGTTCATTCTGCGCTATGTCTATCTTGCGGCGGCCTAGATTTCATCGCTCAAGAAGCGAGAATCCTGGCGGATTTGTCCCGCATGTGATCCAGTCTCTGCGCAAGATCGTTGCAATACGCGTCCACAGAGCATCTTTGCTACGTTGATCCGGGCTACTGTTTTTCGCCGCTTTTTGGGCTTCTTGGCGCTTCGCCGGACTACGCTGAATGTATCGCCAATCACCGTCACTTGGCTTGGGACGCGCCGTAGAAGTGATTTCTCCGAAACGGGCCCGAGGTCCTGCGGTGTTTGAGATTTCGGTGTTGTATGATTCTGTGCGCGGAGCCAGGGGGCATATATGGACCATTTCGAGGTCATCAAAATATTCCTGCGCGCTACTATTTGTTAAGACCGCTCAGGGCTACCTGCCTGGTATCCCGCGAACACTTCAGCGCTTCATTTTCAGTTGCGCCGCTCTCATAGCAAGAATCGCTGCCTATTTGTGATAAACGACTAGGAGATTTCTCTCGCACGCTGGACCGTCGTTATTCAGTGTCTCGCGACTTTTCGGCGATCGGCCGGGCGAAGCGCATGAGCGAAAGGAAGAACTTGCCGGGCTCTTCGGTCATCGGTATGTGCGCTGAATGCTCGAACCAGACAAGATGCTTTTCCGGCGCGTCCACAGTGTCAAACCATGCGGCAGCGACCTCGGAATTCACATTCCGGTCGTGGCGGCCCTCAAAGAGGATCAGCGGAACCCCGAGTTTATGGATTGTGGTGAGATCGAGTGCGACGAGTTCGGGGAGCAGATACGGGGTGGCGAAGTCATTGCCTTCCCAAATGCGACGAATCTCTTGGTCATTGTAATCGGGGGAAAGCCGAGCTAGCGCGCTATCGGCCGAATTGTCACGCCGGTAGGCCATAACGCCGCCATAAAAACCAACCCATTTGCGCTGGATGTACAGGTCCTTGATGGGAACGATCTGGCCGGGGTTGGCATAGGGGGCGATTGCCTCAAGTTCGCGTATTGCATCGGCATTACCCGCGTGGCGCGCGGCATCCATGGCGAAACGCCAGCCTCGACGCTCGTTTTCCGGTCCGTCGATCAGTTGTGCAACACCTATATAGGCGTAGAGCCACTCCGGGTGACGCTTCGCGAGCTGAAGCCCAAGAAAGCTGCCCCAACTGTGGCCCAAGACAAAGATCTTGTCTTTCCCGAATTCTTTGCGTGCCCAAGCAGCCATCTCCTCCGCGTCGGCGATCATCTTCTCGCGCGTCAGTGTGGGCGCGATCGTAGCAGCATCGGTGAGGAGATGGGTTTTCCCCGCCGCGCGTTGGTCCCACTGGACGATCGTGAAATATTCTTCCCATCCCCGGCTGAACCACCAACTCATCGGAATTGAAACGTACCCCGGCCCACCGTGTATATAGAGGACCACGGGATTCCTGCGATCGGTGCCACGGATTGAGACCCATTGATTGATCCCGCCGATACGCACCTTTTCCAACCCTTCCACCCCATTGGGCGTCATGATTTTGCGACCAGCGGCGATGATTGCCGTCGCCTCGGCGCGGCTAGCGGGCTTGGCCGGCTCGTCCGCTTGAGCGGGCGCGATAGCGAACAGCGCGAGCAAAGTGAGCAGGAACGCGACCGGCGTCGTCAGACTCCTCGACCAATCATGAACATCATTCGTATGCGTTCGTGGCATGAATCTCCTCTAGATGCTGCAGTTTTGGACTCAGACCGATAGACAGCACTCACGCAAAATATCTAAGGATAAGCTCCTTTCGCTGTCCAAGCTTGCTGGAGCATTTTGGGAGAAACATCCAAGCCAAATAGCGTCGCGCAAATAGCGGGCAATATGGCCGGGCCCACACCCCAGGTCACATACTTCCCCGCGCCCTGCCATCCGTTTGGCAAAACGATCCAGCAGTCTCTCGGTCGAGCGGCTTTTGGCGAAGTTCATCGAAAAGTCGAACTGCATACTCGTTCGAGAGCCGGTCGCAATTCTCGCGGAGCGTTTCGGTAGTGTTCCTCGTCATAAGGCCCATTTCCGCCAAAAAGGGATGTAGGCCGGCACGGACTTTCGATGGTTATCAAACTCTTCTCCGAAATGCGACGAGAGTAATCTGTCTTCGATACGCACGCGAATTTCAGTACCCACCATGAACAGCACCGTCGCGATCAGCAAGACGGGCAAGGGTGTTATCAAAAAGCCTGTGCCGAGCAGCAGGGACAACGTCGAAGTGTAGATCGGATGCCGAACGACACAGTAGGGACCGGAGCGCACAAGCTGGTGGTCCGCATTGAGACCGGCAGCGATTCGCCACTGGCGGCCAAGGGCGCGCGCACCAGTCCGGGAAAAGAGAGCGGCGAGCGCGAGGAAAAACAACGAACTTCCCAGACGCCAAACGCTGAGCGGTCTTGCCCAGAAACTGTTCTGCCACAGAAGCGTATCGGCCAGGACCACGAGCAAGATGCCCCAACGCGCACGTGGATCGAGTTTCTGCGGTGCGGCGGTATTTCGCTTGATCAGCAGGAATGGAACGAACCAGATCAGAGATCCAGTTGCGAGAACGGCATACGCGTAACCGGGCATGTCAGCGGTCAGTGCCTCCGTCCTCTTCCTCGAACCTAGAGTGTAGCCGACACGTGGTATGCAGGAGCAATTCAGCGAAAATGTTCTTCTGGCCCGGCTTTCGTTGTTGAATCATCAGCTTAAGAAGCTACGCAGCCGCACCCTCCGCCGCTCGACGTGTGCGCCAGGCCTGCCACAGGTGACGCCTCTCGTGTGCGGCGATGATCTGCAGGCCTGTGGCAAGGCTGAAGCGGATGGCACGAACGAAAGGGTTCGGAAATCGGACTGCGGCCAAATCCAGGTCCGCTGACTCCAGGAGGAAGGCGCGTACTTCGTCCTGTGAGGCCGTGAAGCTGGCGAAAGCCTTTGCGAGCGGCGGTGCCGCGCACGGTTCGATTGTGCGTGGTGCCTTCATCCGGAAAGGCTCTTTGACGGGCGGTTCCATCGTTCTCACGAACCAACGCCCCACAAATCCAGGTGCTGCCGGGCCACGCCGAAGTCTTCCTTGCTCGCGGGCAAGTGTCGCCGGCTCCTTCATCGCTCCGATATACACACGGTTCGCGACGGCCAGGTGATCGAGACATTCCGCCACGCTCCACGCACTGGTCGCGGCGCGCCAAGCGCCTCGCGCTTCGGTGAGATCTGCGACCAGCGCTTGCGCATCGCGCGCGACCGCGTCGAGTTGCTTTTTCAGATTTTCAATGTCAGGTGTGTTCGCGTTCATTCTCCATACTGTAGAGTACGGAGATGCAGCTTGTCAATACCCTAGAGTATGGGAGAATGGATCGCGATGGCACGCAAAGGTACCGGCCCGAAGCGACTCGACGAGCCCACGCTCACGGCGGCCGACTGGGCCGAAGCTGCGCTTCAGCTTATCGCGGAGGCGGGTCTCGGGGCGCTCACCGTCGAAGCGCTCGCCACACGGCTGGGCGTCACAAAGGGCAGCTTCTATTGGCACTTCCAGGGGCGGTCTGAACTTTTGGCCGATGCGCTCGGCCGCTGGGAACAGCGGGCCACTACGGAAGCCATCACCGGACTCTCCGCCGTCACCGATGCGCGTCAGCGGCTCACTCTCATGCTCGACGCCGCTTCGCAGCCGCCAAGGTCGCGGTCCTTGTACGCGGCGCTCGCCGAGGCCGCTGAAGACCCGATCGTAAGGCGTGTGCTGAACCGCGTCGCATCGATCCGAATCGACTACCTCGAAAAGTGCTATCGGGATCTAGGACTCGCGCAGCCGCTCGCCAAATCGAAGGCTGTGTTCGCTTACGCCGCCTACCGCGGGCTTCTGCAGTTGGCCCACGAGGCGCCGGCCGTGCTGCCGACCGACTGGTCTTCCTACGCTCCAACGGTGCGCGAGGCCCTGGGTTCCGTGTCCCGCGCAAAACGCAAGCCTCGACGATAAGGTAGAAGCGATTGCGGCGGGGCGCGGAATCTCATCTCGTCTTGGATGGAGCTAAGATCAAACGATGCCGCAGATTTCGCCAGCGGAGTTTTACACGCTTCCGCTTCGCGTGCATGCGTTTCTCGCCGATGTCCCGCTGCACGACGTCTGGGCGGTTGACCTGCCTATTCACCGCGACGGCGTTACGCTTTCTGAATTTCTTCGGGCGAGTCAGGGCAATAGAGAGATGAACAGACTTCCGCCAGCGGCCCGCGCGCTTTTCCGTTTTCGGTTTCTTCTTGGCCGCATTTTTGGACTGGAGGCCGAACCGAAGGATGCCTTAGCGGCGTCGTTTGGAAGTCGCCTCACGGCGGAGGATCGTGCTCATTCTTGTGTCGCGCCGGGAACGCCAGAAGGACTGTTCCGCGTTGTCTATCGATTCGAAAACGAACAACTGCTTGAAGTACAGAATCGTACCGTCCACGCCGCCGCCCTTAGTGCCCTCGCTAAAAGAGCCAACAGCTATCGATTCTACTTTGCGGTCTACGTTCGCCAGAGAACGTGGATCACGCCGTTCTACATGGGCTTAATCGATCCGTTCCGAAGATGGATTATCTATCCGGCCTTGCTGAAAAAAATTCGTGCAGCCTGGGATCACAATATCTGACCAAACAACTCTCCCCTGCCGCGATTTTGTCGGTGACGGGGAACAGGGCGAAAAACCTATCCCGTATGGCATCGCAAGCAGAACCAGGATCCGTTCTTAGCGCCCTCGAGGTTCCGGGATGCGCCGACCCAGGCTCGTCCAGTTGCCGTGCATCGCACAACGAACGCACCGAGAAGCGGTTTGCGTTCTTTGAATTTCCTGATGGCTTCTTTTTTCGCTTCCTTCGAATGCATTCCGGTGCCTCCACCCGTCGTCTTGGCTTGCGCGGCATTTTGCCTAGCGGCCCGAACGCGGCATCTGTTCCTTGATCACACTGCGTTGGCGCTTAGTGTCCATATCGCGCATGTGTATGGGGGAATGAATCCGAGTTTTCCCAAAGGCGGGCTGGCGCCCTGGCGCGAGCGGCGCGTGAAGGAATTGATGAGCGCGTCCCTGGACGAGGAGCTTCTGCTGAGCCGTTTGGCGGAAGAGTGCGGCTTATCCGTTCGACACTTTGCCCGCGCGTTCCGGCAATGCACCGGTGTTCCTCCGCAAAAGAGCTGTTGAACGACTGGACCTTATCGCTTACGGATGTAGCGCTTTCGTGCGGATTCGCGGACCAAAGTCATTTCACCCGAGTCTTCAACGCTCTCGTCGGCTGTCCGCCATGAGAATGGCGGAGCCGAAACGGCAGCTCTGCGTCTGTGGCCTAGAGGCCAAACCTGACTGACGATCCCGCTCGTATTACAGGCCAACCGGAAACTGATTCGCTGCCTCGGCCACGGGGGAGCGTCAGTTTCCGATTAGTTAGATGACTACGCGCTAAGAGACTCAATACCGTCCCGTCCTTCCCCGCTAGGGGCGGAGAGGTGTGAACATTCTCAGATCCGGTTGCGCAGCTATGCAGGCTCAGATTGCAAACTCGCTGCGCCTGCGTGAGAATCACCCTTCACGATAAGTCTGTTGGCTTCCACACTGTAAACCGGGGAAAGACCATGCAACTGGGATTCATTGGAACTGGCGAAATTACGTCGTCAATCGTCACCGGCCTGTGCTCGTTTGGCACCAGATCGCATTCGATTCGCTTGTCCCCGCGCAGTGCTGCCGTCGCGAGGGAGCTTTCCAATCGCTTCAAGGGCATTTCCGTTGCTTCGTCCAACCAGGAAGTCCTCGATCATTCCGAAACAATCGTTATCGCAGTGAGACCCGCAGCCGCCCGAGGTGTCCTTTCAGAGCTGCGCTTTGGTCCCGACCATCAGATCATCAGTCTCGTCTCCGGGCTCTCGCTCCTGAGCCTGTCGACGCTCGTGCCGCCTGCAACTCGAATCGCGAGGGCTGTGCCACTCCCATCAACCGCTAGACGATTAAGCCCGACTGCGATATGTCCGGCAGATCCGGCTGCGCTCGATCTGTTTGCTGAGCTTGGAACCGTTTTTCCAGTTGAAACTGAGAGGGAGTTCGATGCGATCTGCGCGACAACTGCAACTATTGCGTCGTACTTCGCATTCGTTGAAAGGATTGCTTCCTGGTTGGCGCAACAGGGGATTCCGGAATCGAAAGCCAGAGACTACATTGGACGACTGTTTTTTGGATTGACGACGACTGCCGTCGAGGCGCCAGAGCGCAGTTTTCAATCATTCGCCGCCAATCATGCAACTGCCGGTGGCATAAACGAGCAATTCCTCAAACATCTGGTTGAACGTGGCCTACTAACGAGTGTTTCGGAAGCTCTGGACGCGGTTCTTCACCGAATCAACGCGCAGTCGCAAACGCCTGATGCCCGGGCGGCCCTTTGACACCACTGGCATTTAGAAGATGTCTAGCGATTTGATGTAATTGGGTGCTAGTTCGGTCCGAATTACGCCCTTGTATAGACTGGTTGTTTACACTACAAATCTTAATTAACGCTGCAAGCCGGACAAGTCACCGCAATGTCCAGTATCCTGTTTTCAGAGGAGAACATGAGCCTGCCGTCGATCATCCGCACCATATCGCAACCGCTACTTGCAATCCTTCTCTCCCTTCCAGCCCTGGCCCAACACACCGCTCCTTCCGTCCCTTCCACTGGTTTCAGCGGGCTGGATCAGTACCGGGCGTCGCGGATTTCAATCTACACGGACGATTTCGGGCAA
>WNFD01003022.1_pt1 | contig 19229 bp, 14 predicted proteins | sample 5400491 | NCBI WGS metagenome assembly WNFD01 (sample SAMN13153343, study PRJNA577476) | soil metagenome | isolation source: 120 cm saprolite under Douglas fir tree site 2 hole 2 replicate 2 | place: USA:California | collected 2015-04-18 | reverse complement strand
ATTATACGGCGTTGTAATTCTGCTATCGAGCGAGGTTTCGATTCGCTGCGCGCCATCGGATGGTTGAGTCAACGGAAAGCTGAGCTGGCTGCTAAAAGCTCCGGCGATTCCCGGAAACGTGCGCACATCGGGAACTCCACCCGTGTACAGCGGGGCGAGAGCTGTGCTGATGTTGTATGTATTGACCGGAATGCTTAGCGCCGAGGCGAAACCGAGCATGTTCGAAGCGTCGAAATTGACGGCCAACTGACCGCCGATGTGATCGTAAACGACGCGGAAGCCTCCACGGATCACGCTCTTTCCGTCGTGTCCCAACGCTCGTCCAAGGAAGCCTTTGAAATTTGGCTGCCAGGCAACGGCGACCGAAGGCCCAAAGTTATTCCAATCTTGCGGATAGAAGCCCGCCTTGTGATAGAACTTGCCGCCTTTGTCCAGCGTGATTGGAGCATTGTACGGAGTGCCGGCGTTTGAGCCCGCGACGCGGAGATCGAAGAAATCACCCAGCGGCGTCGTCGGCACGATTTCAAATCCATTGCTCTCGTACACGGGAGTTGAGGTGTTCCACCTCAGGCCGTAGGTCAAAGTGAGATTCTGTTTCATTCTCCAACTATCCTGGAAATAAAGGTCATACTCCTGGGTCTTGAAGGTGCGGGGCGCACTGGTGCCCGTTGGCAGAATCTTGCCGCTTACATCGTAAAGAAAATTCGACGTGTACGACGAGAAGCGTCCAATTACAGCAGCCAGACCGTTGCGGAGGTTCACCTCATCGCTTGAGAGCATATTGGGAAAGATTAGCGCGCCGCTGGCGTCAGCTCCAGCGTGGGTCAATACCGCGCCAGAAGCGTTGTAGCCCGAAAGGTTGGTCGTCATATTGTCGAACGAGTTGCCAAACGAATCCCTCGCGTTCGAAATGAACCTAATGTTCGGGCCAAATTGGAATACGTGGTTTCCGCGAGTCCATGAGATGTCGTCGGCAACGTTGTGCACCGGGGTGAGACGCGTGGATGTCCGTGTCGGCGCTATATTAAAGACATTCCGGAAATTGATCTGGTTTACGGTTGAGTCACCAAGCGTGCTGACCGACAGACGCGTCAGACCATACACGAAATTATTCGTTAAATGGTTTGAAACGCTCCAGGTGTGACCGACGGCGACTCCCTTGGGGTGGTACCACGTTCTGGGAGCAGGGAGGTCGGGAAATTGTGGGGCCTGGCCGAGCAAATCGTCCTGATAATTACCTCGCACGAACATTGTCTGACGCTTGGTCAGATTAAAATCAAGCTTGGTGATATACGTGTCGTCCGCAGTCGGCGTGTTGGCGTTAAAGCGAAACCCGCCGGTATTGGATCCGTCACCAACAGTGGTGTCGTTTGCCACGTACTTGTTCGCGGCACCCATCAAAGTCGCGAGTGCAGCCGAGCTGACTCCGGGGCTAATCCCGTTCGCTGCGGTGTAGAACGAATTAATTTGCGCCGGTGTCAGGCATAGGAACCCAGACGGAGTGCCTGCTGGGCAGCTTGGATCGCTGGCGCCATTAGCGCTGCGGTAGCGAACGATGCCCTTACCAATTGAAGCCTGAAGGGGAACAGTTCTTACCACGCTCGTAGCCGTCGCCTCGCGAAAACCTTCGTAGGTGGCAAAGAAGTAAGCACGGTTGTGTTTGATTGGCCCGCTGAAGGCGCCGCCAAAAATGTTTCGCAGCAGCGCGGGACGAGCAACACCGGCTTTGTTACTGAAGAAATCATTGGCCGTCGTCACGGTATTCCGGTGATATTCATAGACCAGACCGTGCCAATCGTTTGAACCTGACCTGGTAACCAGCGAAACCTGCGCGCCGGAAGATCGACCTTGATCCGGGTTTGGGTTGGTGGTAGTGACGCGAAACTCTTGCACCGAATCCGGCGTCACCCTTAGTACGCTTGAGAAGGCGCCGTTAGTTACTACGTCGAGACCTCTCTGCTGCTCGTTAACATCCACGCCGTCGAGTGTCACGTTCGCCTGGTCGGCGCGGCCTCCATTTACATAGCCACTTTGGGTAACGCCCGGCTGTAGCGAAAGTAAACCGACTACGTTGCGCGCGTTGAGTGGAAGCTCGGTGATTCTCTTGCTATCGAAAGTAATGCCGAGGGTCGCATCCGAGGTATTGATTGGAGCTTCTCCCGCCGAGGCAACGTTGACAGTCTCTGAAACACTCCCTACTTCAAGCTGCACGTTGACATCAGTCGGCGTGTCCACGAGCGCCTGCACCGTTGTTATCAATGCCTTCTTGAACCCTTTGATTTCGACTTCCAGGTGATAGCTTCCCGGCTTAGTCGTCTGGGTACGACTAAAATTTCGCCCCGGGTTAGCCAGCGTCACGTTAGCGCCGGCGACTGGATTGCTCTGTGGATCGCTCACAGTCCCGCGCACGGACGACGAACCGGTCTGCGCCGCGGAAACAATCGGTAGCAGGGCCGAAAGAAACGCTGCGGCCAAAAGCAACGAGATTCTCTTCATGGGGATCCTCCAATGGTACTGAAGTTTGAAACGGGCGGCCGTGGTTACGAGCCGATGCTTTCGGAATCAGCCTTCCCAAAGCACGAAGCTTCGAATCGTGAGCACACGCACACGAACGATCGCTGTCAAAGTTCTGCTGGTTGTGCAAGTCCGTGATACCAATGGCTGATCAGACCTGCGAACAAGATTGAATTCGTGTGATCTGTCACGCATCTACCGTTCCAATTAAGGGCCCGGCAAAGAAGATGCAAAAACGCCCGCTTTTCAGTTCACTTGGCTGGTAATTTAAGCGAGGCCGGCAACAACTCATCCAAAAGTTTACTCATTCATACAAATTTTTGGAGATGAGGCCGGCTAACCCATGGTTTGTTGAGCGCCCCACGGCTTCCTGTGAGGAGCACTCGAACCAGGTTCGTTTGCGGATGGCTATCGGGACGAAGCGAGACCATCGATCAGGATCAGTGACAGCCGCGACATCAGGAGGTACCTGGATTGTCCACCGACCAGTTAACTTCGGGCACGCCTACACGCATTGGCCGTCATTCGAACTGATGGCTGTCCAGGTCATTGATGCACGGATGCAAGCAATCGAGGCGGACTGCTGTAAAGAGCGGTAAAATGAGATTCTTGTTGACACTCGCAAGTTCTCTGGCATAGACTCCGGCTCGTCATCCTAATAGGTCCGCGCAACCCTTTTTGAATTCTCTACTCTGGAAGTGAGTCGATGAGTTCACTGACCAAGAAAATCGAGTTAGGTGCGAACCTGGCAATCATCCTTGTGGCGATCTTGCTAGGCATAGTCTTGGCAAGAAATTACCTGTATCCCCAGTCTCGTGCTCCACAGGACACCGCACGATTGTCAATTCAAACTGGCACAAAACTTTCAGTTCCGGGTGTGGACTGGAAAGCGAACGGACGAACGCTGGTGATGGTGCTGTCGACTCAGTGTCACTTCTGTACCGAGAGCGCGCCTTTCTATAAACAGCTGGCACAGCAACGCGCTGCAAATGTTCGACTGGTCGCGGCTTTTCCTCAAGCCATAACTGATGGACAGAAATACTTGAGTGGTCTTGGAGTCACCGCTGATGACGTTAAGCAGGTGCAACTTGAAACTCTTGGCGTGAACGCAACTCCGACACTAATTTTGACAGACGATTCAGGCGTAGTAACTCAGTCATGGCTTGGAAAACTTCCAACCGAAAAGGAAGCTGAGGTAATTAACAGGCTTAGGTAATCGCCCTGCCAAACCTCGAGGAGAACGGAAGAGCGATCTTTGCATGATCTGATCTTGAACTGGAGGCTAACCTATGGTAGTGCCTAAGGTGTTCCAAAGACTTCTGATTTTGTGTTTTCTATGCGGGTGTCTTTTTGTCTTGTCGACACCTCTCCACGTGCGCGTCTTCGCCGAGGCATGCGCCACATGCGATGCGAACCGGAATTCTTGCTACATGACGTGTACCTCCAATTACAATGACTGCAGCAGCAACGGCACTTATGACCCAAACGGTTATTGTGCGGCACTCCGCTCAGGGTGCAATAACGATTGTGACAGCAGCTACGGCAATTGCCTTGCCTTCTGCACATTTCAGGATCCGCCCTCGGGCGGAGGAGGATCAGGAACTAGCTGCGGCCAAGGACGTACCTCGTGTGAACTCTCGTGCAGGAATGAGAGGCTTGACTGCTTCCAAACGGGCGGCACGACCTGCGGAGAAGACTATACAGCGTGCATGAACGGCTGCTGTCCTTAGCTGCAATAACTGATTTTGTCACCGGGGAACGTGTGAGGCAAGGAAGTCGAGCGGAGGGTTAGACGATGTCGCAATTCAGCTCAGTCTCTCGAGCCTGAGCCTCGGCCCAACCCCTCAATCAATATCAGGGAAAGTCGCGACATCAGGAGATAGCCCGGATTGTCCACCGACCAGTTAACTTCGGGCATGTCATCGACGGTGATCGCGATTGCGATCTTGCCGCGCTTGGAATACACCAGAGCCACGCAACTGCGCAGATGGTCGAGCGCGCCGTACTTGCTGGCCATCGGGACGTCCGCGATGGTCCGCCCGATCGCATAACGCGCCTGTTCGCGTTTCATCAAATCAAGCATCTCTTTCGAAGCAGCCGCGCTGATGATCTCTCCGCGGTCAAGCTTCGCCAGGATCTCGACCATCTCGTGCGGCGTCGTCGCTCCAAGTCCGAAGCGTTTGTTGTCCGCGTCCTTCCCTTCCTTGCTCTCGCCGCCGCTGCCTATACGACGCATGATGCGCGTGCTTTTGAAGCCGAGTGAATTCATCCGCGCATTGACCGCATCGGTCGTCAAGTAATCAAGCACCATGTTCGTCGCGGTGTTGTCGCTGATCAGCATCATCAGGTTAACGCAGTCGCGCAGCGTCAGCCGCAATCCATCCGCCAGCTCCGGCAACACACCTGATCCGCCGTAGCGCGCCGTTTTCGTCAGCACCAATTCGTCAGTCCATTTCGCCCGGCCCTCGGCGACGCGCCCGAACGCTTCAACCATCACAGCGATTTTAATGGTGCTCGCCGTGCGCACGCGCTCATCGCCCTCGAACGAATACGTTTTGCCGGTTTCGAGGTTTTTTGCGAATAGGAAGACCTTGCCTTTGAAAGGCGCCGTCTCAGCGCGCAGACGCGCGTCCAGCGCCAAAGAATCCTTTGCCTGACCGAATGCGCTCGGCGCAAACAACAAAACCACTAACGCAATCGGCATGATTGCTCTCGAGCATGTCATTTTCATCATCTGCTCCAATCTCGATTCTATTCAGAGATTAGCATCATTGAGCCGCGGAGCGGCGACATCTTTAGCGCCATGATCGGCCTTCCAGGAAAATGCCTCCGGCAACCACGACCAAATCGCCGCTGCCGGAGGCTTCGGAACCGTTTCAGTTCGACTAATACTTTACGCGGACACGGTACGCCAGCGTTGCTTCGCCATCCTTCGCGACTGGCACCTGGAACTGCGCGGCAAAGGCCGCAGTCTTTTCAGCTTTGAAAGTCGAAGAGACCATTTCCCAATCGCCGCCAATCGGTTCATTCACAACGACCGTGACCGGGCCGTCCTTGTGATTGCGAATCTTGATCTCGTAAGCATATTCGTACATGTGGCCGGTGACGACTACTCTGTAGTCCGTCTGTTTTCTTTCAGCCACGATGTCGAACGCATCGCCAACTTTGACGCGCACGTCTTCATCTTTCGGCGTGTGATCGATTTTGTCTTCGCCGATGAACTGCTGATTGCCCTTGTCATCCTTTTTGTAGAGTCGAATCGTGCCCGCAGGCAGCGGCATACCCAGCTTGTTCGTCTGCGAGTTGCGGAACTGAACGTACACCCCGACCTTCTCTTTGATCGCCGCCCCCGGATTGTTGTAGCCGGTGTAGTAATAACGTTGGCCGTTCAGCACGAACTCTTTCTTCACATCAAAGCCGGCTGCTTCAAGCAGCGAGACTTGTTTCGTCTCGTTGTCGCGAATTGTGGCCGGGCGCTGCAACGTGTACATGTGATATTCGAAGAACCCTTGCTCCTGAAACTGCGAAACGCTGTCTGCTTCCTTTCTTAACATCGCGCCGGCAAGCGCGAAATTGCGCTCTTCGGAAACCCGATTCACGTTGCCGGCCACCAGTTGCAGGCGCGCGTCTTCAAAGGTCGCGCCGCTGGCGTTCGTCAACGTCACCCAACCTTGCAGGTCGCCTTTGGTGTCGTCTGCATTGACGAGTAAAACGTAATCCGCTCGCCAGTTCATGCCGCCGGTCAGATAGCTGGCTTCGATTGACTGCGGTCCGGTCTCGCGGTTTTCGAGATCCCAAACCAGCGTGGGCGTCGCGACCAGATTCTTCGGCAGATCGGGAAAGCGCATCTCGGCGATGTTGGAGGGATTGATTACGATCTGGCCGTTGATGCGCCAAACCTGGCCGCCATTGTTCGACAGCAACGTGGCCTGCACCGGCTCAAAACTTTCCGTGTTGTTCTGATAGCGTCGCAGGACGAGCGTGATCTCTTTGCCTACGAACTTGTCGAGCAGCTTCGCCGGGTTTAGTAAATCGTACTGATAGTTCTGTTCGAGAATTCGCAAGGCTGCGGGCGCGGTCAGCGACGAGAGGTGCACCGTCTCTGGCCGAATCTGCGCGGTAACGTCAGCAAACCGGAGCGCGATTTGCCCATTCGGTAACGTCAGCCGCCGCGTTTCGCGCACCAGCCCGAGGTTCGAGTTATAAACGGTGATGTTAACCGACTGTCGATCGCGCGCCGTCGTCGTTTGTTCTGAAGTTTGTGCGGCGACCGTTGCCAGACTCGCGAAGCAAAGGCCGATCGCCGAAAGAGATTTGATTAAGCGGAACATTGAAAACTACCCTCCAAACTAATTTGCCATCGAGCACCGAAAATACTGGGCCCTCAAAGTAAGAACGCCGGATGAGTAATGGGCTTGCGCAGAATATCAGAAGACGCGGGAGGCTAACAGATTTGGCCGAGGAAGGCAGGGACGATTAGGCATGCGGCTTCCGCTTGGCTGTCACGGGGCAGACCTTCACCGGGGCTATTAACTGTCCAACTACGACGCGAGGTTCGTGAGGCGTTGGGGCTGCAATCGTTCCCATGGTGTGCATTCCCAAGCGGCCCGTCGAATCAAGAAAGAAATCTCCTAACCGGTCTGCTGCGCCATGAAAGCCAAGTCCAGCGAGGAAACCAAGAACCAGAGAGGCAGCGGCCCGTTTGATTCTCGCTGCGTGCTGCTTCAACTTGCGCAAACCCACTGGACAATCCTGCGTAATGATCGAGCCGTCTTTCCGGCGGTAGTATCTAATGCACAAACGGCCCTCAGTGCGCGCGATTAGCGATTCGGCTTCCAGCGTCGACATCGCCGACAGATTGTAGACATTCAATTCGCATTGGCCGCAGAACCGCGCGCGTTCGTCGCCAATCATTCTGTCCCAATCAGCCGAACACGGGCTGGCGACTTTGACGTTTCTTAGAGGGCTGGTAAAGCGCTTCATAGTCCGCACGCGTAGGCGGTCGGTTTGATTTTCTTAGACGCTTCAGCCAGACATCTGTTCCAAAGTGTCCGTGAAATAGAACGCGAAAGAAGCCCGAGCTTGCGGTCTCGCAATGGCAATTGGTAGCTTTAGTCGAGTCCTTCGGATATGGAGCGCCAACGTCATAAGCGAATCGTGGTTGAAACTCCGTCTGGACGCGGTCAGCGCGGTTCCGCGCGACAGGCTGCGCCGAGACCACGCGAAAGCATTGTGGCCGTAACGGTAATTATCGCCGCGACGCTGGCAACGTTCCTGGCCCTTTTTTTGACCAGTCGTCCTTACGATCCAATGGACTCCACCATCGCGCCGCAACCAGCCGTTCCGCAGGGCGCGATCACGCCGACTCCTTCGCCGAAGGCATCACCGACGGTGAGCCCGTCTAACCAGGAACCGGCTTCCGGACAAACGAGCGAGTCCGCCGGCGAAACGAAGGTCGCTGCGATTGACGACGCGACGATCCAGGCCGAGATCGAAAAGACAATCGCGAGGGATTCGACACTCTCTACAGTTGACCTCAGCACGATCGTCGAGGGCGGCAAGGTGACGTTGGCCGGCTCGGTGAGATCGCCTGACCTGAAGCTGCGAGTCGAGAAGGCTGTCCGTTCGGTCAAAGGCGTCGTCAGTGTGGACAATCAGTTAGTGATCACCGAAGCAACACCGTAGTAGCAGCAAAAGCTTCCAAAGGAGGAACGCGGCAGCCAGATGCAGGTGCTCTACGGATGCGCGGATGCGCTCTACGGATGCGCTCGCGTCCAACCGCTGTTATCATACTTGCATCGAACTTTTTTCCCAGGAATTCACAACCAGATTTGGGATTTTGTCATGTTTAGAAAGAAATTAACGATCATCCTGACAGTGGCCGCGGTGGTTTCCTTTCTATCTTTTTCGCGGGCGAATGTTTCGGCCCAGACGACCTCGGCCACGGATATCGTCCTCGTGCTGCCGTTTGAGAATGTTTCCAATCACCCCGAATACAACTGGATCGGCGAGAGCTTCGCGGATTCACTCTCGTCTCTGCTGAACAAGCCCGGCATGATTGTGGTGACCGGCGATGAGCGCGCGGTCGCTTATCAACGTCTGCGTCTGCCGTTGACGGTGCTGCCGTCCCGCGCCACCGGGATCAAGATCGCACGCGAGGTTAAGGCCTCAATGATCGTGATCGGGACCTACAACGTGACGTTGCTTCCTGTGGATCCAAACGCGCCATCCGAGAAACCACCGCTGGCCAACATCACCGGCGAGGCGCACGTGGTTCGCGTCAACGAGGGTCGCATGACTGGCGATATTTTTGACGGCGCGTGGGCACCGCGCGTCTACGACTTTGGAGGAGACGTCACGGACTTGCAGAAGATGCACGGTGAGCTGGCGTACCAGGTTCTCGTGCAGCGCGACAAGGCCCTTTCTTTTTCCCGAAACAACCTGATACAGGAGGCGACCCGAGTCCCGCCGCAGGCCTTTGAGGCATACACGAAAGGATTGCTGACCGACGAACACGATCCAACGCGGGCGATCTACTTCAAGAATGCCATGCGGCTTTACGCCAAAGAAAAAGGCGGGGCCGTCTATCCGGAGGCGGCATTCCAACTGGGGCGCTTTTATCTCAACCAGAATCAGTGGAAGGAAGCAGCCGAGTATTTCACAATGCTGCAAAAGAGAGAGCCGCATTACGGCGAGGCACAATTCTACGCTGGCTTGTCTTATTGGAAGGTCGGCGATTTGCCGCACGCGCTCGACGCTTTGGTTCCGTTGGCTGATGAAAAGGCGATGCCGCTGGTTGGCGTTTATAACAACGCCGGGGCGGTCAGCATCGAAGCCGCGCGCGTCGAAAAGAAGCCGGAAGAACGTGCGCGTCTCCTGGGTCAGGGCGTCAAGCTGCTGTCGCGGGCGGTCGATTCCTCGCCGGACGACACGATGGTTTTATTCAACTGCGCATATGGGCTGTTCCTTTCTGAGAAGTACGCCGAAGCGGCTGAGAAGCTGCAAAAAGTGATAGCGGGGGATCCCAAAGATGGTCCGGCTTTTTTCCTATTGGCAAAAGCCCAGGAACGGGCCAGTCACGCCGAAGCTGCCGAGGCCGCCGACAACAAGGCGCGCCGCAATCTGCCGCAGGCCTATGCGAAATGGCAAACTGAGTGGCAGAAGTCTCAGACCGTCCCGGCGATTACTTTGCGTTCGCGCGACGTGCTCAATCAAATTGACATCTCAGACCTGACTCGCACTCGCGAGATCGAGGCGGTCAAAGCGAACAATGCCGAAGACGCGCTCAACAAGATCAGCGATCTATATGACCAGGGGCGAGATGACGAGGCAATGGCAGAGATTCGAAAGCTCTTGATAATCGAGCCGACCAACGCCAGGGCGTTTCTCCTGAGCGGAAGAATAAATCAGCGTCGTGGTGATCAAGAGGCCGCCATCGCGGCTTTGAAGACCGCGATTTTTTGGGAATATAATCACCCGTTGATCGAGTCTCATATTCTGCTGGGGCGTATTTTCCTCGAGCGCGGCGATCTCGGAGAAGCCAGAAAGTATGCGACCACCGCAATGAGTATAGACCCCAACAATCAGGAAGCGATTGCTCTGAAAAGACAAGTAACCATGGGCGGACCCTGAAGGTCGTGGCACGAGAAGTGCTGAACACATGGACGGCAAGCACGAAATGTAACGTGACCCCGCCGCCATCACTTCTCTGAGCGCCAGCACTGCCGCTGCGCCAGCCGCCCGCCGAGCGATCCTTCAGATTAATCCCCCCGAAATTGGAACCCGGTCAGAAATGACCGGGTTCTCCCGCATTTAGGCTCCCTTTATTCCTGGTGCAACTCCGGGGATTCGTTATAACACGTCAAAAGACTGAGCTTAAGTCTCGCCGGCCACCGATTATGTGCTCACTGACCGACCCGAATCAGTTACCCTTCGGCGAACGGTCAGAACGACGGAATTTGTCACGTTGACAGTGACGGTTTTTGTCGTTGAGCACCTCAATTGAGATGGTTTTGTGCCTTCGCCCCACCCTTCCAGAAAATTTTCTTAGCTCGCGCATTTTGGTTCCAGGAATAATCCATCCAGCCTCGCGTGGGTCCTTCCAGAACGCGCGCAGTGCAGAAGCCAATTGCTGATAGCTGACTGCTAATCGCTACTTCTGCTAAACTGCGCGCATGCACGACGCGGCCGCCGCACAGGCGCCGAATCGCAAGCTGCCCCCTCAATCGTTGGCACGCGTCCGCGCCGGCGTTCCTACACTTGCCGAAGCTTCTCTCGCAATTGCCTCTGCGCTGCTACTGGTTCTTTCGTTTCCAGATTTTGATTTGTGGTGGTTAGCGTGGATTGGCATGGTCCCGCTGCTGGTCGTCGTGACGCGAACCCCCAAAGCCGGCCGCGCATTCCTCCTGGGTTGGTTGTGGGGCCTGATCTTTTTCTACGGAAGCTGCTGGTGGCTCACTTATCCGATGATCCATTACGCGCATATTGCGGCGCCGGTCGCATATGTTCTAATGCTGCTTCCGGTCATATTCGTCGCGCTATTCCCTGCCCTATTCTGTGCTCTGATCGCGCGCGTTGTTTCTCGCTTCGGTCCCGCAGCCTTGTTCGTCGCGCCGTTTCTTTGGGTGTCTTTTGAGTTGGGCCGCTACGCGGTCACGGGCCAGATGTGGAACGCGATCGGTTATTCGCAGGCCTTTCATCCGATGCTGATTCAATCAGCCAGATGGGGAGGCATGTACGCGGTGAGCTTTCTCATCTTGACCGTCAATGCGTCAATTGCATTTGCGCTGCTCAGTCGGATGGTATTCGGCGTTGCTCTCTCGGTCGCTGTCATGGGTTTTGTCGGCGTTGTTTTGTCGGTCTCATTCTTTAACGCCAATTGGGAAAGTCTGCTCAGCAGTGAACCTAGCCATCCAATAGTCGCTGTGCAACCTAACGTTCCCATGGCGGGAGTGGACGATTCGACAGCGCAACGACAACTTCTCGACCGCCACCTTGAGCTCGGCGCAAAGGGCTTGGGCGATGCGCGGAACCAGTATTCACACGAGAGTCTCGTCATCTGGCCCGAGTCGCCGATGAACTTTAGCTACTCGCGCGACTCGCACCTCCGAGATGCGGTCGCGACCTTTGCGCGAACCAATCACACCGCTGTGCTGCTCAATTCCCTGGAACCCGCACCAAACGCAGGCGAATATAATTCTGCGATTCTGGTAAATGAGGAGGGTCAGAAACTGGCGCAGTATGATAAAATCCGCCTGATGCCGTTTGGCGAGTACGTGCCGCTGCCCCAATGGATTCCGGGCGCAAGTTCGGTACGTGGAATCGTCGGCGACTTTACGCCCGGCAGTAAGTACACGCTGATGCCCCTCGGCGACTTGCGCGCCGGGGTTTTTATTTGCATCGAGGCCGCGCATCCCGGAATCGCGCGCGAGTTCACGAACGAAGGCGCCGACGTGCTCATAAACATTTCGAACGATGGCTATCTGGGACCGACACCGGTGATGCGCCAACATTTGTCCAACGCGATCTTCCGGGCCGTTGAGAATGACCGGTTGTTAATGCGAGTAACGAACAGCGGTATTACCGCGCTGATTTCCCCGGTAGGCGAAGTTTGGGACACCACCGCTGGATTCCGGCCGGCGGTAAGGAGTTGGACGATCCGAAAGGAAGTCTTCCGTAAGACTTTCTACACGCGACACGGCGAGGTGTTCGCTTATCTATGCGCGTTGATAAGTTTGGGGGTTGTAGCAGCATCGTTCATTATCAGAAAGAACTTGATCAATAGACGAGGTTAAGAATGATTCAGACCATCTCAATTCAGGATTTGAGAACTTCCTTCGACGATTTGAAAACGCGAGTTGAACAGCTCGGGAGGTTTCTTTGATGTTCCGGCTAAGCGAACCGAGCTAGAAAAGATCGAGGCCCAGGCTTCCGCGCCCGACTTCTGGTCGAATCAGGACGCGGCGCAGAAGCTCTTGCAGCAGCGCAGCAGCCTGGAACGGACTATCGCGCGGCAGGAGAAGTTTGAAGCCGAGATTTCCGATGCCGCAGTGCTCTTTGAGTTTGCTGAATCAGACGAAGCTTCGGTGAATGAGTTGCGCGAGCTGCTCAGCCGTCTCGATCATGAAATCAGCGAGGTCGAGACCGAAACGCTTCTGGCCGGCGAGAACGATCTGCGCAACGCTATTTGCACGATTCATCCAGGCGCTGGCGGGACGGAATCGCAGGATTGGGCTGAGATGCTCCTGCGCATGTATCTGAAATGGGCGGAGCGGCGCGGTTTCAAAACGGAGATTATCGACTATCAACCCGCCGAGGAGGCGGGCATCAAGAGCGTGACTTTCAAAGTCGAGGGCGAATATGCGTACGGACTACTGGCCGCAGAAGCCGGCGTGCATCGTTTGGTGCGCATCTCGCCGTTCGATCAGGCCGCCCGGCGACATACGTCGTTTGCTTCACTTTTCGTTTATCCCGAAATCGATGAAGAGGTTGAGGTCGAAATCAACGACAAGGATTTGCGCGTGGACACTTATCGCGCGACCGGCGCGGGCGGTCAGCACATCAACACGACCGATTCCGCGGTGCGCATAACGCATCTGCCCAGCGGCATCGTCGTGCAATGCCAGAACCAGCGTTCACAGCATCAGAACCGCGCCGTGGCCATGCAGGTACTGCGTTCACGTCTGTACGAAATGGAGTTGGAAAAGCGCCGCGCGGAAACGAAAGAGCTGGAGGCGAACCGGCTGGACATTTCTTTCGGCTCGCAGATTCGCAATTACGTGCTCGCGCCGTATCGTCTGGTAAAGGACGCGCGGACCAAGTTGGAGCGCGGCGACGTGGATTCGGTGCTCAATGGCGACATCGACGACTTTATCAAGGAGTATTTGCTGTCGCGACGAGCGGCTTAACGGCGAGTTATGAGTAGTGATTGATGAGCTATGAGTAACCGCGGTAATCAGTAGGCGCTGTGGGCTTTTTTCCTGCCTACTGCTTACTGCCTACCGCTTACTGATTATGGCTGCTATACCAACCGATATTGAAGTCGAAGGTCCACGCAACACGCGCGTGAACGAGATCATCGCCATCGCTTTGATTGCCCTGGCGCTGCTGCTCGGCCTCTGCCTCTTTTCGTACAATCCAAACGATCCTTCGTGGAATGCGGCGGGTGAAGCGAGCGCGCGCAACTGGATCGGCACAGTCGGCGCTAATGTTGCGGCGGCGCTCTTTCAAACGATTGGTCTCGCCGCGTATCTGCTTCCTTTCCTACTCATCGCGGCCGCCTGGCGGCGCTTTCGCTCGCGCCGCATCAACGCTCCAGTGACTCGCCTCATTGGTTTGATTCTGGTGGTGCTTTCATCAGCGGCGTTGCTGACGTTGGCAAACATCCGGCCTTTCTTTGACGCGAGCTTCAACGCGGGCGGTTTAGCGGGCGCGGTAATCGCGCGCGCTTTGGTTGGCGGCCTGAACACGATTGGCGCGGCAATTCTGCTGGCAGCGATCGCGGCCACCGGTCTTTTGCTCGCCACGAGGTTTTCCTTCGCGCTGTTTTACGAAAACTTCACGCTGGCTTTGGGCGATCGTTTCGTGACGCTACGCGCGATCCAACAAAGGTTCAAAGCCTGGCGCCTGGCGCGACGCGCGCGCAAGCAGATGCGCAGAGAGATGAGCCGGCAAGCTAAAGCAGATCATGCGGCGTTAACGCACGGCACCGGAACTTCCGTGGATGCGAGCAGCGACGTCCCGAGCATCGCTCCGAATACACGGAGTGCGGGTTCACAGACGAATCCGGATGGATCGGAGTTAGCCGAGGCTTTCGCTTCTTTCAGCGCCGCGACTTCAGCGGGCACGAAGACCATGGCCGCAGCAGCAGGCGCAGCCACGGCTCCGAAGCGTTCGCTGTGGCCTTCGCGCGGAAAAGCTACGCCGTTAGCGGAATCGGCTCTGGTTGAGGAGATGGTTCGCGATGCCGCGGTCAAACGCAAGACCGAATCGCCGGTCAGTGACAGCCTGCCGTTCGATGGCCAGCGCAGAATCTCGCCCAAGACCGCCGCGTCTGATTATCAATTGCCTTCGGTAGACCTTTTGAACGAAGCGGAGATGCGCCGCGAGCAGGCTGACGACGAATTGCTTAACATGGCCACTAAACTGGCCGAGAAATGCCGCGAGTTCAATGTCACCGGCCAGATCAAGTACATCTGCCCGGGCCCCGTCGTTACGACTTACGAGTTCAAGCCCGATCCAGGCGTCAAGTATTCGCGCGTCACCGGTCTGGTGGACGATCTCTGTCTCGCTTTGAAGGCCGAATCGATTCGCATCGACCGCATGCCGGGTAAGCCGCACGTCGGCATCGAAGTGCCCAACCCACGCCGCGAAACCATCTATCTGCGCGAAGTGATCGAATCGCGGTCGTTCAAGGAATCAACGTCCAAGCTGACCATCGCGCTGGGCAAGACCATCGACGGACTTAATTACACGACCGACCTCGCGCGCATGCCGCACCTGCTGATCGCCGGCACCACCGGTTCAGGCAAATCGGTCGGCGTGAATGCGCTGCTGGTGTCGATTCTCTATCGCGCGCGGCCAGATGAAGTGAAACTCATCCTGATCGATCCGAAGCGTCTGGAGCTGGGACTTTACGAAGACATTCCGCACCTCGCGACGCCGATCATCGTCGATGCCAAGCCCGCAACGCGCGCGCTGCGCTGGGCCGTGGCTGAGATGGAGCGCCGCTACAAAGAACTCGCCGGCTGGGGCGTGCGCAACATCGATGGCTACAACGCGGAGCGCGAACGCCGCAACCTGGTCAAGGATTTCGACGACAGCGGTCAGCCGTGGGTCAGGATGCCTTATATCGTCATCATCATTGATGAACTCGCCGACCTGATGATGATTTCGGGTCATGAAGTAGAAGATTCGATCACGCGTTTGGCGCAAATGGCCCGCGCGGTGGGCATTCATCTGGTGCTGGCGACTCAGCGGCCTTCGGTCGACGTAATCACGGGACTCATCAAAGCGAACTTCCCTTCCCGCATTTCTTATCGCGTTTCGTCGAAGGTCGATTCGCGCACGATTCTCGACACAAACGGCGCTGAACACTTGCTTGGCCGGGGCGACATGCTGTTTCTGCCGCCGGGATCTTCGCGTCTGCTGCGCGTGCACGGCGCTTACATTGACGAGACGGAAATCAACAAGATCGTTACCCACATCAAGGCTCAATGGGAGCCCGATTACGATGAAACCATCACGCAATCGGACGAAGAAGCGATGGGCCTCGAAGACTCAAACGGCGAGCGCGACGAACTGTTCGAAGACGCTTTGCGCATCTGCGTGGACATGAAGCGCGCTTCGACTTCAGTCCTGCAGCGCCGCCTGCGCATCGGCTATGGCCGCGCCGCCGCCGTGCTCGATCAAATGGAACGCGAGGGCCTGATCGGCAAAGCCGACGGCGCCCGCCCGCGTCCCATCCTCGCCCGTGCGTTTGAGATTGTCGCCGAGTGGGACGAGCAGGAAGCGGAATAGCAGGGAGCGCGTATCGGCCAGTATTGAGCACGGTGCAAAGCTGTTACCGCACTTAGATAAGAATTCATCGTCATCTTGCTGGAAAATACTCTTGCAGCAGCGGCCTGTTGAGCCTACATTATCGGCGCGCTCGTGCGACTAAAGAGCGCAAGTCAATGATATTGCCAACAGAACTCCGTACGATTGCGCGCGCTCGGCTGAGGGATGCCGAGGCGCTGCTAGCTGCGGGCCGCTACGATGGGTCGGTTTACTTGTGCGGTTATTCGGTGGAGATCGGTCTTAAGGCGCGAATTTGTCGCACCCTGAAGTGGGATGGATTCCCTTCGACTAATAAGGAGTTCGAGGGTTATCATAGCTTCAAGACGCACAATCTTGATGTATTGCTCCATCTCTCCGGTGCCGAAAAGAAGATAAAGCCGAAGTATCTCACCGCATGGTCCTTCGTTGCAGAATGGGAGCCGGACACTCGTTACAAGGAGATTGGCACTGCAACTTCACCGGAGGCCGCCGACATGATTAATTCGGCGAAGATTCTTTTGAAGGTGTTATGATCGAAACCGAAAAACTTCAGAAGTTCATGAAACAGATGGAGGCTCGGAAAGGACGGTTTACACTGTTCGGCCTCTTTCTGCGCGAAGACTCACCGGGACTCTGGGACCTCGTTCTTGCTGCTCCCTGGCTCGAGAACGGTAAGCTCAAGGCGTTGGGGGAGTTTGTACAGAAAATGTCGGAGGCATTCGGACAGGATGAAGTGATGTCCTTTTCGCGGATCGTTACGCTCAACCACGATGACCCGTCATTACGCGCGATTCTTTCCGAAACAGGATCACTGAAGAAGCCGATGGAAAAGCAAGGGCACGATCTTTTCGGCTTACCCATTGAACATGCAGTTATCCTGCGGGCGGGACAACCTAAGGCCGCCTGACTTTTCGTCCAAGCCATCTCTGGAAAGATTCGTGAAGACCACAGTTCTTTACGTTAAAGGTCTCTTGTGTCGCAACACCCGATTGGGACGAGCGGGAAGCGGACTAGTCTGCAACCAATTTCCATTTGTCTCGCATCTGAGCCGTCGATACACTCTCTGCACGATTCAAGACTCTTCCCGGTCTACCTAAGTCATTTTTGCACGAGGGGTTCATGAATAACTTTGCCCGACGGAAGATAACTCGCTTTGCGGTCTTCTCCTCAATCATCCTGGCAACGGCGCTTTTCTCAGCATCAGCCTCCGCATGGGAGCGCGACTGGCAACCGCAGAGAACCTGGGTATTCATCGTGGGAACGCTCAAGTGGCAGCATTCAGAAATGTTTGAGTCCTTCCCGCAACAGAATAGGCGTGACGCGCAGTTGGCGGATTTTTTCAGACGGCAAAGCGTGCCGCCCGAGCAGATGGTTTACCTGCAGGATGAGCAGGCAACGACGCGCCGCGTAAGAAATGAGTTTTCAGAGATGTTGGCGCGCACCAAAGAGGGCGATTTTCTCTTTGTTTACTTCACCGGCCACGGCTATAAGTCCGATGATGAGCGCCAGACTTTCTTTGCGACTTATAACGCGAGCGACAAGGTGCCCGGCTGGTCAACTGAATCCATCGTCAACGATATCAACCAGAGTTTCAGAGGCTCGCGGGTCCTGTTGGCGGCCGACTGCTGTTATTCGGGAAGCCTCTTGAAGGAAGCTCGCCGATTGAACGATGGCGTCTCTTATGCGTGCCTGACTTCTTCTCTGGCTAACCAACTCTCGACGGAACATTGGACGTTTACCGAATCGTTGTTGGCCGGTCTGAGAGGGAGAGCATACGAGGACACCAACGGCGACGGGGAAATCACGCTCGGCGAAATCGCTGACAACACCAGGGAAGACATGGCCTTTGCTGAGGAACAACGGTCTTCGTTTGCCACCCGCGGAAATTTCTCGCGCGATACCATTCTGGCAACTGCCGCCCCAAGGTCGAGCGACGAGCTGGGGAAGAGAGTCGAAGTGCGCTCAGAAGGCGACTGGTACAAGGCCCTGATCACCGATGCCCGAGCCGGACAATTCCGCGTTCATTATTACGGATTTGAAGTTTCTGACGATGAATGGGTGCTGCCCGGGCAAATTCGCAATTCAAAGATTGTGGCCGGCGCGTCAGGTGAAATCATATGGGACCGTCAGACAGAACCAAACGGAGCTCAAGAACCGGCGGGCGAACGCAACCGGCGCCGGAACGCCTGGATTAGCGCCCCCAGCACGTGGAGCCATTAAAATCTTTCGGAGCTTCCACACGTTCTGTGGAAAAGTGTGTGAAGATCGGCTCATGGCGTGTCACAAGTTTTTGTCTTCGCAACACTTCCAGCAAATTGCACTCGCGAGTAACATGGCTTGATGTTTTTTCAGTCAAAAACTTGCATTCGCGAAATGGGCGCAGTTGGTAGATGAAATTTCCTAGCTCTCCCACGACTAAATTGATTATCGGGCTGCTTTCGTTCGCCGCGCTAGGTCTTTCGTCGGCATGCGTCAAGCGTCAGCGCGAAAGTAGTTTGTCTAATCAACTGCCAACCAGGGCCGCGCCACCGAACCAAGTCCCTTCGGAAACCCCAACCCCAACGCGAATCAATATCAACACTGCGTCGGCCGAAGAGCTTGAGAAGCTGCCCGGCATTGGCCGTGGCTTCGCCCAACGGATCGTCGAGCACCGCGAAAAGTGGGGGGCCTTTCGCCGACCCGAGCACCTCATAATGGTTCGCGGTCTCAGCGACAAACGCTTTCGCGCGCTGCGAGAGTTGATAACGGTTGACTAGGCTCTGGCTCCGTTAGGAGCCAAATGTCTATAGACCCGGCATTATCAATCTGGAAATGCTCAGAGCGGAGCGAAATGCATGCATCTCGCTCCGCTCTGAGCTTGGGAAATCTTTGATGCCGGGCTATAAACATTTCGCGCCTAACGGCGCTGAAAACATCATGCCGAATCTCACTCAACTCCGTCTCGCGGCGCGGGAAATCTTTAACGAAGCGTTGGCCTCGGTTGATGCCGGCGCGGCTGTGCGCAAGGCGATTCAGCCCGAAGGATCATGCCTGAAAGTCGGCGATGCAACGGTCGACATCGGCGATCAGAATGTTTATTCCGTGGCGATCGGCAAAGCTGCCTTGCCAATGGCGATTGCGCTGGAAGATATTCTTGGAGAACGATTCAAGGCCGGTCTCATCGCAGGTCCGATTGCCAG
>WNFD01002300.1_pt1 | contig 19235 bp, 17 predicted proteins | sample 5400491 | NCBI WGS metagenome assembly WNFD01 (sample SAMN13153343, study PRJNA577476) | soil metagenome | isolation source: 120 cm saprolite under Douglas fir tree site 2 hole 2 replicate 2 | place: USA:California | collected 2015-04-18 | reverse complement strand
GATCGGACTCCACATTTCCTGAAAACGTCTTATGGTCCGCGCGCATTCGCCCCGCGAATCTGACACAATTCCTGCCGGAGAAATTCACGCCATGGCGCTGTCGAGCATGACCGGCTTTGCCCGAAGCCACGGCGCAAGCGGGCCCTACGTCTTTGAATGGGAACTGAAGTCGGTCAACGCCAAGGGCTTCGACCTCCGCCTGCGGCTGCCGCAGGGCTGGGACGAGCTTGAGGCGTTCGCCAAGAAGCGCGCCGCCGAGCTGCTGTCGCGCGGCACGGTGTATGCCAATCTCAACGTCAAGCGCGCCAACGCGCTGTCGACCGTGCGGATCAACGAGGAGGTGCTGGCCTCGGTCGTCAAGGCTGCGACCCAGCTTGCCGGCAGGATCGACGCGGTGGCGCCGAGCATCGACGGATTGCTGGCGATCAAGGGCGTGATAGAGGTGGTCGAGCCGGAGAGCGACGAGGAAGAAGACAAGGCAGCGAAGGCCGCCGCGGCGGCGGCGTTCGAGGAGGCGCTCGCCGGCCTTGTCGCCATGCGGCGGCGCGAGGGCGCGACGCTTGGGGACATTCTTGGCCAGCGCATGGGCGAGATCGAGGCCTTGGCGAAGAAGGCCGAGGCGGCCCCCGGCCGCAAGCCCGAGGCGATCAAGGCGCGCCTTGCCGAGCAGGTCGCCGCGCTACTCGAGACCTCCGACCGCTTCGACGCCGATCGGCTCAACCAGGAAGCGCTTCTGATCGCGGCAAAGGCCGATATCCGCGAGGAGCTCGATCGCATCGCCTCGCATGTCGCGCAGGCCCGCGAATTGATCGGCAAGGGCGGACCGATCGGCCGCCGGCTCGATTTCCTGGCGCAGGAGTTCCACCGCGAGGTCAACACCTGCTGCTCCAAGTCGAACGATATCGAATTGACCAATACGGGCCTGGAAATGAAGAACGTGGTCGAGCAGTTTCGCGAGCAGGTCCAGAATCTGGAGTGACCCATGACGGTTCACGGCCAAGGTTTCGACGGCCAAGGTTTTGACGGCCAAGGTTCTGACGGCTTGGAACGGCGCGGCCTGATGTTCGTGCTGTCCTCGCCATCCGGCGCCGGCAAGACCACGCTGTCGCGCCTCCTGATCGAACGGATGCCGGGCCTGAGGATGTCGGTGTCGGTGACCACGCGCGCAAAAAGGCCCGGCGAGGTCGAGGGCAAGGATTATCTGTTCGTCGACAAGACCCGCTTCGAAACGATGGTGAAGCGGCACGAATTGCTGGAATGGGCGACCGTGTTCGACAATCGCTACGGCACGCCCCGCGCCCCGGTCGAAGCCGCGTTATCCGCAGGCCAGGACGTCCTGTTCGACATCGACTGGCAGGGCACCCAGCAATTGCGGGAAAAGGCGCGCGCCGATGTCGTCAGCGTCTTCATTCTGCCGCCATCGGCAGCCGACCTCGAGAAGCGGCTGCACTCCCGCGCGCAGGATTCTCATGAGGTGATCCGGGGCCGCATGAGCCGCGCCAGCCACGAGATGAGCCATTGGGCGGAATACGACTATATCGTCATCAATCGCGACGTCGATGAAGCCTTTGCCGAAGTCCAGTCGATCCTGAAAGCCGAGCGGCTGAAGCGCGAGCGCAGGACGGGGCTGACGACGTTCGTGCGCGAGTTGCAGCGCCAGTTGGAGACGTAGCCCCGCGCCGGGCTTTCCGCGTCAGCTTCGCTTGCCGGGCCGCGTTTTCGTCTTGCCGCCTACTTGGCAAGCCGCATCAGCAGTTCTTCGATGGCCTCGAAATTGTCGTTCGACTGGGTTTGCGCGCCGGCGTGCGAAAACTTGGGTTTGGGCGCATACTCGGAAACAGGATCCTGCGGTACGAAGTTGGTCCGCGGCGCATATTCGGAGACAGGCTCCGGCGTAAAGTTCTCCGGTGCAAGGTTGGCCCTTGGCGCAAACTCGCGACGCGGTGCAAAGTTGGTCTGGGGCACGAAGTTGGCCTGCGTCGCGAACTCTGCGCTTGGCGCGACGTGCTCCGGCTTCATTTTGGCCGGGGGCGCCCTGCGCTTTTTCTTCGGCGCTTGCCAGTCGGCGCTCCGGCGGGAGGCATCGTAACGGCGTTTCGCGTGACGCAGGCTGGCCAGTCGATAGACCGCGCTTCCAGTCAAGCCTGCCAGCGCCAGCGCCGCGAACGCCACCATCAGAAGCTCCTGCAGCGAACCGGAATATTTTCCAGCCGCTGCGGTCGTTGTCTCGGGAACAGGTGCGGTCACATCGGCCGGTGCCGCGGACATCGTCTGCGTCGTCACGGGTGCCGAAGTCACGGGAGCCGAAGTCATGGGTGCCGAAGTCATGGGAGCCGCCGCCGTCGGCCCCGGCTGCGTGTTGTCGGCGACGACCACGGAGGGCGGCTCCGGCGGCGTATCGGCCGTCGAGCTGACCCCTGTCGGTTCGGGCCAGCGCGACATGACGTTGGAACCTGTGCCATTGTCGTCCGCGGCCGCGGTATTGGCGGCGGAGGCAGCGGCATTGGCAATGATGGGCGCCGGGGCAGGCCTGGTCGCGAATGCGCTGGTGTCATCCTCGATACGCGCCCGCGAAGGCAATTCGGCGCGGGCGTCGGCGACCGGACGCTGTGCCGCGATTTCGGTCTTGGGGGACGCTGTCTTGGCGGGCGCGGCGCGCTCAGGCGAGGCCGCCCGCGCGACTTTCTCACCCTGGCCCTTCAGGTACCAGCAATGCCGCTTGGTGCCGCGATCGATGCGGTAATACCAATGCTGGCCTTGCGGCGCGTCGCCGTTCGGCTGCGCCAGGCAGTCATCGGCCGTGCCATAAGGCATGATGATCAGATATGCGCCCGCGAAAACACCAGCAAGAACGCCAATAAGAATGGCGGATGCGAATTCCGCGGCTCGACTCGACATACGCATCTCCGGCTACGCTACGCAACGTGTCGTTCAACTCCCAATCTCGTCAAAGAGTTGGGTCGCAATGGGCCGCAATTCCGGACAGGATTGGGCTTCTTTCGGGCTCGCCTTCACTGTTTGAAGCGGGTGATTTCGCCTGAAAGATGGCGCTTCGGTCTAGAAGCAATCGAGCGTCCGATTTCCGAACGCCAGTGTGATATTGGCGCCGATCGTGGAGCGAATAAGGCATGGTGTTGGGCGAATTTTGATCGAGATTCCGAATCGCCGATCATTTTATTTCGTCGCGTCAACAGCATGGGTCGCGCGACGCGAACTTGGTGATTCTGCACGTGACAACAACGTGATGTGGCGGTGACTGCGACTGTCGCGCACCAAGATACCCGCAAGAAAGTTGCGCTGGGGCGCCGCGCGCCCATGTGCAAAACATCCCCAACGTGCGTGGTGGACACGGAGATATGAGATTTCGGGATTCTGAACTCAGCCGGAAGGAGCATTGCGCTACGAAAGCAAAGCTTACACGTTCGAATCGTGTCGGGCGCGCCATTTTTGTTGGCAGCAAAGGCCACGCCAGCATATGCCCCTTCGGACAGGGGGTCTCACTGTCACGCCGGGTCGCCGCGGCTCCCGCCAAAAATATTGAAAACAACCCCATGCAAAGTAGCAGGCGGCCGCCGGAACCGACGCTTTGAGCCGATACTTGACACGTCGGGCAAATCAGCAGCACGGCTTCATCATCGCAAAATCCGCTAGAACGACCGCGGGCGCGCAACGGCGGCTGTTCGGCGTGACGGCAGGCGAAGCCTCTCACCTATGATCGGACGCTGCATTGTCACAGCTTCAATGCATCGATGCGATCATATTCCGCGTGTGTAACGTTGAGGACGAGTTGGCGACGGAAGTCGAAGGCGGCCATCAAGTGAAAGGCGAGCGCAGGCGGGCGGCGGCTCGTCGTCGAGCCGTGACTTACAATAGTTTGGTGCACTGTCACCGCAATTCCTGTCGGCACTTATCAACGAAGTAGCCGACCGCATCGGCGAGGCACCAGTGACCGTCAACTGCACGAGGAGATTGCGAAAGTCTTGTTCTGCGGGGTTTCCCGGCAGCTGATGTCTATGGCTTGTGCCGACAAGGACGACCGATTTCATTTCGACTTGATCCTTTCAGTTGCGCGTCCGCGGGTGAGGTAAGTTTGAGCCTAGGAGACGAAGAGACATGACTGAACAAGAGTTTCCCAAGCTTGAGATTGCCCGCGAGTTCCTCGATGCAGCCATTGAATTTTTTCTAGCGCGTCGCAAGTTTTTCTGTGCGATCCATTTGTCGGCGGCTGCCGAGGAATTGTTCGGTGCACATCTGTCCGAATGCGAACGTATTTCGACATCGGCATGGAAAGCGGAAAAAGCTCTGAAGTCTGAGAGTGGAAAGACCCCCGCGGACGCAGAGGCCCGCAGAAGTGTGAACGAGTGGAAGAATGAAGTTAAGCACATGAACGATGGCGCGAGTCGCGCGCTGATCATCGATCCAGAGGTCGCGGCCGAACATCATATCGAGGAAGCCTTGATCAACTTCTATAAATTGTCGTTGCAAAAGTCCGCTGCGATCTGGAAGTTCGAGGACTATCAAAATGATCGAGTAAGAGGCGGGGATGGCGTGCCTTCGCGGGTTACCAGGTGATGGTGAGCGTGTTATCGTCCTGTTCAATATAGGCACGGAGCGCGGCGAGATCATCAATGGCCTCAGGCGACCAGACCGGCGTCATGAGCGTTTAGGGATCGGCCGTTCTTTGTCACTCCCCCAGGATTTGACCCAATCCTTGACCTGCTCGTGCGGAACTCCTTCGCCGCGATCGAGAGAGGCAATCGCTTTCTTGATACCTGCAACCTGCCACTCGTTGACGTCGAGATACTCGTTGATCGCCTCGGCCGCGAGAAAAGACCGGCTGCGACCCGTGCTCTTGGCCAACTTCTCCAGGCGCTTCTTCGCGGCAGTGTCGACCCGTACCGTGAACGTGGTTGAGCGCATGACCTCGATCCTGTGCTAGTTTGTGTACAATATAGCGCAGACACTGGCGCGCACAATACGCAGCGGGGCGCGCCCTTCGACGTGCGCGAACGCGGCCGCCGCACTTAAACGACCCCCGACGGCCCGGACCGACACCGTCGCCTTTATCTTGCCGTCCGCGCGCATGTGCAAATTAATGACCGCCGATATTGTCGATTCGGACAGGTTTTTGGGCTCGCGATCCTGCTCGAGTACCCATGCCTCCTACTGGCTCGCGAGCACGTCGCTGAACAGCACGTAGCGCTGGCCGTCGAAGCGCACCAGCCGCATCTGCTTGATCGGGCGCAGATCGGTCGGGCTGGTCTTGAGGCGAATGCCCGGCAGCAGCAATGGCAGCTCCATGTCGAGGTGCGAGGCCTGCTTCATGATGTTCTCGCGGGTGAGGTTGTCGCCGCACTGCTTGAGGATCTGCACCACGGCGAAGCCGATATTGTAGCCATAGGGCGCGTAGTAGTCGCTCTTGTCGACGTGCGGATTGTACTTGTCCATCCAGACGCGCCAGGCCTTCATCGCGGGATCGTCCTGCCACTGCGGGTCGGCGGGGTCCTTCTGATAGGCCGCTGAGATGATGCCTTTGGCGGCTTCGAACCCGGCCGGCCTGATCGCGCCGGCGATCGAGGAGCCGACGGAGGAGACGAACTCCTGCGGGTGCCAGTCGATGTCGTAGGCCTTGCGGATCGCCTGCGCGGCGAATTTCGGCACCGCGAAGATCAGGAACACGTCGGCGCCGGCGGCCTTCAGCGACACCACCTGCGAATCCACGGTCGGATCGCTGGTGTTGTAGGTCTGGGCCGAGACGATCATCGCTGACGCCTTGTCGCCGAGCCCGCGCTTGAGGCCCAGGATATAGTCGCGGCCGAGATCGTCGTTCTGCGAGAGGATGCCGATCTTGGCGTCGGGTTTGGTCGCCAGAATATACTTGGCGTAGATTTCGCCTTCGGAGGCGTAATGCGGCGTCCAGCTCATCGTCCACGGATAGTGCTCGGGATCGTTGAACACGGTCGCGCCGGTGCCGATGAAGATGTGCGGCACCTTCTTCTGGTTGATGTATTTGACGACCGCCATGTTGGTCGCGGTGCCGACCGGATTGACCAGGAACAGCACCTCCTCGCTTTCGATCAGGCGGCGGATCTGCTCGACGGTCTTCGGCGGGCTATAGGCGTCGTCGAGGCTGACATAGTTGACCTTGCGTCCGTTGACGCCGCCCTGATCGTTGATCATCGCGAAATAGGCGGTCGCGGAGACTGCGCCCGCCGAATAGGCCGACGCGGGGCCGCTATAGGGCGTGGTGGTTCCGATCTTGATCTCGGTGTCGGTGACGCCGGGACCGTATTGTTTTTGCGCCCACGCCGACGTCGCGGCACAGCCGAGCGCCAATGCGGCCAATGCGCCGCGCCAAAAGAGCTTCCTCCCAGTCATCTCAGTCCTCCCGTTTTATCAAGCGGTGAGGCCGTCAGGACGTTGTCGTTTCTTGTTCTAGAGCATGATCCGGAAAAGTGTGTAGCGGTTTTCCCTCGCGACAAACGCGGAACGCGTTTGCGCGGAGATCATGCTCAAACAATGATCTAGAGTGCGATGGTGATTCAACCTAATGCCATCGCACTCTAGTTTCGCAGCACGATCCGTCCCACGACTTTTCCGGCCCGCAACGCCTCGATCCATTTTTGAACGTCCGCCATCGGCTCCTCTTTCATCGGCGTCGGCTTGATCTTGCCGGCGCGTGCCAGCGCCATCAGCTCATGCCCCTCGGCCAACGTACCGACCATGAAACCTTCGATGGTCATGCGTTTGTAGACCCACTGTACCATGGGCAGGCTGAATTGGCCTCCCATCAGTCCGGAGACCACGATCTTGCCGCCGCGCGCGAGCACGGACACCGCGAACGCCATGGATTTCTCGTTGCCCGCGAAGTCGACGATCTCGTCGAAGCCGCCCTCGGTGTCCTTGATGATGCGCCTGGCGATCTCGGCCTCGGACGGATCGTAGGCCACGGCCGCGCCGTTGTTCAGCGCGGTCTCGCGCGCGTTCGGATTCAAATCCGCGACCGAAATCGGCTGCTTGAACATGGCCTGCGCGAACGACAGGCCCATCATGCCGACGCCGCCCAAGCCGATCAGCAGCAGATTGCGCTGCCGCGGCCGGTCCACGAGGCGTTTCAGCGCGCCGTAGGCGGTGACGCCGGAGCACATCAAGGTGGCGGCCTGGCTGACCGGCAACGGATCGTAGTCGAGCAGGTACTTCGCGTCGGGGACCAGCACGTGGCTGGCAAAGCCGCCGTCGATGGAGACGCCGAGGAAGCGCTGCTTGGCGCAGATATTCTCGTCGCCATTGAGACAGTCGCGGCACTGGCCGCAGCCGATCCAGGGAAAGACCGCCTTCTTCGCGCCGATCAGAGTCTTCGGCACATCGGCGCCGACATCGTCGACGACACCGGCGATCTCGTGTCCCAAAGTGAACGGCAGCGTCATGCCGCGCGTGGTGTCGAGCCTCTTGCCGCCGCCGAGGTCGGCATAGCCGTCCTGGATATGAAGGTCGGAGTGGCACAGCCCGCAGCGCTCGATGCGCACCAGCACCTCATTGCCTTGCGGCTTCGGTGTCTCGACGATGGTCTCGCAAAGCGGCGCATCGAACTTGACCAGCGATTGGCGGCGCATCAATGCCATGAAATATCTCCCTAGAGCATGATCCGGAAAAGTGTAGAGCGGTTTTCCCTCGCGACAAACGCAAAGCGTTTGCGCGGAGATCATGCTCAATCAAAAACCTAGAGCGCGATGGCGATTCGACCAAATCCCATCGTGCTCAAGGCGTATTGGTCTTTTCGTTTCGTATATCGACCAATTCGCGGGCCATGGCAACAAAGCCCGACACCGGGATGGTCTCCGCGCGCCGCGTCGGATCGACGCCCGCCGCGGCCGCCAGTCTCGCCGGATCGACCGACAATGATTTGAGACTCTGGCGCAGCATCTTTCGCCGCTGGCCGAAGGCTGCGGCCGCAACCTGTTCCAGTGCCCGGCGATCGCACGGCTCGGGCGATTGCCGCGGCACCAGCCGCACCACCGAGGATGTCACCTTGGGCTGCGGCACGAAGGCCGCGGGCGAAATGTCGAACAGGATCTTGGTCTCAGTGCGCCAGTTCGCCAGCACGCCGAGCCTGCCATAAGCATCCTCGGTCTCGCGCGCGACGATGCGCTCCGCCACCTCGCGTTGAAACATCAACACCATCATGTCGTACCAGGGCGGCCATGGTTCGATCGACAGCCAGCCGATCAGGAGCGCGGTCGCGATGTTGTAGGGCAGGTTGGCGACGATCTTTGCTTTGGTGCTGCCGAGATAAGGCGTCGGGTCGAAGGTCTGCGCGTCGGCGCAGACGATTTCGAGCCGCCCAGGATATCGCCTGGAAATCGCCTCCAGCGCCGGAATGGCGCGCGAATCGTGCTCGACGGCGACGACGTGACGGGCGCCCAGCGCCAACAGCGCGCGCGTCAGCCCGCCGGGGCCCGGGCCGATCTCGACGACGGTGGCCTCTTCCAGCGGACCAGCCGCACGCGCAATCCTGGCGGTGAGGTTGAGGTCGAGCAGAAAATTCTGGCCGAGCGATTTGCGCGCCGACAGCGCGTGCTCGCGGATGACCTCGCGCAGCGGCGGGAGGTCGTCGATCGCGCTCATCGCGCCGGTGTTTCGGCCATGCGTGCGGCCAGCCGCAAGGCGGCGATCAGGCTCGCCGGATTGGCACGGCCGGTGCCGGCGATGTCGAACGCCGTGCCGTGATCGGGCGACGTGCGGATGAAGGGCAGCCCCAGCGTGACGTTGACCGCGTCGTCGAACGCCAGCGTCTTGACCGGGATCAGCGCCTGATCGTGATACATGCAGATCGCGCAATCATAGGTCTTGCGCGCGGCGTCATGGAACATCGTGTCGGCCGGCAAGGGCCCTACGACCGGGATGCCATTGCCACGCAGGATCTGGATCGCAGGCGTCACGATGGTCTGGTCCTCGGTGCCGAGCGAACCATCCTCGCCGGCATGCGGATTGAGGCCGGCCACCGCAAGCCGTGGGCTATCGAGGCCGAAGCGGGCTTTCAGCGCGGCCGCCGCGATGCGGGCCGTCGTGACGATCAGCTCGGTCGACAGCCCTGCGATCGCCTCGCGCAGCGAAAGATGGATGGTCACCGGCACCACGGCAAGGACAGGCGACCACAGCATCATGACGGGTTGCGGGATTCTCCCGTTCGAAGCCGCGAGCTCGGCGAGGAACTCGGTATGGCCGGGATGGCGGAAGCCCGCGCGATAGAGCACGCTCTTGGCGATCGGATTGGTGACGAGCGCGCTCGCCCGTCCGGCGCGAACGTCGCCGACCGCCTGGCGGATCGATGCCAAGGCCGCGTCCGCGCTGGTCGCATCGGGGCGGCCGGGCGGGGCGGTAGCAGTGCGGCCGGTCGCGACGACCGGCAGCGCGTCCGGAAATGCGGTCGCGGCCTCCCTGGCGTCGACCTCGGCGAGCTTGATGTCGAGGCCGAGCGTCTTGGCGCGCCGGCTCACGCAATCGCGATCGCCGAGCAGATAGAAAGGTGGAAGTTTCAGCTCATCGCGCTGCAGCCAGGCCTTGATGGTGATGTCGGGCCCGATGCCGGCCGGTTCGCCCAGTGTCAGCGCGAGCGGCTTTGCCATGCGTCAACGATATTCGATCATCGCGGCTTTGCGGATTTCCTGCAGGTAGTTTTTCGATGTCGTTTCGTATTTCTGGGCATACATCTTATCCCGGATTTCCCTTTTCTTCGGGGTGTCGATGGTGGTCGGCTTCCGCGCGCAGAGCGCCACCATTTCGATACCCTGCTTGGTGACCTCGGGTGGGGTCAGATGGCCGATCGGGGTGTCATCGAGCACCTTGCGCAAGACCGCGGGAATATCGGCCGACGTCTTGGTCACGGGATCGCGGATCGCGGCGTTCTGCATGGACTTGAAATAGGAGTTTGCTTCGTCGCAGGTCTGGATGCGCGCGCGTAGCGTCTCGGCCTCTTTGTGCCTGGATTCGACTGCGGGCTGTGCCGATCCGCGCGGCAAGATCAACACGACCGGCTGCATCTTGTATTCGAAGGCCTCGGCCTGCTGCTCGTCGCCTCCCTCCGCCTTGACCGCGGCGGCGACGTCCTTCTCGCCGACCTGCAGGCGCTCCTTGTAGCGCCCGCGCACCAGGCTGGTCCAGACCATGTCGGCCCTGATGCGCGCCTTCAGCGTGTCTGGCCGGATGCCCTGGCTCTCGAGCGACTTGGTCAACTGATCCTGCGACAGCCGCATCCGCGAACTCATTTGACCGTAAGCCTGATCGATTTCGGAGCCGCTGGGATCGACGCCGTATTTCTTGGCCTCCTTGATCTTGACCTTCTCGTCGATCAATTCGTTGATCACCTCCTGCCGGACGGCGGGCTTATGCGTCGACAGGAAATTCAGCTTGCTGCGCTGTTCGATGTCGAAGTCGGTGATGGGATCGCCATTCACCATCACCGCGACCGTTTGCGCGTGCAAGGGCGAGATGCAAGCCGGCAGGACGATCGCTGCGACACTGCCCACTACCAATGCCCGAAGGCGGCGAGAGAACGTGCGAGAGAACGTAGTGGTCATGATCATCTTCGCTATATCGACGGATCCAAATTGAGGCGGTGCCGGGAATATGCCCTCCGCTCCGGCGACCGGCCAGGTTCTACTGAAGACCGCCGGCCCCGGTTCCACCCGAGGACGTAGTGGCAAGCGTCCGCAGGCCGATCTGCAGCATATAGGCGTGGCTGAGCACGGGCGGCGTGGTGACCGTCGCATAGCTGTAGGACGTCACATAGTTTGCCGCGAGCACGAAGCAATCGTCCACGTAGCCGGCGCCGACAACATATTGGTTGATCTTGTTGGCCGCCAGATCCCAGCGGGCGGCGCCGGTGACGACCCAGTTCGCCGCGACCTTGACCGAACCGCTGCCCAACAGGCCTTCGCGGCGAGTCAGGTAGCCGATGTCCGGTTGCGCCGCATAGTTGCCGTAGGTCAGGCTGACCGACCAGCGATCGAAATTCGCCTTCGCCTCGGCCTCGAAACGCTGAAGGTTCGTCGTCTCCTCGTCCAGCCGCGAGCGCACGCTGAACGTATAGGTGCGGTTCGGCGAATAGTTCACGCTGGCGACATAGTCGGACTTTGGCTTGGCCAGGCCGGAATCGATGCCGGTGTTGGTCATGTCCTGGACGGCGAAAGAGTTCAGGCCGAATAGCTGATAGGATTGACCGAACAGCACGTTGACGGTGCCGCCGCGGTCGAACTGGGTGGTCGCGCTCACGCCGACATTGGCGCGGCCGCCGCCTTCGACGCGGTCATAGCCCGAGAACTTGTCCACGCTGAACAGGTTCGAAGTGTCGAACACCATGCTTTGCGCGTCTTCGTTGGGAAGCCTGCCGGCATAGGTTTCATTCGGACGAATGATGACCTGCGCGATCGGCTCGATCGTCGTTGAGCCCCAGGGCTGAACATTGATGAACGGATAGCGGTATTCGAGGCCGACCGTCGGCATCACCCGCAGGGCCTGCGTGCTGCCGGTCGGCAGGAAGTTGTTGACGCCCGGCTGATTGGTGATCTCCGAGTCGATCGCGTCGGCGCGGAGGATCGCGAACGGCGTCCAGATTTCGCCGGCCGAATCCGTGAACGATTTCCGCCACTGCGCTTCGCCCGAGAAGCGCGTGTAGGTTCCGGGGATGGCGCGCAGCAGACACTGCGACGGGAGCCGCGCCAGCGGATCGGCGGACGCCGTCAGGCACAGGCCATTGGTGTTCGCCAATGTCGTGATCGGGTCGAACACGCTCTGTTCGCGCGTCAGGCTGGTGAAGTTGGTCTTGTAGCTGACCTCGCCGCCCAGGATCGGATAGTTGATCACGTTCGAATAATCGAGCACGGGGTGGATGACGGGCACCGTCTGCTGGTTACCCGAGAAGCTGAGATAGTAGATCGTGCGGACGTCGAAAAAGCTGCGATTGCCGACGCCTGTCAGATAAAGCGTTGAAATCGCTTCCGTCGGCAGGTTCAGGAACGAGCCCATCGGGTCGCGATATTGCGACAGCCGGTAGTCGGACATGAACGTGTAGTCCGAGAGCGCCACGCCTTCCCAGCCCCAGACCCATTTGTCGTTCAGCGCGAACTGGCCTTTGGTTTCGACGCCGCCGCGGAACTGGCGATCACCCGGCTGCCCGGCGAACGCGCCGCGATCGAGCTGGTCGATGCCGTAGGCGCGGACCTGATAGGCGCCGTTCTCCAGCCGTTGACGGAACTCGCCCTGGAACAGCACGCCCTGCCTGCTGGTGATGCGCGGACTGAAAGTCGCGTCGTAGTCGGGCGCGATCGCCCAATAGAAGGGAACGTCGACCCCGAATCCATAACCTGTGGTCTCGGTGAAGCCCGGCATCAGGAAGCCGGTCTTGCGCTTCACGGTCGGATCGGGGGTCGAGAAGTACGGCAGATACGCCATCGGGACGCCGAAGAATTCGAGCTGCGCGGTCTCGAAATACAGCATCTTCTCCTGCTGGTCGTGGATGATGCGGGCACCCTTGACCTGCCACAATGGCGGCTTCTTCGGATCGTCCTTGCACGGTGCGCAGGCGGTGTAGACGCCGTTCTCGAACACCGTGTAATTGCCGGTGGAGCGGTCGGCGCGGGTCGCGGCCATGCGCGTCGCGTCGGCGGTATCGACCCGCAGCGAATCGACGAAGCCGTCGCGGTAGTCGTCGCTCAGGTCCATCGCGTTGGCATAGGTGATCTTGCCGTCGGCGTCCGTCATGCGGATGTTGCCTTCGGCATGAAGCCGCTTGGTCTTCTGGTCGTAGATCACCTTGTCGGCTTCGACGCTCGTGCCGTTGTAGTAGAGCTGCACGTTGCCGACGGCCGATACACGCGAATTGTTGTAGTCGTAGTCGACCTCAACCGCCTGGACGAGCATCTGCCCGTCATTGGCGACGCGCGGCGGGGTCTGCCGGGGCGGTTGCGGATTGTAGGTGAAACTTTGCGCGGCGGCCGGCATTGTCGCGGCAAGATCAATCGTGCCGGCGACGACAAGTCCGAGCAGCAAGGCGAGCAGGGGGGCGAGCAAGGGGGAACGCACCACGGACGGGCGCAAGCTGCCAAGGCGCGCGCCGGCAGGGCGCCGGACTGCGACAAGGCCCCTCTGGACAAAGCCCCTCTGGACAAAGCCCCTCTGACGGACGGCGACCATGGCCACTAACCGTCCTCCTGGTACAGCAAGGCCAAAAAACCGGTGAGGCCGCCCACCAAGACGGGCAGCCACGCCGCAGCGATCGGATGCATCAACTCAGCCTTGCTCAAATCCTCAGTCACTTTCGACAGAACGTAGAGCAGAAAGCCTGCGCCCACGCCACTTAAAACCATCTTCTGTACGCCGCCCATGCGGAAGAAACGCAACGACACCGAAGCCGCCAGCATCACCATCGCAGCCAGCAAAAATGGTTGTGCCAGAAGCTTATGGTACTGCAGTCGATAGCCCGCGGTCGCAAATCCTGAGCTCTCTGATGAGCGGATGTAGCTCGGCAGTTGCCAAAAGGACACAGTCTCCGGGGTGGAGAAGCTGTTGCGGACTTGCGCGGGCGTCAGGCTGGTCGCGATTTCAAGTTCATCCTGGTCGATCGGAGCCGCGTCGAGCGCGTATCGCCGCACCGACTTGAACAACCAATGGCCGTCCTCGAGGGTCGCTTCGCGCGCCTCGATTCGCTCCTTGAAATGGCTGTCGGCGTCAAAACGAAACAGCGTCAGTCCGGTCAGGCGCGCGCCCTGCTGTTCGCTGCGCGCGGCGTTGATGATCACCTGGCCATCGCTGTTGATCTGGTTGAGCCAGAATCCGGATGCATCCTGGACGCCGCCGCCGGGCGCGGAGCCAAACAGCTCCGACTCCATGCGCTTGGACAGTTCGCGCAGGTTCGCCGATATCGGATTGTAGGCGACCGTCGCCAGCACGCCGAGCAGGATCGCGCTCGCCAGCGCCGGCGCGATGAATTGCCATGCCGAGACGCCCGCGGCGCGCGCCACCACCAATTCCAGCCGCCGCGACAGCGCGAGATAGCAGGTCATGGCGCCGATCAGGACGCAGAACGGCATCATCTTTTCGAGCAGTTGCGGCACCCGAAACAGCGAGGTCTCCGCCACCATGATGGCCGAGGCCGACGCCAGCCCCGAGGTCTTCCTGACCATCTCGATGTAATCGACCAGCACGAGCAGGACGAAAATGCTCGCGAAGACGCCGAGCGCCGAAATCACGAAGCGGCCGGCAAAATATCGCCCGAGCGTGTTCGTGACCATGCTCATGCGGTGGCCGGCCGTCCAAAGAGGCGCAATAGCCGCGCGTTCGACTTGTTGATCGCCTCGATCAGCGCGGCCGGCGGCTCCAGCACGATGCCGCCGATGATGATCCAGATGCCGGCACCGATCGCGGTGAACAGCATCAGATATTGCACGGCCGGGGCGAGCGGCGATTTCACCGCCATGACGGAGCAGGCGAAGCCGGCCATGCGCAGCCCGAACACGGCAAGGATCGAGCTGCCGATCGAAAAGTTGCGGCTCTGGCGCGTGGTGCGCGGCGCGCCGAGAAAGGCGAAGGTCAGAGCGGCAAAAGCAAAGGGATAGATCGGCGCCAGGAAGCGGTCATGCAGTTCGGCGCGGAACTGGCCGGGAATCTGCTTGTAAACCGCATCGCCCTCGGCCGGTGCAAGCAACTCCCAGAGGTAGCGCTCGCGAATGCCAAGCGACACATCATGGCCCTGATTGGAGAATTTCGACATGTCAAACGCGTAACGACCAAACGCGACCAGCGCCGGATCGCGCTTTCCCACCTCGAAACGTTCCATGTTTCCGTCTTCGAGAATCAGGAACGATCCGTCACCGCTTTTCACCACAGTTCCATGGTCCGCGACAATGCTGTTCCGCTCCTTCGGGTCGCGGCGATCGTCGATGAAGATGCCCATGAGCTGACCGCCGGGCTGCCGCTCGCGAATGCGAATGGTCAGGTTCTGATCGAGCTGCGCGAAGCGCCCGGGCTGCAGGATGTTCGCCAGCACGTCGGCGGTGATCTCGGCGTCCCATTGCTTCAGGCGCCGCATGCCGTCGGGGGCCAGATAGGAGGCGATGAACGCGACCAGAAACGCCACCACGCAGGTCGCATAGAGAAACGGACGGAACAGCCGGAACGGCGAGAAGCCGGCGGCGTTCATCACGATGATTTCCGAATCGGTCGCAAGCTTGTTCAGGGTGTGCGAGATCGCGATCATCAGCGCGATCGGCGAGATGATGAGCACCAGCGCCGGGATCACCAGGCTGGTGACGCCGAGGAAGGTGAGGATGGTCTGACCCTGGCTCGTCATCAGGTCGATGCCGCGCAACGCCTGCGTAATCCAGATCACGCCGGTCAGGCTGACCAGGACCAGCGCAAACGACGCCAGCGTCGTGCGGAAGATGTACCTGTCGATCGACCCCATCGTTTACCGCACGATCCCCGCCCTGCCACGACAGCACGGCGAGCCCCGACCACCCCTTGAAAAAGGGTTCCCCAGTGGTCGCGCCGCCATTTGTCCCGCCTGCTTACTCTCTCACTACCATCCCTTTGATCCGTCAACAAAATGGCTGAGCAATGGCGCACCCAATTTATGGATAATATTTCACTGCATGTGGCGGCCCGGCAACGCCGGTGCTTGGCAGCACCAAGGCCGGCGGGTCATAGTGACCGCCACGCGGATTCTTTGCGCCGTCAACGCGCGGGCCGAAATCGTTTGAAGCCCATCATGGCCTGAGCGAAAGCCCAGATTTTTGGAGGATTTACCCATGCCCGACGCCGTCAAGGTCGGCTTCGTCCCGTTGTCCACAGCCCCCCGCGGCGTCCTGGTCGCGTTTTGCGACGATACGTTGAAGTTCGGGGCGGCCACACGGAAGGCGCTCGAGGCGGCCGCCAATCTGGTCAAGCGCGCGGCGGCAACGAATCAATTCAAGGGTAAAAACGGCTCGACGCTCGATATCCTGGAGCCAGAGGGAATCAAGATTCAGCGCTTGATCGTGGTCGGCACGGGCAAGCCTTTGGACCTCAAGGAAAAGGATTTCCTTAAATTCGGCGGGGTGTTAGCCGGCAAATTGAACTCGGGCAGCGAGGCTGTCACAATTATGGCGGAGCTGCCAGACGGCGTCATGGAGCCCGGCCAGGCCGCTGCGATCGCGTCAGGGGTGCGGCTGCGCGCGTACCGCTTCGACCGCTACAAGACCAAGAAGAAGGACGAGGATGGCGGGTTGCGCGCGCAGGTCTCGCTCGCGGTCGACGATGTGGCCGCGGCACGGAAAATGTTTGCCGGAACCGGCCACCTGGTCGACGGGGTCGTGCTGGCGCGCGACCTCGTGAACGAGCCGCCGAACGTGCTCTATCCGGAAGAATTCGCCCGCCGGGCTGCCCAGTTGCGCAAGCTCGGCGTCGTCGTGGAGGTGCTCGACGTCAAGGCGATGACGAAGCTTGGCATGGGCGCGCTGCTCGGCGTCGCGCAGGGGTCGGCGCGGCCGGGCCGCACCGTGATCATGCGCTGGAATGGCGGCAAACAAGGCCAGCCGCCGGTGGCTTTCATCGGCAAGGGCGTCTGTTTCGATACCGGCGGCATTTCCATCAAGGGCGCCGCGAGCATGGAGGACATGAAGGGCGACATGGGAGGCGCGGCTTGTGTCGTCGGCCTGATGCACGCATTGGCGGCAAGGAAAGCGCGCGTGAACGCGGTCGGCGCCATCGGCCTGGTCGAGAATATGCCCGACGGCAATGCGCAGCGCCCGGGCGATATCGTCACCTCGATGTCGGGGCAGACCATCGAGATCATCAATACCGACGCCGAAGGCCGCCTGGTGCTGGCGGACGTGCTCTGGTATGTGGCGAAGAAGTTCAAGCCGAAATTCATGGTCGATCTGGCTACCCTCACCGGCGCGATCATGGTGGCGCTGGGCACCGAACATGCCGGCTTGTTCTGCAACAACGACGAACTGGCGGAGCGCCTGCTCAAGGCAGGGCTCGAGACCGGCGAACGGGTCTGGCGGATGCCGCTCGCGCCCGAATACGACAAGCTGATCGATTCGCAGTTTGCCGACATGAAGAATACCGGCGGTCGACACGGCGGCTCGATCACGGCCGCGCAATTCCTGCAGCGATTCGTCGACAACACGCCGTGGGCGCATCTCGATATCGCGGGAACGGCGATGGGGGCGCCGAAAACCGACATCAATCAGAGCTGGGGCTCGGGCTTTGGCGTTCGCCTGCTTGAGCGGCTGGTCGCGGACCACTACGAAAAATGACCGAAGTCCTGTTCTACCATCTGCAAAACATGTCGCTGGAAAGCGTCTTGCCGCCGCTCCTGGAAAAATCGCTGGAGCGCGGCTGGCGGGTGGTCGTGCAATCGACCTCGCAGGAGCGCGCGGACGCGCTCGATGCGCATTTGTGGACCTATCGCGATGATTCGTTCTTGCCGCATGGCACCTGGCGCGGGGGCGATGCGCAGGATCAGCCGATCGTGCTGGCGGTGGAAGAGGCCAACCCGAACGGGGCACATGTCAGGTTTCTCGTTGACAACGCGGCGCTCCCGGCGGATTCCGAGTCCTACGAACGGATAGTGCTTGTCTTCAACGGCGATGACACGGATGCGCTCGCCGCCGCGCGGCAGGCCTGGACCGACTGCAAAGCCCGTGACTTTACGGTCACCTATTGGCAGGCCGATGAACAGGGCCGCTGGCGCCGGCGGGAATAGCGATTCGAAATAATTAATGCTAAGAAATAATTAATGATAACGTGACGTATCGGTGCGGCATCTGGGACCTAGCCATGCTGGTGCCGCAAAGGGATGGTGGGACAATCGCTTAGGCGCGGGTGCGGGGAACTGACTTAATCGTGCGAGACAGAAGCCATCTTTCGAGGGGGTTGTTGGCGTTGCTGGTGATCGCACCGGCGGTAGCCGGCTGCTCGGGTGGGGCCGACATGTTTCAGTCCGACCTGTTGTCGAAGGACGCGGAATGGTTCTCGCGCTCCGGCCGGCTGTTCATTCGAAACGTGTCGATCGACACGCCGCCGCTAACGCCGGAAAAACCGGTCACGGCCGAAGATCTCGTCAGCGCCGAGGGCGCTTGCCCAGGCATGGCGCCGCCTGGCGCGCCCGCCGGCGCCAACGCGTTGGCCGAAGGTGCTGCGGGAGCGCCGCCAGCGGCCGGTGGATCGGTGGCGCTCGGTCACACCGAATGCGATGTCGTGCGCGGCATCGGCGCACCCGACAACGTCAGTCTCTCCAATAATCCGCGCGGGGATCGCGTCGCCGTGGTGACCTGGTCGCACGGGCCGCGGGCGGGCATCTACAGCTTTGCCGGTGGGCGTCTGACCTCGGTCGAACGCGGAGCCGATCCGGTCGCGCCGCCGAAGACGGCGAAGTCGAAGGCCAAGAAGAAGCCGGCGGCATAACCGGCGCGCGAAATCGCCAGCGAGCACAGCTCAACTTGACGCCCCGTCGGTTAATGCCAGCCTTTGATGATGATGGCCGCCCAAGCTGCGCTGGCGCCGAGTGCGGAAACGACGGCCGCCGCGATCGAGACGTACATCGAGCGGCTGCCCGCCTGGAATTGACGACGCGCTAGTTCGGCAGATAACTGGGTGTGTCGCGAAGATCCCACGTCGGAGCGGCCCATAGCATCGGTTAGCTCTTTATAAGGGCCAAGTCGCGGGGTCGTCGGTCATCTGTTTCGGCATGCTCAACACCTTAGGTGTAGCGGCGAGAGAGAGTCGACGCGCTGGTTGTGAGCGCAATACCAGCTACCGCGTAGGCCGGACGGCATCGACTCGATCATTGCTTTTTTTCCTTGAGCTTCTTCTTCAGCTTTTTCCACGCAGCCGGCTCAATGGTGATCACCTGAATTTTGCCCTGGGGGTCGGCGGCGGTGACGCTGACGATGCCTTTGTTTTGGAGGCCATGGAACACGGCTGCTTGTTGGACAAAATTCGGAATGCCGCGCGCATTGAACGGGTGAAGCTGCACGGTCATCTCGTTCTTTTCGACCTGGCCCTTGAGGAATGCAGTTTCTTCAGTGTTTAGAGTTTCGATTGCCTGCCATAGCTCGCGCGAGCTTTGGAAGCCAGCCTTCCAGCTTTTCAATTGAGAGACGGCAAGCCTCACAAAACCGGTCAGTGCATCGATTATGACTTTTACAAAGCTGGCGACTGCGAGAAGCCCGCAGATCACCATTACGGCAACG
>WNFD01005278.1_pt1 | contig 19236 bp, 13 predicted proteins | sample 5400491 | NCBI WGS metagenome assembly WNFD01 (sample SAMN13153343, study PRJNA577476) | soil metagenome | isolation source: 120 cm saprolite under Douglas fir tree site 2 hole 2 replicate 2 | place: USA:California | collected 2015-04-18 | reverse complement strand
GCATTGGCTTGGCGTCGGCTGCGGCCTTGCGCCGCGCTTCGGCCTCGGCGAGTGCGCGCTGCGCCGCCGGCGTCAGCGGCTTGCGCTCGGCAATTGAGGTCACGGACGGGTCGTCGCTCATCGCCAAAGTTCCGTTTTCGGCCTCTCACGCCCCTCGGCCCTTGCACGGTCCCAATTAACAGATCGTGCGGCCGGCCGAAAACACCAGGGACGATTCTTACATTTGGCATATTCGCATGGCAAACATCGAGCGTTCTCATGGCGTGCACCGAACCCTCGCGGAACTGGCCCCTTTCCGAGTAACGTTCCAGCATGCCTCCACAAAGATTCGCGACCCCTTCGGAAGTGCCCGGTCTCGCGGCGCGCAGAATAGCGGCGGACATTCTGGACGGCGTGCTGCACAAGCATCGCACGCTCGACGACCAGCTTGACGGCGCCGCCGCGCATCCCGGACTGAAGTCACTCGCCGACCGCGACCGCGCCTTGATGCGGCGGCTGGTTGCGACGATCCTGCGCCGGCTCGGCACGCTCGGTCACGTGCTGTCGCGGCTGCTCGACCGCGGCGTGCCGACCGACGCCCCGCGCGCGCAAAGCGCGCTCCTGATCGGCGCCGCGCAGATTCTCTGGATGGACGTGCCCGATCATGCCGCGGTCGATCTCTCGGTGCGGCTGGTGCAGTCGGACCGGCGCGCCGCGAAATATGCCGGGCTCGTCAACGCCGTGCTGCGCCGCTGCGCGCGCGAGGGCGCGGGCCTGGTCGAGGACGTCAAGTCGCAGGTGCTCGACATTCCGCCCTGGCTGCTGGCGCGCTGGATCGCGCATTATGGCGAGGACACCGCGAAGGCGACGGCGCTTGCGATCGGTCACGAACCCTCGCTCGACATCACCGTGAAGTCCGACGCCGCGCAGTGGGCGAGCCGCCTGCACGGCGAGTTGCTGCCGACCGGAACCGTCCGCACGCTGCTGCAGGGATCGGTGACGGTGCTGCCGGGCTTCGCCGAGGGCCAATGGTGGGTGCAGGATGCCGCCGCCGCCCTGCCCGCGCGTCTGTTCGGCGACCTCGCCGGCAAGACCGTCGCCGACCTCTGCGCCGCGCCCGGCGGCAAGACCGCGCAGCTCGCGCAGGCCGGCGCTCGCGTGACCGCGGTCGATCGTTCGCCGGCCCGGATGGCGCGGCTGCGCGACAATCTGGCGCGGCTCGGGTTCACGGCGGACACCGTGGTCGCCGACGCGATGGAATGGCAGGCCCCCGAGCCCGGCGTGTTCGACGGCATCCTGCTCGATGCGCCCTGCAGTTCGACCGGGACCATTCGCCGCCACCCGGACATCGCCTGGCTCCGGCAGGAAGCCGACATCGCGACGATGGCCGGCTTGCAAAAGCGCCTGCTGCAGAAAGCCGCGTCCCTGCTGAAGCCCGGCGGGATGCTGATCTACTGCACCTGTTCGCTGGAGCCGGAAGAGGGCATCGAGCCGGTCGCAGCCCTGCTCGCGACGGATCAGAGCCTGCGGCGGCTCCCGATCGAGGCGGGCGAGGTCGCTGGCCTGTCCGAAATCGTGACAGCCGAAGGCGACCTGCGGACCCTGCCTTGCCATCTGCCGCAGGCCGATCCACAGTTCGGCGGACTCGACGGATTTTATGTTGCCAGGCTAGTTAAGCGCTGATTTCACATCGGATTTCGACCGGGTCGTGCTGATTCGACACCTTACAAGAGGGTGCCAGACCCGCGTTTCCAGATTAAAAGGGTGGCCGAGAATCCTCCCCCCTGACAAGGCAACACGTGTCGGTCGCTCAACGCAGACGTATCTCGACGCTGATCATGGGCCGCCTTGCGCGGACCATCGTGGCGCGCGCGAGCGGCGGATCGCTGGCGTTGTCACGGTTATGGCCCGGCCGCGCCGACCGGCTGATCATCGCGCCGCACGATCTGCGCACCGCCGACGCCACCCGCGCGGCCGAGATCTATGCCGGCCGCTTCGTGTTCGCCGGCAAGATCGTGACCTGCCACGGCCGCTCCATCTTCGATCTCGAGCCGCCGTCGGAGGACTGGGAGGTGGCGCTGCTCGGATTCGGCTGGCTCCGCCATCTGCGCGCCGCCGACACCGCCCTGACCCGGGCCAATGCGCGCGCGCTGGTCGAGGACTGGATTTCCAATCCGTCGCATCACCGCCCGGTGAGCCGCCGCGCCGACGTGCTGTCGCGCCGGGTGATCTCGCTGTTGTCCCAGGCACCGCTCGTGCTCGGGGAGACCGACAACAAGTTCTATCGTCGTTACCTGCGCGGGCTCACCCGGGAAATCCGCTACCTCCGCTACGCCATGCTCGACATGCCCGACGGCGTGCCGCGGCTGCAGGTCGTGATCGCGCTGTGCTACGCCTCGCTATGCCTCGCCAACCAGGCGCGCCACATCCGCAACACGAGCCGCAGGCTGTCGGACGAATTGCAGCACCAGATCCTGCCCGACGGCGGCCACGTCTCGCGCAATCCGGGCGCATTGATCGAGCTCCTGATCGACCTCTTGCCGCTGCGGCAGACCTTTGCCGCGCGCAACATCGCACCGCCGCCAGCGCTCTTGAACGCGATCGACCGCATGATGCCGATGGTGCGCTTCTTCCGCCATGGCGACGGCTCGATCGCGCTGTTCAACGGCATGAGCGGCACGCCGTCCGACCTGCTCGCGACGCTGCTCGCCTATGACGACACCCACGGCACGCCGATGTCGAGCATGCCGCATACCGGTTTTCAGCGGTTGGATGCCGGCCCGACGACGATGATCATGGACACCGGCGCGCCCCCGGCGCCGGGCGTGAGCCATGACGCCCATGCCGGCTGCCTCTCCTTCGAGCTGTCGTCAGGCCCGAGCCGCATCATCATCAATTGCGGCATGCCGTCGACCGGCCGCGACAATTGGCGCGCCTTTGCGCGCAGCACGGCGGCCCATTCGACCCTGACCTATCACGACACCTCATCCTGCCAGTTCGTCGAGCTGACCGCGATGAAACGCTTCCTGCACGGCGCGCCGGTCGTCTCGGGACCGGTGACCGTGGAGAATTTTCGCGAGGCGATGGCCAACGGCGAGCTCCTGACCACCTCGCATGACGGTTACCTGGCGCCGTACGGGGTGATCCATCGCCGGATCCTGATGCTGTCGCAGGACGGCTTCCGGCTCGACGGCGAGGACTCGGTCTCGCCGGCGCCGGGCGGACGCCTGCGGGGCAATGACACCGACTACGCCCTCCGTTTTCACCTCCACCCCTCGGTCAAGGCGAGCCGGCTCAGCGACGCGCGCGGCGTGATGCTGGTGCTGCCGAACCGCGACGTCTGGACCTTCGAGGCGCAGGACGACCGGGTCGATCTCGAGGACAGCGTGTTCCTGGCCGGCAATGACGGCCCCCGGCGCACCGCGCAGATCGTGATCCGACAGGATTCGCGGCACGCCGCCTCGATCCGCTGGAGCTTTGTCCGCTCGAATGCCTCGCCGGCCACCACCAACGCCCGCCGCGCGGCCCGCCGCGAGCCGGAACTGCCGTTGTAGCAGGCAGGCCCCCTCCCCTGGTCTGCGCCTTGCGTGCGGAAGCTCTCTCGGCCTGCCGAGAGATTTTCCACACAGCAGTCCGCGGCGGTTCCGAAGCAGCCAAAACCATGCTACCCGGCGGCCTAGAGCGCGATGAGTTCAGGATGAATCGTCATCCCGCTCTGGCTTATTGTTTGAGCATAATCTTTTCGGAAAACCGGTACCCACTTTTCCGGATCATGCTCAACAGCGAGGACTCATTGATGACCGATACCCTCCGCCGCGTCAGCCGTGCGTTGCTGTCCGTTTCCGACAAGACCGGCCTGATCGAATTCGCCCGCTCCCTCGCCGCCCGCGGCGTCGAACTGGTTTCGACCGGCGGCACCGCCAAGGCGATCGCCGCGGCCGGCCTCAAGGTGCGCGACGTTTCGGAACTGACCGGTTTCCCGGAGATGATGGATGGCCGGGTCAAGACCCTGCATCCCAAGGTGCATGGCGGCCTGCTCGCGATCCGCGCCAACAGCGAGCATGCACGGGCGATGAAGGCCCATGGCATCGACCCGATCGATCTGCTCGTGGTCAATCTCTATCCGTTCGAGGCGACAGTCGACAAAGGCGCGGGTTTCACGGAATGCGTCGAGAATATCGACATCGGCGGGCCGGCGATGATCCGCGCAGCGGCAAAGAACCATGACGATGTCGCTGTCGTCGTCGAGGCCACGGATTACCAGTCGGTGCTCGACGAGCTCGCCGCGAACCATGGCGCGACCACGCTTGCGCTCCGTCGCCGTCTCGCCGCCAAAGCCTATGCGCGCACGGCGGCCTATGACGCCGCGATCTCGAACTGGTTCGCGGCCGAGCTGAAGACCGAGGCGCCGGATTTCCGCGCCTTCGGCGGCCGGCTGATCCAGCCGCTGCGTTACGGCGAGAACCCGCACCAGACGGCAGCGTTCTACCGCACGCCGGACCGCCGGCCCGGCATCGCGACGGCGCGGCAGCTCCAGGGCAAGGAGTTGTCCTACAACAACATCAACGACACCGACGCGGCCTATGAATGCATCGCCGAGTTCGATCCGGCGCGCACGGCCGCCTGCGTCATCGTCAAGCACGCCAACCCCTGCGGCGTCGCCGAAGGACCCGACCTCGTCACCGCCTATCGCAAGGCCTTCGCCTGCGATACCCAATCGCCCTATGGCGGCATCATCGCGCTGAACCGGAAGCTCGACGCCGACACCGCGCGCGCCGTCACCGAAATCTTCACCGAGGTGATCATCGCGCCCGACGCCAGCGACGAGGCCATCGCCATCATTGCCAAGCGCAGGAATCTGCGGCTGCTGCTTGCCGGCGCCCTGCCCGACCCGCGCGCCGCCGGCCTGACCGCGAAGACGGTGGCCGGCGGGCTTCTGGTGCAGAGCCGCGACAACGCCGTGGTCGAGGACATGGCGTTGAGGGTCGCGACCGAGCGCGCGCCCACCGAGGCCGAGCTGCGCGACCTGAAATTCGCGTTCCGCGTCGCCAAGCACGTCAAGTCCAACACCATCATCTACGCCAAGGATCTCGCCACCGTCGGCATCGGCGCGGGACAGATGAGCCGGGTCGATTCCGCCCGCATCGCAGCGCGCAAAGCGCAGGACGCTGCGGCCGAACTGAAGCTCGCCGAGCCGCTGACCAAGGGATCGGTCGTGGCCTCGGACGCGTTCTTCCCGTTCGCCGACGGCATGCTGGCCTGCATCGAGGCCGGCGCCACCGCGGTGATCCAGCCCGGCGGTTCGATGCGCGACGACGAGGTGATCAAGGCCGCCGACGCGCACGGCATCGCCATGGTGTTCACCGGCGTCCGGCATTTCAGGCATTAGCCCGCCGTCTCTCGTCGTCCCTGCGAAAGCAGGGACCCATAACCACAGGCGGTTGTTTTTGCGGAAGGTGTCTGTCAGCGTGGCCCAATTGATAGATCACGCGGTATGGGTCCCGGCGTTTCGCCGGGACGACGCGTTGAGAGCCGGATCAGTCCCTCACCCGCGTCAGTAGCGCCAGCCCCGTCGCGAAGAACAGCACCAAGGTCGCCATGCCGGCCTTCTGGCTTTCGGTCACTGCTGTGACGATGCCGATCAGGAGCGGCCCGGTGAAGGACGTCACCTTGCCGGTCAGCGCGAACAATCCGAAATATTGCGCGACCCGTGCTTTCGGCGCCATCCGGATCAAAAGCGAGCGCGACGCGGCCTGCAAAGGCGCGCCGGCCGCGCCGATCAGGCAGCCGAGCACAAGATAGGCGCGCTCCGCGACCGAGGCGAACAGCGCGCCGCCCGGCGCCGGTGGCACGACGCTGATAAACAACACCGAGTCTTTCTCCACCATCAGGATCGCGACGACGGAGGCCAGCAGGATCGTCATGCTGCCGGCAATGACGCGCTTCGAGCCTAAGAAATCGTCGAGCTTGCCGCCGAACCAGCCACCAAAGGTGCCGGCGATCGCCAGGATGATGCCGAAAGTGCCAAGCTGGATCGTGCTCCAGCCGAAGGTACCGGCCGCGTAGATGCCGCCGAACGCGTAGAGCGACACCAAGCCGTCGGTGTAGATCATGTTGGCGAGCAGAAACGCGGCCAGCGACCTTTGTTTCGGCAAGTCGAGCAGCGTCTCCTTCAGCTCGGAGAGTCCGGCGCGCAGGGCGTCCTTCAACGGAAGCCTTGCGGGATAATCCGGCGTCAGCAGGAACATCGGCAGCACGAAGACGACGAACCAGAGGCCGGTGAGCGGGCCGGAGATGCGGTCGCCTTCGTGGGTGATGGGATCGAGCCCGAACAGCGGCGTGACGCCGAACAGCGTGCGGCCGGTGTCGGGATTGGCCGCGAGAAAACCGAGCACGAGGATCAGGCTCAAAATGCCGCCGACATAGCCGGTCGCCCAGCCGGTGCCGGACAAGCGTCCGATCCGCTCCGGCGGCACCAATGTCGGCATCATCGCATTGTTGAAGACGGTCGCGAACTCGATACCGACGGTGGCGATTGCGTAGGCAAACAACAGCGGCGGAATCACGCTGGCTTCGCCGGGCTTGCCGAACCACATCAGCGAAGCGCCGATCACCAGCAGCGCGCCGAACGCCGCGATCCACGGCTTGCGGCGGCCCGAGGCATCCGCGATTGCACCCAGGACCGGCGACAGTAACGCGATCGCCATCCCGGCGGCGGCGGTGGCGAACCCCCATAGCGCCTGGCCGCTTGCCGGATCGGGCGCGACATGGGTTGCGAAATAAGGCGCGAATACGAAGGTGGTGATCAGAGTGAAATAAGGCTGCGCGGCCCAATCGAAGAAAATCCAACCGATCACGGCCGATCGCGGGGGATAAGTCCGCTGAACCGCGGGATTGCCCAACGAAATCGCAGTCATCGCCATGCCGAAATGTCCTTCAAAATTGTCTGTTCGTATTCTGCCCACCGCGTTCGAAGCCCTATAGCATCGCGACGGGGCGGAATTTGTCACAAGGCACGGCGGAAATCTTGATGATGTCAATTGCGACGAAACCAGGCCGAATCATTGCAGCGCTGGCGCTGCTGACCGCATTCACGCTGCCCTCGGGGGCACAGGAACGAGGCCGCGGCGTCTATACGCCGCCGCCGCTCGGCACCGTTCATGCCACCGTCGCCGAACACGGCATGGTTGTGGCGCAAGAGAAGATTGCGGCCCGCGTCGGCGCCGACATCCTGCGGCAAGGCGGCAACGCGGTGGATGCCGCGGTCGCGACCGGCTTCGCGATGGCCGTGACCTATCCGCGCGCCGGCAATATCGGCGGCGGCGGATTCATGGTCGTTCATCTCGCCGACCGCAACGAGGACGCAGCGATCGACTATCGCGAGGCCGCCCCTGCCGCAACCACGCGCGATATTTTTCTCGGCGCCGACGGCAAGCCCGACACCGCCAAGTCACGGGACACGGCATTCAGCATCGGCGTCCCCGGCACGGTCGCAGGGATGACACTGGCGCTCGAGAAATATGGCTCGGGCCGTTTCACGCTGGCCCAGCTCGTCAAGCCCGCGATCGATCTCGCCCGCGATGGCTTCGTGCTGACCGACGACATGGCCGATACGCTGCCGGAAGCCTATAAGCGACGGCTGGCGCGCTGGCCGGCATCGGCAAAAATCTTCTCGCGTGCGGACGGCACGTCGCTGCAGGAAGGCGACCGGCTGGGGCAAGGCGATCTCGCCGCCACTTTGATGGCAATCGCCGACCAGGGACCGCGCGGATTTTACGAAGGGCCGGTCGCGGAGAAGCTGGTCAAGGCCGTTGCCGATGCCGGCGGCATCATGACATTGGACGATCTCAAGTCTTATCAGGCCATCATCCGCACGCCGGTGCGCGGCAGCTATCGCGGCTACGACATCGTCTCGATGCCGCTGCCCTCCTCCGGCGGCACCGTGCTGCTGGAAACGCTGAACATCCTCGAAGGCTTTCCGCTGGGCGAGTTGAAGCAGGGCTCGCCGGCCTCGCTGCATCTTTTGGTCGAAGCGATGAAGCGCGCCTATGCCGACCGCGCGCGCTATCTTGGCGATCCCGCCTTCGTCAATGCGCCGACCAACATCCTGATGGCGAAGGATTATGCGGCCAGGCAACGCGCCAGCATCGACCCCAACCGCGCGACGGCGGCGGCCGACGTGGTCGCGGCCCTGCCACCGCGCGAAGGCGCCAACACCACGCATTATTCCATCATCGACAGCCGCGGGAACGCCGTCAGCAACACCTATACGTTGAATTTTCCCTATGGCGTCGGCCTCGTCGCGGACGGGACCGGCGTGCTGCTCAACAATGAACTGGACGATTTCACCGCCGCGCCCGGCGCGTCCAATGCATTCGGGCTGGTCGGCTTCGAGGCCAACCTGCCCGGCCCGGGCAAGCGGCCGCTGTCCTCGATGTCGCCGACCATCGTCCTGAAGGACGGCAAGCCGATGCTGCTGACGGGCTCGCCCGGCGGCAGCCTTATCATCTCGGCGGTGCTGCAGGTGATCGTGAATGTGCTGGACTATCACATGGACGTCGCGGCCGCGGTGGCGGCGCCGCGCCTGCACCATCAATGGATGCCGGACGTGGTGCGGATCGAGCGCGGCTTCCCCGACGACACGCTCGATGCGCTGAAAGCCAAAGGCCATCAGATCGTGGAACCGTTGGGCCAGACCTCGACCAATTCGATCCTGGTCACCCAGAATGGATTGCTTGGTGCGCCCGATCCGCGTACCCGTGGTGCGGAGGCCGCGGGGCAGTAGCATGCGTCGGCGGTCAGCCTGATCCCGGCGTCGCGCCGGGATCCGATCCGGTCAAGCGGCCGCCGGATATCGACAAAGGTCGTGCAAAGAATCCCCGGAGGGAACGACGACCATGACCGCGCTCGAGCCATCGCAGACCATCGAAACGGCTGTCATCGAAGACACCAGCCTGCTCGCGTTCTATCGCGACATGAATCTGCCGGAGCGGCGGACATTCTGGGCCTGCGCGACCGGCTGGGCGCTCGACGGCATGGATTTCATGATCTATCCGCTCGTGATCGGGACCATCATCAAGCTCTGGAGCGTCGATGCCGGCACCGCCGGGCTCGCCGGCACGGCGACATTGCTATCGTCGGCGGTCGGCGGCTGGCTCGGCGGCTATCTCGCCGACCGCATCGGGCGGGTCCGCACGCTGCAATTCACCATCATCTGGTTCTCGTTCTTCTCGCTGATCTGCGCCATCGTTCAGAATTTCGATCAGCTTCTGATCGCCCGCGCCCTGCTGGGCTTAGGCTTCGGCGGCGAATGGGCGGCCGGCGCCGTGCTGATGGGCGAAGCGATCCGGCCGCAATATCGCGGACGCGCCGTCGGCTCGGTGCAATCCGGCTGGGCGGTCGGTTGGGGGCTGGCCGCGCTCGCGCAGGCGATCCTGTTCTCCTATCTGCCCGCGGAGATCGCCTGGCGCTGGATGTTCGCGATCGGTGCGCTGCCGGCGCTGCTGGTGTTCTATCTGCGAAGCTATGTCACCGAACCCGAGATCGCCGCGGCGGCGCGAATCAAGCAGACGGAGGCCGGCAACCGTCCGCAGCTCTGGGAGATTTTTTCCGCGCCCATCCTGAAGACCACGATCCTGGCGTCGTTGATGGTGACGGGCTGCCAGGGCGGCTATTACGCCATCACCTTCTGGGTGCCGCAGTTTCTCACCAAGGAGCGCCATCTCTCGATCGTCGGCTCGACCGGCTATCTCGCGGCGCTGATCATCGGCTCATTCATCGGCTATCTGGTCGGCGCCTGGCTTGCCGACCGCATCGGCCGGCGCAACTTGTTCCTGATCTTCTCGCTCGGCGCGATCGCCATCGTCCTGCTCTATACCCAACTGACATTGAGCAACGAAATCCTCTGGGTGCTGGGCTTCCCGCTGGGCTTCTTCGCGGCGGGCTATTTCTCGGGAATCGGCGCGTTCCTCACCGAGCTTTACTCGACCAGGCTGCGTGGCTCCGGCCAGGGCTTCTGCTATAATTTTGGCCGTGGCATCGGCGCGCTGTTCCCGTTCCTGGTCGGCGCGCTTTCGGCCTCGACGTCGCTTGCGAATGCGATTGCGATCTTCGCGGTCGCGGCCTACAGCCTGTTCTTCCTTGCCGCCTTCGCGCTGCCGGAAACGCGCGGGCGCATATTGCATGCGGACGCCTGAGGCGGGCTGAGACTTGCGCGTTCATTCCCTCTTCCCTGGTGGGAGAGGGCCAGTGGGAGGGGTAAGCCGCTGGTCCGGTGCGCGGGGCTGATCCCCTGCCCTGCTCTTCCGCTATAGGGGAGAACGTCAGTTCTTCGTGCGTCTCTCACAGGAGGCTCTCATGACATCCCTCAAAGGCAAGACATTATTTATCTCCGGCGCCAGCCGCGGCATCGGGCTTGCGATCGCGCTGCGCGCCGCACGCGACGGCGCCAATGTGGCGATCGCGGCGAAGACCGCGGAGCCGCACCCGAAGCTCAAGGGCACCATCTATACCGCCGCCGACGACGTCCGCGCGGCCGGCGGCAAGGCGCTGCCGGTCATTTGCGATATCCGCGACGAGGCCCAGGTGATCGCTGCCGTCGAGCAGACGGTCGCCGCGTTCGGCGGCATCGATGTCTGCGTCAACAACGCCAGCGCCATCAGCCTGACCGATTCGCAGATGACCGACATGAAGCGCTACGACCTGATGATGGGCATCAACACCCGCGGCACCTTCATGGTGTCGAAATATTGCATTCCGCATCTGAAGAAGGCCGACAATCCGCATATCCTGATGCTGTCGCCACCGCTCGACATGAAGGCGAAATGGTTCGCCCATTCCACGGCCTACACGATGGCGAAGTTCGGCATGAGCATGTGCGTGCTTGGGCTCGCAGCCGAGCAGAAGGCCGCGGGCATCGCAGTCAACGCGCTGTGGCCGCGCACCACGATCGCGACCGCCGCGGTCGGCAATCTCTTGGGTGGCGACGCCATGATGCGCGCCAGCCGCACGCCTGGGATCATGGGCGATGCGGCCTACGCCATTCTGACCAGGCCGTCGCGCGAATTCACCGGGCAATTCTGCATCGACGACAAGGTGCTCTACGACAGTGGTGTGCGCGACTTCGAGCGCTATCGGGTCGACGCGAGCGTGCCGCTGATGTCGGATTTCTTCGTGCCCGACGACGACGTGCCGCCGCCCGGCGTCACGGTGAGGCCGCTGCCGTCGGTTGGCGGGGCGCAGACGGCGCGCTAAAAACGCAAACACCGTCGCGCCGTGGGGTGATATGTGGCTTCGCGGATCCTGATCATCATTGGCGCGCTGGTCCTCGTCGTACCGCTGGCCCTGTGCGCAATCTACCGGCCGGACCGCGCGATCCGGACCGCGACGGCGGCCGTTGCCGACGTGGTCTGTGCCAAGACCTTCGTGTCCGGGCTCGATCCCGACGCCGTGTTCGCGGAGACGCTGGAGCGTCCAGGCATTCGCCGCCTGCGCTACCTGTTGCGATATCGGCTCGACCGCACCGTGAAGACCGTCGACGTCTCGGTGATGGGGTCGTTGGCCGCGCACAGCGCTTTTCACGACGGCTTCGGCTGCGTGCTCATGCACGGAGCGGCGGCACCCTATCTGCTCAAGAACGACATCGAGGCACTGCGGGCATCGAAGAGCCCACCGCTGTTGCCTGACATCGCCGGCCCTGCCCCGGTCGAGCCGACCGATCCCGCGCTGACGACCGCGCTCGACCACGCCTTCGAGGAGCCGGCCGAGCCGCCCTATCGGCGGACCAAGGCCGTCGTCATCGTCCACGATGGCAAGGTGATCGCCGAGCGCTACGCCACGGGAATCGGCGTCGACACGCCATTGATCGGCTTCTCCATGACCAAGTCGGTGATCAACGCGCTGCTCGGCATCATGACGCAACAGGGCCTCACCAGCCCGTCCTTGCCCGCGCCGGTGGCGGAGTGGCGGGCGGCGAGCGATCCGCGCCGTGAGATCGAGATGGAGCATCTGATGCGCATGACCTCCGGTCTCGCACTGGATGAGACCAATTCCGGCTTCGATCCCTCGAGCCAGATGTATCTCTACGGCGACATGGCGGGCTTTGCGGTCAGAGCGCCGATGATCGCCCCGCCCGGCAAGCGCTGGGCCTATTCCAGCGCGACCACGCAGATTCTGGCGCGGATCATTCGTGACGCCGTCGGCGGCCCCGAGCAGACGCTGGCCTTTGCCTGGCGCGAACTGTTCAATCCGCTGGGCATGCGACATGTCACGCTGGAATTCGACGCAAGGGGCACGCTGCAGGGATCGGCCAACATGCTGGCGAGCGCCCGGGACTGGGCGAAGCTCGGCCTGCTCTATCTCGATGACGGTGTGGTCGGGGATAAGCGCATCCTGCACGAGGATTGGGTGAGCTTTTCCGCAGCCGCCACGCTCGATACCGACTACGGCGCCGGCTTCTGGACCAATCGCAGCGAGCATCCGAACGCCAGGGGCCGCGTGCGCGCCGGCATGCCGCGCGATTCGTTCTTTGCGTCAGGCACGCTCGGCCAGCGCATCGTCATTCTGCCGTCGCAGCACATGGTCGTGGTTCGCCTCGGCGATTCGGTCGCGGAGGATGGCGACATCCGCGGGCTCACCCGGCTGGTGAGGGAAGTGATCGCGGCGACGGAGCAGCGGTGAGATCTTCGACTGAAACGACGGAGTTTCTCCTCCCTCTCCCCGCGCTTGCGGGAAGAGGCGTAGGCGGCCTCCGGTCGCCGTTCTTATAGAAGAACGCCGATGCGAAGCATCGGCTATGGTGAGGGCCGCTTCCACGAGCACCGAACACGCGGTGAGTCCCCCTCACCCGGATCGCATCTTCGATGCGATCCGACCTCTCCCCGCAAGCGGCTATCAGATGCACACATCTTTTGGTCATCGGTCAGCACCGAGTCTTTTCAACGATCGCCGACCGACCGCCTTCAAGGCGTTTCCGAAACCGGGGGTCATCTAAGTCCCTGTATTAGAGTCGGTTTTCGAGATGTGTGAATCGGATAGCCGCAAGCGGGGCGAGGTGAACTCAGCGCCCCACCTGATACGGGCCGCCCTTTTCCAGCGCGCGCTGATAGGCCGGGCGGGCGTGGATGCGGTCGAGGAACGCCATCGCCTTCGGATGCCCCTGCTCCAGCCCCGCACGTGCGGCGGCAGCCTCGAGCGGAAAGCTCATCTGGATATCGGCCGCAGTGAATTCATCGCCGGCGAACCATGGGCTTTTCGACAGTTCGGCTTCCCAGAACGCCATGTGCTGCTTGAGCAGCGGATTGACCAGCGCCGTCAGCGCTTGGCTGGATACCTTCCGCACCAGCGGGCGTAGCAGCGCCGGCGCGCGCTTCGGCATGATCGTGAACAGCAGTTTCAGCAGCAGCGGCGGCATCGCCGAGCCTTCGGCATAGTGCAGCCAATAGGTGTAGCGCAGCCGCTCCGGCGTCTTCGGCGGCGGGATCAATCGTCCTTGGCCATAATGATCGATCAAGTATTCGACGATCGCACCGGATTCCGCGACGGTGTTGCCATTGTCGGTCATCACGGGCGATTTGCCGAGCGGATGGATCGCGCGCAATTCAGCGGGCGCGCGCATGTCCGGCTGACGCTGATAGCGCACGATCTCGTAAGGAGCCCCGAGCTCCTCCAGGAGCCACAGCACGCGCTGCGAGCGGGAATTGTTGAGATGATGAACGGTCAGCATGGCATGTCCCCGGGGCACGAACGGCAATCGCCGTTCCCGTACCAGCCCATCGCGCGATTAGCGACGTATCCAGGGGTGTTCTTTCGACGAATAATTCACCCGGGTATTATTGACAATTCTATTTATACCCGGATATTAATATGCCTTCGTGAAGGAAAGCCTCCGATGACCGAGACCTTTACCGCCTTTGAAGGCCAGCGGCGCCTCGTCTCGGGCCCCCTCGCCGAGGTCGCACTCGCGATCAAGCACACCGAGCGCCACGCCATGGAGCCGATCGCGATTTTCAGCGACGCCACCGGGCGCGCGATCGATCTCGACCTGCGCGGCGGTCCTGACGAGGTGCTGGCGCGGCTTCCTGAGACTGTTGCCGCGAGCCCCCGATCGGAAGCGATGCCGGGCGAACCGCGCGGCCGCGGCCGGCCCCGGCTCGGCGTGGTCGCGCGCGAAGTCACGCTATTGCCGCGCCATTGGGAGTGGCTCAACGCCCAGCCCGGCGGCGCGTCGGTGGCGTTGCGCAAGCTGGTCGACGAAGCCCGCCGCTCCTCCGGCGACCGGGATCGCCAGCGCGCGGCGCGCGACGCCGCCTATCATTTCATGTCGGCGATGGCAGGCAACCTGCCGCATTTCGAGGACGCCTCGCGCGCTCTGTTCGCCGACGACCGGCGGCGCTTCGTCAGCCGGATCGCAAACTGGCCGGCCGACATCCGCGACCATGTCGTCAAGCTCGCCCACAACGATCGCGCCGAATAGAGCGTTTTTCAAGAGACGCGGAAACCGGTTCGCGTCAAGAAAACGCGTCAAATCAAGCATCCGGAGCGCCGTTTCGATTCTCTCGAAACGGAGCTCCAGTCCCGACAGCTCAACTCCGAACCCACCATATGCGCGCAGCATCGCGCCGACCGACAGGAAGAATGTCGTGCCGAACACGTCGTCTTTTCGCAAGCCGTTTCTGACCTTCCTCGCGCCGATGATGCTGAGCAACATCCTGCAATCCCTGTTCGGCACCATCAACAACGTCTATCTGGGCCAGATGATCGGTGTCGACGCGCTCGCAGCCGTGTCGGTGTTTTTCCCCGTGATGTTCTTTTTCATCGCCTTCGTCATGGGACTGAGTTCGGGCGCCGGCGTGTTGATCGGCCAGGCCTGGGGCGCCGGCGAACCCGAGAAGGTCAAGGCTGTCGCAGGCACCACGCTGACGGTCGCACTGCTGCTTGCAGGCTTGATCGCAATCCTCGGCGGGCTATTCGGCAGACAGCTCCTGGTCGTGCTGGCCACGCCGCCCGACATTCTCGCCGCCGCCGTTTCCTACGCGCGCATCATGATGATCACCATGCCGCTGACGTTCACGTTCATCCTGATGACGGCCATGATGCGCGGCGTCGGCGACACCGTCACACCATTGCGCGCGTTGGCGGTTTCGACGGTCATCGGCCTCGCCTTCACGCCGGCCTTGATCCGCGGCTGGCTCGGCCTGCCCCCGCTCGGGGTAGCCAGCGCCGCCTGGGCCTCGGCGATTTCGAGCTTCTTCACGCTCGTGTGGCTCAACGTCCATCTTCGCCGGCGCGGCCATGCTCTGGCCTTCGATGCCACGTTCATGCGCGCGATGCGGCTCGACGGGGCGCTGCTGCGAACGGTCTTGCGCCTCGGGATTCCCGCAGCCATCGGCATGGTCGTGATGTCGCTGGCCGAGCTGGTGCTGCTCGGCCTCGTCAACGGCTTCGGCTCCAACGCCACCGCTGCTTACGGCGCGGTCAACCAGGTCATGAGCTATACGCAGTTTCCGGCCCTGTCGATCGGGATCTCGGTCTCGATCTTCGGCGCGCAGGCGATCGGGCGCGGCGATTCCGAGCGGGTCGGCGCCATCGTCCGCACCGGCCTGGAGATGAACCTGCTTCTGACCGGAGGGCTGGTCACGATCGCCTATCTCTTCTCGCGCGCGCTCATGAGCTTCTTCATCACCGACGGCGCGGTGCTCGACCTTGCGCAGGGGTTGCTCCACATCGTGCTGTGGAGCTCGGTGCTGTTCGGCATGTCGACGGTGTTTTCCGGGGCCATGCGCGCCAGCGGCACGGTCTGGATGCCGCTCCTGATCTCGATCTTTGCGATCGCCGCGATCGAGGTGCCGTCCGCGATCGTTCTCAGCCGCCACATCGGCATCGAGGGCGTCTGGATCGCCTATCCGATCACCTTCTGCGCCATGTTCCTTTTGCAGATGAGCTTCTATTTGCTGGTCTGGCGAAAGCGCGCCATACGGCGCCTGATCTGACTCGGCTTCGGATCCTCGTCACAGTATTATGATCATCATAATACTGTAGACGCGCAGCACCGGTTGCGCCAGAATGGGGCACAAAGAAGATCAGGGAGATCGCCATGAACGCAAATCCGCAATTCATGTTCGATTTCGGGAGTCCCAATGCGTTTTTGAGCCATGAGGCAATTCCGGCGATCGTGCAGCGCACCGGCGCGAAGTTCGATTACGTGCCGATCCTGCTCGGCGGCGTCTTCAAGGCCACCAACAACAAGTCGCCGGCCGAGACGCTCGCCGGCGTCAAGAACAAGCGCGAGTTTCATGCCATCGAGACCGAGCGCTTCATCAAGCGCTTTCAGGTCGCGCCCTTTGTCTGGAACCCGTTCTTTCCCGTCAACACGCTGAACCTGATGCGCGCGGCTATCGCCGCGCAATTCGAGGGCGTATTCGAAAGCTATGTCGAGGCGGCGTTTCACCACATGTGGCGCGAGCCCAAGAAGATGGACGACCTCGAGGTCGCCGTGAAGGCGCTGAACTCCTCCGGTCTCGATGGCGCCAAGCTGCTTGCGCGGGCCCAGGAGGCGGACGTCAAGGCGAAGCTGATCGAGAACACCCAATCGGCCGTCGAGCGCGGCGCATTCGGCTCGCCGACCTTCTTTGTCGGCAAGGAGATGTTCTTCGGCAAGGAACAGTTGCGCGAGGTCGAGGAGATGGTGTCGGGCAGGTAATTCCGTCGTTTAGCCGTCATTGCGAGCCAGCGGGTCCTCGCAATGACGACGCAGGAAAGGTGGAGAGCAATGATGGAAAAACGTAACGCAACGGTCGCCGTGATCGGCGCCGGCGACTATATCGGCGCCGAGATCGCGAAGAAATTCGCAAGCGAAGGCTTCACCGTGTTCGCCGGACGGCGCGATGGCGAGAAGCTTGAGCCGCTGGTGAAGGAAGTTGAGACCGCGGACGGTGTGATCTTCGGCCGCTCGCTCGACGCCCGGAAGGAAGAGGAGATCGTGGCGTTTCTCAACGACGCCGACAAGCACGCGCCGCTGGAGGTCTGCATCTTCAATGTGGGCGCCAACGTCAATTTCCCGATCCTGGAAACCACCGACCGCGTGTTCCGGAAAGTCTGGGAGATGGCCTGCTGGGCCGGCTTTCTCGCGGGCCGCGAATCGGCGCGGCTGATGCTGCCGCGGGGCAGGGGAAATATCTTCTTCACCGGCGCGACGGCCTCATTGCGTGGCGGCAGCGGCTTTACCGCCTTTGCCAGCGCCAAATTCGGGCTCCGCGCCGTGGCGCAATCGATGGCGCGCGAGTTGGGGCCACAGAACATCCATGTCGCGCATCTGATCATCGATTCCGGCGTCGATACCGCCTGGGTGCGCGAGCGGCGCGAGAAACTCTGGGGCAAGGAGGCACTGGACAATCCCGACCTGTTGATGCCACCCGCCTCGGTTGCAGCATCCTATTGGCAGCTCTATCAGCAGCCGCGCAGCGCCTGGACCTTTGAAATGGAAATCCGCCCGTTCGGCGAGAAATGGTAGAAGGGCGAGTGGCGAATAGGGAGTGGCGAATAGCGAGTAGGAAAACCAAGATGCTTGCTGTATTCGCCATTCGCTACTCGCCATTCGCCTCTTCTAACAACAGGGAACCAAAGCATGCGTATTCTCGTGGTCGGGGCCGGGGCCATCGGCGGATTTTTCGGCGGCAGGATGCTGCAAGGCGGCTCCGACATCACCTTTCTGGTCCGTCCGCGCCGCGCCGCTGAACTTTCCTCCGCCGGTCTTGTCATCAAGAGCCCGAACGGCGATGTCACGTTGGAGAATCCGCCCACGGTGCAGGCCGACGCGCTAAGGGACAAATTCGACGTCGTGCTGTTGAGCTGCAAGGCGTTCGACTTGGACGATGCGATCAAGTCGTTCGCGCCCGCGGTGGGAGACAAGACCGCGATCATCCCGCTGCTCAACGGCATGAAGCATCTCGACATGCTCGACGCCAAATTCGGCCATGAGCGCGTGCTCGGCGGCCTCTGCGCCATCGCGGCCACCCTCAATGAGAAGCGCGAGGTGATGCAGCTCCAACCGATGCAGTCGCTCGGCTTCGGTGAGCGCGACAGCAAATCATCGGAGCGCGTGCGCGCGATCGAAGAGGCTTTCGCGAAAGGCAGATGCGGCGCGGCCGTGAGCGAGCACGTCATCCAGGACATGTGGGAGAAGTGGGTGTTCCTGGCGTCGCTCGCCGCGTCAACCAGCCTGATGCGCACATCTGTCGGCAACATTCTGGCAGCCGCCGGCGGCAAGGACTTTCTGCTCGGCATGCTCGATGAATGCAGCGCGGTCGCGACTGCCGAGGGTTTTCCTCCGAACGGTCCGTTCTTCCAGCGCACCCGCGGCCTGCTCACGGCAGAAGACTCGCCGATGACCGCATCGATGTTCCGCGACATCAAGGCGGGCGCGCCCGTGGAGGCCGATCATGTGATCGGCGACCTGATCGCGCGCGGCGATGCCAGCAAGGTGCCGGTGCCGCGATTGCGCATCGCGTATACGCATCTGAAGGCGTATGAGAAGGCGCGGGGGTAGGGCGCCTACACGCGGACGTGTTTCAAGTTTCTCGTCGTCCCGGACAAGCGAACATAGCGAGCGCCGATCCGGGATCCATACGCCGCGGCCTCTCGTTTTCGGACGATCGCGGTTGAGAGCTTTCGCAACAACAGCCGCCTGTGGTTATGGATCCCGGCGTTCGCCAGGATGACTACAAATGCGCGAGATAATGCGCGAGCGCGGTGATTTCCTCTTCGCTTAAGGGGTAGGCGACGTCGGCCATCGCCGCCTGGCCGCCGCCGGAGCGCACGCCGGACTTATAATCGTGCAGCGCCTTCACCAGATATTCCTCGCGCTGTCCGGCAATGCGCGCAACAGCCTTGGTGCCGGCGAAGGAATCAGTGTGGCACGAGGCGCAGCGCCGCCCGACGGCCGCCTGTTTGCCCTTCTCGGACAGGTCCGGATTGTCGTCCGCCGGCGCCTTGGGCGGCGCCAGCGATGCAAAATAGGCACCGAGATTGCGGATGTCCTCGTTGTTGAGCGGCTCGACGACCGGCTGCATCTGCTCGTTCTTGCGCGAGCCGGCGCGGAAATACACCAGCTGCCACTGGATGTACTGATCGAGCTGGCCGGCGAGGGAAGGGATGTTCTCGGTCTGCGAGATGCCGTTTTCGCCATGACAGGCGCCGCAGACTTCCGTCGCTTTGGCCTTTCCGGCCGCGACATCGGCGGCGCGAACCGCCGAGCCGCCG